>SDBV01000366.1_pt1 | contig 64311 bp, 110 predicted proteins | sample 2277081 | NCBI WGS metagenome assembly SDBV01 (sample SAMN10402039, study PRJNA504765) | marine sediment metagenome | isolation source: marine sediment core GS10_PC15, 223 cmbsf | place: Arctic Ocean: Southern Knipovich Ridge | collected 2010
CGAAGCAAACTAACTATGGCCCATAAAGCTGCTTATGCGATAGCCGAGAAGATGCGTGACGGCGATTATACACCGTTTAAGGATTGCGTAGATCGGTCACAAGGCAAAGTCCCCGACCACATCGTCCAACAGGTGGCCGAGATTAGCAACGCCGAGGCGATGGAGGTGTTGCACGAGCGGGATCGTAAGCTGAATAATAGAAAGGATTGATATGTATTTAGTGATTTTAAGCACAGACGGAGATGTTGAGATTGAAGGATACGACTCTGAACAGAAGATGATCGAAGCGATTAATGAAGACACCGAAAGGTATGACGACTTTGGGTTTATGGATAAATTGCCCGGCGAGACAGACCCTCAACAGTGGCCCGAAAAGCATTTATGCTTAAAGGCGGATATTGTTATTCCTAAACCAAAGGAGTCTGTAACTGAGTATGGATTATAGGAATTAACCGCGGCTTCTCGGCAACAGCAAGGAAAGGACGATATGAGCAAGATAAAACTAGTGGCGGGCGAAATTAGAGAGGTTGGCGAGAGGCAGGTTAATGTGTGGATTAAAAGTTTTGGCCCACACAATAAACTTCAAATAATGGTTGAGGCTGAAGTCGGAGTTGGCCACACTGAAACCAAGTGTATCGGCACGATTGAGCCAGAGGGGGGCAATAAGCTGAAGTTCGACTTTGGATCTAGCGTCGCGTCGAGAGAATATACAGACGACAACAGTAATAATATAAATATTTTACGTATAAAGATTTAGTGTTTAGCCTAGGAAAGGACTAACATGCTGATTAGGTTTACGGGCACATCTGGCGTTGTTTACTATTTGCAGGATAGTACGATGCGGTCGATTAGGGAAATTAACAAGAAAGAGTCAAATTATGACAAAAAATGCTCGGCTATTCTGTGCGAAAATGAGAAGGATGGCGAATCGTGGCATTGTGTAGGCTCGCCCGACGAAGTGTTTGCGGAGATAAATAAACAGCAACGACAACAACGATCCGATATTATTGAATACACCAGGTCAAAGTGTTGCCGGCAGGATAGGAGATATTATGCGATGCTGGTTTCATAGGTGGGGGAAGTGGGGCAAACCGTTTCATGCCGATCAAAGATTGAGGGATGATGATGGCAAAAAGATTAAAGAGAGGCTTGTTGTTATGCATTCTCGCCGGTGCCTAAAATGCAACGAATACAACTATAAAGAAATCAAACTAACCCTGCCGCATTCGTATAATTACTTCAATGTCTAACCCCCGCCTAATCCAAGCAATACGCCAACTTGGCAAGGCGATAGTAGTATACAAACCCCTTCCCGCACCGAGCCTATTCCACCAGTCGGTTGCAAAGTATCGGTTCATATCAGGCGGTAACCGGTCAGGTAAATCCGAATCCAACATCGGCTACGATCTGGTCACTTATGCCCTAGGCATACATAAACACCGCACAACGCCGCCTAACGCCACTATCTGGGCGTGTGCCGATACTTGGCCACTGGTGGGGGAGTTATTATGGCAAGAGAAGATAAAAGGATATTTGCCACCGAACCAAATTGCCCATCCTATAATTTGGCACAACAAACAAGACAGTACACCAAAAAAAATATCCCTTACTAACGGCAATGTAATAGAGTTTAAGTCGTTCGATCAGGGCCGTAAGGCTTTTGAGGGACGGGCAATCGATGCGATATATCCCGATGAGCAATGCGGGCACGACGCCCACGCTATTTGGACAGAAATGCAGGCTCGACTAGAGAAGCCTGATTCGTTTCTGGCGTGGTCAATGACGCCGATACGACCGCAAGCGTGGCTTGAAGAGAAGTTTAATAATCCACCTGATAACTATGAGGTGTTTTATGCTAACCTTAACGATAATCGTATTAGTCGCGGCGGTTACGTTGCTGATTCTGTTATTGACGCACTTATTGCGGAATGGCCGGAGGAAGTACAAGAGACGCGTATCAAAGGCCGGTTCGCGTCGTTCATGGGCGCGGTTTACAAGACGTTTAGTAAACAGACCCATGTTATACCAAGATTCAATATTCCCACATCGTGGGAGAGATATAGAGGAATAGACTTTGGATTCAACAATCCGTTCGTTTGTTTGTGGATGGCCCGTGACGGAGACAACCGATGGTACGTGTACGATGAACACTATCGCGCCCAAACCACTCTCGCAATTCACGCCAGCCGAATCAAGGCAATTAGTGCTGCATCTAGCTATATCGCCACACATGCTGACCACGACGCCCAGGACAGGGCCGAATTGTGGGAATACGGCGTGCAGACCACCCCGGCAAAAAAGGCCGTCAGAAACGGAATAGAGGCTGTTCAGCGGGCGTTAAAGATTCAAGCTAATGGAAAACCAAGATTATACATTTTCGATAATTGTGTCAATCTTATTCGAGAACTGGCTGCATACCATTACCCCGAAGGGACTGACCTTCGTGATCCCAACGACGATCCTGCCAAAAAAGACGATCATACCGTCGATGCTTTGCGATATATCATCTACAGCACTGAACTAGACGCTCCGATGATTTTGTTCAGCGACAAGCAAGAGCCATTGAAGATAAGCGAAGATGCGATACCGGGCGGGGCCTTGGCGGTATCGGATATGGAGTCGATGCAAGAAGTCGGTAAAGAGATATTGAGTATTGAGGATATGGAACGCGATACGGAGATTAAAGGATTATGGGAATAACAAAAACATCTATCGGTTTTATTGTTTTATTCTTAGTAGCTGTGGGTTGCGGAGCAGCAACGGTTTGGAATCGAACTGGATGGGAGGCCCAGGTTGTCTTTTTGGGAGCAACGGTAGCTGTTTATAGTGCCGAAGTTGTTGCTGTGTGGTTAATAATGGATGGGTTGGAATAACGGAAAGGGTTTGAGATGGATGCGATAAAACTAACATCATTTCAAGTGGGAGCAATAAAACACGCTAAGGTAATGGCCGACGAAATGGGTATCACAGACAAGAGGGATCGAAACCTGGCGATACTAGATTTAACACTACAGATTATGCAGAATGAGGCAATAATGGGGGCTGCCGACAGAATCGCCCCTGTTATCGACGACCCCGACGATGACTGGTGTTCATGCGACAGACAGTTTCCTTGTCCTGCCTGCGAAAAGAAACGCAGCAAATGAACCTAACCGAAGCCGGCAAACTATTCGCCAAGATGTTCCCCACAAAGGAGCAGTTCAGGGACTATTTGCGTTGGCAGGAAGCGGAGCGGGATAAACGGATACACAATCAACAGGCGCAAGTCAAGCTAGACGAACAGCGGCGACGCATCGAACAAATGAGTACGGATTATGAAGATGAGCATTACGACTATTTGACTGAGGATTGCTGGGAGAAAGTGGAATGAGCGAAGAATATCCATGTGATATTTGTAACGATCAGGGATATATCAATGGCGACAAAAACAATTCCTGCCCCGTCTGTTGGTTTTATAAGATGCCTGGTTACGTGCCGCCGAATGAAAATCCTCATCGAAAAGCCTACCCTGAAGCAGAGAGATGTTAAAACAAAAAGTTAAGGAATAGGATATGAAATTAAAAATAGGATGGACGGAACTTGGCATTTGGTTGGCAATACTCATTCCTACCATAATTCATGCCGAATTTGAGTTTGTGTTACTCTTAATATGCTTTATGGCGACGTGGGTAAAAATGAAATTGTACCACCAAAACCAATAATTAAAGGAATAATATGCTAAAAGACTATCAAACCAAAAACGTAAAAGCAAATAACACTGGTGGAGCCCCCGTACAAGCCGCAGACAGGGCCAAGGTTGAACCGCCAAAGCCTGAAGCCGAATCCCTAGCATTAATCAAACGGGTCGAGGCTCTGGAAGCCATTGCCGAATCCGCCTTTGTTGTCAGGCCGGACGGCACTGTCAAGAGGCTCAAGAAGGGGATTAACCGCTAATGCGATGCAGGACTACATACGGCTGGTTAAGGTATTGGGCGTTACCCGTGATGGCGATAAAGGTGTCGCGGTGGTTTCGGGGGCGCATTTAAGCATGGAATCAGGAAAGGAATAAGATGAAGTCATTCAAAGATGAGATTCGTTGGGCAAGAAACGCGGTTGCCGATGGGCTTGGTTTTACCTCGCAGGAAGGCCGCGGCAGTAGCGATCTATACCCCTTGATAGCAGCCGTCATTGAAGCCAAGTCAAGAATTGAGGCGGCGAACATCATAGTAACACAGACACCATTAACGGGAAAGGATTAGGATGTTTAGAGTAAAAGATGCCGTGGATCGTGACGGCTGGGTGTATAAATGTGCGAAGGTTAATGCTGATGCGGTTGCGGCTAATTTGCATGAATTAGCAATCCGACTTATATCGCAAGTAAAGGGTTCTCGAAAACAAGGAGAGATTCAGGATGTTTAAGAGCGAGATACCGATAGACCACAGAGAAGATGTTTGCGGCCTTTGTGGAAGTCGTAATGTGCAGTACAAATCAGGCCCACTTAAGCACACCAGAGATGACTGCTTGCAACACATAAAGTTTATTGCTAATGCTGCATGGCGTCGCAGCATAGAGCTTGAAAAAACAACTGACCGTCAAGGCAAATTGATTGCCGATTGCCAAAAAAGAATAATCCTACTTGAAAGCCAAATAGTCAACCTTCAACAGCCCATCGAAATACATCAATTTTTATTTGAAACGCCGCCGGTTCTAGCAAATCATGGCCCCCCCAAGCCCCGCTCGAAAACCACAGGCGTTACTCCCAAAATAGTGGCCTATGGCGAAAGAATCAACAAGGCAAAACGCAAAAAATAACTTAAAGGAAAGAGGTAGGATGCTTACCAAGAAAGACCGCGTGGAGATCAGCGACAGCGTGTCGTCCGGATTTGAACCAAATACCCCCGTACTCGGTATGGGACATGTTGGCGACACATATTATACTTGTTCTGCTTGTGGTGAAAAACTAGAGGTTTTTAGCGATGGAAAGGTAGCCCGCCATAATTGGAAGCAGTGCATAGAGGTGTTGTGTATCGAAATCAAGAAGCTCCAGTAAATCATTTCCGGGGGCCGATCATATCAATCATATCAGAAACGTAATCACGTATGAAATTACCCATCCTCTCCCGATGGTCAAATAAGCGCAAATTGGCTCGCGAGCAAGTAGGTGAACAAGAAAAACTGCTTGCTGAGCAGCTAAAATTCGCCGGTGAACTCGAACGGTTGCCGCCTGATATACGTCGATTCATCCGGGCGTCCCTGCCGAAACATTCGACGTTTGAGCGGGGATTGTCTACGCCCGTCGATTATCTAACCTTGATAAAAGAGTATAGCGGATGGGCCTATGCGTGTGCTAATCGTAATGCTAACGCGGTGGCGGCTAATCCGATGCGACTGTTTCGAGGTATACCGCGTAGTGGTCAAAAGGTGCGTCGCAAAGTCCCGGTCAGGGCAGTATCGAAGGCGACTAAAGAACGATTCTTTAACACCCCCGAATTGATCCCGTACATGAATAAGGCGGTGGACGTCGAGGAAGTATTGGCTCACCCGTGGCTTAATCTTGTAGCCGAGGTCAATCCGTTTCTGAACGGCTTTAGCCTGCGAACGATTACCCAGTTATACAAACAAGTTACCGGCAACGCTTATTGGCTGTTGGATAAGGATCAGAACGGCATACCGCAATCTATTTGGGTGTTACCATCACAGCGGGTCACGATTATACCCGACCGGGAAAAATACATTAAGGGTTATTTGTATGGCCTGGAACGTAATAACGAGGAGTTGTTCGCGCCGGAAGATGTAGTTCATTTCAAATTCCCATCGGTCAAGTCCATGTATTATGGATTGGGTCCGATGGAGGCGGCGTTTTTAGCGGTAACATTAAACGCTGACTTCGATGAGTTTGAACGGGCGATACTGGACAACGGGGCGATTATTCCGTTTGTTTTAGGGACCGATGAGATTATCAATGACGTATCGGTCGAGCGGCAACGTAAAGAATTAATGCGACTGCACGGCGGATTTGCTAATGCAGGGAAATTTGCTATTCTGCACAGTGGGCTAAAGCCATTGCCGTTGGCATGGAAGCCGACTGATATAAACTACGATAAGGGGATGAACCAGACGCTACAAAAGATATTCGGCATATTCGGTGTGCCGGTATCCAAAGTTACAGAGAACAGTACGCGGGCGCACGCGGACGCGGCCAACTTTACTTACATGGCCGATACGATTAATCCACTTGTCATCGACGAAGCGGATATGATTAATCAGAACATAATGGCGCGTTATGATGAGAAGTTATTCGTCGCCCCTGATAATCCCGTTCCTGAAGATAAGGTATTTCAGTTAAAATTACAGGTCGAACGGCAAAAACTTGGTAACTTATCAATTAACGACGTGCGGGAGATTGACGGCTTGGAACCGATCGAGGGTGGTGATACGATATTAGTGCCAAGCACATTCAAGCCGTTAGACCAAATAATCAATCCGCCTAAACCGGTATTGCCGCCGGGATTCGGCGAAGGCGGCTCCGATGCCGAAAACGAGTCGGATGCTGATGCCGTTAAATCAGCATGTAGCTGTGGGCGGATTCATAAAACACTTGCCGATACCACCGATGTAGACGAATTCACCAAGATAGAAAATGATATGGATCACGCGGCATTGGCTTGGCTGGCGGCTACAACGGTTATCGTTATGCCGTTTATCAATCAATTTACCTTGACCGGTTTGAATGCTTACGAGTCCGCTACCGTCATGGCATGGGATGCGGTCGAGGTATCCGGGACTGCTAATTTAGGCCCGCAGATTGTACGGTCGTTAAATGCTGGCGGCAAGTTTGCGGCGGCGCAAGTGCCGGCGGCGGTGTCGTTGCCGGTCATTGGGCCGACATCTGCGGTGGAGTGGGCAAGGCAGCAGGCCGCTACACGTATAACCTTGATTACCAGGCAGACAGAGGAAACGGTGCGGGGCATTGTCGCCGATGGTTTATCGCAAGGGCAAACCCATACCAAGATTGCCACTGAGATACGCGGCAATATCGGCCTAAACAAAAAACAGTGGGAGGAGATGAAGCGGTTTAAAGCGGGGCATCCCGACAAGGTAACTGGTAAACCGACCAGGCCGATACCTAAACGCAAAGAGATTGAGAATCTATATCGCGACAAGATTCGCCAGCGATCGAATATGATTGCCCGGACCGAAACGGCCGAAGCGATGAGTGAGGGATCATTGAATACATATAAGCAAACCGGGATAAAAATGGTCATATGGAACGCGGCGAGCGATGGTTGTCCAATATGTTTAGACAGAAGCGGGGAAGTATTGACAATAAACGAAGCATCGGGGCAGATACCAATACATCCAAGCTGTCGGTGTAGTTGGTTGCCGGTGACGGAAGGATAGTATGGCCACTCGTAAAATAGCAAGAAACCCGGCCAACCAACGCATCCTCGATATGAAGTACAAGGCTAGTGCGGAATTAGAATTCGCCGTAGACTGGGCGATTGTAAACATAACGGCGGATTGTGTGTTACTATGCAATCGTATAGACGAAGATTTCTACGAGTTGAACTTTACCGCCAAAAAAGACAACTTCAGCTTCGATGTATTTCATAAGGTTGAAAGAGACAAGATGGAATTTCTGATGGGCGGGGGCTTTCCAATAGGTGAAACAAAAAAGTTGCATAATAATTTCAGCTTACCGGAAAGCGAGAAACAGCAAGGGGCTATTGAGGCCGAATATAAAATGGTCGTTTGATTCAAGGAGAGCGATATGGATACGGTATGGATGACTAAATGGGATCAACGGTTTATATATATAGCGGTTGGATTGGGATTAGGAAATCTATTTATTCATTTGATTAGTTAGTAATATACAGTATTTAACAGGAGAGCGATATGAAAAAATTAAATAATAATAAGATTATGGCCGAGAAAAGAAAACGATATGGTATGTCGGTTAAGGATAAGCGACGGAAGTTGCAACACGAAAGCAAACCCGACCAGGAGCTTCCCTCTAAGGGCCAACATCTCCTGCCTGGTGACGCGGCCGTAAGGATATTCGGCTTGAGTCCATACCAGCAGTTATAAAATGGTTGTTTGATAGGAATAATTTCAGGAGAGTGATATGAGAGATTTAGTATTGGCATTCGGTATGCCCGGAACGTGGGAATTGTGTGTAATTGCTTTGGTGGCATTGCTGTTGTTTGGTAGCAGGCTGCCTAAAATAGCCAGGGGGTTGGGGCAAAGCGTAGTCGAGTTACGCAAAGGCTTTCGGGAAGTAGCAGATGGTGCTGGGGAGGCGGATAATGGAGCGTCGTGATTTTGTTAAGGGGGTGGGAATTTTCGGGGCGTCATTGATTGCAGGTTTATTTGGCGGCAAGAAGTCTGTTGCCGAGAATATTCCCAGCGAAATATTAGAACTAAAGACAGAACCAATACAAGGACAGGTGCTGGTTCCGCCCGAACTTATTAACGCAGAATCAGAGAAATATCTTAAAGAGTTAAATGTGTGGATCGAGGGGCTAGGCCAAGACGATGATTCACCTTTTATATCATTACCCTGTCGGGGCTGTAACGTGAGTGGATGTTCGACCTGTGATCCGAAAGGAGTTGATAATGGAAAGGCGTAATTTCCTCAAAGGGCTGAGCGTTGCCTGTGCTGGTGTTGTGGCGACGGTTTTGGGAGGCAAGAAGTCGGTAGGCGAAAATATACCCGGTGAGATATTAGAACTAAAAGCCGAGCCACAGGGCGGGTATTTTACGGTTGGGGATCACAGGGACTTCGACAAGGTGGTCCAGGCTTTAAAAAGATCCGAATCAAATGGTGCTTTGGTGATGTCTGATATGTTTACGCCCATGAGCGATTGCTCTCCATGATATATTCCACGACAAAAAAGTGCATCAAAATTTCATCATAGACAACATTGCAATGCGATGAGAAAACGAGAGCGAAGCCGTTAAGAGAGTGATATGGACGATAAAATCTTAGATACATTTTTAGAATATATTAGCGACCACTGGGCGATTGGCTTAATGAGCAATTAGCCGAATTCAGAAACAAGAGTCAACCTGAAAAGGCACTCGATAACGGAGTTTAATATGGCTATAAAATATAGCGTAAAAGAACTAGAAGTAGTTAAGTTAATCGAGCAAAAGATTGACAGCGAGGACTATACGAATCCGTCCAGCCTCGACGGGTTTTTCCGAAAATCATATTTCGGCAAAGGGTCCGCCGATATTACCGATATTAAACTTAACGAGAGGGAGTTTATAGCCAAAATTACTACCGATGTACGCGATCGGGATAACGAAATTGTAGTAACTGAAGGCATTGATTTACGCCAATTCAACAAGAACATGGTGATATTGTGGGCGCACGACCATACCCAACCGGCTATCGGGCGGGCACGATGGATTAAAAGAATCACAGACCCGAAAACCCGCAAAAGTGCTTTGTTGGCTAAAGGTTTAATGGCCAAAGGGACTATCCGTGCCGACGAAGTGTTGACTTTGATGCAACAGGAAGTACTCAATACTATATCCATCGGGTTTATACCAATTGCCGGGCATTCACCGACCGAAGATGACATAAAAAAGGATTCCAGCTTAAAGGGCGTGCGGTGGGTCCACGACAAAGTAATGCTGTTGGAGTTTTCCATCGTCAATGTCCCGGCTAATCCAGATGCCACTATTGAGGCGGTAGGCAAAGGTGATATTAAAATGTCAGTCGAGATGCAAAAAGACCTCGCCCTTTATTCGCCGCCCAATACCCCCCAACCAGACTTGTCCAAAAAGGCTGTACCATACTTCCAGACGCCAGTTGACGGCATCGAGGCCGGATGGAGCCTATCAGAAGAGACACGAGAAGCCAACGTCGAGCAATTGGCGATTATGGCGGCCTGGACCGACAGCGGCAATCCTGAATCGGTTCAATCGTACAAGCTCGTCCACCACCGCAAATCAGAACCCCATCCGTTGGTATGGGAAGGGCTAACTGAGGCCATGAGTAAACTGCAACGGTTCACCGTCAAGATACCTGACGATAATAGGCGGGGTGTTTATAAGCATTTAGCCAAACATTACCGGGACGATTTCGGTAAAGAACCGCCAGTGTTTGTCGCCGAGCCGAAACAGTTTGAGCCGGTTGAATTTGAAGTCGGCAGCTTTGAAACTCAAGATGTTTTGTCTGTTACCGAAATAGTAGAACCAAAAGTATTCAAGGTTCAAGAAGTGCCAGAATTCGATATAAAACCTACTGCCGATCCGCAACAGATCATTGCGGACGCTAAGGATTCTTACGAGCGAAACGCTTTAGGAAAAGTGTAAGCTCGTACGGGGCATGTTAAGCCCCACCCTTTTAAGTTGCTGCTCTGGAGATAGTCGCCAGCCATCCAATTTCGTCGCCGCTCATTACGAGAACGGACGATGAGGTGGACGCTGCTATTTATGAGGCCGAACAAGCAAGGCTGATTAACTTGTCTATCCTATAGGAGTTTAAACATGAGTATCACTATTCGTGTTTTAAACGATGATGGCTGGCAAAATGGCGCTGACCTATATCCAAAAAACAAAGTGTTCATTCTGAATCATACCCAGAAGGACATCCAGGCGTTTATCGATGATGGAACGCTCGAAATTGTGGTTCCCGAAGTTATCGAGGAACCCGAAGACGAGAACAAGAAACGCCAAGAAGATATAGAATTCGTCACCAAAGCAGTCGTTATCGCGATGAAGGACTTTATACCAAAAGGTCCGAAATTTGAGGTGAAAGACCTCGCCGAGGATGACCCCAAAGGCGGGTTTTCCTGTATTGCCGAATTTGCCCACAAGGTTTATAAATTCGGTAACGATCCCACCGGCCATTCTGATACGCATAAACAGATGCGTGAGTGGCAAAAACGGTCGGACACTAAAACCGCTAAAAGCTGGCTAAGCAAAACCGTCGGACACATGGCCGAAAACGATCCTGAACAGGGTGGTTTTTTGGTTCCGACCGAGTTTGCCACTTCGATGCTTGAGCGGTCCCTGGAAATGTCCGTCGTTCGTCCCCGTGCTACGTTTGTTCCGATGCAAACCAATGCCGTCGCTATCCCCGGTGTCGTAGATTACGATCATCGGCCCACTGGTAGCGGTTTGTTTGGCGCGTTGTCAATCAAGCGTCCGGGTGAAGCCGAGCAAAAGAATCCTTCCAAGCCCAATTTTGAACGTATTCAGCTTACGTTGCATAAGACGACTTTGCTGACTTACGTTTCGGAAGAGTTGCTGGAAGATTCTCCGATCTCCCTTGAGCCTTTCCTGAACAACCTGTTCGGGCAGGCGATGAGTTTTCAAGAGGACAACGATTTCATTAATGGCACGGGAGCGAACATGCCTCTCGGCATTATGAAGGCCGATGCGTTGATTACCAAAAGCCGCCAGGGTTGCGGTATTAGTTATCTTGATCTTGTCAACATGTGGAGTTCGATGTATCCCGGCGGGCATCAGCGGGCCGTATGGCTTGTTGGTCCTAGTACCCTTCCCGACTTAATGACCGCTTGTGTGAGCTGTAAGGATAGATTCACTGTCCCTCGTGGCCGTAAGGCTGCGTAGCAAATTCTGCTATATGCTGGAAACTCCAAGTATCCGGTTGTACTCGTTACGGGAAACCGTAGCAGTGAAAACCAATCCGGTGTGGACAATCAGCAGGCAACCTGAAAAGGGAGCCCCAGAGACTACACGCAGAAAACCCTAATAGGGTTATGATATAGTCCGATCTGTATAGCGATATACAGAGTTGTACAGAAATGATACGACCCGCTTCATTCAGAAGCGAGCAACAATCCCCGAGTGACTGTTCAGACATCTCGACCACCCACACCCCAGTCTACGTTGCAGGCGATCCCGCCAATGCTGCGGTTTCTCCGTTCGGCACTATCTTTGGCCGTCCGGTTGTAATCACCGAGCATTGTCAGGCCGCCAGAACTACCGGCGATATTATCCTGGCAGACTTTAGCCAGTATCTTATCGGTGGCAAGGCCGGGCGAACCGGACCAGCGATGGATAAATCCATTCATCTTCGGTTCGACTACGACGAAGTGGCCTTTAGAGCCGTTATGCGTTATCCTAAAAATGACGCCTGTTGCCGCAAGGCAGCTTGAATAATCTCGCTATATGCTGGAAACTCCGAGTATCCGGTTGTACTAATTATGAATCATCATAAAAGTAAAAATCAATCCGGTGCGGATAATCAGCAGGCAACTCTTGAACCCACAAAGGTTTACGAGGCGCCTCAGAGACTACACGCGAGACTCCTATTTTTTGTGTGATTTGTGCCATAACGCAACAACACATCACAATCGCGTTTACTGGCAAAACACCCTCTCTCAAAAAACAGGATGATGATATAGTCCGGCCTGCATGGCGACATGCAGAGTTAGACAGAAATGATCTAACCCGCTCCGTTCTGGAGTGAGTAACAAATGCGATGACGGACAACCTCACTGGTCCGAACCTTTAACCCCGAAACATCCTGCTGGTGATAGTGATAACACTGACGAACTCAGTCCGTTTATCGCTCTCGCTACTCAGTAGAAAGGTGGTAAAATACTATGAGACAATTAGGACCTATTCATATTGTTCAAGGTTGGCCGCCTTTTGATCTGGCGGTTGGTAATAGTTCGGGTTCACTGGCTAACAGCACTACGCAGAGTCGGGCAATCAGCCTCAAGAATCACGACCATGTAATATGTTTGTTTAATTGGGGCGATACGCGGGCGGCCGCGGATGCGACGATCAATCTTTTTGCCTGCTCGAACGTCGCGGGGGCGAATGCTGTGGCAATGGATTCTTTTAGTTATCGCAAATCCATAACTGCAATGGCGACCATATCTGATTTAGCGGCAGATACATGGACGACACTTAGGCCGTTGACCACTAACACCTCTGATTTGGAATTATCCGATATGGCCGATTCCGACGCTTGGAATCCTAACGATTCCGATGCTGGCAACATCAATCAGGGTTTGTCGGCGATTGAGATCAATGCGGCCGATGTTTTCAATGCGGCCAATGACGGTGTTAACCGTGACTGTTTCTACATCACGGTTGGCGATCCTACTGCCGCTGCCGTTTGCGCTATGGTGTTCCTGCTGTTGAAAGACAACAGGTATCAGAAGCGAGTTCCGAACTCGGCAATCATCGATTAGTCCAACAATTCTGTTGGCAACAACTTTGTTATAACATTTCGTTACACAAGCTGAAAATGGACGTAACACACGGCGAAGTAGCCCTTCGGGTGAAAAGGGCGACGGCCCTCGCGGTTTGGTTGCTACTGAATGCAACTCGTCCACTGGGACGCTAGCAAGTAGGCTTCTTGGTGTAACTTTGTTTATATCGGTACGGCCCGTCGAGGGGGCGGGCCTGCCGATTTTTATCGCAGCGTAGAGCAGTTGGCTAGCTCACGTGGCTCATAACCACGAGGTCACAGGTTCGAGTCCTGTCGCTGCTATTTATGAATCCTGTGGCGGAATGTAGACACAAGACATTAGCGTGTCTGTTCGCACTGATATTGTGGATCAAAATCAACTCAGCATAGTACCCACAACAAAAGGCGATACTGGATTATATGTTGGATTCAGTTTTACGGGTTCAAATCCTGTCAGGATTCTTATTCACGAAATCGACCTGTGTCATTAGCCGGGCATGGGCAAGGCTGCCGCTTTTGTGGGTTGGGCGGGATATAAAATCAACCCACGTCTTTATTATTTCAAACGGAAAGAGAGATTATGAAGCCGAAAAACATAACCATTACAGCAACCGTGCCCATGTACGCTACGCCTAACGAATTTGACGATGCTAAAAAGCTCGCCGAAAAACAACTAATAGCAGAGGCTAGAGATAATCATAATAGCAATAAATGGTGTCCGGGTAATGGCGGAACACATCAAACTGTATTTGATTTAAATGAGATTGAATTCAGCAAGTGGAACCTTGTTGGTTCAGATTATGTGTGTACCGTATCCACAAAGGGCCGTTGGTGGGGCAAATGCGGCGATACAGGACATGTAGGCGATTCAGGAAGATCCACTAAAGATTGTGGCTCATACCACTGTCAACGCTGTAATCCTAATAGAAAATATGGATAAAGCCAACCGCAGGATAGTTGGTGGTTTTTATGGAAAGAGAGATTATGAAAGTAGCACATTTCAGCCGCTTTGCCCCTAATATGTCAGGGCAATACGGCACGGTTAAGGATTTAATCAAAGCCGAACGCCAACAAGGAATAGACGCCAGGCTTATAGCGGTCAACAGTTCACCGGGCATCGAGTTCACCGGAACCAAGATTCAAAAAGACGGTTGGCTGACAACTGAAAAGATGGAATGGGCGGACGAGGCCGATGTTTTAGTCCGCCATGTATTAGTGCCGCAAAAGTATATGTATTCCGGCAAACAGCCGAAAGTCATGTGCTTGCATGGCCGCCCGGAAAACTCGTTTCTGTTGGGTGTCCATACCCGAAACGACGTTTACCGCACGATCTATTCCGAACGCGATACGTGGGATATGTTCGTCTCATTTTGGGAAGAACATATATTCCACTGGTCGCAGCTCATTGACAAGTCAAAATTGCATTACGTACCTGCGATGTGCGACCTGGAACATTTTTGCCCGGACGGTCCGAAACGGGGCTTCGGTAAAAATTCCGGGTCGCCCAACATCGTAATCGTGGATCAATGGCGTGAGGATACGACGCCGTATAACGTATTACATGCCGCGTTGTTATTTCGCGAGAAGTATTGCCCGACCGCCAAGATTCATATTTACGGTATCCGCAAACACGATGCGGTTATGAATATGACAAAATGGTTGGACGATAAAGGCGGTATTGGCGACCGTAAGGGTCCGATTAAAAAGATGGCCGAAACCTACCGGGCTGCTGATATTGTCGTTACGCCTCATGTAATCGCCACCCGTGTTATTCGTGAGGCCATGGCGTGCGGTACGCCGATAGTTACTGGTGGCGATTGTCAATACTCGCCTCGTTATGGTGCTGATCCACGCAACGCGGAATCTTATGCGGCCCAAATAAACAAATGCTGGCAAGATATAAAATATAAACACCATGCAACCAAACCTGCAACAATTAGAAACCAGGCCGAGGAATGGTTCAATCTCGACCAAACCGGCATCGCCATGAAAAAGGTTTTGCAGGCCGCCATCGATAACCATCGACCCGAATCACGCGAATACGCTGAGCGTCAGGAAAACAGCCGGGCGGCACGACGCCGCGAAATGAAGGCGAAACAAAAGCAACTGCAACGCGCCATGATAAATCAGCACCTTGCCGCTCCGGGGGTGAAGGTAAAATGAGTGATGTTCAGTTACATCTTGGCGATTGCCTGAAGGTTATACCTACGCTTGCCGACAAAAGTATTGATATGATACTTTGCGACTTGCCGTATGGCACAACCGCTTGTAAGTGGGACACCATTATACCGCTTGAGCCGCTATGGAAACAATATAAGCGAATTATAAAAGATAATGGGGCAATAGTTTTGTTTGGAAGTCAGCCATTTGCTTCTATATTAGTAATGAGCAATGCGAAAATGTTTAAGTATGAATTGATTTGGGAAAAAGATAAAGCGGCAAATTGGATGTTTGGCAATAAAATGCCGTTAAAGATTTATGAAAACATTAGCATCTTTTATAATTTACAGCCAACTTATAACCCACAAAAAACAATAAATCCAAAAGGCGCATCCAACAGACACTTATATAAAAATCCAAGCAAAATAACAAAAAATGTTAGAGATGTAATGGGAGACAATTGGAAGGAAACGAAAATGAATGATTCACATAACTATCATGGCAATAGTTATGAATCAGACAAACTTTTACCTACCACAAAAATATATTGTGCAAGAGAACAAAGGGGCAAATCTCACCCCACCCAAAAACCAGTTGCCTTAATGTCGTATCTAATCAAAACCTATACTAACGAAGGCGAAATGGTTTTGGATAATTGCATGGGTAGTGGTTCAACCGGCATCGCCTGTGTAGAATTAGGTCGCAAGTTTATCGGAATTGAGATTGAACCGGAATATTTCAAGATAGCGGAAAAACGAATAGCGGAAGCAAAGGATAAATTCGCATTACTGGAACAGGCGAAGATATGAAACCCCTGCGATTCCTAACATGTTGCTACGGTGACAAATTCGCCGACTACTTGTTTGTACTATTGAATAGTATAGATGAGGTTTACGGCAGCGATGCCCAGCCGATAGTGTACTACGATAACCTGTCGGTGGATGTTGTTAAGTCGATTAAACGCAAGGCCCCAAACGCTAAGTTGTATTATTACAACTTAAAAGAACATGGTTGTCATATCCCCGATCCGTGCGGTGGCGTTCAAGAGAAACAAGAGAATATTGCAATGGAGCGGTATTTTCTAACCACCGGGGTAGACGATGCCCTCGATGGTCCACTGGTCGTTCTTGACTGTGATATGCTAGTTACCAAACGACTTGACGAATACATGCCCGATGTTAGTAATTGTGATATTGTGTTCACCTATAAAACCGAAGCCGACGAACAATTACATTGGCCGATTAACGCTGGTATCCAGATTGTTAATAACAGCGAAAAGGTTCGGGGCTTCTATAATTTATGGCAACGCGAGACAGATTGGGTAATAAAAAATAACGGCGACGAGTTTAACCTTTGGGGCGGGATACAACAAGCGGCGTTTGGCCGTATCATTAAGACCAGGCAACCGGAAAACTACAAGACCGGATTTACCCGCAATGATTGTTTTATGCGCGGTGTGCCGTGCAAGTACCTGAACGAGACGCGGCGGACGCAAGATTTTAGCGATGCTTGTGTATTGCATTACAAGGGAAAATGGCGGAGCGTGTTACCGGATAAAGGATTTAATGAATATGTGAACCGGGACAACGCCGGCAAGATGTATGATTTATGGATAGGCCATTTGGAAAGGTGGAATGAGCGATGAAGGATATACGAGATGTTGAGGAATACATAATTAAGGCATTGTAATATAAAGGCGATAGCGATGGAGACAAGATTGATAATCTTTGGGAGGCCGTCGATGCGATAATCGCTTATCTAAAGGAAAGGCAGGCTGATGAAGGAAATTAAAAACGGAAGCGGAGATATAACGATTAAGTTGTGGGGTTCTGTTTACAATACGAATCTACTCGAAGCGTATAATGCCGCCGGGCCTGAGTTCGTCAAATACATCGATGGCGACTTCGCGTTGGTGCTTGAGGACAAAGGGGCCAATACGATGATCGTGGCGGTGGATGCTTTTGCGTCGAAGCCGTTGTGGTTCGGTTTTTGCAACTCCGCAACGGTGCCGCATTTTACGATTATGGATTATGCGGATCATCCGTTAAAAATTCCTAAAGGCGAAAAGGTTCCACCAAATACCGCCTATGTATTTGATATGAATAGTTGGCTGTGGAAGGATAAAATAACCCTCTACGATTGGGATTTAACCCAAAACGTAAACACTTACGATAAATGGATTGAGGCGTTCGAGGAAAGTATAGCCAAGCGGACCAAAGACGTCGCCGATCAATTATTCATCGGCATGTCAAGCGGCTACGATTCCGGGGCGATTGCCTGTGAGTTGAAGAAACAGAATATTCCATTCGAGGCTTATACTTTAATGGGCCACGAGAACATGGTTACGGTAAACCATCGTCACGATTTGCATTGCGATTGTCATTCTGTCCACCAACTAAGAAAGTCGGAATACCAAGCATACAAAGACCGGGTAATTGAAAACGGCGTTGATTACAGTTGTCTAATCTATCGTTATACTAAAGGGAAAAAAATTAGACAAGAGGTGTATCGTTACAAGCAAGACAAGGCGTCGGCGGGCGATGCGTTTATATGCGATTATGCAAAAGACCACAACAAATCTATCATATTGTCCGGTCAGGGCTCCGATGAAATAATCAGTGATTACGGATGGAAGGGGCGACAAAGATACACACACTCACAACTAGGCGGATTATTCCCCGACGATTTAGCGTCGGTTTTCCCTTATGGTAATTTTGATAAAGGAACGATGGATGCTTACATCGCTAAAGTCGAATTTATTGGTCGTTTATACGGCATTGAAGCTCGTTATCCCTATCTTGATGTTGATTTAGTTCAGGCGTTTTTACACTTAACACCGGAATTGAAAAACGCCAACTACAAAGCTCCCTTACATGAATATTTTGCACGGAACAATTATCCCTACGACGAAAGTGTAAAGAGGGGATTTAGGGCAAATTGCAACTTATTGCCCGGCTAGGAATCGGATTGGGTATGAAAAAGAAAGTATATCTCAACAATGATTTACGCGGGTGGGGGCAGAACATATTTTGGGAATTAAAAAAGCTAGGGTGTATCGCCCAGGTAGTCAATGATGTTGACGAAGTATACGACGATGACGACACGCTGTTATATTTGAACTTGCATCACAGAGCCGAGCGACTAAAAAAAGATATGCTTTTAGCTCAACAGGCTTATCAGTCGTTTCCCAGAGTCATTATGATACCGACTTTGTTTGAGTGTAAACTTTACAATGACAAAATCGGACAATACAAAGAGTTCCCCGGTGGCTTTCCGCCGACGCAATACTTTTTGGATAAAGAATCGGCTCACAAGGCCATTCTGAATATGACTCTCCCTGTTATTATTAAACCAAATGGCATGGCGGGGGGATTTGGGGTAAAAATTGCCCGCAACCATGCAGGCGCGGCCCAGGCGATTGAAATAGTCTTTTCGGCCACGTCGAGCAACGGTGTAATTTTACAGAGGTACTTGCCGGGCAACGACGGCGATTATCGGGTTATTGTTTTGGCCGGCAGATATTTTTGGATTGCCAAGCGGATTGTCGGCAAAAATGGTATTGTAGACGGCGAATCCATCAGGCAGCATGGCATAAAATATTATGATAAACTAGACGACACGGCCATAGAAATGATGGATTACGCCCATCGGTTTTTTGGCAAACACAACATGACCCGTATCGCTTTGGATTTAATTTATGACAAAAACCACAATCCGATAATGACTGAGTTTTCGGCATGTTGGGGCAACATGGTACAAAGCGGTAAATGGTATTTCCGAGAGGATGACGGAACATATAAACAGACTCAATATGGAGGATACGATCAATTTGCATTGATGGCTAAATTGTTATGTGACGGCTCGTTTCAGGATGTGGCCTGTCAGCAATTAGTCGAACGGCAATAACGGAAAGGATACATAATGTTCAGACAATTTTTGAGAGCGAAAATACACGGGGCGGTTGTAACTAGAACCGATGATAACTGCGATGGCAGCATCGGTATAGATTTGGATTTACTGGACGAGGCGGATATAGGTCTTTACGAAAAAGTGCTAGTCGCCGATTGCGATAACGGTAATCGGTTCGAGACTTATGTGGTGCCCGCCCCGCGCGGCAGTGGCGAGATAAATATATTAGGGGCGACCGCTCATTTATCAGTGGCGGGGCATAGGGTTAATATTCTGGCCTTTGGTTTTATTGACGACCATATCAATGCGGGCGACGATGGTGATCCCAAAATAATCAAGCCGGAGTGTTTGTGAGTTCTAGTTCGCCGCTTTTGTCTATGATCGACAAGTCTCTCCCCGTCGTCGGGGCTGAAGTTGGCGTCTGGTGCGGCTCGGCATCGTCTGTTTTGTTAAACGATTGCCCATCGCTCACCTTACACATGATTGATCGGTGGTCTCCGTTTACTCCAAAATGCAAAGAATATGCCGTTAAAGGCGACACGATGTCCCGGATGTCTCAAAGAGAACACGACAAGGCATACGGGCAAGCGTCTGATGCCGTCAAGTTCGCCGGTAATCGAGCAGTAATCAAACGCGGCGAGTCGGTTAAGATTGCCGCAACTTATGATAACGAATACTTCGATTTTGTTTTTATTGATGCTGAGCATTCCATGGTTGCGGCATTGTCGGATATGTATGCCTGGTATCCAAAAATTAAACCGGGCGGCTTATTGTGCGGCCACGATTACGGCCATAAACGATTCCCCGGCGTAGCTTTGGCAGTTAAGAATTTTATCAATGACAACAACCTGAAGATCGATAAGGAAACCCGATCTTGCTGGTTTATAAGGAAAGTGAAATGAGAGACGAAAAAGAAAGTACCGTTGTGCACAGTGGGTTAAATATCACATCTCAAATACCTACCATATATCAAGACGACGAAGTCAAGGTCCGCACCGCCCCTGATATTATCGAGGCGATATTGGCGACCTTGACGGGAATTAAAACGGTTTATGATTACGGGTGTGGACGAGGCGTTTATGTGCAGGCGTTTGAGGATGCAGGGGTGGAGTGTACTGGATACGATAGCAACAGAGAAGCAACAGGACATGCTATATCGCAATATGTATTTTATGCTGACGTGGGCAAAGCAAGGACGCAAATTCCTAACGATTTAATGTTCAGCATCGAAGTTGCAGAGCATATCGATCCAACCGACCTTGATACATTTATCGGCAACCTAACAAGTCTGTCTAAAAAATGGATAGTATTCACCGGCAGCAACAAGCCGCACAGCCCCGGCCACGTCAACCCGCAATCAAACGAATACTGGCGTAAGCAAGTTGTTTCACGTGGAACACATAAATACCGACCCGACCTATCACAAATTGTGATGGATAAATGCAAGACAATCATCGGGCGGCCTAGTTGCCTGCGATGGTTTCAGGAAAACTTGCAAGTGTTCGAGAGGATTGAGAGTGATAATAAAACTTAAAAGAGACGATATACGACCAGACATAAACCGTGTTGGTTGTCCAGTATTTGAGGCTATATCAGGGAGTTGTCGTGCGACTAGTATTAAGTGTTGGCATAACGTAGAAAACGACAACTGCCCAGTATTAGTCGATGGCAAAATAGTGATTGTATTAAAAAAGGAAAGCGATGAAAGCCGCAATAGTATATAACAAGGCGGACCATAAGCTCCAACCCGAAACCTATAGCTGGTCTTATCGTTGCATGTTCCTGTCACTATTCGACAGGTTCGAGCAAACGATACCGATTAACGACGATTGCCATGCCGACACCATCGACGCCGATGTAATAATCTTTTTCGACCCGCACAGTTCGCATCACATCGAGATCGAGGGTATCGAAAAACACCCGGCGTTAAAGATCGAGTATTTTAACGACCCGCACCAAACGGAGTTTTGCGGGCGATATACTAACGGTCCTGATGTACATAAGTTGTCGGCGTTTCAGCGTGTCAAGCGGGCGATGGATCGGGGCGTCAAATATATCATATCACCATACAAGCAAGGCTATTATGATTATATCGCCAAGCATATTAATATAACCGGTCGCGACGCCGACGATATGCTTTTGTATTTCCCAATCGCACCGGACGCGTCGTTGTACGAAAATGGACGCATTACGTTAGCGGAACGTAAACCGCAGGTATTGGCAAACGGGGCAACCTGGTCGAACCGGTTAAAATGTTACGAGTTTAGGCAGTGGGCGTTCAAGCAGGATTGCGTGCAGGTACGCGAACATCATCACCGGGATAATAGTACGCCGATGGGTTGTGAGTTTGGCGATATGTTAGCCCAATACGCCGGGGCGTTGGCGTTATGCGAGTTTTATCCCGTCCCGAAATACTTCGAGATACCATTGGCCGGGTGTGTTTGTTTCGTCCAGTATCACAAGGAATATGAGCAGCTCGGATTCATCGACGGTGAGACTTGTATATACGTCGATAAAAATAATTTCGTCGAAAAGATAAAAGCGTTTACAAATAACCCATTTGAATATCAATCAATCGCCGACGCGGGGCGGCGTCTAATGTTAAGTAAATATACCTCAAATCACTTTGCGGACTACGTTTATAAGTTTGCCGAATCCGCGATAGTTGCAGGAGTTAAATAATGTCAAAAGTAGAACAGCCGGGTATTGGGGCCACGTATATCACTAACGGAAGGCTTTCCAATAATCCTAATAATCTGGTAACTATCCATCACGGGGCTATGGCGACGAATACAGAATTTGAAATGGGTGTATCATTAGGACGCACTTTTATTGCCACCGATACAGAATCAATGAGTGATACACAAACAAAAGAATATGCAATTCAAACCAGTGATATTTACGATGATTATCACTTCAAATTTGAAGTCGGGGCCAATAATGCAGTATTGGTCCAATTTTATCGTAACCCGAATATTTCCGATGCGGGCTATGCCGCTGCCTCTGATTTGGCGACCCAAAATAAAAACGACAACTTTTCCGACTTGTTTTCCGATTGCAGTGTTATGGCCGATCCGACCTTGGTAACATCTTATGGTGTGCCTTGGGAACAACATTTTGCCGGGGCGTTTCGATCTCCAACCGCAATAACATCGGAAAAATTCGAGCTTGCCCCAAACAGCAATTATATACTGCAAATTACCAGTACCTCAAACAATACGATAATGTCTATGAACGTGGAATTTCAACTGGAATCGAATATAAGTTATACGCCGAGCTAAAGGATATTATGGAAGCTGAATACACTATCGGTCAAATCCACGGCAGCGATATAGGTTCGGTTATAATCGCCACCATATCCAGTGCGGGCGTTGTGGCTAATGTTTCAGACGCCAGTGATTCTGGAACCAAAGAGCTTGTTTTTCGCGACCCCAGCGAAAACCTTTTAACTAAAAATGCCGTATTTACCACTAACGGAACTGACGGCAAAATCCAATACACATCAGTCGCAGGGGATTTCGACGAAGCTGGTCGCTGGCGAATCCAAGCTCATATATCAGACGCCGACGAAGATTATTTTGCTAATGTCGGCGAGTTTACTGTTTTAGGGAACTTACCATAATGGCTATCGCAGAAACAGTTGAGCAGGTTTGTTTGGTCAATGACGTTAAGGTTCGTTACCAATATTCAGGGGGCGACGTGGCGGATGATCCGTTAATCGCCCAAATCATTGCGGGTGTATCCGGGGCGTTTGATGTTTTCGCCGAACGCAACTTCATGCTAAACCCTGCCGACGTAACCGAATATTACGATGGCGGCATGGAGATATATCTCAAGCGCTGGCCGGTATTTGGTACGCTAACCTCTGTTAAGATTTCCGCCGATTGGGACTGGGCTGGAGCTACTGCCTTGGTTGCTGATACCGATTACCGCTTGCAAACCAGAAGCGGTCGCATATATTACTTGCCCGGCATATCATGGCCTGCCGATACGGGTCGCGTGAAAGGTGATTTTCCTTGCGGCATTGATAACATTCAAGTTATTTATCGCGGCGGATATGTTGGTCCTGACGGTGACGTTGAGCCTGGGGGGACCGGGATACCTGCCGATGTCCGAGACGCGGCGATAGTGCAAGCCGGTTTCTACCTCAAGCGACGGCACGATATTGGCTTGACCGCCGTTTCTGCTGAAGGTCAAAATATTACCAAGTTCGCCCCCTATGATTTACTGCCAAGTGTTAAAAAGATTCTGGCAAGGCACAAGCGGTAATGCAGTTTACGATTAAGCTGGACAAGGTTAAGTTTCGGGCATTTGAAATAGCATTACGGAAAATGCCCAAAGAAACGCAAGCCGCAATCTCTCGTGGATTGACAATCGGGCTACAAGCGACTGCCGGAGTTGTCAAGCGACGGGTTGCCAACAACAGTTTATTGAAAACCAGAAGTGGCAATCTGGCTCGCTCGATTAAGGCCTACAAAGATAATCGTGGCGCTTTGTTTGGCTATATTGGCGTTGGCGACGATAACGCCGTCGCTTCTTACGCATGGTTATTAGGTCAGCGTGAAACAAAAACGATAACGGCAAAACCTGGCGGGCTACTGGCCATTCCGGTAGGCAACGCCTTAACAGAGGCGGGCGTACCACGATATTCCAGCCCTAACGATTTACGGGGTCAGGGTTATCGTTGGTTTACAAACCCAAAAACCAATAAAATATTATTCGGCAAAAATGTCGGCGGTCATCTTGATATTTTATTCGTTGGTAAAGAGTCGGTTGAAATTACATCTACTGGAATATTACCCGAAGTTGTTGAAGCTAGAATACCAAAAATATCCCGGTCTATTAAAAAAGAGATTATGAAAACCATCGTTAAGTTAGGGATTCGATAATGGCCGATGATAATGGACTAGTCGCTGATTTAGAAGCCGATATAGTTACCCGGTTGACCGCTATCACATTGGGCGGCAAAGCGGTATTCAGAGTGGTTGACCACTGGCGGTTTCAATTAACGGCAGCGGCGGACAGTTTCAAGGCTTACGCGCCGTTTGCGTTTGTCGAATATGACAGCACGTCCCGGACTGGTTGGGAAGGCGATCACGACTTAAAACAGACGCTAATGTTTACGATACGAGTCGGGACAGAGATTAAAAAGAACGACGGCGGGGCGTCTCGTATCGGTATCGGGACGGACGCCACAACTAATAAAAATCAGTTGGGTTATTCCCGGTTGCGGGATTTGGTGATTGCAGCTTTGCAAAGAGAGCATCCGGCCACAACCGATACATGGATAGATTACTGGGAATATTTAAGCGACGATATAGTCTGGTCGTTGCCGGACCAAACCGCCGGTATGATGAAATTTCAAGTTGACCGAATAGATCAAGAGGTATAAATATGGGAACCAATAAAAGAGTTTTACAACCCCAATTTAGAATATCGGACGCCGCAAGCGATTCTGTTAATGGAGTTGATGTTGGCGGGTTAATGTCTGCTTCTGTTCAGGCTGGATTTGACAACGTGATTACCGCTGGGGCCGATGGTTTTTCTATGCCCGAAGTTGATCGGCTTACTCAATTTGTGCGCGGTTCGGTTCAGACCCAGGCGTGGACGTTGGTATTAGATATACTGGCGGGAACGGTTGAGAAATACTTTTATTTTGAGAGAGAGTCAGGTACGCCTCATTTTCGTCTTAATGAATTTCGGAAACCGTATATTCATACAGCATCGATCAATTTGGCTCACCGGGGGCGGGCGGATTGCTCCTTTTCTTTTGAATGTTTTGCGTCCGATTCGGGCATTGGTGTTTCCGATTTGTGGATTACATCGGATGCGATTTCAGATTCAACCGTAGCGTCGGCAATTACCTATGCTCCGGGGCTGGAAATATTAAGTGCCAATCATGGCACCGAATCCGATATTTATCATTGCACAGCCTTTTCGATGACTATTGCCGGGCAATTATCGCTGGCGTCGGGCGATTCCGATGTCGGCTATACGGCGGTCGATATTGTGTGGGGAGGACAACCGATTTCAGGCAGTTTAACTTTTCAGGATTCCGATAGATTTAAGTCGTTGTTGCTGGCAGATAAATCAGATTTGAAATTAGTAGTCAAACAGGCTCAGGGGGCCGCCAATAAAACGCTTACCATTAAAGATGTAATCTTTACTAATTTAGACAGTGCCTCGAACGCAGGACCGGGATATACCGGCTATACGTTGGCGTGGATGCAAAACTCCGCACAGGCGACCGGATATGGATACGCGACCAATAAACCGTTTGTTGGTGATGCGGCAGGCGTTACGATTGTATAAAGCGGGGTATACCCCTAAAACGCCCCAGGTTCGATTCTAAGCAACTTTCCCCTTAATCCGACTCGTACCACCAATAACGCCCCTTAATCCGACCACAAATAGGATATAATGCCTAAAAAACATGATGTAGATATAGAGACCGGCGTCACTGGTAGTAATCAGGTTGTGGCCGAATTAAAGAAGATAAACGCTACTCTTAAAGAAACCGGCAAGGCTACTGAAAAGGCTGGCGGCAAAGCAAAAAAAACAACCAAAGAGATGGGGTTTTTGGCGAATGGGGTCAAGAATCTCACGTCAGCATTAACTGGCCTCGTAGGAATAACCGCTTTATTCAGATTTTTCACCAAGTGGCTTGATTTTATTCAGAGGATTGATGCTGCCCAAAAAGCCTTGGTTATGACTACCTCCGGACTAGACAAAGCGTCGGTGGCACTAGCAGGGCAGGCCGGATTATTAGGAACACAAGAAGGATTATCGGCGGCCCGATCCCAAATACAACAAATTCAAGAAATTGGACAACTGCCGACATTTCAGGCGGCTGAGAATATTGCTGTTGCCGTCCATTCTACCTTCTCAGAATTTGGTAAATTATTTACGCCCGACCAAATAAAAATAGCTGCATCTATAGGAACATTTGCAGACGTTAAAGGTGTTGGCGAAGAAGGCATTAAGCAGTTGTTGAAATTATTGGGTGCCCGCGAAGCAACCACTAATGCAGAAGTCCAAAAAATCATCCAACAATTATCTAGTGCCCAACAACAGTCTAAAACCCAAACTTTCGGTGAATTCATTCAGGGCGGGCTTGATCCGATTTTAACATTGACGGGACTCGGCGTATCATTTCCAGAATCGATCGGTATATTTGGTGCTCGTACTGGCACGAAGGTGACAACATTTAAAACTGGTGAATCGGCCAAGCAATTAGCGGCATTGGCAATAACGTTTTTCCCTGATCTTGAAATAAAACCAGCCATTGATGCCTTAGGAAATCTTTTTAGAACTAAAACAAGACCAGAGTTGCTTAATTTAGGTTTTACGCCCGAAGAAATAACTAGATTTACAGCAGGGTTTGCCCCAGCGATACTAATAGAAGAACAAAAACTTACCGGATTGGCAGCGGCAGGAACGGCGGGGGCCTTTGCCACAGAGTTTGGTGGGTTCGCAACCAGAACCGTACCGGGCAGACAAAGACAGATTAAGGCAGAGACGACAACCAAAAAAGGGCTGGCTACTCCCGCTCAGCGTATCGGAGCAGAGTTGCTTCTTAACGCCGCAGCAGAATTTGAATTAATAAAGACCAGGGGCGAACAAGGTCTGATTGCATCAGAAAAAAAACAGATTGAACGCATAGCGTTTCAAGCGTTACAAGATCGCCTTGTACAACTAAACAGGCTGGAAGATTTAACAGATGAAGAGCAGAGGGAAATAAATAATATAGGCAGATTCTTGTCAAGAAACAGGCCGGTATCTGCCATAGGAAACCCTTTTACGCCAGAAGAGGCAGGTGAAGCAGATATTATGATCAGGGGGTTTAGGGGCGGCACAACCATAAATGCCGGCAACGTCTTTAATATTACAACTACTGGCAACGATACCACTTCGAGCCCCTTAACTAATTTTGGCAATCCAGACGAGATAAATAGATAATATTTTATTCTTTGAGATGTTGACCAGCCAAAACACAAAGCCATGATATTGGGATTAATAGATAGCCTGCAATTAGTGGGCCATAACCCAAACAATAGCAACCGGTTACAAATATGGCAAGGGCCACCAACCTGTTAATATCTTTAATTATGCTTTTATCCATACCCCTATTATACCACAAGAAATAACCTATGTCAAGTTTTGCAGGTGCAAATTTATTCGGCTCCGGTCCTAACCGTATGATGGTTCAGCCCGAAATCTTCGTTACCAAACTTTCCGGTTATGCCGGATTGAATGGGGCCGAGGCGTTATTGATGGGCGGACGGGGCCGCCGTATCAATATCAGCGGCCAACTTAAAGCGTTGACAGTAGTGGCTTTAGAAGTCTTAATCGGCAACATCGAAGCGGCCCGGCGACTAGGCCCGGCGATACTGGTTGACAACGACGGTATCTCTTGGTTTCCTGTCATCCTGGTAGACTTCAGGGTTAGCGGATTCAAAAAATACACGTCGGAATTAGTTTTTGTCCAATACACAATTGGAGCGTTACAGTTATAAATGGCTACTGCCCCGGAATGGATAGTTGAGTATCAAAAATGCACCGGCAACCCGGTCGGTTATGGCCCGTGGAAGTTGGCCTACGAAGCGATTGCCACCGAAGTAACCCACAATGTCGGATCGACTACCACGTCGGCTAAAATAGTAATGAACGGCAAGCCGTGGAATTATACCGGGCCGCTGGAATTAAACGACCGCGTGCGGGCGCGGTCAACTGAATTGCGCCCGCGTGACAGTACGTTGTTATTCGACGGCGTGCTAACGGCGTTCACCCCACATTTCACCGGATCGCCTACGTCCGGGCAAGAACAATCGAGTTTTCTTGCCGAGGACTTTCGGTATCTTGTCGATAAAATGTCGGTGGTTTATGGTCAATGGGGATACCGGCAAGATGCTTACTCGCAGCCAAGCACGGAAGCCTGGGAAATACTAGTCGAGCCGATTCTGCATAATAAATGGCATGTCGATTTAATTGAAAGTAATACTTCGCCGTTTAATTCGCTGGTAAGAATGACGGGGCGGCGTTGTATTTTTAATGAAGACGGCAAGCCTAATAAATCGCCGACAACTTGCAACTACTTCCCTAAAGGATCGTCGGGCGGGAGTAATATTTACGGTTTACCGGTATTCGGATTATTGAATCCTGAATTTTGGTCCGCACGTGACATGATCGTCTATTTGTTGACAATCGAAAACGCGGCAATGACGATTGGTATAGGTCCGGTTGCCAATGTATCCAATTCGGTTGGGCTGGATAGTGCTGATTTCAATGTTAGCATAAATCATTTTATCGCCGAACGATTGACTCCGCTAGAAGCAGTCGAGGCGGTAACCAATTTTGTCGGTTGGCAATTCCGGCTCGACAGTTATTGGGATGATGACGAGTCGAGACAAAGATGGGTATTTTACCAACCAGGCACAGCGACCGAACGGGTGCGAAGTGAAGATAATCCTATCGTTTTGCACACCTTGTACGCTGGTGATAATTTTGGCCCGGCGTCAATCGACGGATTTGCCCCGGCAACCGAAACCGTGACCGATGTTTTATCGCGAGGTGAAAATTTAGTATCGTCCGGCAATCTGTTACTTGACAGCCGCAACGTCGCTAATGTTTCCCACGCTTTAGGTGGACGGAAATTATTTGAGGCGACGTTTGAATTGGTGCCTGCGTGGGGCGATGACACATTAAGCCTATATCTTAGTTTAGATCGTGGACACGTTAATGCCGATCTAGATATCGGTTTCTTAAAATATCCCAGACTAGGCCCTCTCCCGTCTTTTTGTAGTTTTTATTTAACCGATGACGATATAACACTAATCGGCAGTGATATATCAAGCGATTATAGTTATTATAATGTCTTTATGCCGCAAGGCGATTGGTTTAATGGTGTTTATGCTTCAAAGTCATTTGTCTTTGAAGGTTGCACCGAAAACACCGAAAACGAAGATAACAGCGAGGGGATTAGGATAATAAGAGATACTGGTTTTTATACTAGTAATATGGTAGGCAGAAAATGGGCGTTAAATGAAACCGGGATTTACAGCAAAACGACGGGAAGTCAAGCATTTTCGCGAGGCGGTCCTTATAATTTCCGCGACGCTATAGACGGATTTGAAAGAAAAGATAATGGGTATTTTCCGCGTTCGATAAAAAATACGTTGACATCGTTGGGGCCGGACGGCAACTCAATAAAATATAAAATCCAATGGTCTATTAATAGCGGCAAGTCTTGGTTAGACTTTGACTATAAAGTTTTATTGCTGGAGGACGAGTTTGGCATTTATATTGCAGAGCCAAATTTGGCTATGATAAAACCGCTTGCCGAGCAGGAGTTTTTTGAACCGTCTGATTTTGACGGGTTATCTGATATTGAAAAAAACTATTTTACGGAAATGTGCTTTCAGAATATCAATCGAAGAGCGTGGACAAGCATCTTGTTCCCCTGGACTTTGCAGATGCGAGTCGTTTGCAGCGTCGAATTAGACGAACGATTAGTCAACATAAATGACATTACCAATCAGTCGGGATCGAAATATGCCCAATCGGTTTTATTGGATTTGTCAAGTCAACATCAATTCAGTAAACGCGAAAACTCCAGCATATTCACCGAGGGCGATGTATTTCCATCCAATGAACTAGACAGCACCGACGCCTTGATAGCCAACCAAACTTTAATCGACAAACTCAACCGCGAGGCAAGGCGGACCGGCAACTTTGCGATACCGTATATTTACGCGGCTGAAGGGTTAATAACTACAACATCGGACATAGTCGGATCGGACACCGAGAGTTCTGGTGAAATCGAACATACCAAGCACTATGATTGGAGACTACCACGATTCACCGTCGGCGATTGCATCGAAGGTATTGCGGGCCGGGGTGTATCGTTAGCGACATTAGGCGGCGGGCAGGGTGCGGATTATAATTACGTCACCGTCGAACAGGTTCGGTACTTACCGGAAAAGGGACATACCGAAATTGTCACGGCTGATTTGCGGCGGTCGTTTTTATAGGGCGGCTGCCTGTTCTTTTTTCTCTTCAAAAAAGTAATCGTGTCTTTTGTAGGCCGGGGATTGCCACCTGTTTAGATAAAAAGTCTTTTGCACGACCTTTTTTCTGCCCCATGTATCTAGTTTTTTAATTTGAGTATTTTTAGAGTGTAGCATTATTTACCTCGATTCTGATTACTCATAATCACTCCTTTTTAGCCAATTATACCACAGGATTATAATCAATCCTTTTTGAAAAGTTACCGAGCCGAGAGAGATGGGAGCGATGTCTTTTGTGTTGTCCACACCAATCATCTTGTTTTGTTTGTTTTGCCTCCGGGAAATATTTACACCTGCCAGAACATTCGGCATATACCATAATTCCCTCCCAATCGTCGTATGGTTCCCAATAGTCACAATTGTGGCAATTCTTCATAATCAATCCTTTTTAATCAATTATACACCAAGGCAGAGAATTGTCAAGTACATTTTAAGTAGGTATATATACTACTTAAAACTAGTGCGATTATTACCCGGATTATTTACCCGTCAAACAAGTAAGTCATGTATTGACAATAACTTACGATGATGATTATTGCTAAAATTATATGACTATTAAACGGCTTGGTTGCTGAAAATTAACGCAGGCCTTGACCAGTGACGTATAAATCGTCGCCATTGATCGTCTATGATTAAACTGCTGCCATCGTCTCGATAATACATAGCAAAGGGTGTCATCCCTATCGAAACAATATATTTTAATCTGTCTTCGGCATTGTCCATCGTGTCGTTTTGAAAGTTCACTAGCACATAACAATACATTTTGTTGCGATTATAGCCAATGCTTTTTAGTAATTTTGAGGCAATTTCTAAATATGGTTTTTGATATAGTTTGTCATAAGCAAAAAACACCGCCTTAACCTTAATAGAGTTTAATAAATTTACGGTCGATTCATTAAACAGCATTACATCTAAGCCGCCACTAAATCTAACTGACTTTTGTTTTGTTAGCATATCAAATACCGCTTGTTGGTGATGATGTGTTGTTGCCAAAATATTATTATCCAAAATATTGCGACCATCGGTAATGGGCAATTCCCTTATTCCGCCCTCTCTTTTGACGACATAGCAGAATTCACAGTTTCTTATACAGCCCCTTGATGTTATCACATAACCGCGCTTTAAGTATTTACCGGGAATAAAATCACCACCAGGGTCATCATAAGCGGGTCCGCCAAGTTTAACATTTTTATAATATTTACTCCACGATTCGGCTAATCTTTCGGCCTCTGGCATATCCCACGTAAACGTACAGCTTATATGAACTTCATCGGCTTCTGGTTTAAACAAAAGAGGATCGCCCACAAATGCCATATCATCATCAGGCGTAGCTTTGTTTCGGCGTGGAAATACTCTTATGATAGATTGTTTCATAATCTAATAATACCACATAAATCATAAATGTCAATAAAATACATCCAAAAAAACGTAGTCCTAACCATCCCGGTATCATCGGATTATATCCCCGGCGATTACGTGCGTTTATTTTGGAATGCCGGCGGCGGGGCGATTGATTTTACCACACCGCCCACCGATACCCGATACGAGTTATACGTAGACGATTCCGGTTATTTCGGTTGGGGCCATCAAACATGGGGTCATTTCGCCTGGGGCCATGCCGATACCCGCAACGTACCGGGCTGGGGTCATTTCCCGTGGGGGCATATCCCGTGGGGTCACGGGGCCGGGATTATCAGTATTAAGCAAAACATCAAAGAGCCGGGCTATTACGCTTTTGGTTTTATCGCGTTCGATGAGGCGGGCAATTCCGACGCCGGGGCCAGGATCTCTGACGCCGTAACCGTTTCATTGACACCCGACAAGCCGACCCCGCTAAGAAAAACCAGCTACGATTCTACCGATGACATTTTAACCCTAGCCGCAACTGTGCGGTTTGTAGGAGCTAGAAAATAAATGGCACAAACACAAGGCTACGCGTCCGTAACCGACATACTCGCGTATTTAGTAACGCAGGGCGTCGAGGAAATCACGGAAAACAACGCCGACTTTATGACCGAATACCGGCAGGCGTTATGGCGAACATTAAAACGGGTCGAAGGGGCGGCGGCGTTATCGGTTTACGCCGACACGACTACTACGTTCAGGGTGCAGTTGGGCGATTATTTATTCTCCGGTACGCGAACAACTTACGCAGGTTCGGCTCAAGTTGACCCCACCGATGACGATATAACTTACGTCTGGATGCGAAGCGATAACACCATCGCCAGTGGTATCGATGGCGACGGTTGGCCCGCCGAGGATCATATCCGGTTGGCCGAAGTGACCGTAAACGCATCCGGTACGATAACCGATATAACCGATAGACGATTAGTGATCGAAGGTAATCCCAACGACGCAACTTACGCCGACATTGTATGTGTCGATAATGCCGTGGTTTGTGTCGATAATCAAGTTGTGACTATATAAGGAAATATAATGGCAGACTTAAAAGAAAATGGATGCGCCCTGTTGAATACCGGTGGCACGGCAGTAGACTTGAACGCCGCCCCGGGAGCGACAACTCTATATGAAACACCTGCGGGCAAAAAAATGGTTCCCCATTATGTCGTTGTCCGTAATCTGTCGGCAGACGCACTTATTGCCGCTGGATCGTTCGGGCAAGTTGGAGCACTGACTGATTTTCTTGGAATACAAACATTAGGAACCAATTTAAGCGCAGCGGGTACGGCGGGTATTTGTATGCCGATACCGGCGGCGGTAACAGTTGGAGTTGTAGAATATACCGCTGGGGAGATATTCCAATTCGATTTAACCACGGCGGCGGGCGGGGCTTGTACCTGTACTATGGATGTTTATGGCTCACTGGCGGATGCATAAGGGTAAAATATGACTGATACATCTCTAGCCCGCGACTCTAATAATTCACGCCGATGGTCCGCTTGGATACCCGCCGATAATGTCGGTAGATATTGGACTCGCTATGACATGGCGGTCCCCACGGATGTAAATTTAACCTATATCGCTATGCAAAAAGTGCTTTATGGCAGGGTGCGGGAGGGGGCGATATTTGACCGTGACGATTTAACGACAAACGGTACATGGGCCGACGCCGACGGTAACGGCTGGTTTTACGTCCAAAGTAATACGAGTGCCGATTACGCTGAAGCCATTATCCCGCCCGATCATAATGTCCTTCAGGTTTGTTTTTATAATATAAACGGTAACGGCGGCACGGTTAGCTTTGCCTGGAACGATGCTGAGGCCGACACCTTTGACCTTACAGCGTATGATACCGGCGACAATGTAAACGAACCATCCTGGGTGACGGTTGCCACTAATTCCACTAAAGCTGACGGAGCGAGAGCATTACGTGTTACCTTAACCAATAACACAAGGGTTAGAGTAGTTAGTATCCGGTCTTTTATTGGTGATTCTGTTGGCGACCCGGCCAACGCGGGACACGATTTTATTACCGATTTAGATGTCGGCAATAATGGTACTAAGGTCGGAGGATTTCACAAGGAGTCAGCCGCCGATGACGAGGTGTGGGTATTAGGCAACAACGGATCGGCTTCCGAGTTTGGCCTTCTTTGGGCGGCGGATGGCGGGGTTAAAAAAATAACGGGCGGCATTACTCATTTTACGGCGGGAAACGCTCCGTATACCTATCACGCCGGCGAATATGCCACCGGCCCGGATATTTTCGTCGATGGGGTTGCGGCGGACGAGATATGGGACGATGCCAACAATCCGCGGGGAACGATTTTGACCGGTGGCAATATCACCATCAAATCAACCGGCTTTGCCGATTGGGACGAAAGTGGAACCGAGGATGCTAACGAACCGGATTTAACGTGGGTATATTGTTTAACAGCCCAAAGTCTGGACGTAACAATTAGTATAATCATTAACGCCGCCACTGATATACATGCTACAACCAAATATGCAGGTATGTTGCGGATACCACCGGCCAATGCTAATGGTTATATGACCCAATTGCCCAGCTTGACGCGAAACGATTTGACCGTTGATCGTAATTTGGCGGGCAATAGTTGCGAGTTGTATTTAGACGGCATACCGGCAGTGATTAGCCTTTCTGTTAGCGGGCCGGCGGCGGCCATTTGGTGGTTGGAAGCTAATAAAAAAATGCACATCCGGGCCGATATTCCGGGTGATTTTGGCGGCACCGATCCAGCGGCGGGTGATGTATTGACCTTTGGCGGTCATTATGAAATTAGAAACCCAGACGGCCCGGCGGTATCTACACATGCTGACACGCAAGGCTCTGCAATTACAGGAGCGTTTTAATGTTATATTATGTTTATTTTTCTAATGCCGGGGTCGCCGAAGCCGGATTGACGCCGGACTTTGAATTTTTATTAACCGCTGAAAACGGGACCGACAAAAGCGGATCGGCCCCAACTGTAAATGAGACGGGCGGCGGTTGGTATAACTTCGATGTAACATTAGGAACCGCACCGTGGGATGTAGCCACTGAAGATTTACTGGGTTCTATCGACGGTGGCGTTGCACTGGCTAACATCGACAGATACAAGCCGGTGTCAATTACTTTACGCGGCATGGGCCTTGCTCGTATCGCCCACAAGATGATACAAAATTTAGATACCGGCGATATGATATTGTATGGTGTAGACGGAGCCACACAAGAAATGCAATTAGATATGTCCGATTTAGACGCCGGGCGGCAAAGGAACCCGATAGCACCGTAATGCCAACTCCTGATTCAATATTTATAAGTTCAACCCATGAGGGTGATTTTTTCGATACCTGGCGTGTCGGTATGAGTTTAACTGAGGGCGATTTCTTTCCAATTAACGGCGGCGATTTCTATTTAGTTTATCGTGACCGTAATAACAGTCAATATGATTATTCCAAGCCGGTCGCAAGAATGGCAGAGGATGATACGTCGGTAGGTATTTCCGATATGGAATTAGAGCCGGAAGCTGGGCGTAATATCTGGCATTTCACGCGCAAGGCGGTAAGCAAATACGGCGTGTTGTCCGCCGATGCCGACGATTGCCTGGTTACGGTTGACAGTGACGCCGTTATGGTTTTACCATCCGGCAACGACCCGCGCGGCGTATCGGCCCAACCGATTAAAGATGGGGGAATACGATTACGATGGTCGTATAGCTCACAAGGCGAGGATGCCGTACCGACCGGGTTTAAGGTATATCGGGAAACCGATATTGATTATGTTAGAATAACCGGTACGTTATCGCCGGATATTACCGGTGACTTTTTGAATATTGGTCCACAGGCGGCGTTTGGTTTTTACGATCCCGCCGCACCTGATTCCGATGTTTACAGTGTTGATATTGACGGCACAACTTGGTATCATTGGCACGATTCGATTGGCGGCACAGTAAATTGGTTTATAACCACCGTGATAGGTAATATCGGGGTCGATCTTTGGCGGTGGGGCAAGGAGTATGTAGCGGGCAACAGGGGCGGTGATTATACCGCCAGCGGCAATTCAACCGGAACCGCAACTGTTACTGAGGCAAAAGATAATTGGACGTTTGAGTCCGACATTAACTTTAACGGCGGTCGTAACTATGAATTAGACATATCCGGTTTAACCCACGATGTTGATTATAAATTCACGGTCCGTACTTACCGCACGGTGGCGGCGGTCGATTACGAAACGGTTAATGAGATTATAGTCGAAGCGCGGGCCGACGATACCGGCCCGGCGGCTTTAACATCGATAGCGGTGGTGGTTGAATAATGAGCAGGATACGCGAAATCAGAGCCAAGCAGGAACTCGTCGCACGGCAGATTGAGAACGAGAAACGGATAACGCCCGCCCCGTTGCCGACGCCGATTAGTACGCCCGGCGGCCCAATTCCGATTGTGGTTGGCGTTTCGCAGTTAGCCCAAATCAGAGAAGCCTCGGTAACGCAGTCGGTCGGAAATGGAATAATACAAGCGAGATTGCTAAACCAATTCCGTGCCCCTTACGGCGAAACCTATGATTGCTTCGCTTTTTCTGGACAAGACGAATCGGACTTGGCGTTGTTTTTGCCGATCCTTTTGCTTAGTGACGCCGTTTGTATTAACAAATTAATCGATGGCAATTGGTATATCGACCGGCCTGATTTTATACTTTCATCGGATTGCTCGTAATGGCGAAAATACATCGGCTAAACAATAAAGCGGGGCGGTGTGGTAATGCGTTGGCGATTAGCTGCACGTGTGGGGCGACGCCATTAGATACTATTTGCAACATTACAACGAACAGTGATTTAGATGTTACTTTTAGCGGAATTACAAATTGTGCTTGTCACTTCACAAACCGATGTGAACAGTGTTACCCAGAAGCAACCCAAGGATGTAGTCAAAATTTAATTGGCACCTTCCAGCTTACATGGAATGGAACATTATGGCGGTATTTCGACCAAGTTATTGATGGTTGTGTGGGCCCTCCAAATAATTGGAGGACGATAGAGGTGGCAAGGGGTTGTCCGGATAATACTATTTCTGTCACGGCTTATGTGTTAGATGATAGTTCCGGTATATTTTGTGATTGTTTTTTTGGTACTGGGTCTGGATCGCCCACGCCTGCAACAATAAACAGTTCATTTGTAATTGGCGGTTGTTGCACTCAGCTTGGATCGAGAATACAAGCTGGACACGGTGGTTCTGCTTTGGTAGCGATTCATTAATGAATTGCAAACACAAAGACGGATATTGCCTTAAAGTATATGCGGCGAACAGGATTAGATATTTCGTCGACGACAACGGTTGCCGAAAATGTCAAACGGAAAGAAACGGAGAGCCTAAAATGCCCAAACGGAAAGGGCCGCCGATATGCGAACGATTGAAAACCGCAATGGAGGCGAGCAAGCGAATACGCATGGCGGTAAAACGCGGCGATAAGATATTCGTCAACAGCGTCGAATTAGAACGCCGACGGACGATATGCAACGATTGCGAAAATAGCACCGAACGCGAGAAAAACTGTGCGAAGTGCGGGCAGAAACCGAAAACGAAAATAGCCGGGTGGTGTCTGGATTGCGGCTGTTGGTTGAAACCGAAAACGAAACTGGCAACCGAAAGCTGCAAATACTGGGGGCCGGACAAGCCGATAAAGGAAATCGCTAAATGACCGACAACGCTTTACTGGAATCAATCAAAGAGGACGTCGCCGTTATACGTGAAGTGCTATTGGGTAATGGTGATACCGACAAATCTGTTGTGGTTAGATTAGCAACGCTGGAAGAACGCGAAACGATGCGACTCGACAAGAAATCAATCGCGTCGATTGTGTGTGCGTTAATTATGTCTATCGGAGCAATTATTGTATCGTTAATAACTTAGACGGGTGAACGAAACCCGATTATAATATCCTCTCTCCTTTCCGCGGCGTCCCGTCATTCATTTGGCGGGGCGTCGTTTTTTTAATTACCAAGCCCCGTCAAAAGCCGGGTGTTCTTTTTTGTATTCGGCGGCGATTGCTTTGATTTCCTGCAATCGTTCGATCATATCGTCTATATCGCAAATATGTATATAGTCGGTATTGTCTTCGTCGTCATCTTCTTTGGTTGCCCCGTTCCAGTATTTGTTAAGATGAACACAGCCGTCCCATTTCACTACAGCCGAAAACAATCCTGGGTTAGGGCTATGTAAGTCTAGGCAAACATCGGGGTGTTTTGCTCCCGCTGTTATTTTCCAGTATTTCATTTTCATAATTTCCTTTCCGGCCCGCCTCATGGTTCATTCTGTGGGGTGGGTTTTTTGTTTAGGGAGAGACAGTTGTATTTTCTGGTTATGGCATTCGCAAAAATAATACGTGTCCTCTGCGGTCCTTGAATGGGTGCCAAGTTTTATGTGAACATATTGCCATCCTGTCGGGAGGCAGTCGCTGTTCATTTGTCGGCTACTTTTACAACCCTCAACGTCACACTTAAATTCAAATCCGTCGAGTTTTGTTTTCATAACTTACGATCTCTTTCTCGCATCAATATCCGATGCGTCATTAATGTTTCACATTTCCGCAACAACTATAGACTGTGCCTAGAAGCGTGCAAATGCCGCCCCAAATGCTTATCGATAACGTCGCCCAAATGACACGTTTCGTCCCAGTCGTTATCGCCGTAATCTTCACATAGCAGACGCAATTGGGCAACTATAGCCTCGCGTTCGAGTATGAACTTTGCCGATGCCGCTACCAGATTATCATAACCCAACTCGGCGCAACATTCGCCTAGTATGTGAGCTGCGATGGCCCGTGAACCTGCGATATATGATTTGGCGTCCATTATTTGTTCCTTAAAATAGGCGGGGTCGCATCCCGCCCGGCTCCTGCTTTATAAATAACGTCTTAGTTTTTTTTCTTGAACCTTGCCACACCTTTGGCATTTCCGTCGCCTTCTGGCATATATTAAACCCGGAAATGGCCCAAACTCCTTCCATTTGTGAGAAAACAGACATAATACAAATCTCGTCGGCTTTGCTTTTGGTTTATCCACAATTGCCTCACTTCGACGCTTTCCGTTTTCATCGTATATTTCCTTGTAGAGTTCGGGAGCCTCCAACATTATATGGAATCGGCGATCTTCCTCGTCGTCTTTTATCCATTTGCATATACAAGCAACCCCACCAATAACAGCCAATATAAAACTAAAAATTATACAATAGTCTGCAAATACCATAATTCAACCTCACTTCCATACTATTTCTGAAACGCCGCGATTGTTCGCAGCAGTCCTCGATGCCGCCGGATCGCGAAATCCGGCATTGTCTTTGTCAACTAGATCGGGGTAAAATACATCACCCCGCCATTCGGCCCGGCCTTGATAGGTGCAACCGAAAACGCCGAACAGAATAATCAGGCTTAGTACAAATATACGTTTCATGGGAAAACTCCTTATCGGCGAATGTTTAGATTACTTTAACAATTCGATGATTTGATCGAGTTTATGGAGCGAAATCATACTCCCGATCCACATTGTCACTATCATGCCCATCAGCAACGCACAAACTACATCTATCCATCTCAATCTCATAACAACCTCATTTTCAAGAGTTTAAGTATTTTCCCGTACTATATTTATGATTTTCTCTAGTTCATCGTCAGGTGGAACCCACGCAGACCCCGTACCCTGATTTCGGTGTTCCCAATTTTCAGGAATTAAATTGTTTTTGTCCCTCACAACGAGCATGTTTTCCCATCCGTTCCAACAAAATGATTCCGCTGCAAAAATGTAATCCTGCAAACAAATTGTTGTTCGGTTTTTCGTCATATTTTCCATCTGGTTTGGGTTAAGGCCCGTCAATTTGATCAAAAATTTAGACAACTTCATCATCTTAACTTCAAGGTCGTTGTCTTTGTTGATATGTTTGTTGACAGTTTCGGTAAAAACATTTTTCTTTGCCATAATATCTCCTTTCAAGAGTTTAAGTAAAAACTAAAATCCAGTAGTTTCAAACACTTACATAAATACTAATCAAAACACCCTCGCCGGACAGCAACGAAGCCTTGCGAAAGAAACGCCGCGACCAGCAAGGGTTAGTTTGTTGAGTTTCGCAAGGCTCATAATTTCAGTATACAACGTATCGGCCAAAAGTCAAATAAAGTTGAGGTTTTTATTTCACCTCAAGGTTAAAATAGTCCAATAACTTATCCAGCCGCTTGCCCGCCATATCATGTTGGCCGGTGTAATAATATCGGCCCATTGACCTGGATATGCCGAGCGTTTTGCATAGCTCCTTAAACTGGTTCGCGTTTTCAATCCCCGATGCTTTGGCGGCGTCGAGGATGGCGGTTCTGATAGTTGGTTTGTGCTTCATTTTTTCCTCGTGTCAAATACGAGTTTTTTGGCGTCAAAGTCGTAAACGAATATCCCTTGATCCGACGACCAACCTGGATTATGCAAAGCTCTTGCGGACTTAATCGCTACATCTAGGGTGGCGAAGTTGTCTAAAAAATGATCGCCATTGCGATTGTATTTGTAAGTTGCATAATTCATTTCAATTCCTTTCCGGGCCGCCCGATTGCGACCCAATGGATGATGAAGGGTTAATCATTACACCGGCCAACCGAGAAGTCAACGCACTGATTCAACAGTCCAGCTAAACGGCTGGCGTGGTCCTGGTCCACACAATTAAACTCGGTAGACGAGCGGAATCCTTCGTTGTTCACGAATCGATTAGTTACATCATACACTCTGGAATTGTCAGACAAAATACGGCTTGTAACTTTGAATAAATCAAACTTGATCCTCATTTCGTTGTTTCCTTTTTCAGTTTTGTTTGTTTTGTTGTCTCTCATAATCTAATAATACACCATAAATTGACTACATGCAAGCAAAATATTGCTTATTTTATCAAAATATTGCATATATTTTATCGTTAGACGCTAACCGTTTGCCACACATAGGCTTACGATAATTACCATCAAGTCGTCAAGTTTTTCTTGACAACTGCGGTTTTGTGGGGTAGAGTTATGATGTTATGCTGCTCAGATTGAATAATATATATGTGATATTAACGGCTTGCAGAGATTTGAGCGTATTTGCGGGCCGTTTTCTTTTGGGAGGATTCTGGTGGAGGCAGTCCACTATTACAATCTAATGGAAGGTGATGCGGCCCCGCCCTGCACCTCTATCAATGGAACGGAACTACTGAAATGACAAGGAGTTATAGCTTATGCCGGTTAGCCGGGGCGTAGATTAGGAGATATGATGGAAACCTGCTGTGAATGTGGAACGGAAAACTTAGGGGATTACGAGGCTGTGAGCATAGATGTTGAAGATGATTTATACTTATGCGTAGGCTGCGCTGGGGAGAGAATATCAAACTTCCAGTCCCGCCTCGATGCGAAGTCGGCGGCACTGAAGGAGTTTGGAGAACACTGTAACTGTGCGGGCTGGGATGATTATTATCAATGTAGGCGTGATGGAATAGGCTGTGATTGCGGATTCGACGACGCGATAAATAAATAAAGATTTAATTTGACTACGCCGATAATGGGTGTAGGATTGATAATATGAAGGACGCTAACAACAGACAGACCAAAGCCCCACCGCCACCCTTTCTAAGATTAGCGTCCCTGAATGCCGTGCGGTGGGGTTTATTTTACTACAACCACCCTAAATCGCCCCACGTCGGCCCGTATCGACGATAAATAGTAAATAGGAGCAAAACCATGCCCAAAGGCGTAAGAACAGCCAGTAAGACGACGTTTGTCACGAGAGGGGAGATTAAGGCCGCTTATGAACTATCTGGCAGGCTTGCCTGGAGCCATAATAGCTGGGAGGGAGGCGAAGAGCATTTTGGTAAATGCGAAGAACATATCGAGGACGTTGCCGACGTGCAAAGAACGTTTTCGGGCAAACATCCCGACCTGATTATAATCGATGATCCATTGTGTCTCGATGACTACGAGTTGAAAATTACAGGCGGGAAAGTAGAAATAACTGGGATTACACATACAAATGGCGAGCCGGTCAAAGTCGGCGACACTATAAACATGATTGGGTTTTCTCCTCCTCAAGGCTCATCGTCTAGTCCAGATAACAGCGACGATGAGCCACCTTTAGTCCAAACCGGTCAGGGCGGATACGCCAAAGGATATACGCCACGGCCACTTACAGTCCCGGTGTGGATGAAACGGCTTTTGTCCGCGCTGGGGACATTTATTATTAGACCCATGAAAAGGTGAGATTATGACACACAAGATAATGATGATTGAAATTAACAAACGTGGAGGCCGTGACGTTGTCACAACTCAACAGCTATTAGGAATCAGTATCGAACATTGGAAGGGACTGAGGGATTTAGCAAAAGCCGGTACGCCTATTAGGGGCAAACTAGTCCCATGTAGCGACAACTGTGCTTTGTGTTATAGGTATAAAAAGGAAGGTGGTGGGTGCAGTGAATTGGCTTACGGGACATGTATTTTAGGTGAAAATGGCTGTGGAAGTTTATGGGTGGCCGCGGTAGATAAATTGAATACTCTTGGGTTTATCGCCGCCGCCGATGAAATGATAGCGTTTTTGGAAAGTTTTAAGGAGAACGACGATATGTTGGTGATGAGAACAGAGCCCGCTATCAAGGATGCAATTGGTTTATGTGATCAATCTATGCCTTATGGCGTATTAAAAGTAGCCTTGCCGGGTAAGCCGTCTAAAGATTTACTTGCCAAAGCCCTCCACCACTTCAACGCATGCGAAAAGGCGACGGCGAGATTGAAGGAGCGTAAAGCGGAAATGGATCGGGCGAAAAAGCATACACCTTTAGGCTTTACGTTCGACGAGGAAAAACTGACAGACGAGATTCTCGAAATCATCGACGGCAAACCGCTATTGAAAGTCGGCGATGAAATCGAGGCCGGGAAAGTGCCGATTGGGGCGAAAGTGGAGATCGAAAACATTTTGGGTTCAAAAATCAAAGTGGAGGTCAAAAGCACTGATGGCATATCAGTTTGTTTTGACTGCGTAGCGTGCGGGCCAGAGGGAAACAGGTATATTGCTGATAATACTAAATGCACCATCCTTGAACTGCCACCCGAAAAAAGTAAATAGGCGGCGGCCTCTGGTCTGGCTCCGAGCGTGCGAGCAAACGTCACGCCGCCGCATTTTGACAATTAAATTCTCTCAATGCCTAATAAGGCACGCCGGTTCTTGCTCGTAACGAGAACCGGCCACTTTGACAATTGAATAAACCCTAATCTCCACGTTGGCAGATGGTTCGCGGGTAGATCTGTTGGATAGATCGCAACACTTATAGGCATGACGATAAGGTCGTGAACACCCGTGCCGTTGTTGAGGTCGCCGGTTCGAATCCGGCCCCGCGAAGGTGGCGAGTTCAATGGTGAGAATGTCCACAAATATAATGGCGATCATCGAGTCGGTGTGAGGCCGACATTTTGACAATTGAATATGGCCCTGTGGCGAAGTGGACGAACGCACCACAAGGGCTGGTGACGTCTATTACTGGGTGTCGTTCTTGTGGGTAAAATCGCAGGATCGAAGCCTGCCGGGGCCATGAGCGAGGTCTGCTGTAGCGTCAGCAGAGCAAGAGTGCGACGAGATTCGCCTGCCTCGCTGATTTTACTAATGAGTTTGCGGGGCGGCGGTTGGCGTGGAGTCCCCGCCGCCCTGTGAGCGTTGAAAGCCGTTGAAAAAATAAACAAAACCGATTTTGAACGTGAATGTGACGAATTGATCCAACAAGGATATAAATTACATTCGTCGCATGTTGGATCATCGGCAGGATCGGATGATTGGACTAATGTGTGGTTAGCAATATTCGTACTGCCTAAAATAACAGTGGGTAATTGAACCGGAACGGCCCGGCCCGGCTCCTTAGTCTACATGAAGGAGTCGGGTGCGGGCGATTTTAGGAGAGTGATATGACCGAAAACGAAACGGCGATAATCGAAAACGACGAAATGATAGCGATGTTGGAGGGGGAATTAAAACTATACCAGAAAAGCACCAAAAGTGACGATTGGTTGGTGGAATGGAAGTTAGGCAAAATCGCAAGATTCAAAGAGGCGAGAGAAGCGATAAAAAAACGCCGAAGGGAAATGCTCGACCATATAGATGCCGAAGAGCGGGCGTTATTCTATAAATGGGGAAAACCGTTTAAGGACCAAGTTGACGAAATGCTTTTGAAACAGGGAGGCAAAAAGAAGTCCGTTAAATTCTTAACGGGCCAGGCGGGTTATAGGAAAACCAATGGAACCATAATAATCGAAGAGAACCAAATGGCAATTGATTGGGCGGTTGACAATTTGTCCAACGATGGTTTGAAGTTAGCTATAGCAACACTGAATAAGACGCCATTAATCGAAAGTGTAACGCTGGCCGAAAAAACCGACAAAGATACAGGCGAAATGTATAACGAGGCCAGTGGCGTCCCTAGTGGTTGTCGATATTTACATGCCTGTGATAAATTTTATCCATACCCGCCCACTAAATTGTACTTGCCGGAAGGCGAAAAACTACCAGTAGTTGAGGGATAATAATGCAAAAGATACTTAAAAAAATACATGATGTAATGCAGGATGTTACCTACATTAAAAAGGACGCTAAAAACCAATTTCAAAATTATACTTACGCTTCTGAGTTAGCTATTAAATCATCGCTTGGCGAATCTTTTCGTAAACACGGAATTGTCTTCCAGCTATCAACAGCAAATGGGAGAATAATAGACACTGGGTCGATAGACAAAAACAACAATCCGATAAAGATGATTCTTATGGATTGTGTTTATACGTTTCACGATGTAGAGTCCGGGGAAACAATTCAGGGCGAATTCGTATCCAGCGGCCCTGCCCGCGACGATAAAGGGGTGTGGGCGGCAACTACCAATGCAATCAAATATATTCTAACTAGCACGTTTTTAATACCCACCGGCGATGACGCAGAGAGCGATGGCAATCACCCCAAAGGTGAAGGCAAAAAGGAAACAACTCAAAAGCAAAAAAAAGAGCCATTGAAGGCAAGCCCACTTGAAATATTTCAAGGTGTTTACGGCAAATCCTGCAAAAAACACAAATTAACCAAGCCAACGTCTAGTGATGGCCGCGATTTCTTACTCGAATCACTTATTAATGCTACTGGTATTGCAAAAATTGCTAGTGAGAAAAAATGGCAACTCCCAGAAATGGCGATGATGACCGAGCCAAAACATACTGGGTGGCTAGTGTTGGCGGAATTTATCGAACGCATCGGCGGCGATCTCAAGCTGTATGTTGTCCCGGCCAAACAAAAGGACGCTAAAAAATGACCGCGTTTCGTGGTAAAACCCATGACAATTCCCCGGCGACAGACTGGGATGCCGTATACGCCGAGTGTGGCAAACACACAGAATTTGTTATTGAGGTTCGCCGACACGACCCTGATAAAGAAATCAGCTTGCAACAAATGAAGTATATCCACGCTGTGGTCATACCGGCGTTATCAGAATATGTTGGGTGCTCACAATTAATGGCTGAATTATTGTTAAAAAAGAAATGTGGTGAACAGTGGTTTGTGAAATTTGTCGATAAGACAGAAACCATTATATCCAAGACGAATCTTTCGGTGAATCAAACTACTAAATGGCTAGAAAATATATGGGACTGGATGGAATCTATTAACTGTCCGGTCTCGCCACCTGATAAGAATTGGGTAGAAAAACAGGAGTAAATATAATATGAGCGGATTCAACCAGATAATAATGTTAGGGAATTTAACCCGTGACCCGCAACTGTCATATCTACCATCACAAACGCCGGTGGCGGAATTTGGCATAGCGACAAACCGTAAATGGACCGGACAGGACGGGGAGCAAAAGGAAGAGGTTTGCTTTATTGATTGTAAGGCGTTTGGTAATCTGGCGAATAATATAAACAAATACTTCTCTAAAGGCAAACCGATACTTATTACGGGACGATTGACGTTCGACCAATGGGAGCCCCAGGACGGACAAAAGCGGAGCAAGCATCGTATTACGGTAGAAAGGTTTACTTTTGTTGGTGGTGGCGATGGTGGCGGCCAGGCCGACAATCAACAGCCGGCGAGTGAGACAACAGATCAAGACCCACCGCTGGACGATCCGCCGTTCTAATCCAGGCCGCTCGAAAATAATAAACAAGGTTTTTGCGGAGAAATAACCCCCTGACAGCGGCGCGACTATAGTCGTACAGTAACACCGGCTGGCGACAATGTATCGCCCGCGTCGTGATATTTAGGAGAATATGGAGTGATATGTGGTTGATGATACCAAATTGCGAACGCTCAGCCTGTTCAGTGGAATCGGCGGGATCGAACTCGGGCTCCGGCGATGGTGTAAAACCGTTTGCTACTGTGAAATCGACCCATACGCCGTCGGGGTACTCATCAAGAATATGGGGCAGGGTAATCTCGATGTTGCGCCGGTCTGGTCTGATGTTACAACTTTCGGACAATCCGAAATTGACCAGATCGGACCGATCGATTGCATCACCGGGGGATTCCCCTGCCAGGACATATCCTGTGCCGGCAAGGGAGCCGGAATCGTCAAAGGAGAAACCCGTAGCGGATTGTTCTATGAGATCATCCGTATCGTTCGCCTGGCTCGACCGCGATACGTCTTCCTGGAAAACGTACCAGCGTTGCTTGCTAGAGGGATGGACACCGTACTCACAGAGTTGGCCGAAAGCGGGTATGATGCAAGATGGAAAGTGTTATCAGCGGCGGAGTTGGGAGCTTTGCATGGTCGGCCCCGAGCGTATATTTTGGCCCACATTAACTGCAACAGGGGATCGGATTCAATTCGTGAAATCAAGGGTATTACAATTACAAAGGGGGCAAATGAGCCACGATGGTGGCGGAAATTCACGGCTAACCGATTGGATTCAAGCGTACGCTCAAAAATTGATGTTGGGAAGCTACTTGAATCCGAATTGGCTGGACGATTGGATGGGGTTTCAGATCAATTGGACAGAATTAGATGCCTCGGCAACGCCGTCATCCCCCAGTGTGCCGAAAAAGCGTTTGAATTGTTGATGGAAAGGCAGCCTTCATGGAATTAAAAAAATGCCCGTTTTGGAAGGCGGAAAAATGAGTAAGATACCGTGGACCGAGCGGACCTGGAACCCGTATGCTGGATGTACCAAAATCAGCGATGGGTGTAAAAACTGTTACGCCGAGCGGATGGCGAAACGGTTGGCGGCGATGGGGCAGGAAAAATATCTAGGCGTTACCGATAAAAATGGGTGGACGGGTAGGTTTTGTGTTCCCGATGATAAATTACTAAACGAACCAATGCGGCGAAAAAAGCCCACCATGTATTTTGTTGGCAGCATGGGCGATATGTTCCATAATCATCTTAAAGATGCTATGTCACAAATACAAGTATTTGAGGTAATGAAAAATTGCCCCCAACACACATTCCAGATTTTAACCAAACGACCTTTGAATATGTTTGAGTTTTTTGAAGCAAACCCCGATTTATTAACTCCTAATATTTGGCTGGGAACCACAGTTGAGGACCCGAAATACCTATTTAGGATAGGGACTTTGCTGATGATTAAAGCGGCGGTTCATTTTGTCAGTATCGAACCTATGCTAAAAAGAATCGAACTACAAAAAGACCATAAGTATTTGTGGCACAATGGCGGCAAGTGTTTAGATTGGGTGATTGCGGGTTGTGAATCAGGCCCCGGTAGGCGTCCGTCGCAGGTCGAATGGTTTAGGAGCCTAAAAAACCAATGCGTAGACGCCGGAGTACCGTTCTTTTTGAAGCAAATGGACGTTTGTGGTCAGTTGTTTAAAATGCCTGGATTTGCCGGTAAGATTTGGGATCAAAGACCGGAGATTAATAATGCCTGAACCAATGATAATCGAAGTCGAAAAAGATAAAAACAAAAAATGCCCATTCAATGTCGGCTGCTTTAGATGTGTGTTGTTGGAATATATCACGTGTCAGCATACTATCCCCGCCGCGTGATCGTGCGGTTTAAGGAGAAACCATGATAGAAGAATATTTATGTTCCCACTGTGGTCATACCGAACACAGGCCAAGGTTGTCAGGCAATGCGATTATATCGCCGACAGAATGTCCCCAGTGCAATCACTGGACACTATCACAGATCGGACAGCTTCCGGTTGAGAGGTTGAAGCTGTGGAAGGAGAAACCATGAGTAATAAATACAAATACCAGATAAATCGATTGTCGGCCTATCTGAAAAAGAACTATGAAACCAAGGTCGAAGGTTCTTCGTATGTGTCTGATTCGGTTGTAGTGCTTATCGAATCCCTCCAGTCCCGCCTCGACGCGAAATCGGCGGATTTGGTGATGTTTGGGCGGCATTTGCCTGAGTGTAATCGTATGATTATGGGAGCTACAAAAAAGTTTTTAGAAAACTATACTACCAAATGCACCTGCGGATTCGACGCCGCGAAGGAGAAACCATGACCACCAAAGAAATAGTTAAAGCGTATTTGGAGGCGAACGGGTTTGATGGGCTGTGTAATGCCGCTATGCCCGGCGACGGGTGCGGTTGTTTAATCGACGATCTAATGCCGTGCGGGGACCAATTGAGCCAAGGTTGCACCGCCGGGTATAAAGTTGAATATGATAAAAACGAATGTCCCTGCGGCGAGGGTTGCCCCTGGCATGTTTGTAAGGAGAAACCATGAAAATACTAGCGATTGATCCGGGGACAAATGAAAGCGCATGGGTAATCTACGATGACCAGAGCAAGGAAGTTGTAGGTATGGGTATCGAGAGCAATCATATAATCCGAAGAAGTAACTATTTTGACCAGAATGAAATTGACGATGTTGCGATTGAAATGATAGCATCTTATGGCATGGCGGTGGGTAAGGAAGTGTTCGAGACTTGCGTATGGATCGGTAGGTTTATAGAGGTTTTTCATGGCATTGGCGCGATGTTGGTTTACCGCAAAGATGTCAAAATGCACCTGTGTAATTCCATGAGGGCCAAAGACACCAATATCAGGCAGGCGTTAATCGATAGGTTTGGCGGTACAATTAAAAAAGCCAAGGGAAAAAAAGCGTCACCCGGTCCCCTTTATGGGATACATGATGATATTTGGGCGGCCTTGGCGGTGGCGATTTATTATACGGAAGGTGGCGTGTATACGGAAGGTGGCGTGAAATGAAACAGCTACAGGAAATCGAAAATAACGTGAAGGCGGCCCGGCAAAGACTGAGACGGTTTTCAGTTGACTTGCAAGTAAATTTGAAAAACCGTATTTTTGACTGTACGTGCAAGGCCGGGTGTTCTCCCAATATACTTGACAGGAAGCGATGTGTGCATTGTTTGGAATCACAGATTCTAATCGATGAAGCTCAAGAAATGCTGGACGATAAATAACTTTTGAAAGGACAGAACGATGAAAAAGACAATTCTAATGCTGGTGTTGTTGGCGGCGATGATGAGCGGATGTACCCACAACCAAACGAAACTAGGTGGCGGCGTAGTCGAGGCGGTGACGACTACCGCAAATTTAGCGTCGATTGACAGTGAAGGCAATATAATGTCAGCCTATCACGGGCTGGGGGCGTTTGAGATCAATCAAGACGTAGATGGTAATTACAGCGTTATGCCGGGACCGGTTGGGGCAATATCGATTCCGGGCGTTGGCTTTCTTATTAGTCCCAAAGACATCGTGATTAAAGGATTTGCTTATACGCCAGAACCAGCCCCCGGCAATCCGGTTTTTTCAGTGGAGAGCCTGGAGGCCAATGTCAGCACTCCGATAACCGCACAGATCGAAGGGTTACGGATTGCGTTGCCTGTTCTGGCGGAGATGACAAAAGCCGAAGCATTGGCGCGCATCGAACAAATGAGAATAGCCGGTGAGATTGCCAGCGACATGGCCCCGGTGTTGGCGCAAATCATAAACCTGTTTATACAGTAAGAAGGTGAGAACGACATGGATAAGCAAGAAGTAAAAGAGCTTCAAAGGGCGTTGGAAGGGTCGGTAAAATTACAATCGTATTATGCTAAAATGCTCAATGCCTACGATGGAGGGGAGCGCCTTGAATTTAAAGATGCCGATGAGTGGGTTAATCATATTGTTAATTTGGTACAAGGCGAAAACACAAAACAGAAGCCTCGTGTTTTTGTTTTTCTCACCCCGGTGATGTTGGGGGCGGTGAAGGAACAAGCGTGTAGCAACAAGCAAATAACTCGCATCTTGAAATCGCTCACCTGTGAGTGTGATTCAGAAGTAGGCTGTTGCTGTGAGTATTGCAGCTTGACGGTTATGTTAGCCGAGTTTAACAACACTTTTTCGGAACTACTGAAAGGCAAGGTGTAACGATGACTAACGGCGAAAAAACCAGTGAGTATAAGTTGACGGTATCGGCGAGTGCCTGGGGCATAGCCTTTGCCATATTGGGCGTGATTACTACCAGTGGCTCGGCGGTGGCGGCCTCCATCGGTGAGGAAAATGCCCAGTGGGGTATTATTGCCGGGGCGATAGTTTCGGTGGCTGGTATCTTGCTCAAGGCGTTGACGAGCCTGGGTTATAACAAGGGCCGCGTCGAGGCGAAAATGAAAACAAACAAATAGCGTTTGCGGCTTGATTTGGTTCAAGCTACCACTTTGCGGGGGCGCATCGGCGTCCCCGTTTATTTTGGAGAGATTATGATGATAAGTCCAACTGATATAAAAGCGTGTGCGAAAGACGCTGCGTCTGAAATGAAGCTATTTAAGTTTTACGCTGAACTAGGAAAGTGCAACGAGCAGTATAAACAAGAACTCGCCGACGCGAAGGTGGAGCGGCTGAAGGTTTCCATTCAGTCTCGTGGGAAACAGGAGATTAAACTTCAGGCAGGCTTATCAAGGTTCCGCGAGGCGATGGAGAAGATAAAAAAACTGTCAGTGGACATGATTCGCTCTGATTGTGAACATCATACATCAGGACTATACATCCATGACATAGCCAATAAAGCCCTCAACCCCACGAAAGGAGCCGGCGATGCATAGACCCGGCGACAGAAAGTATCGATGGAAAACCGCTTGCCAGGCCGAGGCCATGATTATGTTCTTTGTCTCGATAATGCTCGTAGCAACTATGTCAATTGCCGGATTTATCTTGGCGGCCTTGGCGATAGGCATGACAATGATAAGTATACGTGAAGCTGATCGGGGATGGGCAATGAAAGAAAAACGCATGGGGAAGCGAGCCAGGGCGTTTGAAAAGAGGCTAGAGAAAGGAGCCGGCAATGAAGTGTCCGAAGTTTAAGTGTAGCTGTTCGCCAGGTAAGGTGTTATTCCGAGAATACACCGCAAATGGTGAAATGTGGAAATGCAATTACTGCGGAAGAATATATACCCTTGGTCTCGCCCCCGACATGATCGAGGCGGTAAGAACATTAAGAATAGAACGGGTTGGAACGGGGGTAGTACCGCTTGAAGAAGCAATAAGCGATGTACTTGACGTTTTCGACGACGCACTAAAACCAGAACCGAAATGGCACATTAAAGACCACGTGACAACGCGGATTCCTGTTGATGCCAACACATTAGAAACCCTAAAACCAGAACCGAAGAAGATGCGGCGAACGATCGGAACAAAAACGCCGAATAGGAGATACGAGATGAGTGATGGAATGACAGAGGCGGCGAGAGGTATGGGAGGATTCCCATTCGACAGACCTGGGCGAACTAAACCTAAATTGACGGCTAAACATATCGTAGAGTGTTGCGATCTCATCGAAGCCAACGGCGGCCTTAAAAAGGCTGAGCGGAAGCTGGAGGTGTTGGAGGAGGTTCGAGAGAGGTTGTATGTTTTAACCGATCCAAAACACTTCTCGGTTGGGACGGCGGCTTTGAGTGAACTGGCCGGTCTCGTAGATATGATTAAAAACTGTACTTCTTCTTCAACCACCGTCGGCGACTTGGCAAAGCATACCAGGGTGCGACTAATACGTCCAGATTACAGCAACAACATTGCCGTGATAGCCGAACATCAATCTACTGTGCAAGCAAAAAATCCGCACGATATAATCATGGTGTATAAGGACAGCCGTATGATTATATCTGTCCCTAAATCCACCCCCTGCAAAATCGTGGAGGAGGAGAAATGAAAACCCGCCTGACCATCGAACTAACCGACAGTCAAATGCTGAAACTTGATAATCTGAGCAAAGAACTTGGGAAAACAAAAGTCGGGACTATCAGACACGCTTTATCGTTGCTAAAAATACAGACGGACGAACAAAGGCGAGGGAACCGGATCGGGGTTATCAATAACGAGGGCGAGGTAGTTAAGGAAATAATCGGATGTTGATAAAATCACCTACTTTTACTGTTTTCATGGTTTTTTCTTCCAGCAGGGGCAAGTGTCACCGGTGTGACGTCCCGCGTTTGCGTGAATAGTGTGTATCAGGTCGCCAAGCGCGACCCATTCGGGCAATTTGACGCCAAACATATCTATAAGTTTTTTCAAATATACACAATTCCCCCAATTGTTCGGTTTTAGTTTCAGCGCAAAGTGCCACCAATAACAAAACCTGCAATGCCTATTACGCTTTCGTGTTTTCATAACACCCTCGCTTTCAAGAGTTTAAGGCTTAACTGCTTTGTTATTCACCCGTGCCTTTGCTTGGGTATATCCACATGTACAAGCCTTTTTAACATTGCGAAACAATGCTACAAGGTTACAATCCTCTCTGTGCCTACCAAACCTGTTGAAATCTCTCTTGAGAGACCTGATTGTTTTCAGGCATAAATTATGTCGGTAGTCCACAATATTCTCCTTTCAAGAGTTTGCGTTTAATCTCCTGCCACAACACCCCTAAAACGACGCACGCGGCCCACAGTGCGAGGATCGTCCATGGCAGAGGGATTACGGGTTAAATTTATCATAATGGTAGGGCGGGGCGCGACTGCCGCCGGGGCTGCTGCCTGGGGAGGTTATTTATATATAAAATGCCAAGCATCATCGCCAAAAGTTTTCGTGTCATAGGGCAGATTTTCGTGTTCTTCGATATTTTCGATTATCTTATTCGATAATCTTGATCTTAATTGTAATCATCCTTCGATTACCTCCAGCTTGCCCACCTGCTTTCCGTGAATATCAAACAGCCAGCGAGAGTGCTTTTTTTTGCCGTCGTATGGATGTTCTGCGAACCCCTTGGCCAAGTCATCAAGTATCCGCCCGATTTCAGTACCCGGATACTTCCCAAACGCCGCACCGCCCGTATCAATCTCGATTCTGATCTTGCTCATGATAATACCTCCGGGTAAGGGTTAGTCGATATGAGAATAATCAAACTCCAAACGCCACCCGTCGCAGTAAACAGGAATATTAGTATAGACATAAATATGGCCGTTCCTGTTGACGCCAACCGCATTATTGCTATATTCCGGGTGATCCTGTTGAAATGCCGCCCGAATCCTGTCAACCCGATCAATATCCGCCAATATCCCCTCAATCACCTTATCAGACGTTAGTTTTTCGTTAATCTCTTGCTCGGTCATGGTTTAATCTCAAATCTTGTTCTCTTAAAATGTAATCCTGTGCATGTTCCCCCAAAATCGCTAAAACTCTCTCGGTCAGTAACTTTCATAACTCTAGTGAAGGGATTACCTTCCGCATCCTTAACTAAAATACCGACATGCTTCTTTTCTACATCTCTCATTACCTGAGCAAACCCAACGGTTCCATCGTAGTCAAGATAGTATGGTTTAATTACATCCACGTCTTTGCGTTTGGGCAGCGGATTAAGCAATCTATTTATCATAGTCTTAATTTTGCTGCTCATAATAACCTCATGCTTTTTCATGGTTTAACCTCCAATCATCTAGCGAAAAAATCCATATCAACAGAATTGTCCGATAGTTTAGACGGTACTATCCTTACTCTAAAATTCATAATAACCTCCAAAAAAACCCTCGCCAGCGATCCAGAGGCTTGCAACCAGGGACGAACCGCCGACGAGGGTTATTAATTAATGTTGTGAGTGCTGCAAGTCTCATAATGTAACCGTACAACATATCGGTCGAAAGTCAAATAAAATTGAGAAAATATTTGCAATTCGGGAGAAATGGGGTATTATTGAGGTGTAATGAGTGAATTAAAGCATATATTAGAACCGCCGCCCGGCCCTAGTTCCCCCTCACTCATTACAGCTAGGGGCGGTGCGGTTTTTATAGTGTAATATGGAAAGAATATGGCTGATAACTCTAAAAACATAATACTGGATTTGTGCGGTGGAGCCGGGGCATGGTCCAGACCGTATGTTGAGGCCGAATATGATGTTCGGGTGATTGTCTAGTTGTTGGTGTAATATGGCATGGATAAGACTAGATACAGACTTTTTTACTAACGATGAAATATGTGAAATGAGTATACCTGTAAGATATGCAGTTTTGGGAACATTGTCCTATATTAAGGCTCATGGCGGGCATGGAAAAGTGAAAGCAACGCCCCGTCAAATAGCAAGATGTTCAGATTTGTCGGTAAATTCTGTCGAAGAGGCTTTAGAGTGTAGCATGTTTCAGGTGGAAGGAAAATCGATACAAGTCGTTAATTGGCAACACTTTCAGATGGATCCGACAAATACAGACAGACAGGCCGCTTTTAGGGTACGCAAAAAAGACCTTAAAAAAGTAACGGTTACTCCCGTTAATAACAAAAGTAACGGAAGTAACGACTACAGGACAGGACAGGACAGGACAGGACAGGACAACAATAAAGTGGTTTTTGATATTCCCCAATCATTGTATACTGCGGAATTCAAGAAGGTTTGGGATGAGTGGGTTAAGTATCGATCAGAAATAAAAAAACCTATTAAACCGACAACGGGCAAAAAACAACTATCAATGCTTGCCAAATACCCTACTTCTGAGGCAATTTCGCTGCTTGAGAAAAGTATGACAAATGGCTGGACGGGTATATTTAAGGATAAAAATGGAAACAATCGGCGAAAAACTAAAGAACTCCCCTATACTGGCAAAGACGAAAGCCTCATCATCTGAGGATATTGCTCATCACGAAGATCAACAACGGCAAATGGAAGGTGACAGGCTTTGGGAATCGAGCGGAGTTAGCAAAAGACACAAAATGAATACCAGTGAAGTTGTGTTGGCGCACAGCAAATTCAAGGTCGCATACGAAAAGTCACTAATAGTCATTAGGGGTGGCGGCACTGTATTATTGTTAGGTGACAGGGGTAATGGTAAAACTCAGTGTGGGGTTGAATTGATTCGGACAATCAGTTTTGAGGATTTAAGATCATGTAGGTATATTCGTTGTCGGGAAATCGGCATGAAATTAAGGGAGGCGTTTGGCGGCAAAAGTAGCTTGACGGAAATGGCGGCGATGGAGCAATTTGTCAGGCCATATTTATTGGTGATAGATGAATGCCAAGAGCGAATGGAAAGCGATTTTGAGGTTAGGAGTTTAACGCTAATCATTGATAAGCGATACGGCGAATGCAAACCAAGTGTGTTGGTTGCAAATTGTAGCGAGAAAAACTTTATAGACCTGCTGGGTCCGAGCATTGTTGACCGGGTCAAAGAGGGCGGCGGCGCGGTTGTATTTGATTGGCCGTCGTTCAGGGGGAAAAATGAATAAGCAAGAATATCAGCAATACTTGAAATCCTCACATTGGCAGGAATTGCGACATATTTTTATATTTGACGATCCAGAAGCTAAATGCAGCAAGTGTGGATCGGTTAAGGATTTGAATCTACATCACTTAATTTATGATAATTTGTGGTGCGAGAAACCATCCGGCTTATCGGCATTATGTGAGCTGTGTCACTACTACGCTCATTTCAAAAGCGACGCTGGGCGAACTGGGAAAATGGTATCTCTGCGAGAATTATTGCAAACCATAACACCCCACCAGCGAATGGAGGCATAAATGAAAATAATAATACAAATCGAAGATGACGGTGATGGTGTTAAAATAACAACTTGCGGAGATACTGTTGTGATGGCGGACGAAAAACCCACTCTCGCTCAATTGATAGCGTTACAAATATTTATGCTTATGGAAAAACATGGAATAGAAGGGAGGCATAAATGACTAGAAAAGAAATGTTAAAACGATTCCGGGAACTAGGCGGCAAAACCAAACGCAATGCCTTGATTATCACAATCGAGAAGTGGGTGGGGCTGATTGAGTTTTGGCCGAAAGAGGATATGCACCCTAGTATATCAATAGGCGACAATGTTGACAACTACCCGGCGACCGAAAATTGCGGTCTGTGCGAGATAGACGGCGATAATTGCTGTGAAAAATGCCCTCTTTTCATTGCCGGCGACGATAGTTTTTCTTGCTGTGATGCTTATGATTTATTTGAGAGGTCGATTAAGTGCAACGAAAGAGCGGATTATCTCAAAGGCCGCCGTCAAATAATCACCAAATGCCGCAAGGCGTTAAAAGAAATGGAGGCATAAACATGCGAGAGATTAAATTTCGCTTAATCAAAGACGGTAAGGTTGTAGGGTATGAAAAACATTGCGATTTTGGCGATGGTGCTGGTTTTCAAATATTCCATGCCAAGCCTGGTAGTAAAACATGTAAAGCGTGGCATAATATATTATTGGGTGGTAGGTATATCCCCCATAATTCCAAAGACCAATTCACTAGCCATAAGGATAAAAACGTATGCGCCAACGATATAATCACGGCGAAATTTCTGAATGAGCAGATTCGCGGAGCCGTAGTATTCGATGAACGGCACTTACAATGGATGATATTTACCAAAGGGGCCGCAATTACTCTTACCAAAGCGGTCACTGGTACTATGTATCCTTTGTGCGAGCTTGCAGAGATTGAAAAAATCGGCAACATCCACTCCGACCCGGAATTATTAACCGCAACCTAACCCGAAAGGAACATGATGGGAATTAAAATCGACGTTGTAAAGAAGAAAGAAGGGCAAATTAAGGCTAAAGGGTTGAACCTATATACGGTTTATGTGAATACGAGTGACGTTACTTGTATTAGAATCGAGCAAGGCTGTGTTGGTTTGTCAAAAGGTGGACCCTATTATGTTTCTGAAGAAGGTATGTCTAACGTCAAGCGCATCATAGGCCGCCTGATCGGTATCACGGTGGAGGCGACATAATAATTGAACTACAACGATTTTCTCGAATCGAAATCTAACAAGAATAAACAACACGGTTTCAAGCCGTTGTTTATGCCGGATTATCTGTTTGATTTTCAGGAGGCGTTAGTCGATTGGGCTGTGCGAAAAGGCCGGGACGCTATTTTTGCTGACTGCGGATTGGGCAAGTCGCCGATGGAGTTGGTGTGGGGCGAAAACGTCTGCCAAAAAACAAATGGCAAGGTATTACTTTTAACGCCGCTGGCTGTCGGATATCAGATGGAGCGAGAAGCGGAAAAGTTTGATATATCAGCTAAGCGATTTGGTCATCAAACAGATAAAACGCATATCGTTATAGCCAATTATGAAAAATTACATTACTTCGATCCGAAAGATTTTACAGGGGTAATCCTGGATGAATCTTCGATACTCAAAAACTTCAAGGGCAAGATCAAGCACCAAATAAACATATTCATGCGAAAGATTAAATATAGACTGCTGGCGACGGCGACCGCCGCCCCTAATGATTTTATTGAACTGGGAACGTCTAGCGAGGCATTAGGCTATATGGGTTATATGGATATGCTGGGCCGGTTCTTTGTCAATGACCAAAACAATTGTGCCCAAAATACTCGGGGGCGATTTAAGGAGGCGACAAAATGGCGATTAAAAGGACACGCAGAGACGCACTTCTGGCGATGGGTGACGAGCTGGGCTCGGGCGATGCGTAAACCGTCTGATATGGGATTCGACGATACTAAATTTATCCTGCCCGAATTAATCGAAAACGAACATCGTCTTGATATTGCCCGCCCACCGGTCGATATGTTGTTTTCGTTGCCGGCCAATGGATTAAAAGAGGTCCGGGATGAACGTCGGGCGACTATTCGAGATAGATGCGAACAGGTTGCCGAGATAGTTAATAACACAAATGAGTATGCAGCCATATGGTGTAACCTTAACGATGAGGGTGATTTATTAGCCAAATTAATACCAGATGCGATTCAGGTTAGCGGCAAAGACAATGACGATCAAAAAGAGAATAAGCTAGTGTCGTTTACTAGTGGCAACGACCGGGTATTAATAACTAAACCCAAAATAGGGGCGTGGGGGTTGAACTGGCAGCATTGCAACCACGTTACATTTTTCCCAAATTACAGCTATGAACAATACTACCAGGCCATTCGTCGCTGTTGGCGATTTGGGCAGAAAAAAAAGGTTCATGTAGATTTGATTTATACCCAGGGCGACGCCAACAGTGTTAATAATTTGCGACGCAAACAGCAGCAAGCGGATACGATGTTTACTAATCTCGTTAAAGAAATGAATAGCCCATTGGATATTAATAATATATCAGAATTTAAGGAAAGAACGGAGGTTCCAGCATGGGCGTAGATGAACAATTGATAACAGATCGGTATGCCTTATACAATGGCGATGCGATTGAAGTAATGGGCGACATGAAAGATAATTCGATTGGACTATCGGTTTACAGTCCGCCATTTTGCGGATTATACCAATATTCTAGCTCGGAGCGTGATTTATCGAACTGTGATAGCTACGATGATTTCTTTAATCATTATAGATTTATCGTGAATGATTTATTCAGATTAACTATGCCCGGACGGTGTACGGCGGTTCATTGTATGGATACGCCGAGTGGTAATTCCGGCAACGACCATATCGTCGATTTCCCCGGCGACATTATCCGATTACATAAGGAGGAGGGCTTTTATTATATCGCCCGCCATTGTATATGGAAAGAACCTTTGACGGTTCGCAATCGCACTATGCAGAAAAACCTCGCTCACGCAACAGTTGTGTCCGATTCGATTTATTGCGGCATGGCGTCAGCCGATTACTTATTGATATTCAGGAAAAAAGGCGAGAACGAGATTCCCATTGCTCATCCGTTGGGGTTGCAGGAATATCACGGCGAACGAGAAATTCCACACGAGTTACATCACTTTAGAAATTACAAAGGCAAGCAAACCGAAAACCGATACTCTCATTGGATATGGCGGCAATATGCCAGCTCGTTTTGGGATGATATTCGTTTGGATAATGTACTGGATTACAAGGCGGCTCGAACCGAGGACGACGAAAGACATGTGCATCCTTTGCAGTTGGATGTTATCAACAGGGTAGTAATTATGAGGTCGAATCCCGGCGAAACGGTATTGACGCCGTTCATGGGAGTTGGCTCGGAGGTGTGTGGGGCAATTATGAATGAGAGAAAAGGGATAGGGATCGAATTGAAAAAAAGTTATTATGATCAAGCCGTCAAAAATCTAAAAATAGCTGAAACTCAAAAACCCGAAGGAATTTTGCCGGGGCTGGATTAAAGGGACAATATGAAAACCTACCTAAAAAAGGGGCAGCATGAAAGATAAACATGAAACCTAAAACAATATTCGCTATTATGTTGGTGGTGTCACTGCTTGGTATCTCAGCCTGCGACCTCAAGGCCGGCGACTATAAAACGGCAGCATTGGGAATACTATTTGGTATTTGCAATATATTAATCTTTTTAGTAAAGTGAGGGTAACGTGAAATACACAATCGACGACATGGAAAGCGATTTTCATAGTTTCGCCATACAAGAATGTGGCGAACTACGCAAAACCAAGGGGCACGACTATAGCGGCGCAGACGAAGACAATCTGTCGAATCTTAGAATGATGGGATGGGAATATGTAGCCATGCGTGTCGCCGAAAAAGGACACCGCTTAATAAACATTATTAGGCAGGGTGGCAAAAACGAGGTCAAAGATGAAGCGATAGAGGACACGCTTAAAGATATTACCAATATGGCTGTATTTGCCATTCTGTTAAAACGACAGGAGGATTCCGATGGCAGCGATAGGACTTGAAGGCAAAGAATTTGTTTATTTGGCTTGCCCTTATGCTCACGACGATAAGCCGGTTATGGAAATGCGGTTCAGGATGGCGAATATTATCGCCGGACAGTTGATGCAAATGGGGTATTTTGTATTTTCCCCCATATCTCACTCCCACCCGATAGCCGAAAATTGCAACATGGATGCTGTTGACCATGAGTTTTGGCTACAACAGGACGCCGCCATATTTGTCCATTGCGAGATTATGATGATATTAGCCATTGATGGCTGGCGGGAATCGTATGGGGTACAACGAGAAATGGAGTGGGCGAAATCGCTTGACATGCCGATTGTTTTGGTGCATATTGAGAATGAGCGAATAACCGGATTTAGCGAGCACGAATATTAACCTACTTTTTGCGACAAAGGATTGTTATGGCAAAAAAGATAATCGTAAACAATTTGATCGTAGTCAGCGACACTCATTGCGGATGCAAAATGGGTTTGTGTCCGCCCGGCCCGATCAAGCTGGACGAAGGTGGATCATATTCGCCGTCAAAACTACAGCTAAAGGTGTGGGTGTGGTGGAAATCGTTTTGGGATGAATGGGTGCCGGAAGTGACGCGGGGCGAACCGTATGCGGTATTGTTTAATGGTGACGCCCTAGACGGGGTACACCATAATTCGGTAACACAAATATCTAACAACCTGGACGACCAATGCGATATTGCCTATCAGGTATTAAATCCGATTATCAAATTGTGCCAAGGCCGCTATTATCATATCCGGGGCACAGAGGCCCATGTTGGTAAATCCGGGCAAGAGGAAGAACGGCTGGCTAAGCGGCTGGGGGCGATACCAAATAGTATCGGCCAACATGCCCAATGGGAGGCGTGGTTGCACGTTGGCCGCGGACTGGTTCACGCCACTCACCATATCGGCACGACCGGCAGCATGGCTTATGAAACATCCGGCCCACATAAAGAATTAGAGCAGTCGTTTGTGGAAGCGGGCCGCTGGAATGACGAGATACCCGATGTTATTGTCCGGTCCCACCGCCATCGCAACGCTGAAACCCGGATACAAACCTTCAAGGGCTTTGCCACCTCCTTTACCACGGCGGGCTGGCAACTAAAAACACCGTTTACATATCGCATCGCCGGGGCACGCCAAACCCAACCGCAAATTGGCGGCAGTTTGATACGTTGTGGCGATGAAGATGTTTACACGCGGCATAAATTATGGAAAATCGATAGGCCGAAGGTGCAAAAGATATGAGTGAGCCAACAATCGCTATCGACGAATGGTTAAAAGAGTTGGAATGTCATTCCGCCGAATCACAGGAAGGATTGACGGCGGTGGAAATCGTGGAAATGACCGGGCGAAGCGAAAAACAAGTAAGGATGTTGTTAAAAAAAGCACATAAAAATAAACTGGTTGAAGTGAAGCGAGTGTTGAGGCCGCGAATCGACGGCATTATGGGGTCGTTGCCGGTGTATATATTTAAGAAAAAATAGGATTCTGTCTATGATTATCGAAGCGGACCAGGACGGCAAGATCGTCATAAAAATCGAGACAAAAGAGCGGCCTTATGGCTTCAACAATCCCGCTGAATTTATAATAAAGCGAACTATCAAAATCGGCGGGCTGTCGCCATACGAAACAACGGAAGTCGAAATAGAAAAAGGCAAACACATAGCATGAAGCCGATTAAAACCGCAACATTTCGAGGTGTAAAATATAAGATTGATTTTGACCCGGATGCCGCTGGTAGTTGCGATTCGCCTAAAGCGCCGCCGGACCGGGAAATGTGTATCCATGAGTCAATCAAGAACGACCAAAAATCGCTGTATTATATAACCCACGAGGCGCTACACGCTCTATTTTGGCAACGGGGCGAGGATGATATTGTAGAGGCGTCGCAAGATTTGGCCCGCTTTTTATGGCGGATCGGATGGAGGTTGAAATGAAAACATGCTTTACTTGTGGTTTGCCAAAACCAGAAGATGATTATTTTACCAATACGAAAAAACCGGGATGGGCTGACGGGACTTGCAAAAGGTGTCGCCAAGACCAAAACAATAAACGGCGGCAAGAGCGGAGGGTTGAACGGAACCGCCAAAAAAGCGCAATAGTTGAATCGGAAGCGTTTATCAAATTAGACAAAATGGTTGTATCGGGTAATATCGGCGAAGCACTAGTGTTTATCCACGACATTCGACGCGAGAAACTAAAAGCCAAATATGAAAACACCGATTTCAAGGTTCAATTAAAACAAATGGAATTAGCCTGTGAACAAATACTGGAAAGGGCAAAATTATGAATACTTTCACGGAATGGCGACAGGATTACGTTTCGCAGTTTCTATCCATGAAATGTGCGGGCGATGTTTTGAATGTGACGGCCCCGCTGGGAGCCAGGGCCAATAAAGAGATAACCGAATCGATGGCGATAATCCAGGCGTTGCGGCCCATTGTCCTGAAATATCCCATGGAATATACTTTGGCAGATATGGGGGCGGGCAATGCCTTGACCAGCGTACTAGCGGTTCATTTATTGCCGGTTAAGTCGGCCAAGGCGATAGACAAAAGGCCGCGTTCCCGGAATTGGCGTTTAGCCAAACGGTTTGAATATATCGAACGTGATCTTAGCCAGTGTATCCAGATCGATGCCGACATAATCATTTCCTCACACCCTTGCTGTCAACTGGCCACCCAAATCGTCGATATATATCTGCGTTCGCCGCAAGCCCGTCATCTGATTATGATACCATGTTGCAAAGGTCGGATACCGCCTAAATACTTCTCCAGGCTGATTAAGGACAGGTTGACCAGATACGAACAGTGGGCGGTATGGTTGGCCGAACGAGCCAAAGGTGGGATTTATCTTGACAAAAAGTGTATATCGCCGTGTAATGCTGTGATAGTGGCGAGGAAGTGAATTAAAATGGACGAGCTGTCTGGCCTCCCGGACTCAAATAAATATTATGTGGAATTTGTAACCTATTGCAAATACGCATGGATGTATAAATGCAACACTGACGGCGGCACGGAGCGATACTATTGGAGTTGGCACAATGTAAGTCGCTTGTTGAATGGGCCTTAATGATAATGAAGGATAATTATGGATGAGCAAACAGAAGCTATACTGGACGGATTAACACGGAAACAGCGACGGGTAATATTCCTGCGTTCGCATGGGCGGACCTATAAGCAGATTGGGTACAAAATGGGCATATCGGAAACGTCGGCGCGACGGTTGCATTTGCGGGCGAAAAAGAGAGCGATAGGCACGAAAGGATAATCGTAATGGGTGAATATGAGGCCGAATGGGACAGGATTGACAGAACGGAACCGTGGGAAGTAGCTCTTTTTATGGCAGGTGTAGAATACGACGGTACTGCCGAATCAATGATTTGTGGACACCAAATGGTAATTGATATGATGGATGTAGGCATAGAAGATATAATGAATGGTGTGGGATTTATGGGGGTGGATCTTTCCGCCAATAAAGAGGGAAGAGTCCTTGCCCTTAGAACAATGAAAAAAAGACGAAGACTAAAAGGTTTGTTGAAATCCTTATCTATCCCCTTATCTGTTATATAGTTATAATAGGTGGGGGGTTTTTTTTGTTTATGTTTTTCGACTAAGTATATAGAAGGGAATATATTTAGTGAGTAAAATGGAATTTGAGAGATTAGTAATAATAGCACAGGACACCATTGATTGTGACAGGTCAACCGCCGAGGACCTCGTACAAGATGTTTATGCTGGCATGGCCAAGAATAATCCAAAAATAAAGGATTACGACAAATATGTGGCCTCGGCGGTAATAAAAAAAGCCATAGATTATTTGCGTGCGAGCAAGAGGAAAAAAGGCCGAGAAATTAACTTTACAGATTTGGGCGTCGGGCCACACGGCGAGGGATTAGCTATATGATCCCGGCAAGCAAAAACGACATAGAATCCTGGGGTGTAGACGAAAACGCCGTCAGCGTCCCGGCAAGGTGGTTGCCCGGCCCCGTACAAGGCCAACACTTCCAGAAGCAAATAAGCGGCGCGTGGCCTGCCCGGATAGTGGGAATGAGCGAAATGATGGCGTATTTGAAACCGGGAAAGGTGATATAAGTGCCTGCGACGCTAACAGCGATACTTGTAAACGATACGGTTGCGGCGATTATAGAAGCAATGGCTCATAATGGCCCCGGTGTTATTTATCGGCCCGACAGCTATTACGTTGACAGCCAGTTGACTTTGGCAGATGTTTACGAGAGAAATATTGCTAATCCTCTACGACAAACCCCGCCAACACCATATCGACAATTGGCCGAATTGTGGTCACAAGTGTAAGCCAGGGCAAGAGTTTAAGTGTTGCCGGCAGTGTGGCGTGTTTAACGGATTCTTTGAGGAACATGAGGCCCAGGCCAATATTGAGGCGTATCGACAAAAAGATGGCGGATTTTGTACTGACAATGGCTGTACACTGCCCCTTAACCTGCGTAGTTATAAGTGTTTAAGTTGGGATTGTAAATGTGGCTAAGAAAACTGTTAAACAAGTTAAGAAAAAGAGCAAGGGGAATCCCAATCCAAACATAAAAGAAGAGGGCAAGCCTTGGCAATGGAAGCCTGGCCAATCAGGCAATCCCAACGGTGCCCCAAAAGCTAAGATGCA
>SDBV01000367.1_pt1 | contig 64292 bp, 61 predicted proteins | sample 2277081 | NCBI WGS metagenome assembly SDBV01 (sample SAMN10402039, study PRJNA504765) | marine sediment metagenome | isolation source: marine sediment core GS10_PC15, 223 cmbsf | place: Arctic Ocean: Southern Knipovich Ridge | collected 2010
CGCCAAGTGTCACCACGGCGAAACCATAAAGGTATCCAAAGGACGTTACGATTCTTGTGAGGATCATTAGCAACACGAACAGGCCTGTTAATCTCCATTCTGTAACAGATGACCACTTTATCCATTTATACGCGGCCCCTGTCGAGAGAATGAGGAACCCAACCAGAGTGATATACGCAAAGATCGTGAGCGATATCGCAACCGAGGCCAAATAGAGAATAACGGCAATGGAAGGAGCCAAGTTGATGAGCATCTCTTTTTTATGGTTATGTTTCATACTGAAGCGAACTCGTCTCTTAGATCCGTCCCAAGTCTTCCTGAGATAAGTAGACATCTTCGATGGACGAAGATGATGCCAGTGATCGCCCAGAACTACCGCAAATTTCCCTCCATTTCCCCTAATTCGGATAAATATGTCCTTGTCCTCAGCTTGATCCAAGTCCTCATCATATCCTCCTACAGATTCAATCGCATCCCTCTTGAATATCCAAGCCCAATTCAATTTAGCTGTGTTAGCTCTCTGTTTCTCTTTCTGCAACCGAGAGTAGACTTCCATGTAAATTCGTCCTAGAACACTATCTTCATCCGCCAGCGAGGAGCCAGTAATTGTAACTCCAGCAGCATTCTCCGAAATGATCTTTTCGACACCAACCTCCACGTAGTCATCCATGTATATTTCATCAGAGTCTGCAAAGAAGAAAATCTCCCCCGCTGCGGCCTTCCAGCCAACATTTCTAGCAGCTGATCGACCGATATGTCTAGTTTTGATTATCCTAAGGTTAGCCATTTCTCTTCTCAGATCCTCCAATACCTCCAATGTATTGTCTTTCGAGCCACCATCATGGACCGCGATAATCTCCAGTTTCCTGTAAGATTGACTAGCAATCGATCTTAGAGTCCTTCCTATAGTGGTAGAGGAATTGAACGTCGGAACTATGACAGAAACCAATGGTTTGTCTGCTATCTGCGACATTGGAAAATCTCTCAAGAAGAATGGATTGCTTGGAACATCATTTTTTCCAAGTTCCGAGTGAACATCGCCCAAGAGTACTTTTTTTCAACTACCTCTCTGCCTGCTTCGGCCAACCTCTCCATCTCGTCTGGATTCAACATAAGTTTCTCAATTGATTTGACCAAATCCGCCACATCCCCCGGCCTTATTAGAAGAATATCCTTTCCGTCTTGAAATTCAGACGAGATTGGGTACAAAGATGAAGCGATAACCGGTCTGCTGCAAGCCATATACTCACATATCTTTAGTGACGAGCCGATGCCTACTCGCCGTCGAAGAGGCGAGTGACCTAGATTGTATGGAGCTATGAGTATATCTGTCGCACTTAGGTATTCCGGGACTGTCTCGTAGGGCACCTGCCCGAGAAAGGTAAACCTGTCCAGTAGGCCCAACTGAACAATAGTTTCTCTAGCGTCCTGATAATATGGACCGATCATGAGAAAATGTATCTGAGCGTATTTCTTGGTTAGCTCCTTCGAAGCGTCTATTATGTCTGTTAGACCTTGCCACTCGGCGAAAGTTCCCAGGTATCCGATAACGGTTTTTCCATTCAAGTTTAGGAGATCTCTTTTTTCTTTTCGCGCTTTTGGATTATATCGGAAGAGAGTTGTGTTGGCCGCAGCCGAGACCTTGGAGACCTTATGAGAGTCAGCGAGACCTCCAATCATGCTTGGATTGTAGTAGAGTATCTTCGAGGCTCTCCTCACCGAGAGGGGGTTGAATCTGGGGCCAATTATCTCAACTAATAATGCACGACCCGTAAGATAGCTTGTGAGAGCACCTGCACCAAAAGAAGTTTCACGCTCAAAGATGATATCGGAATTGGTTGCTTGTACGACTTTGATGGCTTTCGCTGCGGCGTAGATGGGATAGATTGAGGTAAAGTATACCCCGTACAAGCTCTTGAGTGCCCTTCTTATCCCTCTAGATTTGGATACAGCATCTGGCCGCGCTCGGTAGCTCGAATATGGGTTACTTGTGACTATACCATCCTTGATCCGATGGATTCGAATCCCATCCAATGTTTCAGTCTGGGCTTGTCCAGATCCCTCCCTGCAGAGAAGGTCCACCTGATGTCCGAGTTCCACCAAATGTCTGGCTACTTCTCTAGTATGAGTGGACGCTCCACGAAAATGAGGGACAACCACATCGGTGGCGATGTAACATATGTTCAATGGTTCAAAATCTCTAAATATTGAGCTTGAATCCGCTTGGCATTCTCTTTGTAAGTGAATTTAGAAGCGTATTTCTTGATCTCATCCACGTCAAGAAGAGGTGGATTCCTGAAATGTTCGACTATCGCTTTCCCTAGGCTCTCGATCGCACCATATTGTACAAGTCGCCCATACTTCCCATAGCCTATCTCGAACGGCAATCCACCCACTGAAGTGACAATCACTCGCTTTCCTTGTGCGAGTGCTTTCAAGACAGCCTGACTGAATCCTTCGAATCGACTGGGCATGACAAATAGATCAGCAGCTGCAATGGCGTTACGTTCCGCCCTGGCTGAAGTCGTTGGTGGTATGATATGGATCCAGCTAGGTAAATCACCCAATTCAAGTTGTGTATCCCTCGGCCCCATTAGAACTAACTCTGTATCAGGGATATCTCGGTGGACCAGCTCTGCCGCCTTGATGAGAATGTGAACACCTTTTTGCTTGGTTATGCGTCCAAGGTATAGAATGATTTTCGCGGTCTTTAGACCTAGAGACTCCTTGAACTGTTCACCATCCCCTTCGAGAAGGTATTCTGGAGTGATACATGACGGCTCCAAGCTTACCATTTCACGATTGACTCCGATACTTAGAAGCCACTCCGTGAGCTCCGGGTACCTTACGTTGACCCTGGTCGCATTTCTTAGTATCCTAGGTGCAACATAGGTATCATACGCAATCAGAGCCATCGTGCTGATTGTGCCCCTCTCGTTCTGTGAATTGAAAGGACCATAGGTAGTTAGAAGTAGGGGAATCTGGCTTTCTCGACAAGCTGAGAGAGCTAACCACGAATAGGAGTCGTGACTGTATACATGAACTATATCCGGTGCGATCTCCTTAATCTTCCCCTTCAAGGATGGCCATAGTCTTATTCTGTAACTAAGGTCGAACAGTGTCTTGATTCTATGTACATTAATGCCCTCTATCCTCTCGTTAGAGGGCGCCAACCTCTTACCCATAATCCGATCAGGAGTAAGGACATGGACTTCGTGTCCATTATGGACCAGCTCTTTGCAGAAATTGAGGCCGTAGAGTTCAACGCCTCCTATTATGGGCTGAAAGGATGGGAGAACTACCACTACCCTTAAGCTCAATTGCAAATCTCCAAATATACCTTCTCTAGCCTGGTGACGATTCTCTCCCAAACTCGCTCGTTAGCAAGGACCCGCCCGTTCCTCCCTAGCTCGACTACCTTGTCATTCTCTGTTAGGAGAGTTGAGAGATGTCGAGCCATTCCTTCCTCATCCCCGTACCGTACGAGTAAGCCGTTGTAGTCTTGAGAAACTAGATCAGCTCCGCCAGGAGTTACGATGACAGGCTTGCCGTGGGCCATCGCCTCGAGAAGGACAATGCCATACGGCTCGTACATTGAAGGAAGGACTAGGCCCGAGCATCCTTCAAGAAGTTGCATCTTTTGCTCCTCCTCAAGATAACCGAGGAACTTTACTCTATTTTTCAGACCAAGCTCATTGGTAACTAACTTCAAGTTCCCGAGATAATCCTGATCGCCTGAACCGGCTATGAGAAGACTAGAATGTTTCGACACTCCTCCGATCTTGGCAAAAGATCTCAATAGAAACTCTATCCCCTTGGTAGGATGGATTCTACCAAGGTAGCAAAGGTAGGAACCATCAATTCCGTGTTCCTTGAGGAAAGGTTTTGGGTCGTATACTTTTAGATGCTCAGAACTCACCCCATTGGGCATCACTTCAATCTTCTCCTTCTCGATGTGCATGTTCTCAAGAATCCTTCGTTCAATCTCTCCTAACGCGAAAACCTTTTCAAACATGTTTAGGCTTCGGCCGAGTACTAGATCATGGATTCTAACGATATGAGCTAGTCTGCCCCACACATCTCTGGGATGGAATGGTCCATGAGTGCTTATCACTGCTTTTGTTCCCGCGAGTCTTGAGTAGAGTCCAACCATTGTGCTATGGGGATGCCGGTAAACATGAGTGTGTATTACGTCGTATCTCTGACGCCGCAATGCGTTAAGGAAGGTCGGCCAGAACTTTGCAAAAGTCCCAATTTCCAGCACCATAGGAAATCTGCGGACATTAACGCCGTTGACTATTTCTTCGCTTGGTGAACCATTTGGACTGGATGTGTAAACATCAACATCGTGCCCGTCTTTGACTAGGAGTGTAGAGATATTCTCGACCGCAGATTCAACGCCTCCGACGACAGGAGGGTAAAAAGGTGTAACCTGGGCTATCCGCACGTCTTAGTACCAACCAAGCGTCCCATCTCTCTTTGCTCTTCTTATCCCCCATTTGAAGACATAGAGTCCGATTGGAAACATCACTATTGCGAACACTGACGCTCCCAAGAAGCTGAGTGCCACTTGTGGGTCTAGGAGAGACCCTCTTGAAAGAGCTGACAATCTCACTATATGAAATATCCAGGTATGAGGCAGGATCCAAGAGAAGGTCGAGAATCCTGGAATAAACGAATCAAGATGTGAGATCGGGAATAGCATCCCGGCAAACAATGATCCTGCTGTAGTTACTGCCCAGCTGACAGGATCGCTGACTTTTGTCACAATTCGTATTCCAGTTGAAATCATGGCGAGAGAGAAGATGATAATCGACGAGATAGAAATGGCCAGGATGAGGGAGAGCAGATTCATGTTGAGCACGGCCCCAAAGATATAGATTCCAAGAGCCAATTGAGGGATCATGAGAGCTACGGCGAGCAAGTAGGTAAAAGAGACGATTCCGACAACAAATGTAATTGGCTTAACCCCTGTCATCAAGATTGTCTCAAGTGTCCATGGATTGAGTCGCCGCTGAAGTCCTTTAGATAGTGGCAAGATGCCACTAGACACTATAATACCCACCATCAAGAAAGAAACGTAATCTGTATTGTATTCTGGTATCGGGACATTTCTAAATGTTGCAATAAAGCCCCAAGAGGCAATTCCTAGGACGGCCGTTGCTAACGTGGTAAACATCTGACTCCTATAGGATAACCACTGAAACATATCCCGCCTGGCTAAGGCAACAATTTTTCTTGCTTCCCCAGTGAGACTCATTTTTTCGCCTTCTTTGTCAGAAACATGAACGCGTCCTCTAGACTTGGCTGGGTGGATTCGATAAATCTAATCTTGACATTCTCGTTGAGTAGGAGTGAGAATATCTTTGAATAATCCAGATCTTTGACTCCTTCGATTTGCATCTCACGAGAATCGCTTGAGCCATTATCGTTCAAGGAAACGTTTGCTACCCCATGAACTTTCGTCACCTCTCTGACCAGAAGAGGAGCTCGAGTTTCATTGAAGATGGAGCTTCCACCTAAGGTCAAGGATAAAACTACTTTTTCGCCCACCATTCTTCTGATCTCATCCGGAGTCCCTATAGCCACCATCTTCCCCTTATCCAACACCCCGATAAGATCACATACTTGCTGCGCCTCCCACATGTTGTGAGTAGTGAGAACAATCGTCCTCCCCTCCTTTTTCGACAATCTCTCGAGCACCATGGTTCGGAAATCTAACGCCGTACCTGGGTCCATTCCGCTGGTTGGTTCATCGAAGATTAGAACCGACGCCTCACTTAGGAGGGCCCTGCAGACCAATAGTCTTCTAGCCATTCCTGTAGAATACCTCTGGTAAGCGAGGTGACCCTTATCCGGTAGGCCAACCAATTCAAGGAGGGAATCAATTTTTCTTTGGGCAGCATCCGTTCCCAAACCGTACAGGCTCGCATAGAACTCCAGGTTCTGTCTGCCTGTCAGGCGCCTCTCGAAACCGAAGCCCTCACTGAGAACGGTTTGGAGCTCCTTCAGAACTCTATAGGGACGTTTCTGAACATCAAATCCATTCACAAATACCTTTCCCGAATCTCCAAGGATCAAAGTGGAGAGTATTTTGACTATGGTCGTCTTCCCAGCTCCATTTGGTCCAAGCAGGCCAAATATAGAGCCACGAGGAACCTCAAAGGAGACGTCATTAAGAGCGGTGAAGGAGCTGGTCCTCTTTCCAAACAAGGATACTAGGAATCTCTTAAGATTGAGAGACGTGGAAAGTCCACTCGAGCTACGTGAAACAGCGTTTGTTCTGTATATCTTCGTAAGGTTGCTTACCTTGACTGCAGGAGTTCGATCTTTGCTAGCCATTCTTGCTATCCTCTTCGGATCAATGGATTTATTCTCGAGATGGTGCCAGCCAATAAGACCAATGAAGTCCCGAGTGCAACAATTAGGCCCGCCATTGTATCCACTGGCAGTCCACTTCCTCTTCCCAACAAAGTTGGAAGAAGTAGATCGATCGAGATAAACAATCCGAGACTCATTCCAACTGATAGAAACAAGATATCGATCAGCTTGACTCGCTTGAAGAGAAATACATTTGTTACATATCCCGGAACAAACATGAAAAAGAGTAGCTCTAGCGACAGGAGAGATCCAATAAGACCCGCCCTGAGCAGAACGACCGAGGTCGATAGAGCCAACAAAATCACGAACGATAAGAATCTCCATTGGACTATGTTCATTTTTCCGAAATTTCCTGTTACAATCAAACGCTAATCCTCCTCCGCAAATAGCCCTCACCGTAACTTAACACAAGAACCAACGGTATGATAGCAAATCCAAGAATCAATCCAGGCGGGATGGACGCAATAGCCTTTGTTGGGACCTGGTCTGCAAGCCTCATGAAGCCCCAAGATGCACTGAAGCTTGTCCCCAGCAGAACCACAGTCGCTACAGATCTCTCTAATCTAGTGTAAAGTGACATTGCAATCGTAGACGCATAAAGCAAAGGAACGCCTCTCTGAATGAAGTAACTGGTCGTCAATGAGGTGGTCCAAAAATTACCCGTATCACCGATAAATGTCTTGACTACATCAATGGAGTCACCGCTTGATCCCGGAGTGAAAGAGGTCGTGAAAGTAAGCAAGAATTGGTGGAAGATCAGACCGCCATTTAGAGGATTCAACAGCATGAAGGATCCGACTAGAGCAAGAGCTAGCGCAACCTTCCCATCAAATTTGACCCTACCCTCACGAGTTAGCAAAGCACCCACAACAAACCCTAATGCAGCGAAGGCCATTCGAGGACGAGAACCACCGCCAAAGCCCAATAGACCGACAGCTGTCAGGTTGGAACTCCCTCCTCCCGCATGCAGACCCAACGGAATTTGTAGGAGAACTGCGTTGGCCATGTACACCATTTGAGTGAAGAAGAAAATCATCACTGAGAACACGATTGTCTGAGCGATGGCGTAGACTGCTGATCTATCAGACTTTCGCTCAATGATTGTGCTCGCCAGGAAGGCCGTTGCGACAAAAGCGATTAAGAAAGATAGCAGACCAATAAATGCTACCACTGCGTTGAAGAGACCTTGATCTACTGTGGATCCGAAGACGTTAGAGTTGCGTTCGAGGCCTTGCAGAGCGGATGTCAAGTCAGAGGGATCTTCCAGCAAGATCACGGAGTCCGCCCAGATTCTCTGTGATGTCTGTATGAATTCTTCTGTTGAGGAGTTGGTTATTATGAATATCTTGTCGAGAGATCCAAGTCCAGGTAGGCCCTGTTCTCCAACGTAGGAAGGGGTAAAGTCCGCGATTACTGCAGCGTTATAGGAGCCCAGACTTGCCATGACATCAAAGGAACTTTGACCTTCTGAAGCCGTAATGACATCAAATCCGGCATCTACAATGAAAGGGGAGATCTGCTCTGCGGTTTCCCTAGTAGCAGAGAGATAGACTCTTGGGTTGGGGGAAGGCCCGAACGTCAGGCTAAGAGCAAGCATGAGAATGGCCATCGTGACATATATTGTAAGGAGCGAGCCTGACACACTATTCGGAGTTAGGCGTTTTGCAACTTTCCTTGAAAATCGAACAAGTCTCCGAAACCTATTGCCGGCCGACAAAAGGTACGTGGTTCCGATAGACGAAGCGAAGATTACCCCGAGGAACAAGAACGCTCCATTAAGCCGATCTATGCTCTCGTATAGGACAACGACGCTATTAGATGGATTAGTAAAGGTATGATAGTCGATCCCAGAAACTCTTGCCGGTACCATATCCATTCGAGAGAGATTTGTTACCGTTGTTCCATCGTCCCTGGGAATTAATATGATATAGGATGTAGTAAGAGTGGGGATTGTGTTGATGGCAATTGAGACTGTCGGTATTTTGGCTGTGTTCCTTAGGAACGTTGTGTCACCCTCGAATCGGGTGGTGAGAAGAACAGAGACCTCTCGCGGTCCATTCGGGAATGATATCTGTATTTCGTTTACCAGTTTGTTAAAAGAGATAATCGAGTAATTAAACGTCGGCGTGGCAATCAACTCCAAAATTGGCAAGCTTCGGGGAATCCTGATACCTAACTCCCTAATCCCTTCAGCCTGTGGGCTTGAGGAAGCTGAGACGTTTATCGTCATCCCATGTCTCACTGAGCGAAAGATTCCATATTCCTCGGAGAGGCTTACCTCAGCCTCAACCGTCAGTATGCTACTCCCGAGCTCGACATTCTCCGTTGCAGAAGCCGGGGTGAATGCTAAGGGCAGCACAGCCAAAATGACTAATGCTACCATTACCAGAATACCATGACTTTGCAACTTCAAATCCTAATCCAGAGGAATCGAGTCTTTCCTCCCTGAATAATCTCCTCAGAAATTATGAACTTAAGCTCCGCGAGAACCTTGATATCCTTGATAAATTCATCAATTCCACCAGCATAACCGAGTCTAACTGCTCTATCATGAATATCCCTCCCAGTTCTTTTCTTCGTTGAAGAAGAAGAAGCAGAGAAAGCTAACGGCTGAAGATTATTTGGCAAGGCGCTAATCTTGAGCAGTCTATGTTCAGAGATCGAATCAGATCTTTTGACGAAAATCGCGGAGCTAAGAAGGACACCAATACCCAGAACGGGAGCAAGCAAGGGTATTACTAGGATTACTGCATTCGAAATGAGAAATAGGGATTCTGTGAAGTAAGGAGACGATCCTAGGCCTCCATCTATGCTCTCGGCATATGCCGTTAACTGGTCCCGCGCTATCAGCCCATCGTTTTCATTTCCCTCGGTCGTTAGATAGGCGGAGAATCTCAATGTCCCGTAAGCTAAATCACCACCCGCTGCCAGGTGAGGGATGACACCCTGAAGAAGTAATACTTCAATCGATGAGTTACCAACCTGATAGACCTCACGGCTCCCAGAGAATGATTCTAGGGATACCTCATCTGATTGAAGGAGAATCCAGCTCTCCGGTAAATCAATGATTGGTGGCTCAAGCCCTTCAGGAGTGAAACTGGAATCGATGACGACCCCTTCAATCTCTGACGCTTCTATGAGAGGCGTCCAAACTATACCGTCATAGCCATAGGTTGCAACCATCGGTATTCCGGAATTGAGAGCTATCAAAGGAAAACTTATCACTAAAGCTGAAACGGTCAGTAGTCCAATAATCCCTATCCCACCGAGACTTCTCTTTTGACGCCAATGTAGCTGCGGGGTCTGTCTTTGAGCTACCCAACCACAATAAGGACATGAATTTAGATTTAGGCCTAGATGGTAGCTACAGGGAGGTTCATTCTGGCCAGGTAAGAACGAGCGTATCACTGATATAGACAAGATCGAATACCCAAGCAAGAACAACGGCAAGGGGAGTGCGAAGACCGGGGCGAGCGAAATAAAAATTGGAATCAGGTGCCATCCCACCCTCTTTCCATAAACACTCACCACATATGCGGAAACGAAAGTGACCAGAGAGAACCATCGTAAGAGCAATTCAGGCCCTCCGTATGAACTCCAAATGAAGAGGGAATACGCGAGCCCAAAAAGTACAACACCATAAGTGTAACTGGGAATTGAGCCAACACTCAATTCCTTCAATGTAACCCTAGTTCTTACTGTCCTTGCTACGATTAGAATGCCTAACCCAAAAGCTAAGATTAGCCTAGGTAAGTCATTAAGGAGTACGGAGACGAATATTAGAGTCTGCGTCTGATAGAAGATATAGACTAGAGCAAAAAGAGGAACTAGACTCAGCACAAAAGTGCTTTTTCTCATGTCTGAACTAGGCGCCTAACTTGTAGGTCGAAGTTGAAGTCCGTGTATTAACATCGTAAAGGCAGCCCTCAAAAGAGACCCTACGTCCAGTACTTTTAGAAATCGCCTGTCCGATCGAACCCTGCACTTGACACCCAACACGATCACAGATACCTTGCTTAAGATCCTGCGAAAGGCATAGTATTTCGAATGATGGTTTTTGGATTGATACTCTGACTGTATCCTTACCCTGGGAAGAGATATCTATCTTCTCAGCTAATCCTAAAGACTCAACGAGAACCCGAGGTATCCAATCTGCGATATACTCAATTCCCCTCTCCTTAAGATCTCCAAGATCTTCTTCGTAGAGTCCCATTAATTCATTCCCAAGAGGGTAGATCGAATAACCATCAGACCCTCCGTTCATGATGCGAGCATTTGGTTTACCCTGCTTATCGTATTTGTATTCGATATTGCCCTTATGATCTTCCCTTTCTAACATATCTTTGACGGTTAATAATGGAGATTTTGCCATGAGGTTCGCTGGACGTGACCTCATATGAGACTCGACTCCAGTAAATACAAACACAATCCCGAGGAATAGTGAGAGGACGGCTGTAATTTCGAAGAGCACAGAAGCTGTGAGAAATGCAAGGGCATACATAGGAATGCTCAATCCCAACAAAGCAATCCCAAGCTCTCTTGCACGCCGACCCATCGACTTCCAGAGTTTCACCCTTTCCTCAAATATTGTAGCCAGTTCTGGATTCACTTGAAGTATTATCTAGGTCCTTAGGCGGTGGGATGAGCCGACCGACGACCAAAGTACCAGAGAGAGAATGCGGTAAGAGCTAACAAACCGAATCCGGCACTGGCACCGATTGCGAGAAGATAATTTTGGCCGGCACGTTGATCTGTGATATCTAGCCTTGCTAGAGAATTCTCATACTCGAGAGAAAGCTCCGAATAGTTCTTTCGGATCTCATCTAGGCTTGCCCTCAACTCATCCCCAATATTTCTCTGACCTTGATACGCCAACTCTATCTCGCTGTATTGGCCTCTCAACTCATTGTACAATGCAAGGACTTGCGCATAGCTAGATTCTAAGCTTCTCGAATCACTTCCGAGTCGAGTATGGTTGAGTAGGAGAATTTCATAATCGAAGAGAAGTTCCTCTATATCTCTAGTTAACAAGTCCATCTCATTCTGGAACACGAGAAACTCATTCTGGAATGTGAGTATTGTAGAATTCAACCTTTCATCGAAATCTCGCGATTGATTAGCTAACTGACTTTCGTAGAACTGCTTTGTCTGGTTCAGCGCAACCTGGATTTCCCTATAGTATGCAGGTCTCGTAACATTAAATGAAATTACGGCGCTTGAAATTGAATTCCCCGCGAAATCCCGGGCTTCGATGAAGAAGAAAAACGTACTGTTACTAGGTTGACGAGCAAGGGCACTATAGTAGAGTCCGCCTGAAATACCTTCCATATCTGTCAAGACCCAGTTGGTCTCAGAGGCTTTGATGTAGTTCAAGATAACTTTGTCAACACCAGATCCTTCATCAGAAATCTCTGCGAAGATTTCGATTATGTCTTCAACTGTCGGTTCGTTAGGTTCGAGTCGAATATTGCCAAAGACCGGTGGTTCGGGATCATTGACATCCCCCAGCGTTCTTATCTCGATGAAGGGAACGAACTTAGAGTCCTTGCTGGAGAAGACGTTTTCCCCAGGACCATTCAACAGCCTCATGGCGAAACTCACTTCAGCGCCCGTGTCAGATATATTCGCTACGAATGAGGAGACGTCCCAGGAGTGCCATCGATTAACAAAAGCGACAGTTTCATTAATTGACCCAGACGCGTTCAAACCGATCATTGGCGCATTCAAAGAGTTGATGCGAAGTTCATCCCAACCCGGGCTTACTTGTATTGCGGCAATTACTGATGTTACGGCTTCAGTCTTACTTTTGAGGTAAACATTTAGTGTAGCACCTAAAAAGCCATCTAGCTCAAATGCCGATACATTGAACCTTAGGTATGCGGTCTTTGGAACACCTCCCCTAATTCCGACCTTCAGTTCCTGGGATCCACCATAATTCAATGATGGAAAATCAGGATCCACAAAGCTATCAGCTACGGCTGGTATTATGATAGTTCTGAATTGTTCTTGAGGAGGGAACTGGGCAGAAATAGGCATAACAGGCATAATTAGCAGCAGTAGCATCAGTGGAATAACCTTCTCCAAGGCACTCAACGTCCTCGGCTCCGACCATAGACAATTATGCCCACCACAGGCAAAACCAGTAGGACGCCTACCACGGGCAAAGTCCAGGGTGGAATTATCTGCGTCTCCAAATCTAAAGTTGACCCATAGAGGTTCACTTGGAGATCAGAATCATAAATGAGTTCTCCCGAATGCTCGACAATTACTCTATATTCCTTCTGACCGATTAGGTTAAAGATTGCAATACCACTAGCCCCCGTCAACGCCTCTCCTATAGAAGAATTGGAAAGAAGAACGGAAATTGTTGCGTTTTCGACAGGGAGTCTGAATCTGTCAATTACTCTTAATCTAACATTGTAGACAGAGACCTCAGCGCGTAGGTTCACGTCGGAATCAATTACAACCCTCCTAGAACCCAAACTTTCGTTGTGGTAGAATAGCTCGACCTGATATGTTGATGGTGCGAGGTGAAGGGTTTCTTCGCCATCGCCGCCCGTCTTACCCATGACAATGAATCTCCCAAAACCGTCGCTAGCGATGATTGTCAAATCGGAAGCCCCTTCCCCAATGATGTCTAATGCCTCTACCTGGAGTCTACCAAAGATGTACTCCAGTTTCATAGCGTTAGCTGACGGGTTAAGTGCTGATCTGTCAAGGACGACGAGACCAGATACTCGAATGGCGTCACCAGGCGGTATGGGACGATCATTCACTGTAATGAGCTCTATACTCGAAGGACGAGATGTGTGAATAAAGGCGTAATACGGCTCAGTCCTTATTTCATGTGAGATGGTCGGCTCAGAGAGTTCTACCTCAGGAGTAGCAAACTCAGTCTGGAACCTGGCTTCCGCACCACCTGAGAACATTTGGTGAGTTACAGATTGAAAGGCTATTTCGATGTCGCCCACGATATCCGATATTAGCTCTGTCCCTATTCGTTTAATGGTTATCACGTTTCCCGAAGCACTTGCAATCAAAACTCGAGAAGCGTCACCATGCAGTTCTAGATAGACGTCGTCAACGCTTAGTTGGACCGAACCTGATGTGACGTTGACTTGGACGTCCATCCAGACTCTCACGTTATCAAATGACAACTCTCTCCCAAGCTCAACGTACATCTGATTCCATTGGTCATTCGGGGATAATGTCCTGAAGATCGTGGATTCCGTATGGTTCAATCCTTCGACTGGGAAGATGAATCTCTCATCTACAGTTCCGTCACCGTCATAATCAAGATTAAGTCCGAACTCGGCAAAAGCTTCACTTCCCTGCGAGTACGAGGTCCGATAAGAAAAGTTCAATGCGGATTGAAATATGCCTGACAAGATCAGTGACTGAGAAGTAAGAGAGACATTGGCTGTGCCTTCTTCTGAAACAACTGCCCAAAGACGGGCCACTCGGCCACGTTCCGCCGTGAGATGACTTGCAGAACTGTAGACAAGGCCAGAATCTACTTCAGAAAGCTCTTCCCAGAAGTTAGATTCTTCAAAGCCGGAGCTCGCTCTATCCGGAGTTCTGTAGATTATGTTGCCATCTAGATTGGTAACTGTGGGTACAATCAGGGAATCTTTTGGATCTACGCTCAGTTGAAAATCTGTCGATGGGAAAGAGACGTTCTTGAACTCGACTGTATTACGGTAAATTAGACTTGCGACCGGAATAGGAGTGTCAGGGAGTTCAAGCGGGAGAATTGTAATGCCGATCCCATCTCGCATGGCTAGAACCGACTCTCTGGCTAGGATCCGAGAACCTCCAATGCTCCAGTACAGAATGTCTACGTTCTGTTCGCCGGGGGCCAGAAAGCCCAAGTTCCTCTTCGAGACTAGTGCCACGTCTTCTGTTGCTAGAGTCCTAGCGCGGAAACCTCCGACTTGTGCGATCGTACGTGCCTCAGTGGCGTTGACTACATCAAACGAGCTTGGGGAGCTGCGGCTTCCGATTCCGAACCATGTTCCTGCTACACCAACCTGGAACGAATCGGTGAGGGTGTCGTAGTGGCCCTCCGGCGGACCTAGACTAATGAGACCGGAAAAATCTAACAGACTGGTTATGCTTGTGAGACCGGTTCCTGTTGAACCAATATTGGTGACTAGTGAAGATAACCAGATGCTGTCCTCGCTCCAGACCCCCGATATTACGAGAAGTAGAGATTGACCTCTTAGGATGACGCGGCCACTTTCAAATCCTAGATTGGAGAGACCGATATCAGCCCAATCAGATACTATTTCAAACCTCGTGCTATTAAGATCACCGGAAGAGAAGGTTGATGTAGAGTCCTCTACTAAGAGCGAAAGAGTATGATCATAAAGGCCCGCATATTCGATCATGAAATTCTGATTCTCTTCATCGAAATCTAAGTTTGTAGAGAATTCCAGATCATCTACAGTTGTACCGATTCGATACCCCGGAACTTTAGCGTTGGGATTTCCGTAGTATAGGAAGATACTCTGACTCTCGAGCGCGATCAAATCAACGGTAAAGAAGAAGTACACTCCAACTACGAGTCCATCCTCCACATTTTCATACAAGATAAATGATGGAACCTCGACTCTATCTTGGATAACCCTAAATTCATTTCGAGAGCTGAGGATACTACCTTTCTCAACTTCTATGAATGAAAAGATGGGAATCTGTGTTCTATTAACAGCTAGATTATTCGTGACCTGAATTGGAATCCTAAATCTGAATTCCGGATCCCACCAATCTATCGTTAATAGTGGCTCAACTCGATTTGGTTGGCTTTCAATAGCTGGAGGAGTGACTAGAATAACCAACAATACAATTCCGGTCAAAACGGATCTAGTTGACGCCATTTTCAGTCTTCCATGCAAAATAATTCTGGAGGCCTTGGTCTATTCCCACTTTAGGCTTCCAACCAAGAATCTTCTTAGCAAGGGAATTGTCTACGAACGTCGCGAGAAAGTCACCAAGGTATGATGGTTCGTTCTGGACCTGAAGATTGTGACTTCCGTTCAGCCGACCCACAATCCGACGAATAAGATCATTAATCTCAATTGCCTCCCCATACCCGATGTTGAGTATTCTGCCTATCGCGTCGTCTTGCTGAACCGCTAACACTGTAGCGTCAACAGCGTCTGAAATGAACGTAAAGTCCCTGACCTGTCTTCCGTCACCATAAATAATGGGTGGGCTACCTTTCTGAATCCTATCATAAGTAGCTGCTACGATCTGATCAGGTCTTCCTCGAGGACCGTATACTGAGAAGAATCGGAGTGCCGTTACTTCCATTTCATAGACGTGTCCAAATCCCATGCAGTATTTTTCGCCAGCTAGTTTGGTAGCTCCATACGGAGATGTCGGATTCGTAGGATGATTCTCATCAATACGTTCAGTGACTAAAGGACCGAAGATCGATGATGAAGACGCATAGATCAATCTCTTGGGTCCGAGCTTCCTCATAGCTTGGAGAAGGTTGTATGTCCCAACGACATTGATGAGATGTGCCTTTTCAGGGAAAGTGTTGCAATATCGAATTCCGGCCTGCCCTGCCATATGGATTACAGCATCGACGCCCTTGAGGGACGCACGTAATTCCCCCTCGTCTAGGATGCTTCCCCTAATCAACGAGAAATTACTCCGGGCGAGGTTCTGCTTGATATTACTCTCCTTCCCATCGTAGAAATCGTCGAAGGAATCTAGGGCTTTTACATTGGCGCCCAAATCTATCAATCTATCTACGATATGTGAGCCAATGAAACCTGCTCCTCCGGTTACCAGAACCGTCTTCCCTTCTAGATTCATCCTCTCAACTCCATTTCTTGCAAATCGTGGAAGGAATCCTGAGCCCTACAGGCATGAATTTCGGCTTCACAATTCTTATTAGATGAGGGTGCTCTTTCTCTCAATATACAGCATACCCAGCGTGAGCTACACCCAAAAGATACCAACGAATATACAAAAATAGATTAATCCATCTTTCGGTTCAGTTGGCGTTCTCTAGTTTGGCGTTGAAACGGTTTGCAAGAGTGCTCATTCTCTCAATATTGATAAGATTAGGGTCTGATGGGAACGAATGGTTTTCGAAAAGCCTTCTCGGGCTAATACGGGTGGGATTTGAGCCCGTCAGGAAGATACAAGCGCTCCCATCCATAACCCCGTACAAGTACGGCGCTGACTCCGCATTCTGCATCTCAATTGACTTCGACGTAACCAAAGAGAGTAGACGTATTCCCAATGCCCTAGGCACCAGAGCTACAGTTGAGCTCGCTGAAAAGCACAATATTCCGATGACTTGGGCGATATGCGGCGAAGCAGCGGCCGAGCAACCGAAAGAGATCGGCCTTATCAGAAATTCTACAATCGGTCACGAGATTGGCATTCATACCTATACACATCTGGATATGAGTCTTCCCTCGACTAGTCGAGAGCTGGTGGAATCTGAGATAGGAAGGTGCTTCGAGTTGCTGAACATTAAGAACGGTCTCAAAACGTTCATTTTCCCCTGGAATAAGATAGGTCATTTCGGGACGTTATCGAACCTCGGATTTACCACATACAGAGGCGCGGACCGCAAGTTGAGATATCCAGTAGAGGAGAACGGCCTCTGGAATATATCACCGTTGTACTATGTTGATGCAAAGTCCGAAGGTGCGTCGAAGTTGATGAAAATGTATGTAGACCTAGCAATTGTTTATCGGAGTGTCTGCCATATCTGGTTTCATCCGTGGAGTGTAGTGGTCGGCTCGGATGATAGATTTGCGAGGAAGACTCTAGATCCTTTGCTCGAGTACGTTGAGAAGGAGGGAAAGAAAGGTAAGGTCTGGATATGCACATTGGAGGAGCTCTCAACCTATTGTGACGCCGCGAAAGAGACCGCCATAACGACCTTGGAGGAATCGGGCCTGGCTGACAAGTTTGCCATTCGCAGCTCACAGCCACACGTGGGAACGGAAACTGAATTGACGATAGAGTTCCCAAATCTTGAGGGAAAAGCCGTTGAGAGCGTCGAACTGGACGGGGAATACACCAAATTCTCAGTCACCGAAGACAATAAGCGACTCAAGGTCCAAGTTCCAGTTGGGGCCCACGAAAGGATAGTCGAGGTCAATTACCGTTAGTTGCTTCGTCAACCATCAACCGGCCTCTTAATCTTCTGTACTCTTCGAGGAGCTCTATCCCTGTTCCTGTTACCTGGTAGAATCGACCGTCATACGAGTCTTCACCTTTTATCAATCCTCTGCTCTCAAGTTTGTCCATCAACGACCTCAGCTCACTATACGCAATGTTGGCGTCTTTAATGATCTGAGATATTCTAACGGGCCTAAAAGTTGTGGCCTGTACTATATCCATCAATATCTCCATCCTCGAACGCCTCTTGTTTCTAACTGAGATAACTGGGCTTCCAAGATTTTGTCTTTCTATCTCCTGGACGATTAAATCAATCGGATTGTCCATACTATCTACTAGCAGCTTCGCTCTCTGGTGGAAAGATCTATTCTCCTCTGGATCGAGATACTTGATAACATGATTCGCTATCTGTTCAGGATCTGTCGAGTGAGGTATGTACTTATGCAACTCCAAGACTGGTTTTGACGGAGTCCAATAGATAGAGCTTATTGCGGGTTTGCAGAGTACCAGAGCCTCCATCAGCATCGTCTCGGCTGCCCCCAGTGCAACATCAACATCTGCGACAGGACAGTTGTTCGTTGAATATTCCATCGTAGGCACCCCCATCTCCGAAAACCGCTTAGCTTGACTTTCGGACCTAGGAAATACGTTAAGCTCAAAGTCAATCTCCTTTCCTTGTCTCGCGCGCAGGATCTTTACCGCGTCGTCCAAGATAGGCTTCTGCTCATGGAAGAAGGTAGCAAACTCCGGTTCTGGGCGGATAAGCACTTTTCCTGGGCGCTGGCCAGAGAAATCAGTAGAGTCGCGTGCGGTTCCTTTTAGGTAAGAGGTATGGAACCCGTTGAACCACATAACCCTCTCAGCGTCCGTAACTCCTCCACGATATAGGTCCCTAATGTCGTAGAAGCGTGGTGCGAACACCTTTGAAACCAGCGGGAATACCATCTGGTTTACGTGAGTCTCTCGTTCATCAAAGAAGATAGCCCACGATGGAATGTTGAAACCGAAGGCAACCCTGACAGCCTCGGGCCACCTCTCCGTCAGCAAAAGATCTGGCTTCTCTTTCTTTACCAGCGGGATCATTTCTTTGATATTGTCCGCATATGCTAGCAACTTGCCGTCAAGGTTCTTACCTCCATGCTTGCCGAGGGGAATGTAGTCTATACCTTTGGCGTCTAGAATCTGGAAGATGGTGTCATGATTCCTGGCTGTTACGAGTATCTCATAGTCATTTCTAAACTTCTCGATGAGAGGGGCAAAGAAATTGACTTGGAATGGGGTCCCCAGTGCCAACCAGATCTTCTTGATTTTTCTTCCGCCACTCATACTCAAGTCAACAACAATGTTAGTGCTACAGCCAGCAGACAGTAGACCAGCTGAAGTGAGAGTAGCGAACCAACTAACCCTCTTTCGCCCAGAGGAGCAACTCTTAGAAAAACATGTGCCAAGGCAGGATATCGTGGTGGGACTAGGACGCCGTCCGAGCCGCTGACGGTGTCACCGAATGAACCTCGTTGTGAAAAGGGATGCCTCGCTATCATCTTCAATGTGAAATCTATTGCAGCAGGAAAACTTACCGCTATTGCAGCAAACTCCAATCCGCCAACAATTCCGACCGTTGCTATCCCGGCTCCGATTATAAGAGTGCCTACATCACCTGGGAAGATCCTTGCTGGGAACCAATTAAACTTCAGGAATGCCAGCAACGATACGGTTAACACGATGGCAATTGCCGCTGCCTCCCACCGTCCGAACAGAATCGCAAGAAATCCGAGGGTCCCGAGGGATAGAGCTCCTACTCCTGCCTCAAGACCATTAAACCCAGCAAACATGTTCGAGAAATTTGCAGATGTGGTAATGGCTAATGGAATGACTATGAATTGATAAAGTCCCCCGAATCCGATCAATCCAATAAGCGGAAGCATCATCTGACCTTCACCAGAATAGGTTATGATCAAGGGAACTGTTGCTGCTCCGATTAGAAATGGTTTGTATCGTTGCTTCATGAATGAAAAGTCGTCAAACATACCGATCATGGCAATTAAGATAAGAACGATTATCGCGCTTAAAGCGAAAGCACTTATCTCTCTTGCGAGAAGATTGTATGCAGCTGTTCCAGAGAGGAATCCTAGTAGTATCCCTATACCTCCCATTTCTGCTCGTACGGGTCTATCCACCTTGTGAACATCATGACCTACAATCCCTCTTTTCAGCAGTTTCTTCTCCAAGATGGGGATCGAAACTAGGGCAACTGCAAAGGCAATCAGACCGGAGATGATGAGTTCGTTAATCACTTAGCTAGCTCTTCCGTATAGGCCATGGCTCGTGCTAAACGCCAGAATGCCACCGTTCCCAATGTGAAACCAACTATCCAGCCAAAAAGGGAGATGATTCCTCTTGTGAGAGATGGGACTTGAGTCCTGATGAGGGCCAAGAAGACGGCGTTCATCAGCAACGCAGACACCATAGGGATAAGAAGACTAAGTCCTATCACCGACATAACAGTGAGGACAGCCTTGCCTCTATCCTGCTGGTTCTCTCTAAATTCGAGCTTCGGTTTTTGCAAAGTATTTCGTTAGTATCTCTTTGTCAACTTTCTCATAGTCGACTAGATTGCCCACATCTGCCCAGTATGCATCTTGATAATAGGCATTAAGCTGCTCACCTCTGTCAAGGGCGGTTGGAAAAGTTTCGGTCTCTAAACTTACCGGAACATCCGCAGGTATGTATTCGAATATCTTAGGGCTCAATACATACACTCCCGCGTTAGCGTTGAAAGAGAGAGTAGGTTTCTCATCAAATCTCATTATTCTATCTCTGCCGCCAAGACTTATGTTTCCATAAGGCACCTTTATCTCAAACTTCTTCAGTGCCAACGTTCCAATCCCGCTTCGCCGACGATGTAATTCTATCATCTTGCCCAAGTTCAGAGACGTGAGGATGTCCCCATTCATAGTGACAAAACTTTGGTCGCCCAGGAGCTCTTGAGCCGATTTCAATTGGCCACCAGTTCCCATCGGCATATCCGTCTCAGCGTAACTTATCTTAACCCCCATCTGCTCACCATCGCCAAAGTACTCCTTGATTCTGTTCTTCAGGTATGCGACGCAGAGAACTACTTCTTCAATCCCATACTCCTTTAGCCAGACGATAGTCCTCTCTAACAAGGGTTTCGCCCCGACGGGAAGCATACATTTTGGAATGACGTAGGTAAGTGGCCGAAGCCTCGTACCTACACCGCCCACTAGAACGACCGCTTTCATTGTTGGCGCTGCTCCACCCTAGGAGATAACATCGGATCCTTCTCCCATTGAAGCATCAATTTCTGAGTCGTCGAAAAATGCTTTGATCGAGAAGTGCTGGGAGCTAGTTCGCTGAGAAGTGCAAATTGCTTGCTTACAGTCTCCCCCATCTTCCAAAAGTCTTCGAACGTCCTCAGGAATAGTATCCCCTTGCTACTTGTATGATACTTTCTATCCTGTGGGAAGGATATCAGAAGTCTTGTCTCCTGCAGGAACTTGAGATAACGCATGAGCTGTTCATAACTCAGGTTTGCTTTGTACATTATTCGAGTCTTGGTTGATCCGTGTCTCGTAATCTCAAGTATGTCTGAGATAATCTTCATACGATCACGTTTGGTCTTGGCACCAGTCTTCCCTGGAAGGCGAAGCGATTCCAAGGTTAGACACCTCTCCACGAGGGAAAATTGGCGTTCAATCCCAAGAACTGCCAAAAGCTTTGGTCGGACTTCCAGGCTCTTGCCTGCTGGTTACCCCACTTGGTGGCTACCTCTACCCTCTCTTCTGCAATCTGACGTCCTCTCAATCCAAGGAAGTATAGGAATCCCATATTGATTGCTAATGTTAATTTGTTCACTATTTCCTCCAGGGCACCGATCAATCTGTTATTTTTGGGTTCCTTTACATACCTGATACTGAGATTCGCCACACCTCTCTCTACCGAGGAAAGGGCTCTGAACCAGATCCCGTTCCTTAATGCTTTCCGTCTCAATCCTGTGAGGGAGACTCGGTTTTTCAGACTATTCAAAGTCAACCCCTCCCAGCTTTGCGAGCAGTAAATTCCCAGCATGAGTCGTTCTATAACGGGTCATCTCATCACGAATCTCTTTCTCTACCAACCCCTCTCCTACTAGGAATTTGAGATAGGATGCCGAACGTCTAATTCCATTTGGACCTTTAACCTCCAAGACTGGTCTACATTGTTCGAGAACCCTCGCGAAATCTGCGAGGAGTGGTGTGTCCCTCCTCCTCTCTTCAATATCCCTTGAGATATTCGAAGAAAGAGTCACAGTACAACTGAGGAAGATATCGTCCTCTATCCCTAATAGTGATCTAACTTCATTTGGAATCGTGATGCGCCCGTCGCTGATGACCCTAGCCAAGAACGTTGCTGAGTTAGCCATGTAAAGTCCTACGGAGAGTGTAGGTCTATTAACCTCATAAGGAGGATATTGAGATCTGTTCCGGAGAAGACATAAACCTTTATCATGTTTATGTTTTCTATGGCCAAATTCAGGTAGTACACGTCTTTCCCTCGTTGTTTAGGTCTAATAGTTTAATACACGACATATTGCGGTCATTCTAAGTCATAAAGGCGCAATCTGAGCCCAATCATCTTAAGAAGAATTATATCAGATGAAGCTTGCTTTTAAATTTTAATGGATGAGAAAAGTGCCCTAGCCGGTAAACTCCGAATAGGTTGTAGCGGGTGGGGCTATAAAGACTGGCTTGATGTATTTTATCCATCTGGAGCCGCGAACAAAGATTTTTTGAAATTCTATTCTTCAATTTTCGACGCAGTCGAGATTGATTCGTCCTTCTATCGGACTCCCACTCCTCCGATGATTAGATCATGGTACGAGAAAACTCCCCAAGATTTCCTCTTCACTGCAAAGTTGCCAAAGAAGATCACTCATGAAAAACATCTCGCAGGCGTTGACGTCCAGCTTGACTGGTTTGAGAAAAGCATCAAAGGGTTGAGAGAGAAACTAGGTGGAGTAGTGGTCCAATTGCCTCCATCGTTTAAGGTAGCGAAAGATAAATCAAGATTGGCAGATTTTCTCAAACTCATTGACCCTAAAGTGCGTTATGCGATAGAGTTCCGACACATGTCGTGGTTTGAAGATCAAAGCATCCTGCCACTTCTTCGGGATCACAATGTGTCACTTTGCTGGTCGATTACCCAATACCTAGAAACCCCGAAGGAGGTTACATCGGATCAGCTTTACTTACGATTTGTGGGCGATAGATCGATTACCGAGTTCAAAGGAATCCAGAAAGACCAGAAGCAGAAGATGATGGAATGGCATAAAGAGTTGGTCGCGAAAGAGGACTCGTTCAAGGATGCCTTCGTTTTCTTCAATAATCATTTCGCCGGGTTTGGACCGGCATCGGTGAATGAATTCAGGAGATTAACCGGTCTTATCGAAAAGGAGTGGACAACCTCTGGAGTAGGAGATACGAGTCCCAATCAAGCTAGCTTAAGCGATTTTTAGAATTTTTAGAATTTAGAGTTTGGTTGGAACAATGTCGAGAGTAATCCTTCACATCGATATGGACTCGTTCTATGCGTCAGCAGAGAAGGCAGCTCATCCCGAATACAAGGATTTACCTTTAGTGGTAGGCGCCGACCCCAGAGAGGGACAGGGTAGAGGAGTGGTTGTGGCTGCATCGTACGAGGCCAGGAAGTATGGGGTAAAATCTGGGATCCCCATTTCCAGAGCTTACAAGTTATGCCCAGAATGCAAGTATGTCAGGCCAAATTTCCCCCTATACAATCGGGTGTCAAGAAGAGTAATGAATATCCTACGGGAGTTTGTTGAGAAATTTGAACAAGCTAGCATTGACGAAGCATATGCAGATGTCTCAGACATCGTTGACTATGATGGGGTGGAGCAATTTGCCAACCGTATCAGAGAAGAGATCCGAACCCGGGAAGGTGTTACCTGTTCAATAGGCGTGGCACAGAATAAATCAATAGCAAAGATCGCTTCGGATATTCACAAGCCAGATGGACTAACTATAGTCCTTCCCGAGGAGTCGAAGAGTTTTCTCGCGCCACTGCCAGTCAGGAGCATAAGCGGCGTAGGTAAGAAAACAGAGGAGGCCCTCAAAGAGCTCGGGATCGAGACCATTGGGCATCTAGCGGAGATCCCCGGACAAGATCTTGTAAAGATCTTCGGAAGGAACGGCGTATGGATCTGGGGAATTGCAAACGCTGAGGAGAGAAGCGAGGTGGTTGAGAGAGATGAGATCAAGTCGATTAGCCACGAATACACTTTCTCTGAAGATGCTTCGGACCCTAGCGTCGTTCGAAACGAGATAGATCAGTTGTCTCATATGGTCCATAAGAGACTTGTGAGAAATTCCATGGCCTTCAGGACAGTTGGAATTAAGGTCCGCTTTGATAATTTCGTCACCTTCACAAGAGAAAAGAGCCTTGCAAATCACATAGAAAAGGCAGATGTCATCGCCGCTGAGGCCAATTCCCTCTTCGACGAGTTCCAGAATATGGGAAAGAAGAAGATACGGCTAATAGGAGTGCGTCTATCCAATCTTGAGGAGACAAGGGCGAGGCAGGAAACCCTGAAGACGTGGACAGCCTAATAGGTTGGTTGCCCGCGACGTAAAGGCATTACAATCTGCAAACCCTTAAATTCCTAACCATCTCCGACTAGGTCTGGTTAGCCTAAGGGTGCAGAAAGTTGAGCGCAAAGAAGAAGAAGAAGGAACAACAAGCGAAACAGAACGAAGAGAGCCTTCAGAGAGCTATTGGGACGCTCATGTCAGTCGCAGATAGCCCGACTACCCCTAGAAACATTAGAAAAATTGTTAAAGATTCTGTCATAATGCTCCAAGATGCTTCCCTGGGTCTCGGAGTCAGAGCTGCTAATGCGATAAGCACGCTCGATGAGGTCTCACAAGATCCAAACATGCCATCCTTTGCGAGGGTGACTATTTGGAGCGCCGTTAGCACTCTCGAAAGTGTCAGAGAGTAAAAGTCAGAAACCACGTGATTTGGGAGCTAGAGCTCGAAGCCTTTTTACCATGTTAGGGTGCGTCCCCAAAAGCTCCAGAATTCTATCTCCGAATGAGAGCTCTCGCGTCGCGAGTCGATGAACAAGCTGACTATCAGAAAGACGATACCCCGCTCTGTCGAGGGCGGCGATATCATGATGCGAGCTATCTGGGTCGCTGAAGAGAAGTGTTTTGAAACCAGCAGCACTGACCTGACTCTTTCCCCTCTTCCTCTCGGCTCGTGCTCTCTCGGAATATGTAACAATCTTCGCCAGACCCTCGGATAGCTTCCTTGCACCATCTGGAACGTGCTGAATAGCGTGTTGGTCAGCGTAATACTCCCTTAACCTACTGAGCCCCATGACTACGAGGCTTAGAACAAAATAGGCTACCATAGCCGCTAACCCAATTATGATTGCCCCGCCCGAGTTTCTTCCTCTTCCTCCAAAGAAAGACGAGAGCATTAGTGAGAAACCGATATAGTAGAATATGGACGGAAGGACCGAAGCAAACATCATTATCTGAACGTCCCTGTGTTTCAGGTGACCAATTTCGTGCCCGAGAACAGCTTCTACTTCTTCCTCCTCGAGAGCCTCCAACAATCCCTTTGTAACGGCGACCCGGTTCCCTCCCCCCGGTGAACCATATGCGAATGCATTTGGAATTGACATCTCTGAGTACATCAAGCGTGGCCTTGCGATTCCGGTGCTGTCTGCAATCCGCCTAACTATAGAATGCAATTTCGGGTTTGAGGCCTCTGGAAGCTCTCTCACTCGATACATCCTCTCGATTAGCCCTGGCGCGAAATACCATTGGAGCAGGTTGAAGCCAACAACCAGAGGAATCATGAAGAAGATATTGAAAACCCCCATGAATGACAGGATCAGGGTGAACAGCAGAGTTGAGAGTCCTATTAGGAGCGCTAGGGTACCTATGATCGTAAGCCTTAGTTTTAGTAGAGACACCGAGGAACCCAGCCTTTATCCTTCTTATAGCCTTAGTCCAAAACGAGAATTGGAGCATCTTAAGTTAAGTGATCTAATTGGGTGATCGAGGGTCTTTAGTTAGGAAAACCATCTGGGCTTCAAAGAGATTCGGGATTGACCAAGTATTCTCATCCTTGAACCTGATTGGGTTAGCTCTTCGGAATCCACGTGCAGGTGCAGGATATCTGGTCGGGGAAAGGAAAAAGTTTCAGAGGGTGGTTCTTCATAATAGCACAACGATTTCTGTAAGATCGCTCCTGGGAGAGGTCGACCCCAGCCTGGAGGAAGAGATCCTGGAGCTAGAAACATTTGGTGAGAGTCTCTGGAATGAGCTGCATACCAGAGCGCCTCGACGGACCCCAATGAGCCGAGCGGAATGTAACTATCTGTATATGGTTTGCCGGATGGTCAAACCAAAACACATTGTCGAGACAGGGGTACAACATGGCTTGTCCGCGGCATATTTCCTGAAATCACTGGAGAGGAATGGGAGCGGCATACTGCACTCGGTAGATTTGCCAAGCAAGGGGTACACCTCCAGAATAGGTACTATAGCAGACAAGATTCCTCCTGGCGTCGAACCCGGCTGGCTTATCCCTCTAGAGTTGCGGAAATACTGGAATTTACTGCAAGGTGATTCAAGATACATACTCCCAAGACTTCTTGCAGAGCTAGGCGAGATTGATTTGTTCCTTCACGACAGTGAACACACTGAGGAGATGATGAGATTTGAGTACTCGCTCGCCTGGAAACATCTACGTAAAGGAGGAGTCCTCATGTCCGACGATACAGATTTGAGTGGAGTCTCAACGGAGTTTTTCCCAGCTGATAAAGCCGTTGGAGCAAATGGATATCGTAAAGGAATCGCCAAACTCTTGGCGATAGTGAAAGAATGAGATTCGAGGTCGTCATAATCGGTGCGGGGATAGCAGGAATTTCAACCGCATATTCCCTTCAAAAAAGGGGAGTAACGAACGTTCTAGTTATCGATAAGGGAGGAGTCAATGCAGGATCAACTACCTGGGCCGCCGGGATCGTCTCCCACCTTTTCAGACGCAAGTTGGAGCTTGACCTAATAGGGAATAGTATTAAGGTATTCAAAGAAATAGAGAAGGAGTCGACGGGACACTTTTCATACCATCAGATAGGAATGCTATCAGTTGGAAGGAAGAGACATGAACAGAGATTGCTCCAAGCGTTAGAAACAGTGCGTCAGATGGATGTAGCCGCGAATCTGCTAGACAGGCAAAGTATTACGGAACTCGTACCAGAAATAATCGGAGACGACCTCAAGTTGGGAATTCATTGTATGGAGAGTGGCTATCTGGACCAGGCGCTATTCACGGGAGTGACAGCAGATCTATTAGAATCAAGAGGAGTCAGCACTATTGAAGGAGTAGAAGTTCACGGTATAATCATCGGACGAGATCGAGAAGTAAAGGGAATAGATACAAGTCAGGGACCGATTGCATCAGAGAAGGTAGTTATTGCTGGAGGTGTTTGGTCCAAATCTATTGGAGAGAGAGCCGGACTTTCTCTCCCAATCTCGATGCAAAAGGCACAGAGCATGACATTATTATTGCAGAAATCAATGCACATCCCAGTTTTCTTTGATTTGACTTCTGAAATCTACATGCGCCCAGTTACTGATACGGTCATTCTAGTTGGGAACGGCTCCAAACCATATCGAGGAAAGATTGATAATTATTCACCACGTGCAGAATCACGCTTTATGAATGGACTGAAACTCCGTCTCTCTTCCAGATTCAAGCACTTCAATGATTCGAAGATCCTAGACGCTTGGTCTGGCCTTTATTCCTCAACTCCTGACGGGCTACCGCTAGTAGGAGAATCTAATCGTGCGAGGGGGTTGTTCTACTTATGTGCCTTTCAGGGCTTGGGTATCATGTTTGCCCCAGGATCTGCTGGCTTGGTGTCCGACGTAATTGTGGGGAAGAGTTCAAGAGAAATATTACCATTCAGAGCTGAGCGATTCCGTGGTGGGCTTGATCGAACGACCACATACCATAATCACTGGAGCCAAGAATTGAGATAATGAGACTCGAGAAGGATCTATACGTTACAGAAGTCAGAATATCAAAGACCGTGAATGCCCCTTATCTCATCGAAGCGATCGGAGGAAGGTATGAATGTTCTCTGACCTTGAACGACGCGACTCTTGAGGCATGGGGAATTGATCCATCAAGCGAGTTACTAGGAAGTGGAATGGTCATAACTTTGGAACCAAGGCCACCGTCGCAGGTTGCAGAAGAGACAGATCTCCTAATAGAATCCTTAGAAAAGACCACACGTCGGAAGTTTAAGCGTATGCCGAATCCACAATTCACAGATGAACTCGAGTATGTTGTAAAGCTTCAAACGCCGAGAGATAATTCCCCATCTATACCCTGCCCATATTTCGAGATTACACTCGACCTAGACGAGGGTGAATATCTGGAATTCATGGAGCTTCCCGCTGATACCATTTTCCGAATTTCCGCGAGTGGAAAGCAGACCCAGAAGAGGTAAGACCCCTACTCTTTCCTCTTTTTAGCTTCAGGAGATAATTCAGGCGTTGTCGTAAGCAACTTGAACCTGTCAAGAGCTACTCCCGGATGAAACACCCAACCATACTCCTCATCATACATCTGTTCTGGAATTGGGAATCTAGATGCGCAAGTCTGGTCAACTATCCCAATCTCCATCTTTCTATTGATGCTCTTGAGATTCTTCTGCAAGAAAGTCAGAATATCAAGATAATGTGTAAGCGGAAGAGTGAGCTCAGCAAGATAGAATCCGTCGTCCATAGAGAATGAATCAGTGCGCATGAAGGGTAGCCTGCTGAAAGCCTCCTGCGCCAGAAAAAGCTCATTCTGTGAAAGCTTTTGGAACCAGAACCTTACCTCCATGATTGCATATCGTTGCCGTCGCTTAGGATCTCCCATCCAGCGGATCGAATATCGATCTATGAAAGACCGTCGCTCAATGTGAGAGTGATAGTGATAAAGTAGCGTCTTAACCTCCAATTTTAGGCGAGAAGCGATGTCGATGAAGGAAAGTGACGAATCGGTTTCCAACTCCTTCAAGATCAGGATATCTTTCTTGTCAAATGGTCGGGGATCCGCAATCATCGGTTCCTGAATCGATGATCGAGTCCGTTCAAGTAATTGCCAATCGATATCCCACGTCTTTCGTCTAAAGTCGTAGTGTTTGGTATCCATGGAAATCTGCCTTGTCCATGCCATATGATGTATGTTATAGCTCTTCAAGACACCAGCTTTGACGAGGCTTTCGAGAAGCTGTTCGTATGCCAGCTTTGAGCTGGATGGAATTGCCACTTGAGCTACAAACCTATCGTCAGGAATAGTCTTGAAGTAGGAAACAAGATAGGCGGCCTGAGCCAGGGCGGATGCGCTCTTCGACTCGCGGCCCTTGAATTCCTCAGTGAAATCCAGCATCAGCCATGACCGCTGCAGTCCCAGTTTACTATAGTCAATGCAGGCCTGAATACCGATTCCACGGGATAACAGTTGTTTTCTCAGCCGATGACGCGCCGTCTCAACCGGGATGGACAATGATCTTGCAATCTTCGGTATATTCCTTGGGCCAAGTTTGGCAGTTACTGACACTAGTTGGGAAAGCTGCTCGTCACCACTCATGAGTGAAGTTTTCGAGAATAATAATAATAACCTAGCCAAAGGGCCGTCCATACTGGAGACCCATAAGTGGACTCCATTTCCTAGCTCACGGATCTAACGCTTCCAAACGTTCAAATTCTCTGTTCTCGGCATATTTCCAGAAATGCTTCATGAGATAGACAAGATCTTAGAAGCTGATAGCAAGCATATTGGAGATCTCTTACGCCCAGAAAGCATCTCATTGACCGTAACCTCACCCCCCTACCGCAATGCTATCGACTATCAAAGACATGTTGAGAATCTCAGACTGAATGAAGGACACTATTACCGTGGTAAGGAACGTATGGAACTACAAGATTATCTCAAAGGGATGCAACAGGTTTTTGATGAGGTTCTCAAGCTCACAAAGCCTGGTGGTTTTTGCGCAATAGTGATCGGAAACGAGGTAGTCAACGGCACCGTAATTCCTCTAGCTGCTCTTCTGTTGTCAACGTTGCTTGGGGGAGGAGCGGCCGATGCTAGGTCATCAGATCAGTGGAATCTGCATGAGGAGATTATTTGGAATAAGGTAACAGGGGGGACCAACAGATTTGGAGTTACAGTAAGAAATCACTATCCGACAAACTTTCGAGCGAATATTATGCACGAACACATCCTAGTCCTGAGAAAAGGGAGCGGACATCTTCGAAAATCGAATTCCCGGGAAGACGACTTCCCGCTGAATAGTGTGATGAAGAGGGAGATTGCAAACTCAGTTTGGAACATCGCCCCAGTTCCTCCAAATTACCTTAGAGGTCATCCTTGCCCCTTCCCTGAGCAGATTCCTTGGAGGCTTATCATGTTGTACACCTACCCCGGAGATACGATCCTTGACCCATTCAATGGCAGTGGCCAAACCACGAAGGTTGCAAAGAGAATGGGAAGACATTATTTTGGAGTCGATATCCTGCCTGATTATGTGAAACTCGCGAAAAAGAGGCTTAAGGAACCGCTCCACCTTTCAAAGAACTTTATCATTCCTAGGTGGGAGCTCGAACGATGGGATGATGCGCTAGTAAAGACATAGTCATCAGGCTTCTGGGGGTGCAGACCAGTTCCCAAAGATATTGTCGAGGTCAATGTCATAATCTTGAATTTGCTCAGTCATGAATTAATGTGTCCTAGAAAACTAGCAAGGAGGTGACTCCGGGTCGCTACCACCACTTGGGTAATCTCAGAAAGGCCGTTGAGGGTGTCCGCCAGCCCCCTTATCCCATTATCATCCAAGCCTTCTTCGGGTTCGTCTAGCAGAATTATGGGAGCCTTCTCCATGTTATTAATAGCGAAGAGCAGCGCGAAACTCATGGCGACATTTTCGCCCGTACTCATCTGTGGGGCGAGTATCCAGCTTTCTCCGAGCTTCCCCCTAACCAAGAGGCTTTCCCTTCCTCTCGAGAATGAGGTCTCGAAATCTACATCTGTAAACCTCTCATACGGATAGATTTTCTTGAATGTCTCCTTAAACGAATCCCTTAGTCTTGTAATTCTTTCTTTTCTTATTTCATTGAGAGCATCAATCATGACAAGTTTCACTGATCTGATGTCTGAGGCTAGCCTCCGCAGTCTCGATATCTTTCCTTCCAGATCGGCGTAGCCAGAATCGATCAAATCTGCGCGAATTGACTCTAAGGTTCGCTTCTGATCTTCAAGGTTTCTTGATGTTGAATCAATCTCCTCCTTCTGCTTCATTAACTCTCTATATCGTTGACTTGTCGTTCGCGCACTATCCAAGTTTCCAGTCACACTAATATCAGCCTCGAGCGATCTTATCTCGGCCCGAATCGTATCGATTTGAGAAGAAAGGAGGTCGGCCCTTTCCTTATCACTCTGCGCTTTCCCAAGCTGGTTCCTCTTCGCTTCAACTGCCTCTTTGAACTCCATAATTTCTCTCGAAACGTCCTTGTAATCTCTATCATAGTGTTCAAATTTAGTCAGAGCATTGTCTGTGATAAGAGCTCCACAAAGGGGACAAAGCTTCAGTTGATTGACTTGCTTTCCTTCGATATTCAGTGTTTCCATTGCTGCTTCAAGGAACGTCTTTCTAGTCTGAAGAGCATTCCATTTTGCTTCGTGCTCTTTCAATTCCTGAGCTAGGTTTGAACGGAATTTTGGTATATCATCAAACTTCTCCAGAGCGCCCTGAAGCATCTGCTTCTTGCCTAGGAGCATGGCATCCGTTTTCATCGAATCTTCATCATCCGCGAGAAGAGCCTTTGCATGTAGATACTCTGTTGCCATGGAACTAAGAGCGAGTTTCACTTCTTCACTTCGCTTTTGAAGGACAATGAGTCGATCGTCTACTTCTTTCAGTCTCTCGATGGATTGCCTAGTACCATCCACTCTCTCCCGCTGCTTCTCCAATTCAGAGATTCGTCGCTCGGCCGTGGCAGGAGTCAACTGGGAGACTCTCTGATCGTATTCAGATATTCCTAAGAGAGTATCGAGCTTTAACGCCCTTTCTGTAGGCCCACCCATGAAAAGATCTGCAATCTGTCTCCCCTCAATGAAGATACCTATGTCCAACGGAGGAAGCCGAACATCTTCGGGCTTGATTGAGAATGAAGCAGGCATCCTTCTTCTCTTCTTCCTCTCCAAGGAATAAATCTCTCCGTTCAGCGTAATGAGTGCTCTGACCCGCATAGAATCAGTATTGCTGTTGATTAGTTCGTCGAGATTCAACCCATGCGGCGAGCTTCCAGTGAGACAAAAGAGAATGGAGAGCAGCTTCGATGTCTTACCGATTCCCATTTCTCCTTCAAAAACGGTCAGGTCGTCGAGAGTGAAACTCTCGCCCCGCAGACCTCTGAAGCCTATGAGGTCTATCTTCTCAACTTTCACTATCGAGTACCTCTAGGACCTTTCTTTCTATGAGGTCACGTATCTTTGAGACCGGTAAATTTAGGATCTCAAGTGCTAATTCGAGTCGTTCTTCTGACAGGTCTTTCTTGAGCCTATCCTCAAATTCACCCATCTTATTGGAACTTGAGTGGCGAAGAAGAAATTAAGCTTAATGCTCTACTAAGTTTGGATTAGCTCCCCCACTAATACTCTCGACAGGCATCGCCACAAGAGCGAATTCCTTCTCAATCTGATGAAGCTTTCCGAGAGCGTCCTCACCCTTCTTTGTCAGAGAGAAGATTTTCCTCTTTCCGTAATTGCTCTCCGCCAGAAATCCCTGCTGGACTAGGATCGCTAATGATTCGTTCAACGGAGACCACGAGAGATTCGCATGAAACATGATGTTAGTCGGTCGCTGAGACCCCGAAGATACCGCATCCAGAATCGCGGCATAGGTTTCTAGTTTGGATCTTTTGTGACTCATTCGAACGCCTTACACATCTTGTCTTACGGGCAAACTGCATCCTAAAATCTGGATTGTAAAACCATTTTCACAACATGCATAAATAATGCATGCTAGTATTGTGGAATTGCTCGACCGTGGGATCCATCGATTCCAAGCTAATACGCCGAACCAGGATTGCTAAGCTACCGGTAGGTGGTTATCATTCTAGTCGAGAGGGGATTAATCAACCTTATCGCCTCTTAGGCCACTTGCTGTTGCAGCTCTACTCGAGGAGTGGCAAGGTCAGATATCAAGAAGCAAAGGAGATGATACAGATGGAAGTTCACGCTTTTGAAGACACTCTGCTAACGTTAGGGCATCGACCCGACTTCGCAGACCATAACGCCCTAATTCGGCAGAAAATCATGAAGCGCAAGCACGTTATCTACTCGTCTTACCTAGGCGCGCTGAGCACTTTACCAGTTCTCGGAGGCCTCAACTCTAGAAGTGTAGTATCAAAGGCCATTTTCGCCAAGATGGCGATGGCGGTGGGCACTAAATCACTAGATAACGTGAATGACGATTGGCAAACAAAAGATGAGGCATGTGCGTCCGTCGGGAGGCTTGCTGATGCATTAATTTGGGGTGAAGTCAAGATAAACGAGGAACAAACAAACCCTTCATGGTTAGCTCCGGTAGAAAATTCTTGCATTGAGATAAGTTCATGGGCAGGAAGGACTTTGAGCTCCATTAAGGATGATGCACCGTTCTGTTTCTCTCTATACCAAGCTGACGTGAAGCGGTGGATCAAAGGCCAACAGGACTCTTTCCTCGAGAAAGAACGTGGGAAGAATACAGGGGAGATTACTAAGATCTCTCAATATCTTGCACGGATGGCGGAGAAGAGCACCGGAAGTCTGTGGGTCGATCCAGATGTATGTTTCTTTGAAAGCCACATTGGAGGTCTGGATGACAGGCTAAAGAAGATGGCTATCTCTCTGCGAGCAAGTGGAGATCTCCTCACGAAAGCATGTCTATTGTATGATGATGTGGTGGACCTCCTTATTGATTTGAAGAACAATTCAGTGAATGCAGCTCTTGTCTATGCCGAGGAGATGAACATCCTAGAAAGGAGCAAGGCGATCAAGATGAATGAGCAGGAATTGGTGCAGCTAATGTACAGCAGCGGAGTAATCAAGGATGTTCTGTCTATAGGAGACCTCCTCCTGGCGAAGGCCATGCAAGAATTAGATGAAGCCAATGAGAATGCCTCAGCTGAGGCCCCAATCGAAGTCGATCGGCTCAAGCTCCAATGTAAAATATTGAGATTGTTTAATATGCGGAAGCTTATGCTCCGAGACAAGTCACTGGCGAGTCTCAAATTGGGTCTAAGCATGAAGGACGCTGATGAGATAATGAACTTACTGCCAGAGAAGATCTTGGCGCTAGACCGCTATGTGTATGTCCCTCAGTAGCGAAGCTTAGCTTATTCCAATGTTGTAGCTACATTTTGTTCATACAAGATTAGAAATATCAGATCTCAGTCGGAGATCGTTATTGATCGAGGGGTTAGCGACAGCAAGCACTCTGCTGAGTTCAAAAGGGAGATTTTATACCGGTCATCAGCTCTTCGATGAGTTAGTCGAGCTGAGGTATGGCACATCAATCCTGATGACCGACGAGACCTTCTCTGAGGCTCAAACGGTTCTGAATATTCTATTCGAAAACCATGGAAATGAGTCACTGAAACCAATTCAGGTCAGATCAAATCCTGGACGAAAAGGAGACGATATCCTTGATATCGGCAACCTTTCCATTGTTGAGACGAGCATCAATCTCAACGCCTTGCGCCGAAAGAATCCGAGGCAGCCGTTCATACATTCTTCACTCCCAGACCTTATTATCAAGAATGATCCGAATAAACTTCTTCTGACCTTTGAGAATTGGCAGAAGAATATTATCGAAAATCAGACAATCGAGTTCTATCTCTTACCACGTAATACATTCGCAGATCTAGAGAAGAAGATCCTCTCCTTGGTTGATGGCGCTATACAAATTCATGTTTCGAAGGACCAAGGAAAGTTTCAGAGCTCGCTGAGTCCTGTTAGGATTTGCAAACCAGAATATCATCTTAAGGAATACCCCTATGTCATTGAAGGCGATAGATTTCTAATCTACTGGGAAGGCGAATTCACAGATCGAATAGTCGGTATAGCAAAGGAAGAGATTCTACGAAGAATTGCTGTTCATAAGACTCGATTAAGGGAGTTGAAAGTCATAGAAGGGCCAACTGCATTGAAGAAATCAGCACCAATAAATGACTTCTGGCTGTATTCGCAGCTTAAGGGTGTACCTCTGTATCAGATCAGAGAACTCTTCCCCGAGTCATTTGACAAGATCATGGAGAGGATAGTACGTTGGGAAGCCACGGGCATAGTCAAGCTTGCGCCGGTGAGCAAATTGGAGATCGCTCCCATAACGCAGGGCAACAAAGAACCGAAATTCATCACTAAACTTGCACTCCGACTCCCTTCCTGGTTGACTTACAGGCTCTTCAGAATGCAGACGGGCGCCGTGAGCAAAGTACCGGTGGATATTTATCTTACTGGCCGCCAGTCGGCAGTCTCACTCATATCCATACTAATGCAAAAAGCGGGTATAGAGTCGCCTGATGACATTGTTAGCAGCATCCTCGAGATGGAGAGGGTTTACTCAAACTACGAAAGTAGAAAGGCAGCTGTAGAGCACATTAAAGCACTCGGCGAGTCCCCAACCGACCTAGTCCTGGATAATAAAATGCTCCCGAACATCCTGAGGGTGGCTCTCCGCACTGGATACGAAGTCGACGCATCGGTAAAACGAACGGCCAATGAAGTTTTCGAATTTGTAGTCAAAGACTGTTACTTCTGCCATGACACCAAGTCCGAGACTCCGATTTGCACGGCTCCTGCCGGGGGGGTAGAGGCGTTGTGCTCATTGATGTTCAAGAAGAAATCCCAGGTTGAGGAGATATCGTGCAAGGCTATGGGGGACAGAAATTGTACGTATAGATTGACACTTGGCGAATAAAATCTGTGTCGATAGATAGCAATTTCTCGTTCACTATATAAGGCTAGGATTTTCCAGAGGTCGTCATGGGCCTCACCTACGAAGAGAGTATTAATCTCTATCAAGAGGTAGGTGAGAGAACCAAGCAGCTTTTTGATGGGCTGTATGATCTTTGCAAGAAGCCCCCTCTATCATGTGTTGATACTAACCTGTACGAAAGCCTGACACTGACGAAATTGAAGTTGAACGTATTCAATGTCTTGGTCGACGATGTGGCTGATAGAGTGAGGTTCCGAAACTTCGAGCTATTGAATCGTCTATCAGCAATCCCGTGGGAGGAGAAACTTGCTACTTCTGGTGATCCATACTACAAAGTCACCAAGCGTATGTGGGTCGACATACTTGCCTCCATCAGAGGATATCCTAGGTTTGAAGAATTCAAGCAGATTTTCTATTTCGATATGAAGCAGGTGATGAATGCATCCCACTATAGCTGGCTGATTAACTCGTTCAATTACTGCAACAACTTTCTAGAGAATAGTCTGTACGTGAATCACGGAGTGATGATAGTTGTGCATGGGATGTTGGAGCTGATGTGCTCTCCGAGCTTTGATAGGACGGAGATGGGTACGGCTAGAGAGATATTTCATCTCAATCAGCAACTTTCAAGCAACATGTTTGACTTGATGTTTCATACCTATCGGAGTGAGATACACGAGAAAGATCTCTCAAGTCCTTTAATCTCCCATGCTATAAATAGAGGTCTGATTACGCAAGATGACTTTCTAACTATGAGCGCGACGGAGATAGAGGAGAGAGTTGCCCCCGTAGAGGCCTTCTTCAGAGAAGTTGCCTCAGATTACATCCAGCGGTTAGAGAAATACAACTCAAAGATTAGGAGTTTTGACCTACGAAAGTTCATAGATGACAAGAACCAAATACTGAGGGAATACATCTGGAAGGATTTTTAGGAAACCGAAACACTCGATTATACGAATTGTTCGGTGGGAAATACCTTTATGCCTTCATCTGAGATACTATATGGCCTCGGTTTCGTGTCGTGATTGACACCTCTCATCTTTTCTATCTGGAATAGTCGTTCCATGCCCTCCGTGACAATTCTCTTTAGCATTAGTACTACTCCTTCCGCCAAGTATTCTTCGAATTGATGTGCTCTCTCCACAGAAGTGTGGGTAACCTCTGAAACGAACAAGCTGGTTGCTCCGAGTTCAGAGATCCCTTCCAACAAGGTGATGAAGGCGTCCCTTCTTTCAAATTCATTTGGATATTGGAACATGAATGTGGCCAGAGGATCAATAACTATTCTCTTAGCTTTCATCTCAATGGCGTTCCGCTTAATGATCTCAATTAAGGATACGAGCGAAAAGTCCTTCTTGCCTATTGATATGTTGCCAAGGTTAACGGCGCTTTTTACTCTCCTAAGAGGGGACGCATCCACGATCGTTAGAAGCCCTTTAGCTTCCAACTTCTCGAGATCCCATCCATATGCTAACACATTCTCTCTGATCTGACGGGGATTCTCATCCAAGGTTACGAAAATGCCAGGCTCGTTTGCCTTCGTCGCTCCATAGTGGAGGTACTGAACTGCAAGTGTAGTCTTTCCACTACCCGGACTTCCCAGAATGAAGATATTATGACCAGTCGGAATGCCTTTTGCATCAAGCATCTGATCGAGTCCCGATATGCCGGTTTCCGTGAATTGTCTTAACTGAGTAGCTAGCACAATATCGAACTAATTCGCGAACAACAACTTAAAGCTTAGGTGACCGCAATCCGGTTGTTATGTCCATGGCTCAACTCAACATTCCAAGTGACACAGATAGTTGAAACTCATTCGATAAGAAATAAGAAGTTCCAAATATAGGGTGCTTTCTAAACAAAACAATGGATATCTCCTTCGCCGACGTCGATGCAGCAAGAGGCGCTCTGATAGGGGTTACTCATAAGACTCCGCTTGACTATTCGAATACTCTTAGTAAACTTACGGGCGCGTCGGTCTCTTTGAAACTAGAGAACTTACAGAGGACTGGGTCCTTCAAGGTAAGGGGTGCTTATTGGAAGATTAAGAATCTTGAGAAAAGCCAAACCAAGAGGGTAATAGCTGCTTCGGCAGGTAACCATGCACAGGGGACAGCTTATGCTGCTTCGAAATTAGGAATTCCATGTACAATTGTGATGCCTGAAAACGCTTCTACGGCCAAAGTGGCAGCTACTTCCTCATATGGAGCTTCCATCGTGTTGGCCGGAGCCAACTTTGAAGAATCCCTCGATGAGGCTAATCGCCTGGCAGAGAGGACGTCTGCCACAATGATCCACCCCTTTGATGATCCTTTGGTCATCGCCGGACAAGGAACTGTTGGTTTAGAAGTCTTGGAAGAGATGAATGACCTAGAAGCTATAGTTGTCCCAGTCGGTGGCGGTGGACTCATATCAGGCATCGTGGCAGCCTTGAAGGAGGATCACCCCGACGTAAAAATCGTAGGAGTGCAGTCATCCTTGATGGATTCCATGATCAAATCAAAACGTGCGCATAAAGTGGTTGAGATACCGTCAAAAAGAACAATTGCCGATGGGATCGCGGTGAAAGCGCCAGGAGAGCTTACATTTAAGATCGTCAATAAGTATGTGGATTATCTAGTTACAGTTACTGACGACGAGATTGCAGAGGCGATATTCCTCCTCCTGGAGAGGTCAAGAATAGTCGTGGAACCGGCCGGTGCCGCCGCTCCCGCCGCCCTCCTATCTGGCAAGATAGATCTACGGGATAAGAAAGTCGTTGCTGTAGTGAGTGGAGGGAATGTGGACATGCCGCTAATGAATCAACTAATCACACGTGGCCTTATCACAGCCGGAAGGATTGTGAGACTCATTTTTGAGCTCCGGGATAGACCCGGAGCACTGAAAGAGATCCTCGAAGCAATCGCGTCCAGGAATGTCAACGTCCTCGATGTTCAACAAGATCGTCTGAACAAGCGGATTGGATTGGGGCCAGTGAATGTCCTGATAAGCATGGAGACTAAGGGAAGGGAACAGACGGAGGAGTTACTGAAAACCCTCAGAGAGAGAGGATTCACCTACAGGTTTTCCGAGTAACAATTCTCAACAGTGATCTACACTTCGATTAGCTCTTTTGGGGCATGAGTTAAGACCTCAGGTTTTTGACCGCGAACAACTACATCATCTTCGATTCTCACACCGCCCAGCCCAGGGACATAGATACCCGGTTCGACGGTGAAGACCATCCCATCTTCCAATTTCGTTTCAGATCTGGAACTTAATGATCCTCCGTCGTGAACAGCAAGGCCAATTGTGTGACCAGTGGCGTGTATGAAACGTCCTCGGTATCGTGTCGAGTCGATGAACTTTGCGACTTTGTTATGAACATCCTTCGCTATTTCGCCACTCCTCAGTGCTTCTATGCCGAGGACATTCGCCTGCAAGACAATCTGATAGATATCTCGTAGTTCTTTAGGTGCCGTCCCATAGACCAACGTCCTTGAGATGTCGGAGCAATATTTCATGTACTTTGCACCAAAATCAAACAGCGCATAGTCTCCTTTCTTAAGCCGCCGCTTTTTGGGCGAATAGTGAGGTTCTGAGGAATTTGGTCCGAAAGCTACAATCGTCTCGAACGAAGGTGACGAGGCCCCATACCTAAGCATAGTTGAGTTCAGAACGGCGGCGGCTTCGCTTTCGGTTATATTATCATTCAAGATCGAAGGCAATTCCGAAAAGGTCCGATTTGCTATCTCTGCACTTCTACGCAGGTGGGCTATTTCATGTCGATCTTTGATCATTCGCGCTTTTGAGATTGCTGAGCTGACGTTAATATGCCGCCCACGGAGTATTTGTTTCAAAGACAAAAAGTCGCTATAAGTTAGCTCGCGAGCGTTTATTCCAATGGTAGCAGTATCTCCGATTTCTTTTTTGAGAAGTTTGACCTCTTCCTTCTCATCTCTGAATGTCTTGACTGATCTGACTCCACTCTTTCTCGCACTCTCCTCCTCCAAAATCGAGGTGTAGAGAATTGTCTTACCATCTGGATAGGCTATCAAAGAGCTCCCCTCAAAAAGACCTGACTCGACCCCCGTAAGATAGAAGAAAGAAAGATCGAGATGAGGTTCTATCCCATTCTTCAGAAGAATAAGGTCAGCTCTGATATCATCCTTTTCAAGAGATCTGAATACCCTCTTGACTCTGGCCGATAGGTTGCTTCCCTTCATCAATTGAATCATGAGGGTATCATGTATTATTCCTTCCCTAAGGAGTCGTCCTGTTCCTAATGGTATTAGGAGTCAAGACATGTTTGTAACCTATGATACACTCAACCAGTTAATTCTCGAAAACGGACTATTCATGAAGGCTTGCAGGAACGATCGATCGGGTCCTCATTACGGCCTAATTTCATTTCTATAGTGAGACTGGTCAAGCCAGAAGATCAGATTGCGAACCTCATCGCCTTTGGGACAGGAGTGATTTTCGCTCTCAGTGGTCCATGGCTGGAAATAAGATTGTTCGCTGGGGTTCTCACATGCATCAGCATATTGATGGCAACAAACGCCCTAAACCAGTATGCCGAGGTAGATTTGGATCGCCTAAACAAACCCCATCGCCCACTAGTTTCGGGAGCAATGACCAAGAACGGTGCCCTATCAATTGTAATTGGACTGTATGTTCTTGCAGTAATAGCCAGCCTCGTTGTTGGTGGAGCGTTTCAATATCTTGCTCTGGCAAGCATTAGCCTCGGGATCCTCTATTCAGCAAAGCCAGTGATTCTTAAGAAACGATTTCTGCTATCGAATGCCTCAATAGCTATCTACTATGGCGCTTTGAACTTCCTCTTAGGATGGTCGATATTTCAACCTCTATCCGTTGCCCCATGGCATATTGTCATCTTTCTTACTCTTTTTGATTTCTTCGCGAATATATCGAAGGATTATGGCGATATGGTAGGCGACGGCTCTAATGATATCAGGACTCTCCCCGTCGTTCTCGGCAGAGCTACAGCTATTAAGTTCCAGTTCTCCGGATTGTTCTCAATGTTCATCTTCATTGGGATGGTTGGTACTATCAGCTTTTATTTTCCATTTATTCTGGCCCCACTTGGGGTGGGAGTAAGCGCTCTATCGTATCGATGGATTAGACGAGGAAACGATTCTATGGGCTACGGAGGGATGATAATGCTTTACATGGCTGTCAGGCTTAGCCTCGTGATGTCTCTTGTAGGCTTCCTAGGATATTGACCAGATTGAACTCCTCTGCGTGCGTATCCCAGATCGACCGAAATAGAGCGTAGAACTCATCTACCACGTCACGTCCATCTGTCACAAGAGTTACCAAGTATCTACCCCCCGACGGAGAAGTAATGGAAAAACCTACTTTGGCCCGATCAAAGATTCCAAATGGAGTAACTCCCTTTAGGGAGGCCGTTCTCATGAGCAACGTCTTGCCAGAATATTTTCCAATTGCAGTCATGAACTTTTCAATCCCAAATGCGTTCTCAAACCCTTCTGTAAAGCTCTCGAACCTTCTCTCACTGTCTTCTGGAAGTAAACCATAGAAAGCCACACCTCGATCTAGAGCGCCGACAAATTCCCGTAGAAAATCGGGCGTCAGGGTCTGCCCAAGATTACTCCCTACGATTATCATTTCCTTTTCGCACTCCGCTATAAGCTCAGGTATCATTTTCTCGTAGACCACAGCATCGCCAGAGTAGACATCCCACTTTGGCTTGGGGGAAGGGTCGTCAGCCTGAATTGAGTTGGACAGGAAGGTCTTTAGAGCCTGCTCATCAGCACGTATCTTGGAATCCAAGGCTTCCTTCTTCATTCCAAGGAGGCGCCTTAAGGCCGCTTCAGGAGGGTTGGAGGAATAGATTTGGGGAACCTCCATTCTATCAACATCAATCAAGCCTTTTGTCGTAAGTTCTTTAAGAACACCATATATCCGTCCGAGCGGAACCGATCCTGAGCGGACGAGATCGGTCGCATTCGTTTTTCCTCTTCTAAGAATCTGGAGATAGGCATCCTGTTCGTAGCTGGAGAGGCCGAGTTCCTTCAAGAGAGGTCTTTCCGCCAAGAAAACCACCAGGGGTGGTGTTTAAGCGCTAATAAATCATGCGGATGTGAGTAGGAGTAGGAAAAATCATACTCACAACAACCAAAAAGTTGTTTTGGGAACGACTATATTACAATATCCGACATTAAAGGCATCTTGGGAATCGGTTCCGAGCTTCTTGACTCCTTCCCTGAAGACATCTTCGACGTAGATGGAGAGAGAAAGGACATTATCCTAGACCTCACTGGAGAAGATACAGACATTTGGGTAGAGGGGCAAACCCTCTTTGTTGAGAGTGAGTCTTTCCGAATCAAAATCGAAGGGATATCAGACATCAAAGCTAAGATCGGACGCATAGTTAGAAGTCCGAGAAAGGCGATAATATAACCCTCCTTAGGACCTAAGTCCTGAAGAGTACACCTTCCCTCTTAAACACCCACGTTGCGAAGTAGAGGGTAATCAGAGAAAGAAGAGCCGTCACGCCAATAGTTAATCCCAAATGAGAGAGGTTCAACGTATTCAACAAGACCTCCTCTATAATTAGTGTGATGTTGAGGATGGGAATCGCGAAAAGATTGAGACTTGCATCTTCTATCGAGATTCCAAATGCGGCGAAGCTCCCCGCAAGTACCAGGAAAATCACTGGCGAGACGTAATTGCCAGCTTCTCTGAAACTTTTGGCCAGAGTAGAAACAGCCATGGATAAACCAGAGAGCATGATGGCAAGGAGAGCGAGTACTCCGAAGATAATTAGACTAGTTTGAAAGCTAAAGCTGAGTGATAATGACTGCTCTGCGGAGCCGAAACCAGCTCCAAGAGGTCCCTGTATCCAGAATCCAAGACTAAGAATCAGGACCAAAGTGGTAAGAAGGGTAACTGCGAGAACCGCCAGGAATTTTCCCGCTACTAGATCCCATCTCTTTGCAGAAGTTACGAGGAGAGCTTCGAGTGTATGCCGCTCCTTCTCTCCCACCGTCATATCCATAGCTGCGTTCATTCCTCCAGTAGCTACGAGCATCGCCAAGATAGGGGGAAGGATGAGCGAAAGAACCAAGCCAGAGACTTCTTCTTCGGTTGCCACGTTCAAAGCGAAGAGCTCTAGTGGCCTGAGGACATCGAGATCTATCTCCCTCACTTCTAGCCTTTCATTAATTATCATACGATTGAATTGGCCGAGTACGACCTGAAGTTTTGAATAGGCGGTAGTTGATCTCCTGCTAGATGCATCGAAGTAGATAGTAAGATTTCCCGGCTTCTCTCGAGATAGGCTTTCTCCAAACTGGTCGTCTATCTCAAGTACTATCGATGCGTTTCCGTTTCTTAGTGTATCCACTGGCCCTCCAACAAGATCTACAAGAATCAAGGAGTCACTTGCTATTATAAAATCGAAAAGCTCGGGAGACTCAGCGGGATTTATAATGGCAATTGTTTGACGCTGCTCCTCAAGCCGAACCTCTGTTCCTGCGAAAAGAAGTGGGATGCCTAAGATCATGGCGGGCATTAGCATTACTGGTATGAGAACAGAGGCAAAGAGAGTTCTGCGATCGCGGACGGTGTCGAGGATTTCTTTCCTAAAGACTGTGTAGATATGCTTGCGACTCATTTCGCATTCATTCTCAGCGCGTCAGTGAAAGCTTGTTCTAAACCTCTCTTTCCTTCAATAAACTCTTTCAGGCCTCCAGTGTAGAGCAACCTCCCATCATGGATAACTCCTATCTTGTCACATACCTCCTCTGCTTCACTCATTACGTGGGTAGAATATAGTGTAGTCTTTCCATCATCTCTACTTTTCTTCATGAAATCTATAACTCCCCGTGCTGCTAGGACATCGAGGCCGGATGTAGGTTCATCAAACAGGAAAACGGGTGGGTCGTGTACTATCGCCCTGGCAATGGCGACCTTCTGCTTATTTCCTCGAGAAAGCTGTCCACACTTTCTGTCGGCGTACTCCCCAAGGGAGAGTATCCCAATCACGGTATCGATCCTCTCTTCTAGATCACGACCCTCCATGTCGTTCAAGCGGCCAAAATACCGAACGACCTCTCGCCCGGTCAAACGATCGTATAATCCTACCTCGGTTGGCACGAAACCAATACTCTTCCTTACCTTTGACGCCTCATTGGTGATGCTGAATCCGTTAACTAGGGCTTCGCCTGAGGTCGGCCTAAAGACGGTTGAAACTATCCTTTGCGTTGTGGTTTTCCCCGCCCCATTTAGCCCTAGAAGACCGAAGATTTCGCCTTTCTTAGGTTCAAAACTGATAGAATCTACGGCCACAAATTTCTTGAACTTCTTGGTTATTGATTTCGCCTCGATCACGTGTATCCCTTTATTCGCCAAAATTGTATCGCTTAAGGTTTACGTGAGCGAGAGAATGTATAGTTTAAAGAACGGCAGAGTCAAGGTACAGTAATTTGATTTCCCGGAATGAAATTGCTAGCATGATCAAGAGTTATGATCCAACTGCCCTCACAATCGGCACACTAGGGAGTCATTCTGCTCTTGATATCATGGATGGAGCAAAAGAAGAGAATCTCAGAACGTTAGTCGTATGCCAAAGGGGTAGGGAAAGACCTTACAAGGCTTTTCGACGGATTGTAGATCAAATAATGTTATTAGAAAAATTCAATGAAATAACGACGGAAAATAACCAGCAAATAATGAGAAATGCTAATGTAATCTTTATTCCTCATAGATCATTTACAACCTATGTAGCCTATGATTCGATTGAGAATGACTTTCGGATTCCAATTTTCGGTAGTCGATCTATGCTCAGAACTGAGGAAAGAAATGTGCCACGGAATCAATACTTTCTCTTGGAGAAGGCGGGGATTAGATTTCCAAAAAGAATCAGTTCTTCCACTCAGATCGATCGGCCAGTCATCGTAAAAGTTATGGAGGCAAAAAGGGGAATAGAGAGAGCTTTCTTTACATCCACTTCGGAGAAAGATTTCGAAGAAAAAGCTGCAAGGAGGATTCACGCCGGCATCATCACTCAGGAGAATCTCGATGACGCATTAATAGAGGAATTAATCATTGGTACGTACTTTAACTTCAACTTCTTCTATTCGCCGCTAAAGAATGAGGTTGAGTTCCTTGGGATTGACAGGCGGCTACAAACCAATCTCAATGATTTCGTCTCCCTACCAGCAGTACAGCAGCTCGAGATGGATCCAGACTTACAAAACATTGAGATCGGGCATATGCCTGCGACAATCCGGGAGTCCATGCTGGAGAAGGTCTTCGAGATCGGCGAGAGATTCGTTGACGCCACAAAAACAGAGTATCCACCCGGAATAATTGGACCTTTTGCCCTTCAGAGTGCAATAACTAAGGATTTGGAAATTGTGGTCTTTGACGTCTCACCAAGGGTGCCCGGGAGCCCGGTCCTGGCAATGAGTCCGTACACCCACTATTATTACGGTGAGTCATTTGGGACGGGCAGAAGGATTGCAATGGAAATCAAGGACGCGTTGAAGGGTGAAAGGCTCCATGAAGTGGTTACATAGATGAAGACCATAGCCACGCTAGGTTCCCACTGCGCTCTTCAAATCCTGAAGGGAGCCAAGGACGAGGGATTCGAGACACTCATAATCACCAAGAAATCCAGAGAGGGACTGTATCGACGATTCGACTTCGTTGATAAATTTATAGCTGTAGAACATTTTTCTGAGATTACGGAATCAGCTCATTTGACGCGGCTTAACGAGTTGGATTCTATACTCATTCCACATGGTACACTCATCTCCGAAGTAGGCATAGAGAAAGTCGAGAATGATCTTTCCATCCCATTCTTCGGGAGCAGAGGAATTCTGAAGTGGGAAGCTGATAGAGGCCTCAAGGAGAGATTGATGAAGGAATCTGACTTCAGAACACCAAAAATCTTTGAATCTGCGGAGGACATTGATAGGTTGACGATCGTGAAACGAGCAGGGGCTGCCGGGGGGTTTGGGTACTTTCTCGCGAAAGATCTGGCGTCGTTCAACGAAAATATGAGTAGGCTTCGATCTGCTGGTATTCTTCAGAATGATGAGGAGGTACAAATACAGGAATACGTAGTTGGCGTACCAGTCTACTTCCAATTCTTCTATTCAAAAGTCAAGAATCGGCTAGAGCTAATAGGCATAGATAGAAGATATGAGACGAATGTCGACGGCCTAGGTAGATTGCCAGCGTGGGAGCAATTGGAAATGAAAGAGGGTTTCTTCCCATCTTATCTGGTAGTAGGAAACAGTCCGTTAGTACTCAGGGAGTCTTTATTGAATTACGTATATGAGATTGGAGAAAAATTCGTTGAGGCCTGTAGTAGATTAGTGCCTCCTGGTATGATCGGACCTTTTTGCATAGAGGGTGTTTACAACGAGAAAGGCGACTTTATCGCGTTCGAATTCTCTGGGCGGATTGTCGCAGGTACGAATCTCTACGTGAGTGGATCTCCATATTCCGCACTCCTCTTTGATCAGCCTGTAAGTATGGGGAGACGTATCGCAATTGAAATAAGAGAAGGGGTCGAATCAGGTTCAATCGGAAAGCTCCTCACCTGAATATGGGAACCAATATCCTAGAGAAACTAAATGGGATAGAGGTAGCGCAAGATATCATCAGAAGCAGGAAGGCAAAGACCCTTCAGGTTCAGGGTGCACGTAGGGCAGGAGTTCTTTTGATAATCTATGGTCGGAGGAACAAGAAGATTCTATTCATAAAAAGAAGTAACAAAGTCAGATATCATCAAGGCGAGATTTCGCTGCCAGGAGGAGCGTTCGATAGCAGAGATAGCACACTCGTTGATACAGCAATTAGAGAGACTTCTGAGGAGATCGGATTGTCGATTGAGCCATCGGCCATCTGGGGTCAGCTCGATGATGTGCCCACCCATGTATCAAATTTCGTTATCACTCCTTTTGTGACGCATCTTGACCGCCTTCCGCCACTGAGGGTTAATCTGGACGAAACAGTAGATGTCATCGGGACGCCACTCAGAGCTCTATTAGGAGTGCATTCGAGGAGACTTGCTGGGTCTCAAGGTTTACGAACAAAGGTAGACTTCTTCAAGGTGGGAGAAGACATTGTCTGGGGAGCCACAGGAAGTATTGTTAAGCAATTTCTAGACATTATTACGCCCAATGCCAGTTAGATACGGGAGAAAATCATGGAACTATCGAGTCTTGAGCTTGGTGGCATTGTCGACAAGCTGAATAGAGAGCTCTTACCTGCAGAGGGCCCATACTATCTTAGCAACATGTACTCTGTCTTCGATGAGGCCTTCTTGTTTAGATTTCATCACGCCTCCCTCCCCAAGAAACAGCTGATCATCTCCCCCGGCAAGGGTCTCTGGATTACAAGGTATTCTATTGAAGAAACAGGATCGATTGGATATGTCACCTCCCTGAGACGACAGCTGGAAAGGGGGAGGGTAACTGCGGTGGAGCAGCCTCATGGTGAAAGGATATGTCTAATCAGTTTCGATACAAAATCTGGCGAGAGGAAACTAGTTTGTGAATTCTTCAGAGAAGGAAACCTTGCTGTAGTAGATCAAGATTTCAAGATTTTGTCTTGCCTGAGGAAGCTCAAAGTAAGACATCGAGAGATTTCCCCAGGCAACACATACTCCTTTCCTCCAACCCGGGGAAAAAGTCTTCTCGACCTAGATAGATTATCTCTCGATCGATTATTGGAAAGTGACCTGCAAGCTTCCAAATGGATTGGACGGACGTTCTCAACCTCTCGCAAATATACGGAAGAAATACTAGCACAAGCGGCTGTTCCACCCGATGCCGTTGGATCGTCCATGAATCAAGAGAATTTGGACCGGATCTTCTCCGCTGCCGATGTTCTGCGTAGGAGTATTCTGGCGCATGACTCCCCTGTGTGGATCCTATCAGATGGTAGTCCGAGGGATGTGATACCCACGAGATTTCGAACTCTGGAATCATGGACACTCGTGCAATCACCGTCTCTGATGACAGCAATTGACGAGGTCTTTACCCATGAGTTAAAACACCGAACCGAGAATCGGGAGGATGACCCCTTAAGGCAGAAGATTAAGGTGCTCGAAAAATCGATAGAAAGACAGGATCAATCAAGAGAGGAGGCAATTCAAATCGCGGCAACGTTAAGAGATCTTGCTCAACTTATCCAACGTCGATCGGGAAGTATAGAGGATATATTGAAAGATTCTAAGACCAAATATAGCATATCAAAGGCAGACGAGATCACAATCGCCGTGCGAGGGAGTGAATTTGAAACAGAGGAAGGAATTTCTCCAATGAAGCTCGCTTCAAGCCTATTCAACAGAGCAAAGGAGAACGAGCTAAAAGGGAAAGCAATTCTGGACGCTCGATTGCGTCTTCAGGCTGATCTTGAGAAAATGAGAACGGATGTATCTCTGTCCACTCAGACAAGAAAGACTCTAGTTAACCGGACTACCCCACTCTGGTTCGAGAGGTATCGATGGTTCAAGACCACCGATGGACTCCTGAGCATAGGCGGGAGGGACGCACATTCAAACAGTGCGATAATTCGTAAGCATACAAAACCTGGAGACGTGGTCTTTCATGCAGAGATCGTAGGCTCTCCATTCTTTGTCCTTAAAGGAATTGGAGAGGTCGAACAAGGAAATTCCTTTGGTGAAGTAGCCCAAGCTGTCTTCTCCTTCAGTCGGGCATGGAGAGAAGGACTTGCTGGCGATGCATATTGGGTCCGACCGGAACAGGTCAAGACCCAGGCACCTAGTGGCATGTACTTATCCAGAGGGAGCTTCCTAATCGAAGGGAAGAAGAATTTCGTAAAAGGATTAGTTCCAGAAATCGCTATTGGAACTTGCAGACTCGACAATAATCGACTCGGACTCATGGGCGGCCCCAAGGAAGCGGTCCGCAAGAATTCAGTGGTTTACCTAGTTCTAAGATCGGAGAGGAGTAAGTCATCTGATACAGCAAAGAAGGTGAAGAGAGAGATTCTCGGTCTCCTCGATTGGAATCAGGAGCTTATGGATGTATACAAGTCCATGAGTCTCGATGAGTACGTCCGAGTCTTGCCCGCAGGGGGAGGAAGGATAGTAATGAAGGGGGCAGGTGAGAAGAGGGAAGAAAAACTGAGCTGAACTCAAAACAATCACTCAGTCAACCAGGAGATATCTTTGAAGGATGATATTAGAATCGTAAACGCAAGAATATGGGACGGCTTCTCTCTAAAGAACCTAGGGTTCACCGTGACGGGGGGTCGATTTTCAAGGATTGCCGCCGATTCACATCTCCCTGAAGCAGAGAGGACATTTGATGCCATGGGGATGGCAATCTTTCCGGGCTTCATCGACTCACATGTCCATCTACGAGATTTCAGTGGTTCATACAAAGAAGATTTTCTATCTGGGACCGGGGCGGCAGTTGCCGGGGGGTTCACGACAGTTTTAGATATGCCCAACACCTCACCTCCGGTTACTACAGCGCCAGTCCTAGTTGAACGAAAAGCAAAGGCAAGAGAAAAGATACTCTCGAATGTAGGTTTCTATTCATCCCCGGCTACGATCGATGATGTCGGGGCCCTAAGTGGAGCTGGCTCCATAGCATTCAAAGTTTACCTAGCGAATAGTTTGGAAGGGACGCTGGATTATTCCGATACAATGCAGTTAATGAAGCTAATGTCAAAAATCAAGAGCAGCAAAGGCCTCTTGGTAATACATGCGGAAGATGCCACATTTTTTAGTAGAAAGGAGAATGTTGGTATCGATTATCGTCCAGTAGAGGCCGAGACCGTGGCAATCGATAAGGTAATCGAGGCTGCGAGTAGGACAAGGTGCTCAGTCCATATTGCTCATATTTCTACAGAACAGGGTCTGAAAAAAGTTACTAGGGCAAAGAGGGATGGAACTGATATTTCTTGTGAATCGTCCCCACATCATTCGTTTCTCGACCAAGAGAATACCTCGAGGACATCACTAACCTATTGCTTCCCACCCTTACGGAGTAAGTCAGATCGAGAGGCCGTTGTTGAGGGAATTGTGAATGGGGCCGTTGATATGATCGCTTCAGATCACGCACCACATTCACTCCAAGAAAAGCAAAATGAGATGGTGCCGGGATTCCCGGGACTCGAGGTCACTCTCCCACTCATGTTAGATATGGTATCAAGAGGCGGGCTCACACTGAAGCGACTATGCGAACTGATGATTTCATACCCATGTGCAAGATTCAACCTTAAAGACCGAGGGGAGATTAGGGAGGGATATTGGGGAGACTTCACGATCATAAACTTGAAAAAGAAGAACAGGATTAGGGCTGATAAATTCCATTCTAAGGCGAAATATTCACCGTTTGATGGGAGAGATGTAGTGGGTTCCGTTTATGCTACTTTCGTGAAGGGAAGAACAGCTTTCCTCGAGAACAGATTGGTTGGGACTCCTGGGATGGGTGAAGTACTCGAAGGAAACGCGATTCCAAGTTGACGGTATGCTCGGGAGCTTAGCTCGCAAACTACGGATTTTTGGGTTTGACACTGCATACCAATCTGATTCTGTTGATGATGAACTTCTGAAGACGAGCAAAAAGGAGCACAGAGTCCTAGTCACTTCTGACAGGGAGCTCTATGGAAGAACCCGAAAGCACGACATCGAGTCTATCCTCATTACTGATACAATTGACGAAACCAACCTACTTTTCATTTTCAAAAGTCTGGATTTGGAATATACGGAGCTTAGCCCTGTTTTTTCACGCTGTTCTCGGTGTAACGGGTCGCTCGAGAGGGCCGATGATGCAGGCATGACGGTCTCCTCTGAACAAATGAGAAATCCAAGGATAGTCTTCAGATGCGTGAAATGTCAAAAGACGTACTGGGAGGGCAGTCACTGGAGGAAGCTCAGAAAGACCGCAGAGATTATAAGATTAGGTCTCGAACACGATAAAACGGTAAATCATTAATGGAAATCGGTAAGAATCTTGTCACCATGGCAAGGAGGGCGATAGCGGAGGAGGTGTCAAATCACCGTGTACTCGCAGCTCCACCTTCTGAATTTTTGACTGCGGCCGAGGTTTACAAATTCTAGGCGTTAGTTTCTTGAGGAATCAGAGCCGCTTGGAGAGAAGTCGTGAGGCGAACTCAGGTGTGACCAGACCAGTTGTCTGACCTCGTCTATATGCCGACCTTCGGGTCAGGACTTGGGCACGCAACTCGTATGGTTAGTGTAGCAAATGGTCTGAAGAACAGAGGGCTACGTGTTCATTTTTCTTCCTTCAATGAGGGATTGGATTACATCACCATGAGTGGCTATCCATGTGATAAGGTTTCGCCGATAGATGTTGCGTGGAGTGCGGAGGGGCATCCTTCGGTCGGGATGACACTTCAGAGAATACCGCAGATGTTTGCCAGGTTCTCAAAACATGTCAAGGTTGAAGCACAGCGAATTCTCAAATTAAGGCCCAAGGTGGTTTTCAGCGATTCACGACTTTCGCCGATTATCGCCGCTACCCTTCTGGGCCTTCCTTCATTTAGTCTATTGAATCAAATCCGAGTTCTTTTTCCAAAATATAGGATCCTTCGACTCGCTGAACAAGCCGGGGCAGAGATCTTCGGGCAGCTTTGGGGGTTATCAAGGGAGATTCTTATTCCTGATCTTTCTCCGCCCTATACTATTGCTTCGAAGAATGTGGGGGGAATCAGTTCTGTCAGAACAAAGATGCGCTACGTTGGCTACATCTCCTCGAATCATTCTTCGGAATCGGATAAGATAGCCAAAATAAGAAAAAGGCTCGAGATCGATGGGAGGAAGAAAGTATTCTTTGCTCAGATAAGTGGACCCTTGGGAACTAAGCGGAGATTAATTAGTGAGATATCAAAGGCGGTTAGTGAACGATTTTCTCTCATTATTTCTGGTGGTATGCCTGGAGGACTCACTGAGCCCGTGAGAATTGGAAATTCTTGGTTTTTCGAGTGGTGTCCCATCAAAGATGAGCTATTCGAGATAGCCGATTATGCTTTGATACGTGGGGGCCACTCCACGATAACTAAGGCGATTTCCTTAGGTAAGCCAATGCTGGTACTCCCGATCTCAAATCATACTGAACAAATTGGTAATGCAGAACGAGTGGAGGAATTGGGTCTTGGTATATACTTGAGATCGAGTGACATTTCAGGAAAAAAGCTGATCGAATCGATGGAGATGATAGCCTCGAACCATGTATACAAATCCAAGGTAAATCATCTAAAGAAGATCTCCTCAGAGTATGATGCAGTCGCTACTTGTGTCCAGAAGATTTCTGAGGCTTGTGAAAAATGAGCTCACAGACTTTTATTCCTCTCCTAGTATGAGAAAGACACTTGCAGACGACGGAGAAAACCCTCACTATTGAAGAAGCGTTTCGATCTCATACTCTAGAGCTGATCAAGCTCCGAGGATGGATCAGCTCACGGAGCGACGTAGGCGCTCTGCTGTTCGCAACCTTGAGGGATGGAACTGGTTACATCCAGATCGCAGGTAAGAGAGGAGTTACCCGCGATGAAGTGATGAACGAAATGAGAAACGCCTCGGTCGAATCGTCGGTATTACTCTCGGGCGTCGTTAAAGAGGATAAGAGGGCCCCAGGCGGGAAAGAAGTTCAAGTCTCATCTTTCAGAATAGTGGCCCCAGCAGACAAATGGCCCATTACAAAAACCGCAGTGAAATCACGTTCGTTTCTCTACGATAATAGACACCTCTCAATAAGAGGGAGGATGTCGATAGCTGTTATGCGGATCAGGGCACAAATCATCCATGCAGCATTTGATTTCTTTGCAAAGAACGGATTCATGCTGATCAGTGCACCCACACTTGTTCAAGCTGCCTCTGAAGGAGGATCGACGCTCTTTTCTTTAGATTATTTTGGGAAGGAAGCGTTCCTAACCCAGAGTTCGCAGTTTTATGAGGAAGCTGCAATCTGTTCTTTCGAAAAGGTCTTTATCTTTCAACCGGCCTTTCGAGCTGAGAAGTCCCGAACTCCGAAGCATCTTACCGAATTTTGGATGATCGAGGCGGAGCAAGCATTTGCTTCGCAGGAGGACAATCTGAACTTACAAGAGAGTTTCCTTTCAGCTGTGCTGAAACATGTAATTGAGAAAAATCAGGCTGAGCTTGAGACTCTGGGCAGAAGATTTGAGCTTCCTAACCTGCCATACCCACGAATTTCCTATAATGATGTATGGAAGATTGCTACTGAGAAAGGAATGGCCTTCGAGTGGGGTAATGATCTTCCGACCGACGTCGAAAGAATGATCTCTATTGACACCAAAAGTCCTTTCTTCATAACCGACTACCCGGCAACTTCTCGTGGGTTTTATCATATGTTAAAGGAAGAAGATGAAAGACTAACGCTCTCTGCCGACCTGATCGCCCCTGAGGGTTTCGGAGAGATTGCTACCGGAGGACAAAGAATACATGATCTTGAATTATTGACCAAGAGAGTGAAAGAGCAAGACCTCTCATCGGAGTCGTTCAAATGGTATATGGATCTTAGAAAATATGGCCTCCCTCCTCACTCGGGTTTCGGAATCGGAGTAGAGAGGACTGTAAGGTGGGTTTGCGGATTGAAGAACATTAGAACTGCGAGTTTATTCCCTCGAACCATAACAAGAATTTCCCCCTAGTTCGGCTAGTTCTGCTAATTGAGATATCGAAGATCGATCGTTGCTCCATCTTTGAAATCCGTTAATCCGGGGATTACTAACTAGTTAGGAGCGATCTACACTAGCGTACAAAGAACTTTTTGTTGAGGAACAATGCAATGTGCCGCCATGAACAGTTAACAGACTTGGACTATCGAGTCCAATGTGACTCTTGTGGACAGCTCTGGGACAGGGATGGCGATCATCTCTTGAAGGTATTCATCGTATAACACCATGTTCAATCAGGAGGATGTGCTACCTGGAAAGTTCTCGGCCCAGTTAGTTCATACCTCTTCTCAAGTTCAAAGTACTTTTCTGAATCTAGAAGTTCGTTGAAATCCTCAAAACCGATCATCTTATTCTCTATCCCGTCAGTTCTGCTTTCTCTTTTCAGATATTCCAAAACATCGTAAACGTTGCGCGCAGCAGCAAATAACGCGGTCAACGGGAATAGTAGTATCTTGAAGCCTAGTTTTTCGGCTTCCCTTACAGGAATAATAGGCGTTCTGCCGCCCTCGATTTGATTCAAAAGGAGGGGCATCCGCACTTTCTTTGCTATTTCTGCCAAGTCAGAATTCTCTAGCGGGGCTTCAACGAATAGTACATCAGCTCCTGCTTTCTTGAAGGTTCTTACTCTCTCGATGGCCTCATCAAGACCACCGGTTGCAAAGCTGTCTGTTCTTCCCACTATAACGAGATCAGATCCAAGCTCATCCCGCGCCTCCACCGCCGCGGCTATTTTTCCAAACATCTCCTCAACTGGAATGACAGACTTGCCTTTCATGTGACCACACCTCTTTGGCCATACTTGATCTTCCAGGATCAATCCCGCGGCACCAGCACGAATATACTCTCTCACAGTCCTCATCACGTTTAACGCATTGCCGTAGCCGGTGTCGGCATCCGCAATGACGGGTTTATTTGTGGTCTTGCAAATGCTATCGACTCGATCCAACATTTCCTTGAAGCTTATCATCCCAATATCAGGCAAGGCCAGTAATGATGCGGCCGTTCCATATCCAGTATGAAATAGGACAGGGAAGCCTAGATGGTCTGCAATCTTTGCGGATAATGCATCATATACGCCCGGGACGATAAATGATCCTCTCTGATTTATCATCTTTCGAAGAGTAGCAGCTGGCTTCATGAATGGCCGGCTCTCCTTCATTGGTTTAAAGCAATCACCCCTAACCCGTTCTGGTAACTGTTCTTTGCTTCTTCACGCGGTTTTTCAGGAATCCCCTCAGATTTCGAGCATCTTTTCTCTCAAAGAAGTTGATATCTCCTCCCCTCTTCCGACCATTTAGTTTGCTTACTATTATCGGTCTTAACTCCCTATCTATCTCATATCCAATCGAATATCTGCCTAACCCGTTGGAGACCTTTAGAGTTGTTCCAGATCCCACAAAGGGATCCAGTACTGTCTCACCTCGAAATGAGAACAGCCTAATTATGCGGTTCGGAAGCTCTTCAGGAAACGCCGCGATTCCCTCCTCGATTCGGCCCGGTTTTGGAAGAACATTCGTAATTCTCCACACGCTCAAATTCCATTCCTCACGATTGAACTGCCCGACATCTATTCGCGATGCTTCTTTCTTAACAGGGATCTTCTTTTGGAAGTCATAGTCAAACCTTCCCTTTTGGAAGATCAGGATACTCTCCTGAATATTATCGGGATAGAAGTACATTGGATATGGGTGTTGGAGAAGGACTCCGCTCCGGCGGCTTATCCTTGTATAGCCCTTGGGCTTGACCCAGACTATCTTATCTCTGTACCTGAAGCCGGCCTGCTGCATTAATTTAGTTACATCAGCTACCACTGGATACTTCTCTCCTCTTACGAGCATGTCGTCTGTAACGAAACATGCTATCCGTCCGGTTGCGACAACGCGATAAACCTCTTTAGAGACTTGGGCTAGGAGTTCGAGGAAGTCATCGTAGGTTCGAAACAAATCAGGGTAGTCAAACGGCGCATTGAAATAGGGAGGAGAAGTCACAACCAGCTGTATGGAATTGTCAGGTAGTTCATGCATATCACGACAATCTCCGAAAGTCACACTTATTCTCTGTTTGTCGTTCAACTACATTAGCCCGCCCAAGTCGATTCACCCAGCATGAAAATGCAAGATCGGTACATACTTAATGGATTATAAAACCTGGGAAAGCTAGCTGACCTCAGTAGGTAATTCGATCATGAATGTACCAATATTGTTGGCGGTCACTATATTGACTGTTAGCCTGCTGGTTCTATGGGTCTCAACAAGATATACAATAAAGGGTGTTGCGGGGATTTCTAGATCTACTGGAATGTCCCAGACCAGCTTGGGCTTCATACTAATCGCCTTTACCACATCCGTCCCAGAACTTGCGATAACCGTTGTTTCCTCAGGGACTGGGGCCGTTGGCTTAGCGGTCGGTAACTTGTTAGGATCGAACATCGCCAATATTGGACTAGTAATCGGATTTCCGTTCCTGCTGCTTGCCATTCTGAGTCACGGAAAGAAAGCCAACAACATGGGAATTAGAAATGCGGAGATGAAGAATCTCTACCTTGGATTACTTGTCGCATCTGTGATCCCTGTCGTCTTAGTTATTTGGTCTTTTTCTTTCAAGGTCCTAGGTGCGATTCTTGTGGTGTCATATTTCGTTGTATCGTATCGACTAATGACAGTTCGTGAAAGTAGAGAGTCTTCAGACGCTGCCTCGGACTCTACTAACTCGAAGGTTATTCGTGACTCGATAATGATAGGGTTGGGATTAACTGGTGTGATTGCCAGCTCATACTATATCGTAGATAGTGCGGTTGCACTCGCTAACCTCTTCAATCTCTCAGAATTGTTTATTGGCTCTGTAATAATAGCTATCGGTACAAGTTTACCGGAGTTATCAATCACACTTGCCGCAGTGCTCAAGAAACAGAGAGGACTTGCAATCGGAAATGCAGTTGGGAGCGGCTTCACCAACCTAACACTAATTTTCGGTATCCTTCTACTGATTTCTCCTATAGAAATCATGACTGGGGGTTTCATCATGCCGATAATATTCACCATCGTACTGAATATATTCCTATGGATCTTCCTCGTATCCAGGAAACTAAATGCAACGGGGTCGGGGTTTCTTATATTACTATACGCTCTATTCCTTTTCTCTACCTTTAGCCTAGGATTCTGATAAAAAGATACTATTCCTGGATCTTATTTTTTAGCCACGATGCAACTTCATTCATTACCTTTGACCTACTTACATCAATCACCGGTATCTCGAGACCCTGAACACGAATCTTATCTTCGAATGTTTTCATCTCTGAGAATGCGACTGAAGCCCAATGCATTTCGCCTTCAAGGTACTTCTCGATCATAATATCGGTATCGGAGTATGCTGGCAGCGGGATGTAAACCACGCCCTCTGCCCAGTTTAGGGCGATAAGATGACCCGTTGCAGCAGCTAATCCAACCACCGTTGCTAAATCATCAATATTCTTATAGAAAATGGATTCCCCCACTACCAGTCTCTTCAGTGGTTTCTCAATAATTTCGACCATGACATGACCGCAGCCTTAACCGATCGCTCTTAAGTTTACCTGATTCGTTGCTAGAGCTACCACCAGCCTTCGAGATCTTGCTCTGAGTATAGTTCTTATGTGCAACTATTTATCCGAAGCCAACACTATCATCTGCCTGAATGCATAGAAACAGACTTGCCGACGAAAGCAGTCCATATTTGTTACAGCACTCGAATAACCCGGTAGATTGGTACCCATGGGGAGATGAAGCGTTGAGCAAAGCACGGGAGAGTGACAGGCCAATATTCCTGAGCATCGGGTACTCTGCGTGTCACTGGTGTCACGTGATGGAAAAAGAATCTTTTGAGGACGAGAAAATCGCAAAGTTCATGAACGAAAATTTTGTAAATATTAAGGTAGACAGGGAAGAACGCCCCGATCTGGATGCCGTCTATATGGAGGCGGTCCAAGCTTTAACTGGAAGTGGGGGTTGGCCAATGACGGTCTTCCTAACTCCTGATGGAAGGCCCTTCTTCGGAGGTACCTATTTTCCACCCGAGGAACGATATGGCATGCCGTCGTTCAGAAAAGTCTTAGAGAGTGTATTGGAAACATATACACGAAAACGAGGAGAGGTTGAGGCTAGTGCAAAGGAAATCTTCAATACTCTCAGAAATAGAACTACGAAGCGGTCAAGCACTGACCTCGATATCCTTCCAATCGAGAATGCTTTTCTGCAGTTAACTGATACTTTTGATAAGTTCAATGGTGGCTTTGGCAGGCCTCCAAAGTTCCCTCAGCCGATGATTCTGGAGCTCTTGATGCGGATCGGAATGAAGGACGGTTTCAAGCATGCGAATAAGATGGTGGAGCTGACTCTCATTAAGATGGCCAGGGGAGGCATTTTTGACCAGTTGGGAGGTGGGTTCCATAGGTATTCTGTTGACTCGCATTGGCTCGTGCCTCACTTTGAGAAGATGCTATATGATAATGCTCTCCTGGTTGGCATTTACCTCCACCAATTTCAGATTACGCGAGGCAGCCTCTACAAGGACATTGTAGAACAGACGCTTGATTATGTCCTCAGAGAAATGACACATCCCCTAGGCGGGTTCTTTTCTACCCAAGATGCCGACGCTGAAGGAGTAGAAGGAAAATCATACGTCTGGAGTAAGCGTGAGATATCTCAACTTCTCGGTGACCATAACAGTTCGACCTTCTGCGAATATTTTGGCGTAACGGAGAATGGAAACTTTGAAGGGAAGAATATAATGAGAATCACAAAAGAAGATGGCCAAGTCGCAGCTTCTTTGGGAATTGAGCTAGATGAGCTTAGGAATATCATATCCAGTGGTAAGAAGATCTTGCTAAGAGCTAGGGAGAAGAGAAAACAACCACAGCGAGATGAGAAGATTCTCACATCTTGGAACGGTTTAATGCTCTCAAGCCTAAGTGAATCATCCAGTACTCTAGGTGATGAAAGGTTTCGGATTGCTGCTGAGAAAAATGCCACGTTCATATTCAGTCATTTGCGCAAGAATGGGCGTCTCCTCCATAGTTGGAAAGACGGGGAGGCGAAGGTGGACGGTTTTTTGGAAGACTATGCTTTTCTTGCGAATGGGCTTATCGACCTCTACCAGACAACTTTTGAACCGAGGTGGTTGGGTGAGGCTACTTCGCTCGGAGAAGACATCATAGACCTCTTTCAAGATAAACAGAGTGGAGGCTTTTTCGACACATCAATTAACCATGAAAAGCTCTTCAAAAGGCCAAAAAGTTATTTTGATTCAGCCGTTCCTTCCGGGGGATCGGTTGCGACCCGTCTCCTTCAAAGGTTGTTTGCGTTCACCGCAAAGGAACATTTTTCAGAATCGTCGAGATCTGCTCTGAAATCCGCTAGCAATTATTTTGAAAGCTATTCTACGGGTATGGCTAACTGGTTGCTAGCATTAGATTCTTATCTGAATCCCCCTCGGGAGATTGCCATAGTGGGAGATCCTCTTGAGAAAATGTCTCTAGAAATGCTGTCTGTTTTGCGCCGAAAATATAGACCTAATATGGTTGTGGCCTTCCAGCCTGACGGAAAGGACTATTCAGAAACTATTCCGTTGCTCAAAGGTAGATCGTCTAATCAGAGCTCCGCCACTGCCTATATATGCAGGAACTTCATTTGTGAGATGCCTATCTCCGATGCTACGGTTTTTGAGTCAAGACTCTCTGATCAATAAAACTGCCGAAACCATCTTCTGTCCTGCAGAAAGAAGGTGAAGATTTGTTGGAGGATCCATACTTCAGTAGACTCCTCTGGTACATCATTGCAGGAACTCGAGGAGGAGTTAACAGAGCGAAGATATTGAAGTATCTTATCGATAGACCCTATAATAGCAATCAATTGGCTAATCTACTCTCTATACAATACAAGACTGTCCAACATCACCTGAAGGTTATGGTGAGCAACGGGATGATCTCTAAATCAGAGGGGACTAGCTACGGAAGTGTTTTTTTCTTGACCCCTCTTATGGAGAATCACAAGCATGTTCTGGATAAGATTTGGGAAAAAGTGCGGCAAAAGGAATTAAGGGTGGACACCAAAGAGGAAGGAAGATACTAATGTCACAGATGATGGATCTTGGTTCTGTACTCGCTGTACTGAACATTGTACTTCTACTAGGCCTGTTATTTATCTACGGACGGGCCTACGGATCGATAAGGTCCTACTTCACACTGGGACTTTTACTCTTTGCCTCGCTTTTCTTATTTCAGAATGTCATTGCGGCGTACTCCTACCTGGCAATGGCCCCTCTTGTGCAGGGAGCCGCTTCTACCTACATCCTCGCAATAACTGCTGTTCAAGCGCTAGGACTTTCTGTCCTCCTGTTCGTCACTTGGCGCTCTCATTAAACATTAACATACACCTACCTCAAGATTCAACTTATTGGGTTTCGAGAACCAGTCCCCGAAATGGACATTCGTTTTTATTGGGATTTCCGTCATTGCATTCATAATTCAGCAAACAACTACTCTCTGGAGGGCTCTTGCTTTTTTCCCCTCGCTAGCGTTCAGGGCGCCATGGATGTTTGTTACATCAATCTTTCTCCATGCTAATCTGTCCCACCTTTTCTTCAATATGTTCGCCCTGTTCTTCGTCGGAATATATTTGGAGAGGATGGTAGGTCGAAGAACCTTCTTCACAATCTTTCTAGCGTCAGGGATAATTGGGAATCTGGGGTATCTAGTTACCGCATCAAATCCACAAGTGCCTGCAATTGGTGCGTCTGGGGCCGTGTACGGAGTAATGGGAGCGCTTGCTGTGATAGCCCCATTCCTCCTAGTTTACGTTTATGGTTTCCTCCCGCTTCCTATGATACTGGTCGCGGTTCTGTACGGACTCGCTGATTTCGCCGGTCTCTTTGTACCCTCGGGAATTGCTAATGGTGCACACCTCGGAGGCATGTTTGTGGGTGCATCATACGGAGTATATCTACGGCGGGTCGCCAGAAGAATAACCGTCTGACCCCAAGTTAAACCTAAATTAGAATGAAATTAAACTCTGTAACATTTAGAATAATCATTAGGCCATAAGCGATACTCAAGGACCCTGCAAAAGTATTGATGACCATTTGAAGTCTACTTTTCTTCATGGATGATAGCAGCGCGGATGTCATTACAAATCCAAAGAGAATCATTCCAAGCATGACTCCAATGGTAAAGAGTGCTACTGCCCCCAAGAGTGCTTGGAGGGAACCGAGACCTAATCCCACGATAAAAATTAAGATAAGTTCATCATTGCTTGCTAGGCCTTGAACGACGCCTACTCCAAGAAGAGGAGGGTGCAAATGTATTCTGCCAAGGCGATGTGTGTGAATGTGACTGTGGGTCTTGCCCCCAAGATGGGTATGATCGTGCTCATGGACAAGTGGAGAGCGGGCTCCAAGAAGAATACCGAATAGTCCAACACCAATCAGCATTACAGCAACAAAAAACTGGAAGTTTCCTAGGATCTCAATAAAGGCTCGTGATCTTGTCCCCAAGACAAAGAGGAATACGGCAATTGCTGTTGCTGTTAGCATGTGTCCAACTGCCCAACTTATTGTCATTCCAGAAGTTTCTCGAAAGCCCTTGCTTCGGGTTAGGAAATTCGACACCGCCAATAAATGGTCGGCATCGTAGGCGTGTTTGAACCCCAAAGCAATTGCGAGTAGTGGAAAGAGAAATATTCCGAGGTCCAATGCCCCCATCGAACCAGAGGTCTTTCTTAAAGTCTAGCTAAGTCGGTTACAGTTACTTCATAGGCCATATTGATGCCTTGGGACAAAAATGTTAATTTAAAAGTGTCTTCTCAATACCATGATGAATTCATTCTCAGGCTTCCCGAAACAATCTTTTCGGTTCTTCAGAGAGTTGTCCGCTAACAACAACCGCCCATGGTTCTTGGATCATAAGGAGGAGTATGAAAAAAACGTTCTCGAACCTGGGGCAGCTTTCGTCCGGGCTTTAGGTACCCGTTTGCAGACCTTGGCAAAAGATATTCACTTCGATACCAGAACGAATGGAACCGGATCCATAAAACGCATTCATCGTGATCTTCGATTTAGTAGAGATAAGACCCCGTATAAGACTAATCTCGGAATCGTCTTTTGGCAGGGGGAGAAGAAAAAGAAGAATGAGAACCCCGTGTTCTGGTTCCGTTTGGACCCAAAAGACGCCATTTTCTTTGCAGGAATGCACGAGTTTCCCAAGCCCCTGCTCAGAGCGTATAGGGAAGCCGCAGCAGATGAAAAGGCGGGCGGAGAGTTACAGTCAATCCTCGATACGATCAGCAAGAAAGGAAAATATGAATTAGGGGGTCAGAATTTCAAACGCATTCCCTCTGGCTATGATCCTTCGCACCCTCGTGAGAATCTTCTTAGGTATAACGCTCTTTATGCCACGTCGCCTCGGATCGACCAAACGGCCGCCGGATCTGGCGCCCTCGTCGATACATGCTTCAAGTATTCAAAAGTTCTTGCGCCAATCAATTCATGGTTGTCAAAGATTAATGAATCCGCATTGGAGTAAATCCTACTGAATCTTTTCTTCATGGTTCTTTTTTCAACTTTGGCCTAAAAGTCCTGCTAATTACATTAGGGCTCTACAGCATATATACAACATAATTTTGGAGTCTGATCCATTCTGTTAGGTTCCTGAGACATCCAGTGAAAAAGTAAACTTACATTGCTTCACGAAACCACCTTTTATGCATGCCAGCCTCCCTAGGTCTCTCTAGCCCTTTTCCATATCATCATTTTACACTTCCAAAGAATAAATGCCTCCTGAGAGAAGAATGAATGTAGGTGCATGTTAGTAACTGTCTTTTTCACGCCGACGCAGGTATGATAGAACCGTTTCTGCAAACCAGAGCATTCCCAGGACCAAATCACAAGGGGTTTCTAGAAGGCTTCTCCCATATGTAGGGCCTCACAGGATGGATATTGCAAGAGCAATAATCTTCATGGTGGTAGGTACCGTGTTCGCTCTGGCAGTTCCATGGATAACCGGAACTGTCCTAATAGATCAAGTCATCATTGGGCGCAATCTTGGTTTGTTGCCGTGGGTCGCAGGCGGCCTAGTATTAATCGTCCTGATAGGACAGTTTTTCTCGTATCTTCAGGACATCACACTATCTCGAACCAGTCAGCGGATAATTCATAAGTTGAGAATCGATTTTTATTTGCACCTGCAGAGACTTCCGATCCGAATATTCGAAAAACGCCAGACCGGAGATCTCGTCTCAAGAATGACCAATGATGTAGATGACGTAGAAGACCTAATCACCTACGGCACTACAATTCTGGGCGTTCAGGTGGTGATGTTGGTTGGCGCGATTTCCATCCTATTATTCATGAACCTCTCCCTCACACTACTGGTTTTCATTACATTTCCATTGCTCTCCTTCACGGTGTATTATTCCCGAAAGCGAATCCGAGAAATATCGAGGATTGTAAAACAGAACACTGGTGAGATCGCGTCAAGAGCCGAAGAGACAATATCTGGAATCAGGATAGTAAAGGCGTTTACAAAAGAAGAATTTGAAGTTGAGCGATTCTCCGATAAATCGATCAAGAGCATGAATGCGAATGTAAAGGCAGCAAAGGCATGGTCGTTATACGGCTCTACCGTGGAATTAATCATGATCATAGGTACAGCCATCGTTGTCTGGTTTGCAGCTCCCTCTGTAATATCTGGAAGTTTCACAGTCGGCCAACTTGTTGCTTATTTCGCTTACTTGACCAGATTGTATAATCCGGTAATGAGTCTGAGCAAGTTGAATCTAATTATCCAGCGAGGGATGGCAGCGACCGAAAGGCTCTTCGAGGTAATGGATATACCTCAGGAACCTGCGAAGGAAGGGAGTGCCGAACCCCGAATTAAGGGTGAGGTGATCTTTCAAGATGTTTCCTTCGGATATGACCCCAACCGGCCGGTCCTCCGAAATTTCTCTCTTAACGCAAAGAAAGGCGAGGTTGTTGCTTTGGTGGGACGAAGTGGAGCCGGTAAGACCACCATTGCGAATCTCCTGATGCGATTCCATGATCCTACAGACGGACGAATTACCATAGATGGCTATCCGATTGAAGAGTTGAAGCTACGTTCCTTAAGGGAACAGATTGGGGTAGTCCTCCAAGAGACGTTCCTATTCTCTGGTACAGTTAAAGAGAATATAGCGTATGGCAATCTACGAGCGAGCGACACGGAACTAGAAGAAGCGGCAAAGGCTGCTAACGCCCACGACTTCATTACATCTCTTCCAAACGGTTATGATACGCCTATAGGAGAACGCGGGGTTAAACTCTCTGGGGGAGAGCGACAGAGAATTGCTATTGCACGAGCGTTACTTCGCGACCCTGCAATTCTTATTTTAGATGAGGCTACGTCTAATATAGATTCAGAATCAGAAATATTAATTGAGGGTGCACTTAAGCGTCTGATGAATGGGAGAACAACATTCATCATCGCACATAGGCTTTCGACAGTGCGCAGAGCAGATAAGATCGTTGTAATAGAGAACGGAAGAATAGTTGAGACGGGGACCCACGCAGGATTACTCGAGAAAAACGGTCCCTATAGGAAGGTGTACGAAACTCAATTCAGGTTGAGAGAGGACTTGTTCACCGATGCTGTCTTGGATGCTGTTGCAACCGGCAAGTAGTCCTTCCAAGTAGAGAACCTACTCTACTTCAATGAATCCAAGATTTCCTCGAGGTGACCGTCTACTCTGACTTTTCTAAAGACCCCAATAATAATTCCCTTCTCATCAATGATGAAGGTCGATCTCTCGATGCCCATGGATTTCCTCCCATAAAGATTCTTCATCTTGTAGACCTGATAGCGTTTTGATATCTCCCCTTCGGGGTCGCTAAGGAGAGGGAATGTGAGCGAATACTTTGTTCTGAACTTCTGATGAGAAGAAAGGCCATCCCTGCTGACGCCAACTACCTCTGCTCCAGCTTTTCGGATCGTATCATGCGAATCTCTGAA
>SDBV01000368.1_pt1 | contig 64144 bp, 55 predicted proteins | sample 2277081 | NCBI WGS metagenome assembly SDBV01 (sample SAMN10402039, study PRJNA504765) | marine sediment metagenome | isolation source: marine sediment core GS10_PC15, 223 cmbsf | place: Arctic Ocean: Southern Knipovich Ridge | collected 2010
GACGCCTCAACCCACGAATGGATTTCCGGCATCCCAAAGTGGGACCTGGTTGCGATGATGGATGATGCAGACGGCAGGTTGCTTTACGCGCAGTTTTTCGAGGAAGAAGGAACACCCTCTACGTTTGCCGCATTGCATTACGTGCTTGGGAAGCACGGGCGATTCTGTGAGCTGTACCATGATCGGGCCAGTCATTTCGGCAGAACGAGCAAGGCTGGCGGACGCCCGGATGAAGAGCAGAATGGCCAGGTCACCCGAGCCCTGAAGGCCCTGGGCATTAAGCAGATATTCGCAAACACCCCGCAGGCCAGAGGGCGCAGTGAGCGTGCCTTTGGAACCGTGCAAGGCCGGATCCCGCAGGAGCTTCGCTTGGCAGGGATCAGGACCTACCAGGATGCAAATGTCTTCCTCGACAATGAGTTCAAACGAAGTTTCAATCGTAGCTTCGCCGTGAGGCCGAGACTCCCGGAGAGCATCTTTGTCCCGATGACAGGGATCGATCTGAATCTGCTTCTCTCGGTTCAACATGAACGTACGGTGAAGAACGACAATACCGTGCAATTTCGAGGAACAATCCTGCAGCTCCCCTCAACCCGTTCCCGAAATCACTATGTTCGCTGCCCTGTCCTGGTCCACGAGCTGACCAAAGGCACACTGGCCGTAACCTACCAGGGGAACCTGGTGGCCGAATACACAACAGATGGAGAAGTTATTCGAATCAACAAACCGAAAAGAAAGAAGAAACCAAACAAGGCAGCATGATGACAAAAGCGGACATTTCTAAAAGCTTATGATGCGGACTTGTTTAATTACTGCTGACACGAAACTTGCCATATTGCCTCCCCCTCCCGGCTTGACTACACTGCATCCCCACAAGGAGACCAATAATGCTAAAAACAACTCTGAAAAAATCGATTGAAAACGCAGCCGCCGACTTCGCCTTGACCATCGTCGGGGCCGTGAAGGGCGCAACCCTGGCCGAGTTGATGGCGCTCCAGGCAGGTGACAAGCCTAAAAAGTTACGTCGTAAACCTAAGGCAAAGGCAGCCCCCGTGAAGCGGAAAGGCAAGCGCATCTCCAGCGCCGACAAGGCCGCGCTCCTTGATACCATTGTTGCCCACCTGAAGAAGAACCCTGGCAGTGGCTGTAGCGCCATGGCCAAAAAGTTCAAACTACCGTCCGTCAAGATGGGTAAGTATCTCAAGGAGCTTCGTGCGAAGGGGAGAGTGAAGTCCGCCGGGAAGAAGGTTGGGATGGTTTACTCTGTGAAGTGAGTTTTGTGGTTCGGGGATTAGCAACCGTGCGGTTATTGCGATGTGGTTTCGTTTGAAAAGGGGCTGGTCGCTTTATATCGTAAGATGAGGTGGGAGACAGCCGAATTTTCGGGGCAGGCAGTTAAAGAGAGCAGGTCATGAAAGAGGGGCCAGATAGTCCGATTGGAGAAGCCCCGGTAGAACTTCTCAACATCCTCCGCTGTCAGAACCACTGCCTTCAGTTCGTAGTCCTGTTTGGCGTTGTACTCATCTAACAACGAGGTCGCCGGAGCTTCCGGCCCGCACCCGGGCCAGCCCACCCATATTCCCCGGTTTTCGCGCATCACAGGAGTCAGGGCTGTTATCAACCCCCCTGAGCTGGGTTCGACTTTCCATTGTTCACCATCCTTGATGACAACAATAGGCAGCCTGTTGGAAACTACCAGGAGGCGTTTTCCCGATAGTTGCATACGCCCTCTCCTTGTTCACTGCTTGAGCCTGCTTTCAGCGTGGCGAAGCGCCAATTTAGCCCGTCAGCACATAGCGTTTATTTGCTAATATACAAGGTCTGGGTCGGGTAGGCAAACTCGATTCCTTCTTTTTCAAAGTGACGGAAAATGGCGAGGTTTATCTGCTGCTGTATATCCATGTAGATATTGTAGTCTCGACTCAACACGTGGTACACACATTCGAAGTCGAGCGAGGAGTCACCGTAGTTATAAAAATGGGTCCGGTCGAACCTGGTGTTCTCTACCGACGATATTATCTCTTTGACGGCCAAGGGAATGGCCTCGAGCTTCTCAACGGGAGTTTGATACGTAACACCAAAGGAGAACACCACTCGCCGCTCATTCATCCGTTTGTAGTTTCTTATACGACTGTTTACTAAGTCAGCGTTCGAGAAAATGAGCTGCTCGCCCGAGAGCGACCTCACCCGCGTCGTCTTAATGCCAATCTTTTCGACGGTCCCCATCTTATCATCAACGATGATAAAATCACCCACCTCAAAGGGCTTGTCCATAAGAATCGCAATCGAACAGAATATGTCTCCCAATACATTTTGAATGGCTAACGCCACGGCAATGCCGCCGATACCGAGTCCGGCCACCAAGGCGGTGATATCGACGCCCAAGTTGTCGAGTATCAAAAACGCTACAACCGACCAGATCACCACCCGCGCAAAGAAGGATACGGCGCTGAGCGCTGAAACGCTGCCTGGGTCCTTTTCGCGCTTCGCTTTCTGAACCCGGGAGAGCAGACTATCGGTCAGAGAGTTGCCCCACAAAGCCACCTGGAGAAAGAAGACCACGGTGACAATAATCCTTACGATGTGAACGACGTTATCCGGCAGCGTCAGAAACAGTGAACCGAAGTAGAGTGAGATGATGACGATGACAAGCCAGTTGGTCCGCTTGATAACCTCCACCAGGACGTCATCGATCTGGCTGGCGGTTCTTTCAGCCACAGCCGCCAGGCGGCGTACCACGAGCAACTTGACCACCTGAATTACAAGGTAGGATGCGATAGCCAGACCAATCGCAATGATCCATTGCAACAGGGTGTTATCGAAGTAGACGGTTTGTAAAACATCCATGATTTATCCTCCGTACTCAATCCATTTTTCGAGAAACTGCAGCAACTCCTGCGGTGGTTTGACCCAGAGATCGGCGGCAGTTTCGCGCCGGGAGTCGCGGACCAAAACACTCAGCCCGCGCTCGCGCAAGGCGTTGAAGGCATCCTCGTCGGTCAGGTCGTCCCCCATGTAGGCCAACATGGCATCGAGTCCCATTTCTTTGATAATACTCTTGACCACCTTTCCTTTTGTGATTCCCGCAACTCTCAGTTCCAGGCGCAGATAGCCCGCATTATGATATGCCATTCTTATCATAATCGATCTTGGGCCTGTCACGCCATAGCGCTTGCGCGACGGCGGGCGACAAAGTTGCCCCTCCTGCAGGTAGTATATCGTAAGATGAGACGAGAAACAGCCGAATTTTCGGCTCAGGCAGCTAAAGAGAGCGAATTTTCGGCGCAGCCAGCTAAAGAGAGCGAATGCGCCAAGGCGTCGCCACCATGCCGTCTCATTCAACCACTCTCTCAATCGTCATCAAATCCAAGTCCAGGGCCACGTAAGTCAATCGTTCCGTCTGGCCTGGCTGTATCAGAACCGTGCATCCAAGTGTCGCCTGCCATGTGCCGCTCACGTACGGTGATTCGTGGATGTGCCCGTGAAGGGCAAACCGCGGTTGGATTTTCAACAGGAATGCTCGAATAGCTTCCGAACCCACTTCTCGACCGTCATGGCACACGTCCAAACCCAGTCCAGAAGGGGGCATATGCATCACACAGATGGTTCTCGATGGCTCGGAAGGGGCATCGACTTGTTTGAGTTCGTCCTCAAGCGTTGGGATCTTCCGGGCACATGCAAACCAGTCATGAATCGGTGTGAGTCCTTTGAAATCCGGCCAAGTTCCTTGCGACACGACAGCTTGTCCAAGTTGTTGCTGGAACTCGTATTGGGCAGTGTCCATGCGGCAACGGTCCTTCAGAGAAAAGGGATAATCGACAACCAAATTGAAGCCCAGGAACTCGAACCCGCCGACCGTTACGTTCCGATCCGCAATGTTAAGGACATGAGAGTGTGACTCACACATCGCGTCAAGCAGGAGATCGAAGGCCGCCAGGTCATCGTTTCCAGGCATACACAGGTAGGCAATGCCGGCCGCCTCGTACGCGGCAAAGTGTCTATCAAGGAAGTCCGTGATGAACTTGTCCTGTCTTTCGAGGGCGATGTCCTTCGGGTACATATCACCGCCGTTCACAACGGCTTCGGCGCATTCTTGGCGCGCGATGCTTAGAACTCTCTCGTATTTCCATTCGCATCCATGGAGATCTGTGACGTAGATAATTTTCATCCGCGAGCCACTTCAAACCGCATTTGAATCTTCGCACAAACTAATTTCAAGTAGATTGTTCTGCCCCCAACATCGTCACGGCACATAGCCCGCATTATGATATGCCACTCTTGTCATAATTGATCTTCCCCGACAAAGTTGCCCCTCCTGAAGGTATTATATCGTAAGATGAGAGGAGAAACAGCCGAATTTTCGGTTCAGACAGCTGAAGAGAGCAAACGCGAGCAATCTGCCACTATGTAGACATCGCACATGGAGGACAAATTATGGAAAAGAGTAATATGCCGGAAACCGGCATTATTCTCGTAGGTCGGCGTCTGCCCGATAACGAGAACTTGGGGCTCGGATATCTCATGAGAGCCCTCGACCTCGCCGGCTTCAAGGCGAAGGCGCTGTACCTCAACCACACGAGGGATGTATACAGAATCGCCTCCACAATCTTGTCCAGTCGTCCCCGAATAGTCGGCCTCTCTCTTCCGGACGGAGGTTCTTCTTTTCTACCACTTGCGCTGGGAGAATTGCTCGGTAAGCGAGGATTCGACGGGCATATTACCTGTGGTGGACAGTTCGCGACTCTGGGAAGGAATTGGCTTCTTGAACGCTACAATTGGATCGACAGCATTGTCCGTTTCGCAGGCGAGGTGCCGTTGGTCGATCTCGCATCGCGAATTGATTCCGGCCTCTCGGTAGATGGTATCCCCGGGCTCACAACCCGGAATGGAGACGGGTCTCCCGCACCGGTTATGAACACTACCCCGATGACAATCTCACCCATACGCGATGAGCTGCCGAAGATCCTTGGATTTCCGACCGCACACATGACCGCGACCCGAGGATGCAAGGGACGATGTGCCTACTGCGGCCCGGCGGCTATTCAGACCCTCGAACGCACAGAAGCGTGCCGAGCCGGGTTTTCGCCGCAGGACATTCGGTTGGGCAACGTCGGCGGCGTTCGTAAAAGGGATCTAGAGAGTCTCAGCAAGGAGATGGCCTCCCTTTGGCGCGATGATGGTGTGCGCTATTTCTATTTCGTGGACGAGCATCTCTTGCCGTACCGGGAGGCTGACGCGATGGATTTCCTCGCCGAGTGGAAACGACGCCTCGCGGCTCAGAAGATCGGGGGGTTTGGCATGGGCACGATGCTGCGAGCGGATCGCCTGACCCGGCCCGTGATCGAGAGCTTTGCCGACCTGGGTCTGGTCCGTGCTTTCGTGGGGCTCGAGCTGGCCACCGGGGAGGAAGCGGCCCTCTTCGGAAGGTCCGCACCGACCGAGAAAGATCTGGCGCTGTTGAACAGGTTCCGTGATCTCGGCGTGGCGACGGTCTCCAACCTGATGCTGGTTCACCCATACTCCACGGACAAAACAATCGAAGCGGGAATAGACCTGTTGGACAGCATCCCGGCAGGAGTTTTTGAGGTGACCCGTATGATGATCTACCACGGAACCAAGCTTTATGAACGCATTCTGGGTGAGGGCCGCCTCTCGGGAAACCCGATTCGCTACGGGTATGAAATCGAGGATGAGACCGCCGATCGCTTTGGACAGATCTTTACCCGCATTCGAGGTGAAGCCCTGTGGAATTACTCTCTGGCATACCGAACCCATGACGTTTTCCTGGCCATGGCGCTGGCGCGCCGATTGTTTCCAGACGGGGAACATTCCGGCACGGCCGAACGACTGGAAAGCCTCCGCAGCAAGGTGAACGCGCTCTACGTTTCGACTTACCGAGAAGCTCTTGAGCTGGCACGCAGTGGCGGCGGATACCGGGAAGCCGGTCCGCTCGTGGGCGGCACAAGACGGATCTCCGCGCTCATTGAAAGAGATCTCGCAGAAATCGAGGCGGCCCTTTCGGCTGTTCTCAGGCGCCCGGTCCGTCGATTCTCCCCAATTAGTCATGCTGCGGCGGCGGTGTTCACCTTTGCTCTGCTCGGCTCCCCTTCCGCCTGCAGTCATGTGGGAGCCCAAACGCTCGACTCCGGAACCGGAGACTCAGACACAGACTCGGACTCGGATTCGGACTCGGATACGGATACGGATACGGATACGGAGTGCACACAGAATGACATAGACAACGAAATGGAGGACTTGGCGACGGAGGTCAACAACGAGGTCCCGTGCTTCGCCGGAAACATCTTCCTGGACAATCAGTCGGTTCATGCCGCCCTCCAATCCACCTGGCCCGATGTGTTCATTCCTTGCGAGGACACCACCGCCGCAACGCAACTGACCGACCTGGCCGAGCAGGCGGTGGACCCCTCGGATTATCTTTGCCTGGACCAGCAGGTCACGGAGGTCGACGGTGGCTACTCCGACCAGATAGACACCATGGCGGACGAAATCGAAGAAGAGTGCAACGCAATCATTGAATCGGGTGACATATACGTAATCGAGTTTGACTCATCCGGCATTGTCGTCGCTGTCACTCCGCAGAACCAGGATCCACACTCCCTTGAAGTGGCCGCCTGCGTCATGACCGCGCTCGAGGGCCTGGAGTTCCCGTGTCTTGCCGATTTCGAAATCTGCCCCGAGTACATGATCGCCGAGTAGGTTTGATCAACGCACGAAACCCATCCCGAACACCCTGAAAAGCACATAGCCCGCACAATGATGTGCCATTCTTGTCATAATCGATCTTCCCCGACAAAGTTGCCCCTCCTGAAGGTATTATATCGTAAGATGAGATGAGAAACAGCCGAATTTTCGGTTTGGTCAGGTAAAGAGAGCGACTTGTGAAGCGGGCAACGGAGCAGAAGACGAACACGCGACCAGTAACAAAGTTGAGATAGTAGTTTCTATTGCTCTCATTGATTTCTAATTACGCCCCCAAAGCTGTCCTTCAAACTTGAATCCCAATACGAAGTAGGGAATTGCCTGATGTGATTCTGCGCCGGTGCGGTATTGGTGCTTTAGGTACCAATTGACCACCAGGATGAAAGAGGGGCGGTCGAAGAGGGCGCCGGGTTTGTTTTTGAGGATCCATACTAGAATGGGGCCAAGTCTGTCGGCGTAGGTGTAGTTGTCGCCGGTGCCGGCTGCGTAGTGATTGTCTTCGTAGAAGGTTCCAATTACGGAGTTGCGCAGGCCCACGAGTAGTCCGAAGTCGAATAGGTAGAACACGTCGGTGTCGTTGGTTAGGAACCAGCCTTTTTGAGCCGCTAGGGCGTCCATGGCAGGGGTGTAGAATAGGGTGTCGCCGTTATGCAGGTTGAGATCTGTGTAGTAGAAAGTGAGGTTGTTTCCGGCAATTATCGGGCCGACTTTACCGATGACATGTGCTCCCAAGTGAGCTTGTGCACCACGCACTGAGTAGTTGTCCCCATTTTCTTCCCCTGTGTCTAAAGCTGTTTCGGAGTAGTCGGATTCGACAGAATCGAAAGACTGCATGAAACCCATGTTTCCCATCCAATGAACAAAATGATACCCGCCGTAAAACGACAAAACAGATAACGGCTTGATGGTCAACGTTCCTCCGAGCTTGTACACCACCGGTGTCGCCATAGGCTCAAAAGAGATTCCGATGTGTGCGTCCTTAAAAAGCGGTGCCGGATTTTCGTAGAGGCGATATCTATAACCGACCTTGAGGATGTCCATTAGACCCAGTGGATTGAGTCTGAAGGTCAGAAGATTTGAGTATACGATACGGTTTTTAGGGAAGGGTTTCTCTTCCTGGCAAAGAGCGCCGGTCGAATACAAAATGAGTGCTACCAAAACCGCTCCTGTTATCCTCATGGCGCGAAATCTCATGGTGTATTACTCCTGTGTAGTAGCAGTTTCATGAACTCTTCCCGCGCAATATCTAAGTATTTGTAATTTCCCTTCTTGTCCGTGAAGTTGGCTAAATTATGGGGGACTTTGTTGTGAGCATATAGTCCGCATTATGATATGTCATAGTTGTCATAATCGATCTTGGGCGACAAAGTTTCCCCTCCTGAAGGTATTATATCGTAAGATGAAAGGAGAAACAGCCGAATTTTCGGGGCAGTCAGCTGAAGAGAGCCACGAGGGGAACGAACCGTCCTAGGGACAGTTAGCCGGAACCGGCGTGCACAAGTCGTCGAGGTTGTCGTGGACATCTATCGAAGTGGGTCCGCTGGTGAGCTGGTCCAGCACTTCGCACGCCTCGCAGTCGGGGAGGGAGCCGTTCACGGAATGCAATCGCTCTCCCACCATGTGATAGCATTGTCGTAGTATGCCGCACCGAGCACATCCATGTCTCCGTCTCCGTCCACGTCGGCGGCGTATACCGACCAGGGTCCGTCGAATCCCCCATCCACCGTGTGCTCGGTCCAGGCGGTACCGTCTCCCGCAGTGTTCTCCCACCAGGTGATGGCATCGGCACCGTTCGCCGCGCCGAGCACGTCGATGTCGCCGTCTCCGTCAACGTCCACGGCGTATACCGAAATGGCGAAGTCGAATGCCCCATCCACCGTATGCTCGGTCCAGGCGGTACCGTCTCCCGCGGTGTTCTCCCACCAGGAGATGGCATCGATATTGCTCGCAGTACCGAGCACATCCATATCGCCGTCTCCGTCAACGTCTGCTGTGTATACCGATATAGCGCCGTCGAATGCCCCATCCACCGTGTGCTCGGTCCAGGCGGTACCATCACCCGCAGTGTTCTCCCACCATGTGATATCATCGTCTTCATGAGCCGCGCCGAGTACGTCTATGTCACCGTCTCCGTCCACGTCCGCTGCGTATACCGAAGCGGCGTAATCAAATGCTTCATCCACCGTGTGCTTTGTCCACGCGGTACCGTCTCCTGCGGTGTTCTCCCACCATGTGATTTCATCGTCCAACCAAGACGCGCCGAGCACGTCAATGTCGCCGTCTCCGTCAACGTCCGCCGCGTAAATAAATGTGGCGCCATCGAATGCCCCATCCACCGTGTGCTTTGTCCAGGCAGTCCCGTCGCCTGTGGTGTTCTCCCACCAGATGATGTCATCGTATTCAAAAACCGCGCCGAGTATGTCCATGTCGCCGTCTCCGTCAACGTCCGCCGCGCATACCGAATTGGCGCTATCGGATGCCCCATCCACCGTGTGCTTTGTCCAGGTGTTACCGTCGCCCGTAGTGTTCTCCCACCAGGTGATTTCATCGTCCAACCAAGCCGCGCCGAGCACGTCAATGTCGCCGTCTCCGTCCATGTCGGCAGCGTATACTGAAACGGCGCCACTGAATGCCCCGTCCACCGCATGCTCGGTCCAGGTCGGAATGCAACCATCGGTATCCGTGTCGGTGTCAGTATCTGTGTCGGAATCGGAATCTGTATCGGAATCTGTGTCTGTGTCGGTATCTGAGTCTGTATCCGTGTCGCTATCGCCGTCAGCGTCGGTATCAACGTCCCCGTCGGAATCGGTATCCCCGTCGGTGTCAGTGTCGGCACCGGTATCGTTCCCCATGACGATTTCTTGCATGGACCAGCAACCCGCTGAAATCGCGGCTGTCAACGCAGCAATAGTTACGTACCTCATTCCCCGCCTTTCTCTTCGCGCGTAACAGCATTCTAACAGTGATTGCGAAAAGTCGCACGCTTCGAAACTTGCCATATTGCCTCCCCCTCCCAGCTTGACTACACTGCATCCCCACAAGGAGACCAATAATGCCAAAAACGACTCTGGAAAAATCAATTGAAACCGCAGCCGCCGACTTCGCCTTGACCATCGTCGGGGCCGTCAAGAATGCGTCTCTACAGGAGTTGATCGCGCTCCAGGAGGGCAAGCCGAAACGTCGTGGTCAGAAACCCAGCCCCAAGCCCAAAAAGCGAGGGCGCAAGCCCAAGGCAAAGGCAGTCCCCGCAAAGCGGAAAGGCAAGCGCATCTCCAGCGCTGACAAGGCCAAACTCCTCGACACCATCGTTACTCACCTGAAGAAAAACCCTGGCAGTGGCTGTAGCGCCATAGCCAAGAAGTTCAAGCTACCGTCCAGCAGGATGGGTAAATATCTCAAGGAACTGCGTGCGAAGGGGAGAGTGGGGGCTGTCGGGAAGAAGGTCGGGATGACTTATTCTGTGAAGTGAACGAGGTAGTACCCCCCAACCTCCCGAGTCTTCATCGATACGAACCGCCTCGCCTCGGCCGCACCCCTCCGCCTCGATTTTTTCATCGTCGTTTTCCTCCGTGTTTTAAAGGCGAAATATAAAGCCAGCTCAGGCCGGGATTTTCAACACGGGGTCAACCGGACGGGTACAGAAACACCACACATAACCGAACCAGGCAACAATGCGATTCTCGATGGCAAAGTCGGCTTCAGCGAGTGGTTAGCCATTTTCGTCTGGATCACACAGGTATTGATTGCCCACTACTCAAGAACGGTGATTGGATCGGTAAATAACTTCGAATTCGGAATGAGTACCTTATTCCCCTCGGAATCAAGCGTCGTGTATCGCAGGTCAATAGAAATAACAGCGCCCTCGTAGCCCGATACCTTTATGCGGTTTCCTTTCTCGAACGGGCGATATAGCAATATGAGGACACCGGAAAGAAGATTGGAAATCGTGTCTTTCAGAGCGAAGCCAAGCGCAAATCCCGTCAACCCCAGTCCAGCTACAAGCGCGGCCACATTGATGCCCAGCGTTCCGAGCGCAGTAACAAGACCAAAGACCATGAACGTGATACTGCTTGCACGAGCAAGCAGCGAAGTGAGATTCCCGGCGAGTTTCGATCGTTTGGCAGCACGAACGATTATTCTCTTCACTATTTTCGCAAGGACGAAGAAACCGGCGAAAATCGCTACCACTCCGATCACCTTCGGCGCCCAGAAAGTCGCTTCTTCAAGCAAGCATTGTAGTAGGATCTCCATAGCTGACTGACCTCCCTTTTTCGTTCTCAAGGAAATACCCAACGCCCAAGCCCACCTGTCCCGCCATCAGTGGGGTCGGGTGCAGTAACTCATTACGTAATCTTCTGCCTGCTTTTTGTGGCACTCCCAGGAACGCTTCACAGAAGTTGATCGCCCGATCCACGTTCTTGACTTTCAGGTACATATCTACCAGTTTTGGACTATTCATGCCGGTGGCCCCCTTTCTCAGGTCCGGTGTCACAACATTCAAAGAGGTGCTTCAGCGCTGTCGAACCGCGATGCGATTCAATGTCCATCTCCAAGAACTTGTCAGAACCCTCTGCGGATAGTCCGCACAATGATATGTCATAGTTATCATAATGGTTCTTTGGCGACAAAGTTGTCTCTCTGAAAGGCATCATATCGTAAGATAAGTTTGAAGACAGCCGAATTTTCGGCTCAGTCAGCTGGAGAGAGCCGGATTGATTGTTTCCAAGAAGCCAAGCATCAATCTCGTTCATAACTTCTTTACACCGTCGTGCCTATTGCCCAGGTAACGCTTGAAGGCCGCGTATGTTTCACGACTCAGTTGAGAATTTCTCCTGTATGAGAGATTGCCCACCAGACTGATCAGCGGCTGGCGGCGACCCCACAGGTTGCCCCAAACCCGACCTAGAATGCGCGGCATGGAATAGAAAGTCCGGTCGCAGGAGAGCATCTCGTCACTGATACCATCCAGAGACAGATGTCTATACCGGGCTACCGGGAAGGTCAGCGTGTAGTATTTCCAGTCTTCCGGGAATGTATCGAGCGCGATGCGACCCTCCGCTTTCATCTGGCCCCAAAGGCGCGTGCCGGGCAAGGGCGTCAGAAACAGCGCGTTGACATTGTCCACGCCGTACTGCCTGGCTGCCTCAGCGATGCGTTTTCCGATGCCCGGTTCATCTACGTCCAAACCGATGATGAAGGAACCCACGACCAGGATCCCGTGCCGTTGGATGCGCCGCACAGAGGCCCGAAAGTCCCGGCCCTTCAGAAAATTGAACTTCTTGCTGACTTCCCGAAGCCCCTCCGGCGTCGGCGATTCGAAGCCGATGAAGACGCCCCGGCAGCCCGCCTTCGCGGCCAATGCCAGGAGTTCCTCGTCATCGGCGAAGTTGATCGTGACTTGGGCGACCCATTCTTTTTTCAGCTTCGCCTGTACCATGGCGCGAAACAGGTTCTTGGCGCGGGAGATGTGTTCGGGACGCGTGCCCACGAGGTTGTCGTCCACAACCAGAACGCGTTTCTCGCGGATCAGCCGAAATTCCTGAACGACGTTCCCAATGGATCGCATCCGGTAGCGGGCCCCGTTGAACGCTGTCACACTGCAGAAGCTACAGTTCAAGGGACAGCCGCGCGTTGTCTGAATGGCTCCGAAGGCATATCCTGTTGCCAACAAATCATGACGAGCGGCTGGGGTATCGCTTATCTCGGCGAGCCCTCCATCATACCGGCGTTTCAGGCAGCCGTGCCGAGCGTCCTCCAGCACCTGAGGCCAGATGCCCTCGCCTTCCCCCGTGACAACCGAGTCCACACGCTCCATGACTTCGTCCACGCACATGGTTGCGTGAATGCCGCCCATGACGACAGGCACGCAATGACGCCGGAAGTGAGCGGCCACTTCATAGGCCCGGTTCGCCTGCGAGGTGAACGCGGTGATGCCCACCAGGTCCGGCAGAGGCATCGACGGATAGGCCGGGGCGCCGAGGTTCTCGTCAACGACCGAGATTTCCCACTCCGGCGGGGTCAGGCCCGCAAGAACCATAAGGCTGAGCGGCTTCCACACCCGGTAACGGTTCCAGCGGCTTTCCCTGACTCTGACGATGCTGACGAGCGGGTTGGAAGGATTGATCAGATATAGTCGCATAGCATGTCTAGGCCGACACGAAGTCAGTCGTTGGCCCCGGATGGACTTTCCGAGAGGGACAGGTCTTCTGAGGCTGTTGCGCATAGCCCGCACAATGATATGCCATTCTTGTCATAATCCATCTTCCACGACAAAGTTGCCCCTCCTAAAAACCAACGACCTTAATGCAGCTTCGCCCTTCGCGCCTGCTCCGCCGCCGCCCGCACAAGAGCCTCCTCAGTCGTCTCGTCCCACGGTTGTCTCAAGGTTGCTTCGATGACGTTGTGGTCAGCCCCAACAACCAACCTGAACCCGCTATCGTTGACCTGATATTACACGAAAATCGAGATGTAGTCCTACCCCAGTTCGAAATATGCCTGCATCAGGGTGTTAGCCTCCGGCCGCATCGCCGGGTCATGGTCAGGCCACGCGATCTGCAGCAGGTACTCGTTGTCGTTGGTGGTCAGGGTTTCGTCGATGTCGGTGACGACCGCCATGTTCGGCACGCACGACTCGGTGTCGGTGTCCGAGTCGGTGTCGGTATCCGTATCGGTGTCGGTGTCAGTATCCGCATCCGTGTCAGTATCCGTGTCTGTCGTCCCACCGTCGTCGCCGCCCGACGAACCGTCCGAGCACCCGCCACAAACCAGCACGGTCGCAAGCACCATCAAAAGCAAGTATCGCATTACCCCCACCTTTCGTTTTGCACGTGGAAACATTCTACGTGTTCCAAGAAAGCTGTTATGTCGAGACAGCGGCCTAACTGGACCGGAGTACCACTTCACCGTCAGACCATCACAGACACCCTGCTCGGGCGATATATCGTGCTTCGTGGGTTTCGAAGTGGGTATCGAAAGGAGCGAGCGGGCCGGAAACCCTTATGGCAGTAGGGGGCTCACAGTTACGGTACGTAGCTCATCACCATCGGTCAACGGCTTCTTCGAGTCCTGAAATCAGGAAAAAGCAACAAGGCGGCCCAGCCCCTCGGTGGACGGCCGAACCCCGGGCTCGATCGCCAGATAGGAGGTCACCGGCGAGACAGGCAAGGCAAATCGCGCTTAAGGGCAAGATCCTCGGTAGTGGGGCGAGCCTCCGATTCCACCCGCGAACATGCTCCCAACGCGGGGGGTCTTTTCATCGAAGCTTTCCATGTTAGACTCACCCGTGTCATATAAATTCGGCATTCCAAGTGTCTGGATCAAAGGAGAAGGTTCGATGAATTATTTTTCAGTAATCAGGCTTGCTTTGTGTGTCTCCGTTGTGGCGGTGGCGTGCAGCGACGGTTCGAAGGAAACCCCCGACGCCGGGACTGACGCCGGGACTGACGGCGGAGCGGACTATGCTTACCCGATCACCGACGTTTCGGTCGAGTGGTTCCCATGCTCTTTCATTTACGGAGAGGACGACGGCCTCGCCGAGTGCTCATCGACAGCGATGCCGTTGTTCTGGAACGACCCTGACGGCCGTACCCTCGAAGTATACGCGAAGCGCCGGCTCTCCGCCGAGCCTGTGAGCGACGGCCAGATCTGGTTCTTGCACGGCGGCCCCGGCGCTTCAGGTGTGGAGGGCCTGCCGCCGTTGATGGAGAAGATACAAAACCTATACCCCGAACTCGATGTCTACACGATAGATCACCGGGGAGTCGGCGACTCGGGGAAGCTATCCTGCCCGGAGGAGAACTCCCAGGATTTCGATATCGATGTCTGCATTGGGCAACTGGAAACGGAGCTTGGAGACGAACTGCAGGCCTATACCACCTCTGATTCCGCGATCGATCTCGCCGCGTACATCGAGGCTTCGCGGGAGCCGGGGAAGAAGGCGCTGATCTGGGGCGGCTCGTACGGTACCTTTATCGGCCATCGTTACCTGCAGATCTTCCCTGAGCAGTCAGACGGTGTGGTCTTCGAAGGAGTTTGTCCCGCAGATTCGACCTTCATATGGAGCCCGGAAGGTTTCGATCGGGCGGGGAAAGATCTCTTCGCCGCGTGCCAAAAGGACGACTACTGCAGTTTGAAATGGGGCAAGAAACCGCTTGAAAAGATCCGGGATCTTTTCCAGAGGGTCTGGTACCAGGATCATTGCTCGGCCGCGGAAAATGTCCAGTACTACGTGCCTTCCATGGCTACCCGTCTTCTTTACTACTACCCGTATCACGACGTTGTCCCGGCCTTGCTCTACCGCCTGGCGAGATGTGAGCCGGAAGATATCACGGCCATGTGGGGGGTCGCCAACATGCTCTACGGGGACGATAGCACGTTCCAGGATCTGGGCGACGGTTACTCCGAGGTCCTTTACAGGAACATCGTGTACTCGGAGATGTGGGAGCACCCCGACTTCCCGGATCTGGCGTCGCTGGAACTCTACTGGGGTGAACTGGAGGCCGACGCGGTGTTCTGGACCGGCTCGGGGGAGTACATGTACGAGGAGTGGGAGGTGTGGCCGAAGTACAATGACGAGTTGTACGACGATGAATGGGCGCAGACCGACGTGCCCATGCTCATGCTACAGGGAATGCTCGATCCGGCCACGCACTACACTCACGCGGTGACAATGGGGGAACAATTGAACGGACCGAACCAGACGTTTCTCTTGTTCCCGACTGCTGCGCACAACATCACCAGCGGGACGCCGGTTTCGGATGACCCGGAGGAGACGCACTGCGGCAGGCACCTGATGATCGAGTTTTTGAAAAACCCGAACGCGACGCTGGATACTTCCTGCATGGATCAGGTGATGTCTATCAACTTCGAGGGGAATACCGATCTTGCGCAAGAGGTGTTCGGGGTTTCTCATCTATGGGAGAACGGCGTTTCGTATTCCAACGCGCGGGAGACACCCATCAGCAGGGCTGACGCGGCTTTCGTTCGGGCCGAGCTACGCCGGCGGGCGCGACAGGACCTGCCGGGCGCGAGGAGACACCTGGGTTACTATTGATGAACCCTACCCACTATCCCCGTGCACCCGCAGCAGCCTGACTACTTGGAAGACGAGGCAAGCCGCAGGCGGGACGCCTGGCTGAACGAGCCGTTTCGTTGCAAGGCCATCTCCACCACGAAACTGAGGGGCTGCAAGTTCGAGTGGATCGATGGCGGTCACAGTTTGAAGTTCCAGGTCTCCGACGTTGTCTGCGAGGACGTGGAGTTCGACGCGTCCGGGAACCCGTCGCGTTTGATCGGTTGCGTTGGACCATGGTTGCGGGTGCCGCGCAACAACACGCTGAAGAAAGCGAAACGACAGGACGTATGGTCGGGCAGCCACCGTCGATCACTTGATGATGGCCTGGTCGATCTCGGCGAGCATACGCTGCTTGCTCTTCTGGAAGACACCCTCCAGAGCCAGGATATTGGACACGTGATTGGACCTGAAGATTATGCCGCTCCCCTCCACGGAAGACACGAAGAGGCGCAGCTCCTTTAGTGTCTCCAGGGGATCGAGCGGTCGCCACCCGGGATCTCCAAAAGCCTCCTTGTACGCCCGCGCCCCTGGCGGCAGCATCAGCGTGAGGGTCGAAGCGAACCTGGGCCCTATCCTGTCCACCAGGCGCGCCGAGTCCACCGCGTGCCGCTCCGACAATCGGGGCCCTCCCAGACCGAGGACGATCATCGTGGACAGCTTGATGCCGGCTGCGGTCGGCTTCTCGCAGAGCTCCACCATCTGTTCGTGGGTGACCCCCTTGCCGATGCGTTCGAGGATCTCGTCACAGCCGGATTCCAGGCCCACATACACCTGGGTCAACCCCGCTTTCGCCAGCCTCTCCAGTTCCGCGACCGACTTTTTCTCGAAGTTCCGCGCGGAGGCGTATGCGGTCACACGGCGCAGGCTCGGCAGGCGATCGTGCAGCCGGTCCAGTATCTCGTGCAGGCGGTCGGTGGACAGCGCCAGCGGGTCGCCGTCCCCGAGGAACACTCTCCTGACCTCGGGCAGGTGATCCCCGGCCCAGTCGATTTGTGCGAAGAGGTCCTCTCGAGACCGCGGACGAAACCGCTTTTGCCGGTAGGTCACACAGAACGCACAGCGGTTGTGGGAGCAACCTATAGTCGCCTGCAGGATGAGTGAACCCGCCTCCGCCGGCGGCCTGATGACCGGTTCTTCGTAGATCAACATTTCCAGCCCTCCGGGGAGTCATTATAGGGACCCATCCGGTGACCGTCATCCACGGACAGAACTTTTCCCGGTGCCTTTCCGCGATCATTGATAGAATGCTCCTGCGTTCACAACGAAAGGGCAGGGATATGAGGTACTTGCTTTTGATGGCGCTTGCGACCGTGCCGGCGCTTGGTTGTCATCACACCGGCAGCCTGAATGGAGATGCCGGCCCGGACACAGACTCGGATTCGGATTCGGATTCGGATACCGATATCGACTGTACTCAGGGGGCGTACAGCGGCGATTTGACTGTCGAAACGCAATCGGACATTGCAACCCTCGCGGGATACACTTCGATCTCGGGAGACCTTTATATCAACTGCCCCTTGTGCACCGACTTGAGCGATTTGGTTTGCCTTGCATCGGTGGGCGAGCGCTTGTTGATCGCAGACAACGACACCCTCACGAACCTGAACGGCCTGAGCGGCATCACCTCGGTGGGCTTGAACTTGTCAATCTCCGACAACCACGCCCTGACAAGCCTGTACGGGCTGAATGGCATCACCTCAGTAGGCGAGGGGGGTGGGGGCTTGACTATCTCCTTCAACACCATCCTCACCAATCTGACCGGCCTGAGCGCCCTCACCTCGGTGGGCTGGAGCTTGTCATTCTACGACAACTACGCCCTCACCAACCTGGACGGTCTGAGCGCCCTCACCTCGGTGGGCGGGGCTTTATACATTGATTTTAACGTCTTACTTCCCGACTGCGAGGTGTGCGATCTTCTGGACCAGCTTACCAGCGTACCTACTGGCATCGATGTCCACGACAACCTCGACGATTCATGCACCCCGGTTCCGGCGAACTGTCCATAACCTTATTCTGAAGTGCCATCAGACATCTTTTTTCCCGGAAAAATCGAGACCCGACGATAAAAAACCCGCCGAATCCCCCGCCGAGTAGACCACCTGAACCAATAAGAACCCGATACATATCGGCCTGTAAGAGCACCCAAACCAATAAAGACCCCGGTCGGGACCGGCATTTTCGATCACCCAAACCAATTGGAACCCGGTCGGGACCGGCATTTTGATGGTTTCAAACCAATTAGAACCCGGTCGGGACCGGCATTTTCGAGCACTGAAACCAATTAGAACCCGGTCGGGACCGGCATTTTGATGGTTTCAAACCAATTAGAACCCGGTCGGGACCGGCATTTTGATGGTTTTTTACAGTAGGGCTGCAACCAGCGTCTCAAACAACCCCCAAATAGCTCAAGCATCACCCAGGAGGGATTTCACCGCGCGATCTTCTTCTCAAGATCCCCGCCGCACTTCTCGCACCGCGCCACGTAATGCCCCTCTATTGAAATAACTCTGGTATGAGTTGTAACCGTAATTACCCGATAGTCTAGCCGTTTTTCGCCCGGGGCGAAAACCGTCATCCATTCCCGTCATCCGTTCTTCACGGCATTCGATCCTATGTTATAATGTCGTTCTCAACAAAATGGAGGCGCCATGAAAAACTTGCTTTTAATGGCTCTTGCGGCCGTTCTCATGGTCGGGACGGCGATGGCGTTCGGATGTTCCAGCGACGTCGATTCCACGTCTGACGGCGGGACGGACGCGGACACGGACGCGGATACGGATACGGATACGGACGGGGATACAGATACGGATTCGGACGGGGATACGGACACGGATACGGATGGGGATACAGACGGGGATACGGACGCCGACACGGATACCGTGGACACGGACGCACTGTGCCTCGACCTGTCCGGAAACTGCACGGCCGATCCCTGGTCGATGTGCTCGGCGAATTACCAACCGCTCCCGGATGAGCTTGCCCTGGACTGCGACTGGATGTGCTGCGTTCCGGCCCCCGCCGGATACTCTTGCAACGAGGAGGCTGACGCAAACTGCCTGGTAGGAGATTCCTGTGAGGTGTGCTGGGGGGATGCGGGCGGCGGGCTCGAGTGCCAGGACGGCCGCGTGTGTTGTGCATATTTCTGCGAGTGAGAGAGCTATTCCACGACTGACTTGACCTTGCCGTCCGTTGTGTTTTGGAATCCGATAAATTTCGCAAGCCGTGACACAACAATGACATTTCATTTCTATATTAGCACCCGTAATTGATCGTCGACATCGAAGATCATAGTGGCCGATGCAAGCGGGAGCACAATATGATTGATCAAGTGCAGGCCAACAAGATCCGACCTCATACCTTTCACATTCCCGTGATGGGAACAGGTTTCACGGCGGATACGCCGTTAAAGGTGGCCCGTTACGGCATATCGTCGGTGATCTCTCTCGTGGACGACGTGTTTCTCGAGCAGCTTCGACGTTACTACTGCGAGCGGGAGGACGAGCCGTACACCGAGATTCGCAATGGCGACGAGGACGCGCGAGCCAGGCGGATAACGGCTTATCTCAATCTCCTCGACCGGCTGATCGAGAGGGACTTTGAAGCGCTCAGGATGTCCCCGTTCGAGCCGGGCAGCGAGATAACACGCTACTTCGAGCTTCTGCCCGATTCACCCAGGAAGACTCTTTACCACCGGATGCTCGGCACGGACGACGCTGGACAACGGGTTGAGATGCAGACCGAGCTTCGCCGGATGGTCGAGCGGGGGCGAATGGACGTCAACATCATGACCAAGATTGACCGGGCGACCGACAACAAGGGTGATCCGCGTCCGACGGAGTTCTCCGATGCTCTTGCCGCGCTTCGGGGGGTTGCCGACAGTGACATCGAGACCGGTCTCGTGCTTTCGGCGGGCCTGAACACGCGACTTTTCGGGTATCTCTCATCCTTCGACGCCTTCTATCCGGACGGGCAGGGGCGCCTGAAGAAGCAGATCGTGCTCAAGGTCAGCGACTTTCGTTCGGCGCTGATCCAGAGCAAGTTTCTGGGTCGCAACGGACTGTGGATCTCGGAATTCAGGGTCGAATCAGGCCTGAACTGCGGCGGGCACGCTTTTGTTACGGAGGGTCATCTACTGGGGCCCATCCTCGAGGATTTCAAGAACGGTCGTCAGGCCATTCTCGATACCGTTCGCCCGATTTACGGGAAGGCCCTCAAGTCCCGCGGCATCGCTGTTTTCGACAACCTGCCCGAGCAGAGGGTGACCGTACAAGGAGGGATCGGGACATCCGACGAGGACAGATTTCTGCGAGCCCGGTACGGCGTCGACGGTACCGGCTGGGCCACTCCCTTCTTGCTGGTGCCCGAGGTGACCAACGTGGACAAGGCCCACCTGGAAAAGCTCGCCAAGGCGCAAAGCGGCGACGTTTACCTCAGCGATTCATCCCCCCTCGGCGTGCCCTTCTGGATGCTTCGGACTTCGGACAGCGAGCTTAGGCGCGTGAACAGGATAAAGGAAAGGTGTCCAGGGAGTGGCTGCAAGAAGGGTTATCTGGTCAACAACACGGAGTTCTCCAGGGCGCCGATCTGCGCCGGCTCGCGGGCATACCAGAAAAAGAAGCTCGAGCAGATCGAGGCATCGGGACTCTCCGGCGAGGAGCTGCGATCGGCTCGTTTCAAGGTGACGGAGAAGGCGTGCATATGCAACGACCTGTCCGGCGGAGCGATGTTGAAACTGGAGATCGATCCCACGGCGACGCCCACCGTCTGCTGCGGGCCCAACATAGTCAACTTCTCCGCGGTCGCCACGCTGGAGGAGATGATCGGGCACATCTACGGCAGGCTTTCCATCACCGACAATCCCGATCGCCCGCACATGTTCATGTGCGAGATGGGGTTGTATTTCGACGAGCTCGAAAAGCAGTTGAATGAGTTCGAGGCGGGTGTGTCCAAGTGTGCCGCCTGCTATTTCGACAAGTACAAGAAGAACATGGCAGAGGGAATCGACTACTACCGATCCATCGTCGATGAGCTGCCGGCCGGGGACCGCGCCTCTTTCAATGAGAAGCTCAACCACTACGAGGGGAAGCTCACAGCCCTGCAGATCAAAGAGCCCGCGAGCTTCGACTACGCCACCGTAACTCCGTCCCCCGCTCTACCCATCTGATAGCAAGACAATCCTGGAAGGGAGTGGAGGAGTCCCAGTTTGCGAAAACGCGTCCGCCTCCGCAAAACACTTCTCGATGTCCCGAGAGTGTCCCCTGACCACCAGTCCGTTTGACCTCCGCCGTTTTTTTGTACGTAAATGAGATGACAATCCGAAAAAAGCAGGAGGTTGTAAAATGGAGTCGATACTCAGGGTTCTTCACGTGGACGCGACATCGGGTTTTTACAAAATAGAGCGTTTTGAGTTGGGCAAGTTCTTCGGGCCGATCGATCTGGGGCTTCACCTTTCCCAAAAACACAACAGCCTGAACATCGGGACGGGCCTCCTGTGTGGCTCCATCTTTCCCGGATCCAACAGGCTGATGTTCAGCGGCATGTCCCCCTGCTGGGGCAACTTCTACATCTCCTCCATGGGCGGCGCGGGGCTCGTGTTCGACAATTTGGGCATCAACATGTTCTCCATCCGCGGCAAGGCGCCAGTGCCTTCGGTGCTCTACTTGAATCGCACCCATGGCGAGGAGATAGAGGTGGCCCTGGAGCCAATCGAGGTCGGCGAGGTCTGGAGATCGGGACGCTGCGGTGTCTACTCGATGATGGACGAGGTCTTTGCGAGGTACGGCGACCGCTATAAGGAGGATCCGCGAATTTTGGCAACGGGGCCGGCCGCGCGCGCCACCGACGTGGGAGCGGTGGTCTCCGTTCCAATAAAGAAGGGCGAGCTCACCTTCGTGGATACCTGGGCCGGCAGGGGCGGCTTCGGCAGCAAGATGTTTCAGGAGCATGGAGTCGCCGCGGTGATCTTCGGTGGTACGTTTGCGGACGAGGATTTTCGGGATCGCAAGGTGGCCAACGAGTGGTTTGAGGCAAAGTACAACAAGAAGATGGCAACCAAGGACCTGGAGACCACAACCAAGTATCGCTATGATCCCGACCTGAAGACGGGCGGGACCTTCGGGGTTAACTACTCCAAGGTGGGGGGCAAGATCATTGCCTTCAACTACCGCAGCGTCTTCATGTCCGAGGACGAGCGGATCGACATTCACAAGAGGTTGGTGCTCGACCATTATCTAAAGCAGTTCAACGAAGAGACGATGGCCCTCCCAAAGGCAAAGGGGATGAAGAATTGCGGCGAGCCCTGCGTGGCCATGTGCAAGAAGATGTGGGGCGAGTTCAAGAAAGACTATGAGCCCTACCAGACCATGGGGCCGCTCTGTGGGATCTTCGATCAGCGGGCGGCGGAGAAGCTCAACCACCACGCGGACACGCTCGGGTTCGACGGAATCTCCGCTGGCGGAGTCGTGGCCTGGCTCATGGAATGCCTCGATGTGGGGCTGCTTTCAAAGGAGGAGTTGGGCGTGTCCCGCGCGCCGGTGTTCGAGAGCAAGGATTTCCAGGTTGTGGAAGACTCGCTCAACAACGCAGAGCTGGGAGTGGAAATTCTCGATTCGATCATCGAGGGGAGGGGCGCGCTGAACCTGTCCCGGGGTCCGCGGTCAATGGCCCGGAAGCTGGGCGAGGAGCGCGGAGCGAAGGTGCTGGACCTGTTCGTGCATTGCGCAAGCGCGAGTGATGGGTGGATGGTGCCCAATCAATACTGGACCCCAGGGGTTCTTTCTCCCATGCCCATCATGGGCAAGTACTACATGTACTACGGGGATGATTTCATGGAGCCGAGGGAGCTGGGCAGGAAGAACGCGGAGAACATGAAGAAGGAGCTAATTCTGGACAACGCCGGTTTCTGTAGATTCCACAGAGGCTGGGCACAGGAGATTGTCCCCGACGTGATCGAAACACTCTGGGGTAAGAAGGAGGAGTTCCTGAAGTCAGTGGAGACCACCGCCTCGCGCATTAACGAACGCAACGCATCGGTCTACTGGCGGTCAGCCAGAAACATAGATTTTCTGCGCACCTGGATCGAACGTCATCGCGACGTGCTGAAGAATAAAGAACCTGCCCTTCAAAAATGGATCGAGGCGTTCGAGAAAGATCCAAATGAGGCGGCATTCGAGTTCTGGTTCGAGACTCAAAAAGGCGTGCACGAGGTCTTGAGCGCGCGTTCTCGATAGCTGTAAATTCTGCTTGTCGCCCTTAGACTGTCTCTCATTCCTACCACAGTGTGGCGTATTTCATGAGGTTTCCTCTCCACGACTCGTATTTTGCTTTCACTCGATGACGGAATCGTCGTCCACTATCATGGTCGTATCATCGTGCCCGGAGATGCCTGGCAGAATCTCCCAGGTGCTCCCCCCATGGTTGATGTTGTTCTTGATTACCGAGTCCTCTATTTGAATGGTGCCGTCGTGGTTGTTGCTGACAAAGAAGATGGCGGCTCCGTATGCGTTCACCTCGTTGTGCTGGATGTCCACTCCGCACAGCGACAGGGTCATCGTATTCCCGTCGTTGTAGATCGCGCCGCCGCTGCCGCCGCCGGGAGTTCCGTCTTGGGCGGGGTTGCCGCCGTTGCCGATAGCCCGGTTGTGCGAAAAAAGGCTGTTGATGACCGTCCACGAGACCCCGATGCTGCTTATCCCGCCGCCGTTTGAGCAGACATTGTCCAGATCTTCACTGCCGCCGAAGGTGCTGTGGACAACGTAAACGGGTTGATCGTTGTACTGGCTGAAGACGCGGATACCCGCGCCCCCGACATCCGGTCCGGTATCGGCGCAGGAGTTGTTGAAGAACCTGCAGTTGATCACCTTGAACCTCCCGCCTCTGATCCAGATGGCGCCTCCGCCGTCGTACTCTTCTTCCGAGCTGGAGTCTCCGTCGACAAGACTGAGGTTCTGTACCGTGAGTTGAGGGTGGTCCTGGTCCTGGCATTCGGAGGTGGTCCACACCTGGTTCTCGTCACACGTGTTCATGTAGAGGATGCGTCTTACCCCGCCGCCGCTTAAGGAGACCTTTCCGCCGCCGTCGATGACGATCCTCGGTCCCGTGTCGTTGAAGATCTTCGCGGTTTCATCGAGGAGGATGGTCACCGGATCCGGGCCACAGTCAAAAGTGATGACGCCGCCCTGTGCGATTGCCTCCACAACGGCCTGGCTCGTGCAGTTCGTAGGCGTGCCGTCGCCGATGACGTGATCCGGCTGGGTGACATCCTCCTCCATCGCCTCGTCCGGCACCGGGCAATTGCCGTCCGGGTTTCCCGCCGGGGGCATGTCGTCATCCCACGGAGTGTATTCAACATCGGGGTTTTCGTTTGAGGCGCCGTCCTCGCTATCCTTGCAGCCCGCCGCAAGAAATAAAAAAAGGATGGCCAGGGCAAGAGCTGTTTTCATCATCGCGATCTCCTGATGCCTTCCCTCCAAAGAGCTTCGAAAGAGTTGGAGTCATTATTCTCCAGGCTATTTTAGTACAAACCAAAGATCAGTCCTATCAACGATATAGTAACTTCTTGATGGGGGACGAGCGAGCAACTGTCCGATGAGCCGCCCGAATTTTCATCGGTGTCGTCATCATCTTCGTAGTCCGAATCTGTGTCGGAGTCAGTATCCGAATCCGAATCTGTGTCGGAGTCAGTATCCGAATCCGTGCCTGCGTCTGGGTCCGGTGACTCGATGCACTCGCCGTCGGCGACATCGATGATGATGTCCATTCCGTGGTAAAAGCGAAGAATATCGTCGTATATCCAGCCGTTCTCCGAGAGGCAATGGGCACCGTTTTGCGATTTGCATCCCCGGTTGTACACGTTGCCGGGATCTATCCATCCAAGTGAGGTCTGCTCCACGTCGTCCCCGGAGAGATTATAATTGTAGGTGACGTATTGTTCGGTGTTCGAATAATCGTTGTCGCTCGGGAGCGCGACACAGTCGTCCACAGACGGGATCGCGCCGGCTACATAGAAAGCGCAGATGGTCACGTCCTCATAGGTGAGGACCTCGCCCGAAGTTTCGGCGACGGCCTCGTAGTGCTGCGACTGCGGTTCATTGCCACAGGTGTAGACCTGGTCACCCGTTCCATCGCCGATGCTGCCCGAGGTGTCGAGCTTATAGTAGAGGTAGCTGCGCGCCGCGACAGCCTGAGCCTTCAGCGCCTCGAAATCGGCGTTGCCGTTCTCGCAGCAAACAACATGGGGCAGATAGTCGGTCTCCACATCTACTATCCCCACCCCATCTACTTCCGCTTCGCAATATGCAATCGTCCCAAACGGCCTGTCGACCAGCTCGGCCGTGTCATACCCATTATCGCAACCCATTGCCGAAGCAAGCGCTATAACCAGCACCGATCCTGCAGATCTGATCCTGCTTGAAATCATGAATTCCCTCCTTGCGTGCAAGCAAACACAATAAGTATAGACGCTCACCCTCGAAATGACACGGATACTTGCTTGCGAGAAAAGAACGAAAAAGGGAGTCATGCCTGGAAAAGGCGACCTTGACATACCAAATAGGATATGTATACTAAATATAGTATGTGGCAGATATTCGAGCACAAAACCGTAGAGAAACAGCTTCGATCTTTGCCGAAAGAGGTTTTGAGACGGTATGAGAAGTGGAAAGACATTGTTTTTGTTTCCGGGCCCAACGGTTTGAAAATGATCAAAGGATTCAGAGATGAAGCTCTAAGGGGCGAGTGGAAAGGACACAGATCCTCAAGGCTAAATTCTCAATATAGAGTCATTTACAGGGTGAAAAAGGGTGAAGTATTGGTTCTCGTCATGAGCGTCACACCCCATGACTATAGGAGAAAGTAGAATGAAAAATTTTGCCAAAGCAAAAACAAGGATAGAAGTCTCCGTTGGGGAATCCGTAAGAATTATTCGTGAACTACAGGAATTGAGTCAAAACGAACTCTCCAAGATTACAGGAATACCTCAATCAACCATTTCTGCTATTGAAAATGATCGCGTAAAATTGGGTATTGAGAGAGCAAAGGTTCTTGCTCGCGCTCTAAAATGCCACCCCTCAGTTTTGGTATTTCCGGGTTGGAACGTAGAAAAAGAAACAGCGGCATAACCAACCTCCTGCAGCGCTCCTCACCTCAAGCCCATGCGGCGGCGCAACAACCACTCCCCGAAGAGCATCGACAGAAGAAGGACCAGAGGAATCGGGTGGTCCCATATGGGGAAGTCCTCCCTGGAGAGGACCTCCTGCTCGATGGTGTCCTTCATCCCGATGCCGGGCAGATCCAGGGTATCCACCGTGTGGAGACCTCCGGACGATGTCGCAATGGCCTCCATGAACGATATGTCCGGATCCAGGTGTTGCAGCTCGATCCTGGCAGGCTTGACCAGGAAGCGGTCGTTTGCCCGCAGGTCGTTCGGCGCGGTGACGCGCACTTTGTGGGGGCCTTCGAGCCGGGGTTCCCACTCGCGCCTGAAACGCCCCTCCTCGTCGAGCCGCACCGGGATCACGTCCTGTTGCTCCACGCCGGAGTCGTCGAACCAGGATATCGCCATCTCCAGCTTCGCTCCGGACATCGGGCGATAGGTCACGTCCAACAGCTCTATCTCGATGTCGGCAAAATCGCCGGGGTCGACGGTTGCCGGGGATACGTTCACCCGCAGGCGATCCAGCTCGGGATCGTGGGTGAGCCAGGCGATTATGCGGCGCCAGAGATTGGGGTAGACCTCGGCCGAGCCCCCGCCCATGGGGCCGGTGAACCGCCATCGCCAGGTTGAATCGGTGGTGATGGTCAATGTCCTTCCCTTGCCTACGTCCCGCACGGCAAGAAGCGGGGCCGGCCCGTTGTCCGCGCGCAGATGGGGGTGCTGCGCGAGCACCACTGCTTCGTTGACGGCTCCGGCGACCCTGACGATTCCATCGAGATGCGCGACGGACTTCCACAGATTCAGGTTGGCGGACGGGTCTTTGGTGAGTTGCATCAACGGGTGGCGCTCTCCCGCCTCGGTGATCTTGGGCAGGAACGAGCCTGAGTCGACCATCCTGGAAGAGGGGGTGTTCGCCGGCAGGAGCTTGAGGGGAAGCACATCGCTGATGGGTTCCCGCGAGAGCAGGCCCGAGCCGAACCCGTCGGTGCCGCCGAGCAGGACAAATGCGCCGCCCCTTTCCACAAAGGAGGCGATATCCGGGAGATAACGGTCTACGCCGACGCCTGCGGGATCGAAGTCCTGAAAGATCACAACGTCGAACTCGTTGAGGTGATTCTCGAAAAGGTTTGTGGTGGGGAAGGGGATCAGGGCCAGACCGGCGGAGCCCAGGGTCGAGGACTGGTAAGGAGTTCGCAGAATGTAGAAGGAAACGAGATCGATTTGCGGCCACGCGCGCAGAGTGTCTCTCAGGAAGCGCTGGTCCCAGGACGGCCGACCGGCCAGGTGGAGGATCCTGAACTTGTCCCGCAGTACCTCGAAGGCCAGATGCGCTGTGTTGTTGTCCGGGATCTCGTCGCCTTGTGGGACCTCGGTCGACACGGTGAGGACCTGTCGTCCGAGTCTCGACGGGAGGATCGTGAACGTAGTTGAGCCCTCGCCGCCTATGAGGGACACGGTCTTGCGTTGCATCACGGCACCCTCCTGCCAGAGGGTGACCTCCACCTGATCCTGTTTGAAACCGATATTCCTTACCTTGACGTCGATGGGTGTATCACTGCGAGAGAACGCAAACGGATCGGCCGTGGCGAGGGTTATGGACAGATCGTGCTGTCGGCCCGCCCGCGTGATGGACGCGGTGTTGATCGGGGTCGATAGAGCGCTGACCCACTCCATGTCGGAGCCGCTCTTGGGGACCGGCGTGAGGGCGGTGTCCGCTCCGTCGGAGATCAGGACGACGGACGAAAGTCGATCATCGGGGAACATCTCTGCCAGGGCGGTCAGGGCGCCGTGGATATCCGTGCCGTGGGCAGGGTGATCCGAGGTCGTGATTTCGAGATGGTTGTGGACCTCTCGGATATGGTCGTCAAAAACGAACCAGGAGACCCGGTGGTCCCGTTCGAGCTTCTCGATGTCCCTGGACGCGGTCTTCAGGAGCCGCTTGACCTCCGCGAGTCTCGATGCATCTCCGTTGCGTGTCATCGAATCGGAAACGTCCACCAGGATCGCCAGCAGGGAGGGAAGAGGCTTCATCCTGCGAATGCGCAAGGTAGGTTGGAGAACCAGGCCCACGGCCATCGTGAGGGCGCCGGCTCTCAGGAGCATGATAGCCGCGCGCACGCGGGCCGATTGTCCGGGATCGAGCGAACGCCAGGTCCATATGAGGCCGGCGACGACCGCCGCCGCCAGCAGGATCAACGCCACATGGCCCAGCCCTCCCGTGGCGACGATCTGCCACTCGTCTACTAGAACCTCGGGTTCCGTGACGCCGCCGCTCATTCCTTACCGCTCCTTTGCCCCTTGCCCGAAACGGCGGTGGGGCTCCTCGTTCTTGTAGTCGATGCACAAGGCGTACATCACGATGTTGACTCCCAGCCTGAACGCGTTTTCCCGCTGTCGCTCTCCTCCCGGTATTACCTCGAACTCCCAGTTGCCCAGGTTGTCCTTGGCCCAGGCTCCTCCCATGTCGTGGTCTGTGCGAATGATTGCCGCGCGACCGCCCATCTCGTGTCCCACGAGGCCCACCGAGCCCTCCTCGCGGCCCACGGCGCGTGAAAGATCGTAGAAGGTGCGAAAGATCAGATGACCCGGCAAGAGGGGCACGGCTGCGCAGTGGGGCATCACCCCCGAGATGAGATCGTCGACGGATCTGTCGAAACCCTTTGCGTCACCGTCCAGCGTGAAGGCCGGGTCGATGACGAGTGTTCCGCCGAGTCTCAGAAATCGCGACAACCCGTCTTGTAGGGGGGCCTCCCAGGGGGTGAAGGGACGGTCTCCGGAGAGATACGCGAAAGGACTGCTTGCCAGGAGGTTCGCGTAGGCCTTGGAGTGGCTGGGATCGAGGATTGTATCCACGGCGGTTCGCTTGTGGACCTCCCAGGCAAGGCGGCGCAGGGCGGTGGGCCGCGGTTGCCAGTTGCCGCCCCCGTAAACGATCTGCACCAGATCTATCTGGGATGAGGCCCCAAGGGCGAAGACGTTCGAGGGCATCATCGCTCCGGCGAACAGTGCGCCCGCGCTGCAAATAAAAGACCTGCGCGTCAACCCTTCGAATCGAGATACTTCGGTTTGCTTGCATCGATGCGTCATTCTATAATGCCCTGTTCCGAGATGAGGGATTGTAGCAGAAGCGGCGGTTTGTACGAACCGCATCTCGCACGGAGGAGTAAATGATTTCGAGGACTGCAAGAATTTTGGTGGTGGCGGCAGCCTTTGCGGCGCCTTTCCCGGCGATGGCCGGGGATGACTCCCCGGCGCAAGCCGACGATGACGAGGCCTTCCTCGCCGGACCGTCGCCGGAGGGTGACGTCGACGATGAGGGGAAGGATGGTCCGTCGGGCGAAGAGGTCGAGGAGGGCGAGGGCACGCCGCAAGAAGAAGGTGAGAAGGAGGAGCGCAAGCGCGATCATCGGCATCAGGGCTTTGCGAATCTGCTCTTCGGCATCGGCTGGCACATGGTGGCTCCGTACAAAAAAAACGTTCCCGAAAAGGCTTGCGGCTGGGAGGATAGCGGAGAGGGCGAGCCGGTCTGCTCCGGGCGATCGCCCATGCATCTGGATATTCTGGCCGGATTCGGGGTCAAGGACGGCCTCGAGGTCTTCGCCATGTTCAGGACGAGTCTGCCGGATCCCGGCGTCAGCGATTTCCTTCCGGAACAGACCAGATACATTGGGGCAGGCATCAAGACCTACTCTCCGAGCGATGGGCTATTCAAGATCGCGTTCGGCGTCGCGCCCCTTTTCGATTTTTCCCAGAGAAAGTCCGATGCGAAGGATTTCGTCATTCACGTGCCCATCGCGGCGCACTTCGACTTTATCCCGTGGCTGGGTGCGTACGCGCAGGTCTCTCCCAACATATCCTTCATATCGGAGTTCAAGCTGGACATCAGCCTGGGGATAGGCGTCCAGGGACGTTTTCCCTGATAACCGGCAACAAGGCCGACAGCGCATCGATGTGCCGGAGACATAATGCTCAGGAAGTACCGGCTTGGCTCCGAACCCTGAAAAAGACCAGTAAACCTTCCACCACCACCCAAACAGACAGTAATAGAATTGTGCCGTTGAGTAGAGTCAGCAGCCAGTTGCCCTGCTCCAGGAAATTCAGTTCATTGAGACCGACACTCCACAGGGTCATAAACGTCATGAACACGAGCGGCACAGCGGCGACCAGGTATTTGAAGCCGCCTTTTCGTTGCAGGTACAGGGTCAATACAAGCAGCGCCAGTGCGGCAAGTAACTGATTGACCGCGCCAAACAGCGGCCACAGGGTCAGGGCTCCCTTGCCGTCGGCGCCGGTGGCGAAAGCAAGGACGGCGGCGGTGATGACGGCGAAAGCGGTGGCCGGATACTTACGTTTCAGAGCGGGCGCCTTAATGTTGGTGGCCAGTTCCATTATGATGTAGCGCTGGATGCGGGTGGCGCTGTCCAGTGTCGTCCCGGCGAAGGAGGCGACGAAGACTCCCATGATGATGACTGCCAGTGATTTGGGAATACCGAAGCTGGCGATGAGGTTTGCCGAGCCGATGACCATGGCGTTGATTTTGGATCCGAGTCCCGTCGAAGCCGCCCACGATTCGTAGTGGGTGTTCCAGGCTGCCGTGCCGGTGAGGATCGTGCCGTCGGCGGTTTCATAAGCCATGCCGATCCCGGCCGCGACAGTGATGATCACCAGAGTGGCAAGCGCTGCCTCCATAAGCATGGAACCGTAGCCGATCGCCTGGGCATCCCTTTCGTTGTTGAGCTGCTTGGCGCTGGTGCCCGAGGATACCAGCGAGTGGAAACCCGAAATTGCCCCACAGGCGATGGTGATAAACAGGAAGGGCAGGATAGGTGGTGCCCCGACCGGATCCGGATTGAAGGCCGGTGCGACGATTTCGAGATTGGCGGTGGTGCCGGCAACGAAGACCCCGGTGATCAGCAGGGACATGGCCACAAACAACTGCCAGGCGTTGATATAGTCGCGGGGTTGCAACAGCGTCGTGACCGGCAGGGTCGAGGCAACGAAGGCATAGATAAGCAGAAGGATGATCCAGACACCGGTCGGTGGGACGGGGCCGAGAGCCGGCAGGCTGAACGGCAGCCAGTGGCCAATGACCACCGTGACGAACATGGCAAAGACGGCGATGAAGGTGCTGAATCCAACATTTGCGCCGCGTTTGTAAATGAACCACCCCAATGCAACCGCGATGGGAACTTCCATCCAGATTGGGAACACACTTGCCGGAAACATGGCGAAAATAACGGCGATTACCAACCCGAAGATGGCAATGACGATCAGCAGTTCAAAAAAGACCACCAAGAAGAAGACATACTTCACTCGCGGGCCGATGAAATCCGATGCGATGTCCGACACCGATTTGCCCTGGTTGCGCAGCGACAGAACCAGGGACCCGAAATCATGAACGGCTCCCATGACGATACTGCCGACAAAGATCCAGATCATTGCCGGAACCCAGCCCCATATCACACCAATGGCCGGTCCGACGATCGGACCGGTACCGGCAATTGAGGTAAAGTGGTGGCCGAAGATGATCCCTCTTTTGGTCGGCACATAATCCTTGCCGTCCTTGAACTCATGTGAGGGGACCACAGACTCCGGATTCAGTTTGAATATCTTCCGTGCCAGAAAGCGGCCATAAGTATGATAGGCGAGCAGGTAACCGCCAAAGGCAACAACCATCAAGAGAATCGTTTCCATTCGGATCAGTCGTAGATCACGAAGGAGTGGAAGTCGGACTCCTCCCGGTACACCCGCAATCCACCCTGGGAGCTCAACGACGAGACCGGCAACGTCATGGAGTGAGTGAGGGTGGCCACATCTCCCTGCTGCTCGTTCCACAGGGTACACATTACCGTTCCGGTGCCGGTCATGTTCTCGTAGTAGGCGCGGATCTTTCGCAGCACTCCGTTCCTGGCGGATGAGTCGGTCGTGGCTGTCTGCGCGAGCGTGGCGGTGTTCTGCATCAGGTGCAGCTGGTTGTCGTTCCAGTCATAGGTGCACTGGAACCATGCGGGCGCCATCGCGGAATACCCGAAGACGACCGAGGTCCAATTGCCTCCGCCGGGGGGCGGGGTTATCGGTGATCCGGGGTATTCCCAGTTCGCCTCCACCGAGAACTGCGCGGCGAGGCCCTGGGAGTTGATCGTGTTGGTGCCCAGGGTGTGATCGCCGGTATAGATGTCGGTTCCCATTGTCCAGTACGAGAAGTTGTCCGGGGTCCACGTGGTTGTTGCGAGCGTGAAGGGATCGAAAATTGTGATGTCGTCGAGGGTACTCTCGTATCCGCTCCACTCACACGCGTCGCCGATGTTGTCGCTATCGGAGTTTTCCTGATACGGGTTGTAGTAAGTGGGGCAGTTGTCGCAGTTGTCGTCCAGCCCGTCTCCATCCTCGTCGTGCCCGTTTCCGACGCAGGCGGGCAGGCAGGTGAGATCCAGATCGTACGAGCCCTCGACGCCCAGGTAGCCGTCCACAGTAAGGTAGTAGGTTGTTCCCGAAGTCACGTCGGCCCATCCGATGTTGTGCGCGTATGCAATGCACTCGTCGCCGTCGCACCCGGCGCCGTTCTCCTCGATGAGGAACGCGTCAAGGTCCACGGTCATGTTGGACAGCTCGAATACGATGTGGGCGTCAGCCGTGGGGTTGAATGAGTAGGTATACTCGGGTCCGTTCTCGTCCCATCCGACGCAACCGTACACATCGATATTGTCCGTGGAGCCGGCAGCGTTGTTTGCGCCTCCCACGCTCATACCGCAGCTCAATGTTGCCATCGGGTAACAATGCTCCGTATCGGTGTCGGTATCGGTGTCTGTATCCGTGTCGGTATCTGTGTCGGTGTCCGTGTCTGTATCTGTATCCGTGTCAGTATCTGTGTCGGTATCCGTGTCTGTATCTGTATCTGTGTCGGCATCCGTGTCGGTGTCGGTGTCGCTGTCGGTATCGGTGTCGGTATCGGTATCGGTGTCTGTGTCTGTATCCGTGTCAGTATCCGCGTCGGTGTCCGTGTCCGTATCTGTATCCATATCGGTATCTGTGTCGGTTCCCGCGTCCAGGTTGAACGTCGCGGGCATCTCTCCGGAGCAGTTCCACAGCAACGCCGCCGCGAATATTATTGGGAATCGATACTTCATGTCCGACCTCCTTGTAACTACGTGAATCGAGAATCACTAAACATTATCAGTCAATTGAATCCTTAGTTGCAAGCATTGACGTGCTTTACGAAATGCAATTCATCTACGAACAGCAATATCGTTTAAAATCACAGGAGATTTTTTTTGACAGCCGAACGGTAGGCGCCCTGTCCCGCCAGCATGGCCCCGGTGAATCCTCCCCCCGGCATGGCGTACCCGGAGGCCAGGAACAGCCCATCCACCGACGTCTTCGCGGTCGGGCGGAATCTCCCCGCGTGAGCCGGTTCCTGAGAAAAACCGTAGACGGCGCCGTCGGGCGCGTTGAGGAAGCGTTTCATCGTTCGGGCGGTGGCCATCTCGCAATGAAGGACAGCTTTCTTGAAGCCCGGGTAATGTCTATCCGCATCATTAATTATGGCGTCCCGCCAGGCTGCTTTCCTGTCCGCGTACTCTTCTTGGGAGAGGTGCTCCCAGTTCGAGATTCGGTCGGGGCCGCAGACGGCCACCACGTATTTGGAGTCCTCACATATTCCGCTGTCGATCCGTCCGTAATCGACGATGACGTAGGCCGGCATCTTTTCCGTGGGAGGTCCCCCCAACATCGTTGAGTGGTTTTTGATGTCCTTGAGGGTCGAACCCGTTTTGGGATAAACGAAGGTGGAGTAGCCGGGCACGCCAAGGCTCTCGGTGGTGCGATCGAGGATGATGTAGAGTTGCCAGAGGGATATGGACAGTGACACATGCTTGTATCGCGCCATGAAATCCCCGCTTGCTTCCCCCGGGAGCATCTTGTCAAGAACCAGGGGGGAGGCGTTGCCGAAGATCACGGGGGATCTGATCTCCCGGGAATCTTCTCCCGTGTCGGCGTCCGTATGGGTGACGCCTACCGCGCGCCCGTCCTCCAGCAGGATTCTATCGACCGATCGGCCGGATAACGCGCTGCCGCCGGCCTCCTCGATGATCCCCACGAGGTAGTCGCTCAGCTTACCGGAGCCGCCCTTGATGTAATGACATCCTCCGCCGAGGTATGACCCCTGGGCCACCGCGAAGAACAGCAAAGAGAGTTTGTACGGGTCATCCGAGAAATAACAGAGGTTGGCGCACAGAGCGACCTTGACCGCCTCGTCGTCGCCGAACAACTTGTCCAGAAAGCCGCCGAGGGTCACCTTCTCGTTCTTGCCGATTATCCAGAACCGGAAGGGAACGGTGACGGCGGTGAGGATCCAGTAGAAAATCGATCTTTGATTGTGGGCCAGGAACGCCACCTTGTTGCGGATCTTGGTGATGGTCGAGAAGTAAACGCGAAGGCTCTTCTCGTGTTGCGGGAAACGATCGATCGTCGCTTCCAGGGCGCGATCGGTGTTGTCGGGCATGGAGAAATCCTCGCCGAGCAGCGGGTGGCGCACGGTGAAGAATTCGTTGATGGGTACAATATCGAGGTTCTCCCGCAGCTTCAGTCGCTCAACAAGCACTATCTTGGCATCGTTTTCGTCCATGCCGTCGAGCTCGTGCAATCCCACGTCGAAGCTGCATCCCTTGCGGCTGAACGTCGAGGCCGCGCCGCCGAACCTGTCGTGGCGCTCCAGCACCAGGACCTTCTTGCCGTCAAGGGCGGCCAGGGCTCCCGCCGTGAGCCCGCCGAGGCCCGATCCGATCGAGACGGCGTCGTAGTGATTATCCATGTGTTGAGGTCCTTTTTGCGGATCAGCGCGAATTATTTCACCTCGGTGCCGAAGTGCTTTGCGGTGAGGTCCTCGCCGGTGGCGTTCTTGACGAATTCCGGCCACCTGGAGCTCATGCCGGGCTTGAAGACCTTTTCCTTCAGGAATTCGCCGAAGTCCACGCGTCCGTTGAAGCTCAGCTCGCTGGTGGGGCCGGTGTGCCCTGACATCCCCGCGAGGGTGTGCCGAAGCTGCGCCGCCATGAGCTCGCCGAGCATGTAGTTGTGGTAGTAGACCGGCGCGATGGTGAAGTGGGGTTTGGCCGCCCAGTCCGGCGCGTCCCGTTCGGGCGGGGGCGTCAGCAGCTGAAAGCGCTCCACGTTTCGCCACCAGAGCCCGTTGAGGTCCTGAGCCGGATTTTCGTACATTGACTTCTCGAAGTGGAGCATCACCATGGTCCAGCGCGCAAAGATGAGTTGCTCTCGCCTGCGCTGCTCCAGGATGGGGCCCTTTACCTCCTCCACGCGCTTCTCGTCCGCGCCGGCATACGCGACCATCCATGTGGGGTTCTTTCCGAGCGCGCCGAAGAGCATGGCAATCGCCTCGGTGGTGAAGATGTGGCTCGCCTCGCGCAGGTTGTACGGGAGGTTACGGTCGATGCCCGTGTAGTAGATCGCGTGGCCTTCCTCGTGCAGGGTGGTATCCATCCACTCTGCCGTGGGCTTGATGTTCAACAGCGTGCGCACGTCCGCTCCGCGATCGATGGTGATGCAGAACGCATGCTGATCCTTGCCCTCGCGCTCGTAGAGATCCGAGTTCTTGATAATGTTGTCGCAGGGCAAGCCGATATCCTTGTAGAACTTTGCCGCCAACTCGATGATCTCTTCTTTTTTGCGATCCTTGTAGAATTCGTTGAGGTCCACGGCCTTTGCCGGGGGAGCCGCCTGGAAGAAGGGGTTGTCGTAGTGCCACGGCATCATCTGCTCCGGGGAGATCCCGAAGCGCGCGGCCTGCTCGCCGTCGAGCTTTTCCTTCATCTCCCGGAAGGGAGCGTCGGTCAGCTTCTCGAGCTCGTCGAAAATCTTCATGATCTGGGCGGGATCGTGCTCCTGGAGCCTGATCTGCATGTCCCAGAAGTTCTTGTATCCCAGGTGAACCGCCGCCTTGTTTCTCAGCTTCGCCAGTTCGACAAGCTTGGGGCCGACCGCGCCCCCGACCTGCTTTAGGCTCTCCCAAATGGCCTTGCGCTGCGCGGTGTCGGTTTCCTTTGCCAGTTTTTCGAGCAAGTCGTTGTTGGAGAACTTCACGCCGCCCAGCTGCCCACGGAAGGTGTTGAAGGCAAGCTCGATCTCCTTGGACGCGGTGACCATCTGCTCCAGAAGCTCCGCCGGTAGCTGGTTGCCCTTGAAGGACAGCTCCGCCACCTGGAGGGATCGCACATCGAGCGGATCCAATCCCTCTTTCGCGGCGAGCAGTTCCTGGATCTTGGCGTATTTGTCCGGGTTGCTGTGAAGCATCTTGAGGGCCAGCTCGGCTTTGGCCGACGCGTCGAAGTCTTCCTTCTTTCCCGATGTGGCGGCGGTCCAAAAAGCCAGGTTGTACGTCTTCTCGAGCCCGGCGAATTCCTCGAGATAGATGTCAAGGAACGCTCTTGCCTCGGGCCTCATGTCCTTCTTCTCCTTCGCGACCCGTTCCACGGGGGCCGTATCTTCTATTGCCTTGTCTTTCTTTGCCTTCTGTTCGCCGCACCCCGCCGGGACCATGAGGACCGCCGCGATGAGCAGGATCGCTCTTTTCATTTGATTTCTCCTTCTTTTCTAAGAAAGGGCTCGAACAATGTCTTCATTGTTGAGCAGTTCCTCGAGCTGAGTGCCAAATGCCTTGGGAACGACCTTCTTGGCGTAGCCTGCCGGGTTCATGACGCTCCCCTTCAGGTTGTCCTTGCCGTCCTCGGCGCCGGTGGAATTGTTTTGCGCGAGTACGTTGCCGTCCGAGTCCATTACCATGGCGATCATCAGGTAGTGCATGCCCACGTTGGTCATGGTGTCGGCCTGCCACTTGTGAATGTTGATCAGGAGTTGTTTTTCGGCGCCGGTGGCGGCGAGTTTGGCCCGCACCGATTCGTCGTCGGTGTTCAGCTCGAGGATGACCGGGGTCGTTTTGAAACCCTTGGCGGTAAGCCCTTTGGAAATGACGTCGGTGAAGACGTCCGCCAGGGGAACGTAACCCTTGACGTTCACGTCGAACGGGTTTCCGAAGCCGCCGCGCAGCGTGCCGGCGAAGGACGGTTTCTTGGCGCCGGTCTTGATCCAGTCGCGCTTGTCGAGGGCCGCGACGGCGATCGTTCCCGCGCCGGAAGCCAGCAGCGATATTGTGACCGCCGACAGCGCGAAGGACTGACCCACCGCCATGCAACCACCGCAAAGCAAGGCCAGCGGAACAAAAACGAACAGTGATCGAATCAATGTACGTGACATGATGAACCCTTTCTTGGGATGCCTGTTTCCTAGCATCCGTCGAGATTTCCGGCAAATCGTTTTATTTTGCGTAGGGGCGCACCTGCGTGTGCGCCCTTCTCGTCATCCAAGGGAACCGTGGACAAAAAAAGGTTGGTCGTTTTTTCGCCGCCAAGCGGCGATGGAATATAGCCTGGGGCGCAGCCCCAGGTTAGGAAAACAAATAGAACCCCGCGTCCTGATGGGACGCCGGTCCTTTCATGCGCCAACACCGGCCGATTCTTTCTGGTATAATGTGATCGGAATCCGTGCGGGGCTATGTGTCAAGTGTCAGTGCCAGACCCCTTGATCATACCTTGATCATAGGCTCGGCGTAGGCGGACAAACCAAAGCGACGGCGGACCCGTCACGACTTGTCACAATGTGCCTGGGGATCGTGCGGGGCCCCGATCCGAAGAGGGCGAAAGATGAGATCCTTCCCATTTAATATGTTAAAATCCTTCCACATTCACAACGAAAGAGTTGGGATATGAGATACTTGCATTTTATGGTGCTTGCGGTCGTGCTGGTTTGTGGCGGGTGCTCGGATGACCCGTCGGACAGCATCGACAGCGGGACGACCGATACCGACACTGATACCGACACCGACGTGGACACCGACGTGGACACCGACGTGGACACCGACACTGATACCGACACCGGCACTGATCCGTACGGAGATCATGCCCTGGAAGGGATGTATCAGGTGACTTCTCACACCTTGAACTGGCTGGAGTGCACAACCGAAGGTGCTGAGACGGGGTACGGATCAGATTACTTCGAACTCCTGGCGACCCAAGCCTATTCCTGCGAGGTGTTAGCTTTTTCCTTCTGCTCGTCGATCGATACGTGTGATGAAGAGTGGTCGCTTGAATGGTCTGTTTGTATTGATGATTTGGTGGCCTGGGTGATAATCGCCACGGCCACGGACGGTTCATGTGAACTCCAAAAGTGGGAGACTGTCCTGATACCGATCGACTCCGACGGTGGCGTGCGACTTGAGCAAGTGTACGAAACGGCCATTGAAACCGGCGACTTCACGAATCCCTATGACTGCTTCGATTTTGCAGAGAGCCCGGACTCCTATGAGGGAGAATGGAGTTGCGGAAGTTTGGAAGTGTACGTGGGCGAACCGTTGAATCAGGAATAGCTCTTGTACGTTGACCTGGCAGTTTGCCGTACTGACGGGCCTTTCGACCGTGCTCTATCCCGCGGCGTGAACACCGCGGCAACGATGCGCGCTTCGCTCGCAAGCCCGTTGGGCTTGGGCGGTGGCTTCCCTTGCCTGGTGAGACCCGAGCTCATCCTGACCGCGCCCTATTCAGGGCGCGGCATGAAGGACGCGACGAGGCAGGCGGCCCCGATCCAAAGACCATGAGTTCTTCGAAAGAAGGCTCTGATCATGATCGGACACCAGCACTCCAAAGTTACTGATAGCTCGGGTTATGGTCGGGCAAAGGGTGGGCTTCTTTTAAAAGGAGTGGAGGTCGTTATCGGTAGGTTATCGGTGTCGTTATCGGGTGGGCCGATAACATACTTTCCTTTCCCTTACGGGCAATCCTCATCGCAATTACAGTCATTTTCTCCCAAGTCACATTCGCACTTTCCATTACCACAAGGGCTACATTGCACCCAGGGATAAGGGTATGGAGGCGGGGTCGAACATCTGCCAGAACAAGGCTCATCAGATTTACATGGATGCTTGAAACGTGCCGGCACAATTCCAATTGTTCCTTCCGGGCACTCAACACCGGCATCGTGCTCTTCGGGAGTTATCTCACCTTCTTCATAACTACACTCGCGCATATCTCTGTCATCACAACCACACCAAGTCGCCGTACAAAATCCAATAACAATAATCCATTTCATTTTGACTCCCATTATAGAGACTCTCTTTTCAAAGGAGTGTGATGGTGTAAAGCGCCCGCCTCCATTTAATTGGGGCGACTATATCATTTTTGGAGGACGTCTGTCGTTTGACGTGTGTCGTCTGTCCTGCTTCGCTCGCAAGCGAGCTTCGCAGGATAGCCCGAGGACGAGATCGGGGTCAGCGCGAAGAACTCGATGCAAGCCGTCCTTGACCATGTATCGGGGTGGGGGGTATGAACGGGCGACGAAGGAACATTTAGCCTTGCCCAATGTCAATCTGAATTGAGAAGGGAAGTCGACAGATGAGCGATCTCGAACACGCGGAGAATGCCACGACGGAAGACCCTCAGGACGGTCTTGCTTCCTTCGAAGACTTCAACCTTCACCCGGAGGTTCTGAACGCCATCAGAAAGATGGGCTTCAAGGAGCCGACGCCGGTCCAGTCTTACACCTTCAGGGAAGTGGCCGGCGGTCGGAACGTGATCATCATGGCCCAGACGGGCACCGGAAAGACCGCGGCCTTCGGCATTCCTTTCGCGCAGTTTCTGGAGCGCGACAAGGGGGTTCAGGCGCTGGTTCTGGTGCCCACGCGGGAGTTGGCCCTGCAGGTGGCGAGGGAGATCGACAATATCGGCAAGGGGCGCGGCATCGTGTGCGCCGCGGTCTACGGCGGAGCATCGTTCACAAAGCAGGTGGAGGAGGTCGGCGCCGGCGCACAGATAGTCGTGGGAACGCCGGGACGCGTTCTCGACCACATGCGGCGCAAGACCATCCGGTTTGACAAGATCTCCACGGTGGTTCTCGACGAGGCTGACGAGATGCTCTCCATGGGTTTCGAGAAGGAGCTGTTCGAGATAATGAGCGGGCTGCCCGGGAAGAAGCAGACCCTCCTCTTTTCCGCGACGATCCCCGAGGATATTCAGCGATTGGCCGGGCGGTACATGAATGACGCCATCACCATTTCGGTCTCCGGGGACGCTATTGCCGCCAAGGAAATTAGCCACTACGTCTACCTGGCCACGGGGGCCGATCGCAGGCAGGATTTGATTCGGTTGCTCAAGATCGAGCGCCCCACCTCCGCGATTATCTTTTGCAATACCAAGGACGAGACACAGGCCGTGTACAAGTACATACGGAAGGCGGGTTTCAACGCGAACTGGATCAACTCGGATCTATCGCAAGCGGAGCGTGAAAAGGTGATGGCCGATACCCGGAAGGGGAAGGTGAAGTTCCTGGTCGCCACCGATGTGGCCGCCCGCGGGATCGATATCTCTCACCTCAGCCACGTGATCAATTTCTCGTTTCCCGAAGCCCTCGAGATCTACATACATCGAACAGGCCGTACCGGTCGCCAGGGGAGACACGGAGCCGCAGTCTCGCTCATTTCCCCCCAGGACATCGGAAACCTCTACTTCCTGCGGCTCACTTACAAGATATTTCCGGTGGAGAGGACGTTTCCGGCCGTCGAGGATGAGGCCAGGGACCTGGAGCTCGACCGGATGGAGACGTTGAGGAAGAGCTTCACGGCGGTTTCCGACGGCTCCTTCACGGGGCTCGCGAGGCGCCTGATGCAGGATCTGCACACGGAGAGGCTCGTGGCGGGATTGCTCGAGCAGTACTTCGTCGGGGTCGGGGCCGATGAGAGCAAGCCTCCCGTGGAGATTGCGGAGCCCGAGCCGGAGCCCGAGCCGGAGAAGAAGGGCGACGAGGACCAGAACTGCAGTGAGATATTGATCGACGCGGGCCGTAAGGACGGGCTGCGCATCTCCATGCTGATGAAGGAGATTGTCGAGATCACGGGATTGAACCGCGCCACGGTAGGGAGAGTGAGAATGCTTTCGCGATCCACGTTCGTGGCTGTGCCGAAGAAGAACTTCAAAAAGGTGTGCCTGGCCCTCGGCAAGATCAAAGTCGGTGGCCGCAAGCTGAAATTCGAACCGGCGAAGGAGTCATGAAAGCTCTCTTTGCATCACCTCTGTTCCTGGCAGTGGGGATTCTCGTCACCGGAGGCGGAGCCCTTGCCGCCATTTTTCCCGCCGCCGATTACATCACCAACAGGTCTTCGTCGACAACGGACAATTTCTACCTGGGCGGCGCGCTGATGGCTCTGCTGGCGATGTCGGCGGTGTTCGAGGCGTTCCTGGTCATCAGGCTCGTGTGGGGGGCGCAGGCGATCAGGGGAACCGACAAGGCAAAGGCCGACAAGAGAGACGACGACGACGACCTCATGGAAGTTCGTTCCATGCGGGCGACCGGCATGAAGAAAGCCCTGGTCTTCGGTGTCCTCCTGGCGGTCAACATCATTGTTTTCGATCAGATTGGAAGCGGAATTCTGGTGACGGCGACTCGCAGGATTCACGTTCTCACCCAGCTGAGATCCGATGATCCGCAGGATCGGTCCAATGCGGTGACGGACGCCATACAGCTGGTGGGGGACAGGGAAGTGGCCGCCGCCCTCGGAAAGGTCCTGGAGACTCCCGGAGAGGCTCGTGAGTGGGCCGCGTATGCCGCAGGGGTTCGTTACGATCTCTCTTTGAGGGATCAACTCGCAGGGCTCTTGCGCACCGGCACCGGGCGCGAGCGGGCCGCTGGAGCGGTTGCCCTTGCGAGACTCAAGGATCCAGAATTGCTCCGGCTTGCCATTGACGCTTTCCCGAAGGCGGGTGAGTTCAAGGCCGATATTCTCATCGCAATGGGCATGAAGGGGAAGTTGGGTGGTCTGAGGAGCGAGTTGGATCTGGAGGAGGCGGGACGGTTTCTCTCCAAGATTTTGAAGGAGGGGAAGCTCGACAAGGTGCAGACTCGCCTGGCCGTGTGGGTGCTCGGGCAACTGGAGAGTCCGCAGGGGTTGAAATACCTCAAGGGGTTACTGAGTCCCGAGACCGACACAACAACCCTTTGTGTCACGCTCGAATCCCTGGGGAAGATCGGCGAGGCGGCCTCGTGCGACGACATGATGGCTCTTTTCCCCAAGCTCGACCGTCAGGAGCGATGTCCGGAGCTGGTCGCGGCCGACTTCACCGGGCATGAGGTTCTCCTTTGCGGAGGGCTCAACCTGTTGCAGCGCGTTCTGCGGGAGATCGCCCGCATAGGGGACGATCAGCAGAAGATCGCCCTGGAGCGAATCTCCGTGAACGAGTCGTACCCGGAGGATGTTCGCAAGATGGCCGCGGATATTGCGTTTCAGATGCGCTACAAACCGCTGCAACATCCCGTGCAACAGCAATAGTCCACCACTTCCTCGTAACCCATCCCCTGGCCCCTTCCCGATACGGGAAGGGGAACAGCTATACTCATCTCCCCCTTTCCTCCCACCGTCGCCAAGGCTATGGCGGGCAGGCGCAGGAAAGGGGGCCGGGGGGTTAGGTTTTCACTCGGGGGTGGGGTCGCAATGGGTGGGGTCTCAATCCGGTAACGGTATTTTGTAGACGTCCAGTCCGCGTCCGACTTCGGTGTTTTTGAAAACGGCTTTGGCCTCGTCTCTCAAAATCGACTCGTCCGCAGTGGAATAACGCGGGCTGATGTGAACGAGCACCAGCTTTTTCACCTCGGAATCCAGGGCGGCGCGCGCCGCCTGAGCGGCCGTCATGTGCCCTTTTTCCAGGGCCTCGGCCTTGTGCCGATCGGTGAACATGCCCTCCATGAACGCGATGTCGGCGTTCATGCACGCTTGATTCAGACCGTCGCAGGGCTGGGTATCGGTTGCAAACGTGACGATCCTTCCTCGCCGAGGATCTCCCAGAACGTCCTTCGGGCGCACAACGCGTCCTTTGGGAGTGGTGATCTCCTCGCCGTTCTGCAAACGGCCGAACAGGGGTCCCGACGGAACCCCGAGATCGGCGGCCTTGTCGAGATCGAATTTCCCGGGTCGATTCGACTCCTCGAGTCGGTACCCCAGGCAGAAAGTGGAGTGCCGCAGGCGATGCCATGTGATCTCGTGCCCGTTCCACGACCAGGCCTTTTCGACGCAGCCCTCGCTCCATTCGACGAAATCGAGCTCGTAGCTCAAGTGGTAACGCAGGTCGGCGATGGTGTTACGCAAGAAGCGCTCGATCCCCGGCGGCCCGATGATGGTAAGGGGGCCGGTATCCTCGCACTGCGCCCTGAACATCATGATGCCGGGAAGCCCAAGCACATGATCCGCGTGGAGGTGCGAGATGGCGACGGCGTCGAGGGACGCTATCCCGAGCCCACCTCTCTTGAGCGAGATCTGGATTCCCTCCCCGGCGTCGAACATGAGCATCCGTCCCTCACGGCGTACAAGGACGGAGGTGGTCATTCGAAGAGGCATGGGCATCATGCCCCCGGCTCCCAGGATCACGCATTCCATGTCGGGAGAATACAACCTTTGCGGGTCGCTGCATTCTTTTTCACAACATTGCAAGTTAACACGCCGAAACCCGTGCTAAACTGATCTCTTTGGTTTTGTTCATCAGGAGCTTCAAGGAGCCAGTATTGGGCGATGGTCGCGACAAGGCAATCTCAGCCACCGCCGTGGCGGAAGAGCTGGAGATGCTCGACAAGGTGCTGGAGTGCCTGAACAGGTTCGGCCGTGCCGAGTCCTCATACTCGGATTACGACGCCGAGCTCATCCAGCTGAGAGACGCCATCGGCGAGGCGAGGGGCGAGGACATTCCTCCCCTGGTGGAGCACATGACGCGCCTTCAAGCCCTCGCTGCCCAGCGAGGTAGGGGAGAAGAGATCCCGGTTGACAGATCGAGCCCCTACTTCGGGCATCTGCGACTCTGCGAGGACACCGAATCCAGGGACGTGCTGCTGGGCAAGCGAACCTTTCTCGTGCCTGACGCCGACATCCGTATCGTGGACTGGCGAAACGCTCCGGTTAGCCGGATGTACTACTGCTACGAGGAGGGTGACGACTACGAGGAGGAGTTCGGAGGCCGGACCAGGCGAGGCATCATCACGGCCCGCCGATCGGTGACCGTTATCGAGGGAGCCCTCAAACGCGTCGCCGGCCAGGAGGGAGTTTTCGTCAGGCGAATGGGAGAATGGGTGCGGCTTGAGGGTGACGGTCCGCGGCTTGCGGGGGGGCAGGGGGTTGCCATCAGAGCCGAGACCCTGGCCCCGGTTCGAGGGAAGCTCGGTGTGGATGCACAGGGCTTCGCTCGCACTGACAAGCACCTGCCGGAGATATCCTCGCTCCTCGACAGGGAGCAGTTCGAGCTCATCTCCAGCCCGACCTCCGGCCTGATAGTGGTGCAGGGAAGCGCCGGTTCGGGCAAGACCACCGTCGGTCTGCACCGGATCGCCTATCTCGCCTTCCAGCGAACGAAGCAATTTCGGCCGCGTCGCATGCTGGTGGTGGTCTTCAACCATGCGCTCGAGTCGTATGTCTCCGGGGTTCTTCCCGCCCTGGGGGTCAACGGCGTCAAGGTTGTAACTTTCGAGAACTGGGCGTTCGAGCAGAGGTGCAAGCACATCACCGGATTGCCCAGACACTACAGCGAGTGGACACCCTCGATCGTGACAAGGTTCAAGAAGCACCCGGCGATGCTGCGAATCCTCGATGACATCGTCGATTGCCAGGACGAGGAGCTGACTGCCGGGTTGTACAATGCCGTTGCGGGAACTGCGGACGAGAAACGGATTCGCGAGGCGTGGAAGACCCTGCGCAAGATGCCCCTGGATGCCAGGCGCAAGCGAATGCTCAGGTGGCTGGACGGAGAGGTTCGCATCGGACGGGATCGAGGAGAGGCGTTGCATTCCCGCACGGGAATGGCGGCTGAGTTGGAATTGAACAGAATGGCGGCTAAAACGCAGGATGTGGTCTCCGATTGGGCCGATCTGCTGACCGACCGCAAGGCGATAGGAAGAGCGCTCGATGTTCACGCCCCAGCAGAGTTCACCGATGCACAGATAGATCGGGTTCACCAGTGGTGCGTGCGGATGTACTCGAGGATCGACGAGGCCTCCGTTTCGGGGAGTGGCGATGACGAGCCTCCGACGCTCGATCGAGAGGACGACGCCCTGTTGCTCAGGCTCCACCAGCTCAAGAGGGGATGGTTGCGCGGTCGCAACGGACCCCTGGATTACGATCATCTCATGATAGATGAAGTGCAGGACTTCAGCGCGTTGGAGGCCGGGGTGCTCATGGATACGGTCGGCCATGATCGTCCGGTGACCCTCGCGGGCGACACGGCCCAGCGGATTGTTCGCGAGAGCGGTTTTGAAAGCTGGGATGGATTTCTGAGCGACCTGGGTGTGCGCGGCGCGAGGATCGAGCCGTTGAAGATCGCCTACCGGTCCACTGTGGAGATCATGAAGGTGGCGAGCGAGGTTCTCGGGCCGTACTGCGGGGAGGAATCCGAGGCGTATCGCCATGGGGCGGAAGTGGAAGTGCACCAGTTCTCGGATCCGGGCCAGGCCGTGGATTTTATCGGCACCGCGTTGCGCGACCTCGCCGCGCGGGAGCCGCTTGCAAACGTGGCGGTAGTAGCCAGACACCAGGCTCAGGCCCGCCTCTATTTCGATGGGCTGTCAAAATCGGAGGTGCCCCGGCTGGAGCTTATTACGGATCAGGACTTCTCCTTCACGCCCGGGGTCGAGGTGACCGACGTGAGGCAGGTCAAGGGACTGGAGTTCGATTACGTCATCATGGTGGAGGTCAACGCCGACTCCTATCCCGACAACGAGGAATCGAGGCATCTTCTCCACGTGGGCATCACTCGCGCGGCCCACCAGATCTGGCTGTTGACGACCGCTACGCCCTCACCCCTCATCCCCGACAGACTCGTCTCGGACGCGTAACAGGAACTGTGGATATTAAAACGGTCGTCGTTTTGATCGTAAACGGCGAACCCGTCACGACCGCCGGTCCTTTCATGGGCTAACGCCTGCCGCTTCTTTTTTTTTAATAATGTGGGCGGAATCCGTGCGGGGATTATACATCGGGTGGGGTGTGTAAAGAGTCTGACTCCTTCGATTGGTACTCCTTCGATTGGTGCCGTCCACGCGCCGCCCCGGAAATACCGCCGAGATCGGCGACGTCAAGCCCCCGACCACGACAGATACCCCGGAAATCCCTTAACAACGCGTCTTTCAGCCCCCCAATCGAGATATTTTCACTCAAACAGGTGAATTCCGGTTACCCAATCGCGATCTTACCGCTCAAGAAGAGGATTGGGGAATCCCCAATCGCGATCTTACCGCTCAAGTAGGTGAATGGGGAATCCCCAATCGCGATCTTACCGCTCAAGTAGGTGAATGGGGAATCCCCAATCGCGATCTTACCGCTCAAGAAGAAGATTGGGGAATCCCCAATCCCCTTCTATGCTCGATAAATGCTTCCGACCTGGAGAGAGAAAAGTGTGACTGGCACCATTCTGAGGGGTCCCGCTTGCGTTCTAAACCCCTCGAATTCGAGGGGTTTAAAATCTGAGTTATTGAGCTGTTCCCAGATACCCAGAAAGTCAACTGTGTTGCGGTTTCTCATCCAGTTTTGGATGACATGATCCGTTCGACCAGGCTCCTTGTACCTGGCGATGTCAGTAATGCAGATATAATCTTCCTTGTTCCTGGTTTGAAGGCTGATTTCCCTTTCAAGAACTTCGATTTTCTTCATCTTGCTCATGCCGTGTCCTCCACGATCCCGATCTCCTTCTCCGTCAAGCCGTACAGCTCGTACACCAACTTGTCGATCTGCGCGTCCGTCGCGTCGATCCAGATCATCATCCATCGAAATTCCACAATAGCCTCCCGGGAAGCGCATGTCGAACCCCACCCCCAGGTCAAATCCTGTCCGCCGATGAAAAACGAGGTCCGGCGTGTGACGTCTGTCCTGCGGATGTTCTTGTCGTGGTGTGGTTTTCAAAATAGAGTTGTCACATGTTCGCTCGCCGCATATTGCTTGCAGCGGTTGCAGGGGCCTTGCTCTTTTCGTGCGCGTGCGGTGGCGAGGAGTCGCCGCCAAAGCTGGATCTGGTGGGAAAGCACCGCCCGGAATCCAGCGACGGAGGACAGGTGGCGGGGTCGCCCGATCCCGGAGCGATCCATCATGGAGTATTTGTCATCGATCTGATCCAGGACCTTGTGTTCAGGAAGAGGCGCGACGGATGGACCCTCACGACGCCGGGCGCCCACGTCAACCTGGACAAACTCCGCGAAGGCGGCCTGGACCTGATCTTTTCGGCCGTGCAGATCGAGCCGGGCAAGAAACCGTCTCTTTCGCTCGAGGAGGGTATTGCGCAGGCAAAGGAGTTGATCTCGCAGACCGGTGGAAAAGCTTCGATTGTATCGAGCCTGGCACAGGCCCGAGCAGCGCGAAAAAAGGGTGTGATGCCCGTCATGCTGCTGATCGAGGGAGCGGACGGCCTGGAGGAATCCACGAGCTTTCTTTACGACCTGCGCCGGCGCGGCGTCGGCATCATCGGGCTGGTCGCGGGAAAGAGTAACGTCTTCGCGGAAGCGGCGGTCACCCCTGGTGACCCCGGCGGCCTGACCTCGAGGGGGGCCCGGCTGGTTCAAATCTGTCGAGATCAGGGGATCCTGGTGGACCTGACCCACGCGTCTCAAAGGACGTTCTGGGACGTGCTGGTCGAGCAGGGTAACCTGGTGGCGGTGACCCACACGGCGGCGGGAGCCTTGAGGGAACATCCCCGCAACCTGAACGATATACAGATCCTCGCCCTCGCCCGGTACGGCGGGGTGATGGGTATTGTGTTCAATCCGGATTTCCTGGTGGCCGGGGAGGATCCGGTTGCTTCCATCGACGACGTGGTGAGGCACATGCTCCACGTGAAAAAGATCGGCGCCCTCGATTCGCTCGCCATCGGGACGGATTACGGGGGAGTGCGACCGCCGAAGGGGCTCGAGGATGTGTCTCGCCTGCCCGCGCTCACGGCGGCTCTGGTCAAGGCCGGTTTCAGCGCGCGGGAGTTGGGTCTTGTGCTCGGCGGCAACGCACAACGCCTGTTGGTCGAAGTGGAGGCCAGGCAGGGAGCGGCCGAGGCCGGGCGATCCGAGCCGCTTCGTCCCATCGAAGTGGAGTGCGAGTCGGTGACCGGGGGGATGTCGGGTCGGGTGTCTCGGGCCTGCGACGGATATCTCCTCAAGACCGGGCCCATGCTCGAAGCGGCGACCCGGTTGAAGTTGAGAATCCAGGACATGCAACGAACCCCGGTTCGCGTGGAGATATTCGGTGAGGCGAATACTCCCTGGCAGGTGGAGGCCCAGAACCTGGAGGGCAAGGTGCTCATGAGGAGGGGGGTTGCGCTGGACAGGGATGGCAGAGGGGTTCTTCCGCTGCCCGAGGGGCGCAACCTGGTCCGGGTGTTTCTGTCGCCGACGCGTCCTTCGATATTGTGGGAGGCAGTCTTGTGGGGCCGCTGACAGGCGGGATAACGGAGGTGTGGGGATGAGAGTTGCGATTGTGACAGGCGGTTCCGCCGGGCTCGGCGTGGAGTTCGTGTGCCTGATCGGAAGGCGGTTCGACGTGGATGAAATATGGATGGTGGCGCGAAGGGAGGAGCCCATGGTGGAGCTGGCATCCACCCTCGAGGGGGTTGTGGGAGTGCCGGTGGTGGCCGATCTCGCAACGGACGAGGGAGTGGATGTGTTGATCGACCGGATGGAGCGGGAGCGGCCGGACCTGAGGCTCCTGGTGAACAACGCGGGCTTCGGCCACAGCGGCCGTTTCGATGAGATGGAGGACGCGCGTGTCGCGATGATGTTGGACCTCAACGTCAAGTCGCTCGCCCGGCTGACCCTCGCCGGGTTGAAATGGATGAACCCCGGAGCGTCGATCATCCAGGTGGCTTCGGTGCTGGGATTCATCCCCGCGTCCGGATGGAGCCTCTATTCTGCTTCCAAGGCGTTCGTGATCAGCTTCTCTTGCGGGTTGTCCGGGGAGTTGAGATCTCGAGGGATAGGATGCACGGTATGTTGCCCCGGCCCCATGAAGACCGAATTCTACGACGTGGCCGGCGAGGCGCAGGATATTCCCTTCATGCTAAAGCCCGGCGCGGTCGCAGATCTCGCCCTCAGGCACGCCAAAAAGCGAAAGATGATCTCGGTGAAGGGCATCATGATGAAGCTCACCGCGTTCCTTTTCTCAAAGATCCTCCCGCGCGGACTCTTCGTCTGGGCCACCCGCAGGGCACTGAAAAAACCGGCCGGTTAGGGGCGCCCCCATTATCCGGCCCGGCCAAATGACTTTGATGGGATAAAGCGGCCACTCCTGTCGAGGCCGGTAGTTCACTTTGGGTTGACAGCGCGTACCAAAAAAGATACACTCATGTTATGGGCGATAGAAAGAACAGGAAAAAAAACGTTGGCACGCCATTCGATGACTTCCTCGCAGACGAAGGCCTCCTCGTGGATGCAACAGTGGAATCCATCAAGCGTGTCTTGGCATGGCAGATTGCGCAGACGATGCAGGAGGAGAGCATCACCAAGACTGAAATGGCGAAAAGGATGTGTACGAGCCGAGCTTCTCTGGAGCGGTTATTGGATCCAGATAATTATTCGGTGACTCTTCGTACAATGCACCGAGCGGCGGAGGTGTTGGGGAAGGAGTTGAGGTTGGCGTTAGTCGGATAACCCGCCGTCGTTGCCGGAATCCTATTCGGTATCTGTGTCAGTATCGGTATCAGTATCGCCACTGTCTACGCTCCCGTCTATGTCTTCATCTGCGGTAGACCCTTTGACCACAGTCTGAGCATCGCAGCCGCCGGCGACGAGTACGGTACCTGCAGCAAGAGAGGTTGCCGCAGCCGCGACCAGGCCCATGAATTTTCTTTTCTTGGGATTCGAGGGATTTATCCTGGCGATCATCGCTTCGAGGGCGTCGTCCGTCGCCACGGAGAGCATCGCGCGCTCCGAGGGCCGCAAGCTCACACCGCTCTTTTCGATTGCGGCGTCGCGATCCGCTAAAAGCAACCTCTTGAAGATTGTGTCACGGGCCGCGTGAAAGAGGATCTTTTCCAACCCCACGGGCACCTGGATCTTCCCGTGGGAGCTATGGCGTTTATGGGGTTGTCCCCCTTTTTAGGGTGTCAGACACATTTTTTTCTTAGTCATTTCAATATGTTATTTGCCTGCATCCGGTCCGGCGTCGTTTCCGGCGTCGGTCCCCGCGTCAGGACTAGTACCCGTATCGGTATCCGTATCTGAATCCGTATCGGTGTCTGTATCTGTATCCGAATCCGTATCCGAGTCTGTATCGGTATCGCTGTCGGAGTCGATATCCGACCCTGAACCTCCGCAAACATGGTCGGAACATGCGTAAGATGCGATGATCATTCCACCCGCCACAGCCGCCGCTGCTACAGTCTTGGCGAAGCTTCTGTTGCGCTGTCTGGCCGGCTTTAACCGCGAGATCGTCGCCTCCAGCATTTGTTGGGGCATCGCACTGAACATGGCCTGTTCAGACGGAGTGAAGATGATCCCGCTCTGTGAAAGTGCTTCGTTGCGATTGTCGTACAATAGTGTGCGGAACTCCTCGTTCTGGGCAGCCATGATCAGTATCCGCTCCAGATTGACAGGCACTTGCGCGTCAATCGCCAACCCTCGTCGTTTCCATGAACCCTTGATAGGGCCGCCCCGACCTGCTCGTTTAGTCTCGTCATTCATGGTTTCGTCCTTGAACCGGTTTTGCGTTCACCCGCATCATACCATTTTGAGGTTATTTTAATGCGGTTTCCCAGATCTTCTCCACTCTTTCGAAGACAGCGCGCCAGGTGAACGGCGCGAGGCTTCGGGCGAAGGCGGCGGAGGCGGTATCGACGGGGGGCGCATCCAGAGCCGCGTCCAGCGTGTCCGTCAGCTCCTCCACGAACGCCGGGATGTCTCGTTCCAGCGGTTTGTCCGCGCCTTTTAACCGCGGCAAAGAGACGAGATCCAGGGCTGCCCCAAGGTACGGTGCGAGACCGTCTTCCACGCCGGGCAAGCGGGTGGAGACGATCCGGCAGCCGCACGCGAACGCCTCTACAAGCGCCAGAGGGAGACCTTCATGGAACGAGGGCAGCACGCAGATCTTGCAGCGTCTCATGAGATCCGCGAGCGCGGGCTGGGTGAGTTGCCCGTGGAGCACGACCGCGGGCGACATGGAGATCATCCGTTCGCGGAGATCCTCCGATTGGGCGCCGGCGCCGCTCCCCGCAACGTGGAGAGTGAGACCTGAGTGCTTCCGGGTCAGGTTCTTCACCGCGTCGAGCAGCCACGGGAGCCCCTTTGCGTGACTGAACTTGCCTGCGTATATGATGTTCTTGTTCCGGGCGTCGGATCGACGTTCGGTGTGAAATACCCTTTCGTCATATCCCGCGCCGACGAGGTGAATCCTGTGCGTCGGGAGGTGGAGCACCTCGGCGAGCTTCTCCGCGTGCTCTCTGTGCAACACGGCGAACTGTTCGTTCCTCGAGCAGCCCCGCGTTACACGATCGGCCAGGTACGGGCAGAGGGTCATCTGGCGCAGGCCGGTCGCGTGGCAGTGGGTGATCACCGGTGTATGAGGCGCCACGTCCTTGATGATGGAGCTCAGCAGCCAGATGTGATGTGAGTGGATGATATCGGGTTTGAAGTGATCGATGACTTCGCCGAGGTGGCGTTGCCAGGAGTCTGTGTACACTTTCAGCCGGGCCTCTGCCATCGAGGAGAAGCGAGTGCTCGGGTAGGGCATGACGTCGCTCATCCCGGGGATCGGGAAATCCAGAGGAAAGCTACCAAACAGGAGGGGGCTGATGCTGCCGCGTGGGAGCCCTCCGACGTCGGGGGCGGGACTGGAGGCGGGAGATCCCACGACGGCGTGTTGATCCCATCCGGCCTCGCGGGCGATGTCGACCATCGAGTCGAGGGTGATCCCGCTGCCGGTCAGCGAGGGCCGCTGGGACAGTACATGTAGCACCTTGCCCGCCATGACGGGGAGTTTGCTCATTCAGCATGACTATACCATTTTGTAGAGGCCAGACTCATTTGTAGAGGCAAATATTCTTTTGGGGCAGTTTGTCGGAACGGCAGTGCCGGAACGCTCGCCGAGGAGCGCGTGCTGGCGAGCGAGTTGGAATACGAGCGATACTCGAGGAGGGTCCGATGGAGAGTTCTGCCGTACGTCTGGTGACGGCCCCGTTCAGGAAGCGTTGACGATTTTCAGGAACACCTTTACCACGCTGGGATCGAACTGGGAGCCGGAGGCTTTCTTGATCTCGTCGATGGCCGTCTCGACAGAGAGCGCGGCACGGTAGGGTCGGGTGGAGGTCATGGCGTCATATGTGTCCGCCACGGCGATGATCCTGGAAGCGAGCGGGATCGCGGTTTCCTTTCGCCCGTCCGGGTATCCGGTGCCGTCCCAGCGCTCATGGTGGAACCGCACGTACTCGCGGATGTCGCCCAGGAACTTGAGCGGCCTCAAGATTGTGTTTCCGAATGAGGGGTGCTGCTCGATGATTGTGCGCTCATCGCTGGTCAGCTTTCTCGGCGCGAGGAGGACCTCATCCCGGATGCCGATCTTGCCGATGTCGTGGAGCAAAGCCGCGTTGTGGATCTTGTCCACATCATCTTCGCGCAGCTCGAGCCTGACGGCGATTTCCTTGGACATGTTTGCCACGCGTTCCGAGTGACCACGCGTGTAGTCGTCCCGGGCTTCGAGGGCGCCGGCGAGGGACCTCAGGGTTTCGTAGTATACACGCTGTGTGTCCTCGAACAGCCGGGCGTTCTCTATGGCGATGGCCGCCTGTGACGCCATGGTCTCGAGCATCTGCCTCTCGTCGTCGCCGAGGGCGCCCCTGGCTTCGCGGACCAGCTCGAATACGCCGATGGTCCTGTCGCCGATGCGGAGGGGGAGATCCAGTATTGCTCTGGAGCCGCTACCCTCCATCATCTTGCCCTCCTCGGCCTTGATCCGCAGCTCCTTCGTCTCGACGTCTATGAGCTTGATGGCGCTCGCGGTGGATCCGATGATCTTGGAAGTCATTGAGAGGATAGCGTGCAGCGTGGTGTCCAGATCGAGGCTCGACGTTATTGTTCGCCCTGCCTCATGGAGCGCGGTGAGCTGCCCGATCTGCCGCTCCAGGTTCACGTTTGCGTCAGAGATCTGAGAGGCGTAGTTTTCGAGCTCCTTGTTGAGCCGATTGGTCTCGGCAACGGTTTCGCCGAGCAACCTGTTGGCGTCCTCCAGCCCCTTGATGAGCCGCGCATTTTGGATGGCCACGGCCGCCTGGGCCGCGAAGGCCTTGAAGAGATCCGCGTCCTGCTCGTCGAAGGCGTTCGGATGGGGGCTCCTGGTGTAGAAGACTCCGATGGTCTTATCCATGATAACGAGCGGGGACGCCAGCTCGCTTCGGGCCGGGTCCTCGCCCTCATCCTTGATGTAGCTTTCTTCCTTCAACGTGTCGTTGATGAGGATGGTCTCGCCGGTCTGGGCAGCGCGACCGGTGATGCCCTCTCCCAGGGGAACGTGGGTGCCCAGGGCGTAGCCGTATCCGATGGCCGCGTGGAGGATCAGGTCATCGTCGTCCGGGTTCGCGAGCAGCAGAGCGCACTGATTGATGCCCAGGGCCGCGCAGGCGGTCCCGAGGATCTTGTCGAGGATCTCGGTGGGATTGTGGATGGAGTTGAGCGCGCGGGCGGCCTGGTTGAGTGAGGCCAGGCGCCGGCTCCTCGATTCGAGGTTGGCGATCATTTGCGCGTTGTTGAGGGCGGTGGCCGCCTGGGAACCGAAGATCCGAAAGAGCTTCAGGTCTTCTTCGGTGAAGGAGTTGGGCTCCATGGATTCGGCATCCAGGATTCCGATAGTCTCGCCTTCCAGGGAAAGCGGCACGGCCATCTCGCAACGGGCGCCCGGCGTTCCGGGGATGTAGTTTTCGAAGGCCTCGATATCGTCGATGATATTGGCCTTGCCGGTAACGAACATCTCGCCCACGAAGCCCTCTCCGATGGGTATTTCGAGGCCCTCCACGTCGCCGTGATTGATGGCTCGTCGAACGGTCAGGCACTTGCGAGCCTTGTCCGGCGTGAGGATCGCGACGGCGTCGAACCCCAAGGCCTTCTGCGCGAGATTGAGAATGCTGTCCAGCATCTCGTCGGGCTCGTCGATGGCGTTGAGGGAGCACGCGGCCCGGTGGATGAGCGTGAGCTTTCGGGCGCGGTCTTCCAGATCGTGGATCATCCCCGCGTTCTTGAGAGCGGTTGCCACCTGGGATCCGAAGACCCTGAAGAGCTCGAGATCGGAGATAGTGAACGCGTACGGCTCCATCGCCTCCGCGTCGAGGATCCCGATGGTGTTGCCGTCAAGGGTGAGCGGGACGGCCATCTCGCAGCGGGCGCCCGGCGTTCCGGGGATATAGTCTTCGAAAGCCTCGATGTCGTCGATGATGTGGGCCTTGCCGGTGACGAACATCTCACCGACGAAGCCCTTGCCGATGGGCATCTTGAGACCTTCCACGTCGCCGTGATCGAGAGCCTTGCGAACGGTCAGGTTTTCTCCGTCGCCGGAGGGGGTGAGGATGGCGACGGCGTCGAATCCCAGGGCTTTCTTTGCCATCTGGAGGATGGTCGTCAGCATCTCCTCGGGGTCCTCGATGGCGTTGAGTGAGCAAGCCGCCCTGTGGATCATCGTCAGGCGCCTGCTTCTTTCGGCCAGGTCGGTTCTCTGGCGCGCGGCCTGGACCACGGAGGCAACCTGGGAGGCGAGCGTTTCCAGAACCTCGACGTCCACCTCGGTCAGGATCTCGTCGCCTATGCTCTCGGCAACGAGCACGCCCACGGCGTCGTCCTCGACTATCAGGGGCACGGCTACGTTCGATCGGGCGTTTTCGCAGCCGCCGACGTAATTAGGATCCGAGGTGACGTCCGGCACGAGCTGGGATGTGGCCGTGTTGTAAGCGGCTCCGCTGATGGATCCCTCCACCGGGATCAGCCGGCCCTCGGTGCCCGCGTCGAAACCTGCGGATCTGGAGACCTTGAGATGGAGGCCGGAGGGTTCGGGGAGCAGAAGGGCGATTTGCCCAAACCCGAGAATGTCCCGCGCCAGGGTCAGGATTCGGTCGAGCAATGTGTCCAGGCTTGAGATGGACGTCAATTTGGCAGAGGTCTTCGCGAGTAACCCCAGTTTGGTCGAGAGTTGTTCGACCTCATGCCTGGTTGCGGCGAGGTCTTTCCTGATCCGGGCGTTGGCGATGGCGCTGGCCGCCTGATCGGCGAAGATGGTCGCGTGGAGCAGATCGGTCTCGTCGAATCGGTTGACCTCCCTGTGCTCTACGTTGAGTATCCCGATGACCTCGTCCTGGAACAGGAGGGGAACAGCCATCTCCGAGCGACAACCCTCCAGCCCGGGAATGTAGTTCTGGATTTTCGTGACATCTTCGATGATGCAGGGCTTGCGCTCCTGCGCAACCTTCCCGGTCACGCCGGTTCCCCGGGGCACCGCGAGCCCGATCACGTCGCGATCGTAGCCCCTGACCGTAACCACGACCATGTTCTCCTGAGTTTCGTCCCACATCATGATGGCCGACGTGTCGAGCCTGAGCGCCTCGTGAACCGAGTCGACCACGCGTTCGAGAAGCTTGTCGAGATCGTGTTCCTGGATGAGGGACTGCCCCACCTTGGCGATGGAGACGAGCTTGCGCGCACGCTCCTCAAGGTTCGCCTGGAGTTGCATGTTGCGAATGGCCGTGACGACCTGCTCGCCCAGGGTTACGAACATCGTCTGGTCCGTCGTGGTGAAGCGATGCTCGGCGCTTTCCATGTCGAGCACGCCTATGACGTCGTTGCCCGATCTCAAGGGGACCGCTATCTCCGAGAGCGCCTTGGGCACGCCGCAGATATACCTGGGATCGTTCACCGTCTCCGTGACGAGTTGGGGTTCGCCGGTTTGCAGTACGTGGCCGGTCACGCCTTGACCCGGAGCGACCTTGAACTTCTTGACAACCTCCGGGTCGTATCCGCGGGAGGCGACGATGGAGAGGGTTCCGTCTCGAGGGTTGCGCAGCAGTATCGCGGCGGTCTGGTTATCGAAAATGGCGGTGACCAGGTCAAAGACGTTTTCGTAGAGTTCGTCGAGATCGGCGACACCGGTGAGTTTTCTTCCGGATTCAGCGAGCTTGGTTAGCTGGTCCAGCAGATGAATCATAAATCCAACCGATTACGAAGAGCCTTGTCCCGGCTCGCTGGACCCCCCGATATCCATTCGGTGCCTACAATAACACAAAAAGATCAATTATATATAGGCATCTTGAGAGCTTATGGACACTGACCCACGAGTACACAGCGCGTGTAGAGGTTGTCCTGGCTTGAATTGTTGTAATGCACTTCGGCTGTCCCGAAGTGCACGGTCCAGGCCTCGATGGAGGAGAGCTGGGAGGTGGACCAGAAACGTTGGAAGGAAGTGTTGGCCTCATCGACCGCCAGGGGCGCGAGATCGGGATCCCAGTACCAGCCTTCCGCGGACGGCCCTCCCATGGAATCGCAGCCCTCACAATCCGTAGTCCAGTCATCGGAAAATGTGCTCCCCACTTGCACGGCGCATGCGCCCCCGGTCTCCGTCACGGGACAATTCCGGATGAGCGTCCGCAGCTGGGTGATGGTGGGAGCCTTCCAGTCCTCGCGTCCTTCGAGGGTGAGACTGTTGCAGTAGTTGCAAGCGTCCTGGTAATTGGTCATGGTGTCCCACGGCGGATCTTGCCAGCACAGATTGCCGGTGGAGTCGTACCACATGGTAGCAACGCCCGCGTCCGTGCCGCCGTCTTTCCATGACTTGTCCTCTTTGCAACCCCCGTTTGACAGGAAAGCCGCGCAGACGGCCATGATCGCAAATCGAGTTGTCATTCTGGTCATGTCGATTCTCCCGCGTTGTTGTGGATGAAATCCTACATCACTATGTCATCATCGACAATCGTCACTTTGTTTTGTAGTTCGCTGCCATATTCGAGCGTCAGGATCACCGCCTCTTTCGTTTGCGGAAGAGGACCCGCACTGGTGTTCCTTCGAAGCCGAAGGTTTCGCGAATGCGGTTCTGGACGTACCGCTGGTACGAGAAATGGAGCGCCTCGGGATAGCTGCATTGCACCACGAATGTCGGTGGCCTCACGCTTGCCTGGGTGGCGTAGTAGAGCTTGACGGGGCGACCCTTCCGCAGGGGAGGGGGATGTTGCTCGACGATGTCCTCGAACAGTCGGTTGAGCTCGGATGTGGACACCCGCTTGCAGAACTCATGGTGGGCGTCGTCGATTGCCCTGAAGAGGGCTCGAAGGCCCGCGCCGGTAAGCGCGGAGATGTTGACGATCCTGGCCCACGGCGCGAAGGCGAGCACGTCGCGGGTGTTTTCGGTGAGCTTCTTTTGGGCATCGCGTGAGCCCTTGAGAAGATCCCACTTGTTCAGCGCAAATACGACCGCGCGGTTTCTGTCAACGGCAAGCCCCAGCACCTTGGCGTCCTGCTCCGCTATGCCTTCTTTGGCATCCAGCATGAGCACAGCGACCCGACATCGCTCCATCGCCTTCACGGCGGACGCCACAGCCATCCGCTCCGGGCCGTCGGCGGGCACCTTGCTCTTTCTGCGAATCCCGGCGGTGTCTATCAGCACGTATGATTTTCCGTTCAATTCCAGCAAGGAGTCCACCGCGTCCCTGGTTGTGCCGGGCTTGTCCAGGGTGAGGAGGCGGTCCTCTTCGAGCAGTTTGTTGACCAGCGAGGACTTTCCCGCGTTCGGGCGCCCCACGATGGCCACTCGAAGAGCGTACTTGTCGTCTTCCCCATCTTCAGTCTCTGTGAACTCGTGGTCATCCTCGTCGTCTGTCTGTGGGTCGTCCTTTTCGGGCAGCCTTTCGTAGATGAGATCCTCGAGATTTCCGAATCCCCTGCCGTGAAGAGCGCTGACCATAACGAATGGATCGAGTCCCAGGCTGAAGCAATCTCCCGCACCCGATTCGTGATGCGCGCCGTCTATCTTGTTGATGACCATGATGCTCGGCGTTTCGGAACGCCGCAGGATGTCCACGGTCTCGTGATCTCCGTTGGTGGGGGTCGCGCGCCCATCGACGACAAACAGGATGAGATCCGACTGATCGAGGGCAATGCGGCACTGCTTGTTGATCCCTTCTTCCACCGCGCCGTCCGGCGAGATCTCCCAACCGCCCATGTCTACGAGGGTGCATCTCTTGTCGTCGATGTCAGCGTCGGCGTAGAGCCGATCCCGCGTCACCCCGGGTCGGTTCTCCACGATGGACACGGCGCGTCCCACCAGGCGATTGAACAGGGTGGATTTGCCCACGTTGGGTCGCCCGAGCACGGCCACGAGGGGTAGATCGCCGAGCCGCGAGGGGTGGTGAGGGACGTGGTTCCTTCTGCCCCTGCGCCTCATTCGTACCCCATCTTCTTCAGCCCCTGCGCGTCCTTTGTCCAGTCAGGAGATACATTCACGTGCAGCCTGAGATCCACCGGGCAACCGAGCAACTTCTCCGCCTGAGCCCGGGCCCTGGTGCCGATGTCCCGGATCATGGTGCCCCCCTTGCCAATGATGATGCCCTTCTGACTCTTTTTCTCCACGTGAATAGTGCCGTGGATCACGCAGCGCCTGGACTCCTCCACGAATCTGTCAATAACCACCGCCGTCCGGTAAGGGATCTCTTGCCGGGTGAGGTCTATCAGGGCTTCGCGCACGAGTTCGGAAACGAAGAAACGATCGGCCCTGTCGGACAGCATATCGTCCGGGAACAACTTTGGAGAGAACGGGATGCGCTCGAGGAGGGCGACCATGAAGCGATCCACCCCGTCACCCCGAAGCGCACAGATGGGTATGACCTCTTCTATTCCATCGATGGCCGAGACCTCCTCCATGATCGGCAGGAGCAAGCTCTTGTTCTTTAGCAGGTCAACCTTGTTGATGAGCGCGATTACGGGGATCTTCAGGTTTTCGAGGCGCCCGGCTACGGCCAGTTCCTCTCGGAGCAGACCGGCGGAGCGTTTGGGCCGGCTCGCGTCGATGATCCACACGCAGACGTCCGCCTCGGAGATCGCGCCTTGCGCCGCCTCCATCATGTAGCGTCCCAGAGAGCTCTCGGGACGGTGAAGCCCGGGTGTGTCCAGGAAGATTACCTGGGAATCCCCCACATTGTGCACCGCCAGCACCCGGTTGCGTGTGGTCTGGGGTTTGGAGGTAACAATGGACAGCTTCCTGCCCAGGATATGGTTGAGGAGCGTCGACTTGCCCACGTTGGGGCGACCGATCACCACTGCGTATCCGCACCGTGTCTTGACATCGTTTTCCACGTGGTTCCTGTAGCGCAACGCGGGCGAGATGGAAAGGGAGGGGCGTGAAAAAGCGGAGGGGCTATACCGTTGACGCCGGGGCGGATGGAGTGTTACCAACGCGAGGTTTCAATTGGGATTGGAGGCCAAGGGAAATGACTATCGTCGGAGTGGTCGGAACCCAGTGGGGTGACGAGGGCAAGGGCAAGGTCGTCGATCTGTTTGCGGTGCACGCGGATCTGGTGGTTCGCTTTCAGGGCGGAAACAACGCCGGTCACACCCTCGTGGTGGGGGGCAAAAAGACTGTGTTTCACCTGATCCCTTCGGGGATACTGCGCCCCGACACGGTCTGTGTGCTGGGCCAGGGCATGGTAATAGATCCCGGGGTTTTGGTGGAGGAGCTGGACCAACTCGACGATTCCGGGCTGCTGGCCGGCGCAAAGCTCGCCATCAGCGATCGCGCTCACGTGATCCTGCCCCACCACCTCATCCTGGACAGGCTTCGCGAGGAGAAGAGATCGGGCTCGGTGCCGGTGGGAAGCACGCTCCGGGGAATCGGCCCCGCATACGAAGACAAGGTCGGGCGCAGGGGAATTCGCGTGGGCGATCTGTACGCCCCGAAACTCCTCGAGCAGAGACTCGGTGAGACCCTCTCGTACTGGGAGCCCATGCTCCAGAAACGAGCAGGCGAGATCCCGACAGTAAAAGGCGTGATGGACGCGCTTGTACCCCTTTCGAAACGACTGAAGAAGTACGTTACGGATACGCTGGAACTTATTCAGGACAGCATCGACGAATCGCGGTCCATTCTGCTCGAAGGCGCCCAGGGCGCCATGCTCGACGTGGATCACGGCACCTATCCGTTTGTCACTTCGTCGAACACCGTTTCGGGAGCGGCCTGCGCGGGCGCGGGGATCGGGCCCACGCACATCGACGAGATCGTGGCCGTTGCAAAGGCGTATACCACGAGAGTAGGGGCAGGTTCTTTCCCCACCGAGCTTCATGACGACAAGGGTGATTACCTGAGGAAGGCCGGCGCGGAGTTCGGCTCCACAACAGGGCGTCCGCGGCGTTGCGGCTGGTTCGATGCCGTGGTAGTTCGACGCGCGGCGAGGATTTCCGGGGCGACCTCGATGGCTGTCACCAAGCTGGATGTGCTCACCGGCCTCGACGAGATACAGGTCTGCGTCGGTTACGAGATCGATGGGCGTGAGGTGAGGGGTATTCCCGTTCATGGATTCGAACGGGTCAAGCCGATCTTCCGCTCGTTGCCCGGATGGAGCGAGCCGATCACCGAGGCCGAGAGCCTCGACGATCTGCCGGGCAATGCGCGCGCTTACCTGGATGAGATTTCCCGATTAGCGGGTTGTCCGGTTTGCCTGGTTTCGGTGGGACCCGGACGGGAGCAGACTATAGTGGTGACCAACCCTTTTGGGGATTGAGCGATCAATGAAGAAGACAGTCCCCTCGATACTGATTGCGATCTGCGTGACGGCCCTGTGGACGTCGGTTGCCTGGGGAGGAGATCTGCTCAAGGAGAGCGCGGCCGGGTTCAGGCACGCGAGCGCTCAACTGGAGAGAATCGAGCAGCGGAAGGATGCCCACGTCGTTGCGGGGGAGATCAAGGTGGCGAAGACCTGGATAGAGCGTGGTTTCGCGCTCCTTCGAGAAGGACGACACCGACGCGCGGCGATACTGGCGGAGCGTTTACCTGCGCAGATGAGCCTAATTCGGACAATTCTGTCCGCATGGGCCGTCCAGGAAGAGGCCGCACGCGCGCAGGAAGATCTCGATGAGTTGGAGCGGAAATTGAAGCTGGTTCAGATAAGATACGACCGGCTGCTGCTGCTGCGCAAGGGCGCGAACCTGACCCTGGCGTATCCGCGCGGGGAGGATGCTCTTGAGGACTGACTCCGCCGGTGCTTTCGTGGCGATCGCGCTCATGGTCCACGGCGCATGCGCCGAGATCCAACCACCCGCATCCCTGGCGCAGCTGGAGGTGCTCATCGAATCCGACGACGCCCAACGGGCCAAGGTGGTTGCCCTGGAATCCTGGAACGAGTCCGAGAGATATCTTCGCCTTGCCAGAGAGGCCCTGGCCCGGGGGAATTCTCAGGAGGCCGACAGGTTTGCGCACCTTGGAATGCTGAACTCGAAGCTCGCGATGACAATGCTCCGCGAGGCCGCGGCGCGGCGAAGCGTGGAGGAGATAGGGGAACGCCGGCGCCGGGTCGAGATTGAATGGGAAAGGGTGAGCGCGGGGATTGTAAGGCTCGAAGAGGAGCTGGAGCGGGCGCGGATGAGAGAGCACCTGGAAGGAGTCGTTGACGAGGCCAGGCGAATAGCTGCAGCGCAGGAGGAGTTGAGGGAAGAGTCCCTGGAAAAGGAAAAGCGCGAGGCGTTGGACAGCGCGCGGGCAGAGATCGGAAGGGAAATGGTGGCGCGGGCTCGTCTCGGTTACCGGGTGATCAGTTCTCTTGTGGACGCGGGAAAAATGACCGAGGAGCGGCTCAGGCCTATCCTCGGAGCGCTGGAGATTGCGGGCGAACGATCGGTCAAAGGAGACCTGGCAGGGCAGCAGGAATACGCGGAGCGCTCGGGGGTGGAGACTCGCAGGTTGTGGGCGGAGGTATGGGGGGATCCTTCCGAGGCGTCGTCGTCACGGGCCATCGATGCCCTGAGCAAAGCGCTGGAGACAGCTGGTTTCAAGGTTGGGCGCGAGGAGTTTGGAGTTTCCGTCAAGGTAGAGTTCAAACAGGTCAAAGGAAAACTGTTCGGCGGGACGAAGAAGTTGGTGTCGGATCTGGCCGAATGGTGCGGGACTCGAGAAAACGTGCGACTCCTCGTGATCGCGCGCTGGAGCAAGGCGTCCGGTGCGGCAAAGAAAAGATCGCGGGAGCGTGCCGCGCTGCTCGAAGAGGCTCTGGTGAAGGCCGGCGTGGGGAAGGACGTGGTGTCTTCATTCGGCTGCGGTTTCGCGCGTCCCGCCCGGTCAATGAACGAGAACAGAGTCAGCGCCGCGATACTGGTGATTCCAATCCCTGAGTCCAAATGAGAGAGCTACCATCCTGGTTGAGGGTTTTCGAGTTGCCCATGCCCGCAACCCTAGGTGCGGTGAACACGTATCTGGTGAAAGGACCGAGGGGCCTGGGTCTTATCGACACCGGCATGGACGACGTCAACAGCGTGAGGGAGCTTTTCGGGTTGTTGAAGGAGGAAGGGGTGGAGCCCGGGTCCATTGAACAGGTGATCTGCACACATCACCATCCCGATCACTGCGGTATCGGCAAGACCCTTCAGGGTTTCGGGGCCCGCGTGCTGATGTCCGAACCGGACGCCGAATCGCTTGCGCTGTTTCTTTCGAATCCGGAGATGGACCGGCAACGCGCAACCTTTTTCGGTCGCCACGACGTGCCCGATGAGTTCTGCGACCACGTGACAGCCATGTTTCCCTTCTTTCGAAAACTTCAGGAGTCGTTCGTGCCCGACGGCTTCTTGGGCGACGGGCAGATCGTCGATATGGGAGGGATCGAGCTGGAGGTGATGCTGACTCCGGGGCATACCCGGGGACACATCTGCTTGATCCAGAGGGACGCGGGCCTGATCTTCACCGGTGACCACATCATCCCGGGTGACGCCACCCATGTCTCCATGCGCGAGGAGGTGCACGGCACCGATCCCCTCGGCAAGTTCGTGCGTTCCCTCGAGCGGGTGCGCGATCTCGGTCCCATGGTGGGCCTCGGAGGACACGGGGAGCCCATGCCCGATATCCCGCAGCGAGCGGATCAGCTGGTGCGACATCATCGGGCGCGGATTGAGAGGGTGGCATGGACGCTCGGCGACGAGCCACGTATAGCCTTCGATCTCAGCGAGGAGGCACTGGGGTCGCGAAAAAAAGTCTTCGCCCGCTGGCTCGCCATGTCCCAGACCCTGGCGTATCTCGAACATCTGGTGACACGGGACGAGGCGGTCGAGGTTACAATGGACAGGGGCGTGGGGTACCGGCGGAGCTGAAAGAGCGTACCTGAACGAGGATCTCGTAATCGCCGATGTACTCCCCTGGGACTCTTGTAGGGAAAGCAGACATCAGGCGTAGGGAAATCATACATCAGAAATTCTTATCCATTCACGAAGCATGTCACGATCATTCCGTTTGACGAATTTGCGGGAAAAGCGGTATATTGTTCGCCGGCTTCGAGGCGAGGGCTTCGACGGAAGGATCCTGATGTTTACCGGTGACGGAGTTCCAAACACCGTGTTGCGAGCCGCCCTGGCCGGAGCCGACGACTACTTCGTCAAGGGTGAAAACCTGGACGTGCTCATCGCTCAAGCGCGGCGGCTTCTAGATGATCCGAAGAGCGCAGCGGCTGGTCTTGATCGTCACGAAGCCTTCAGGGAGGGCGCGTTCGTGCGGTCGCTCGAAATTTCGGAATGGGATCTCGATCTGCTCACCGAGATCTGTCGGGGGCTGCCCAAGCTGGTCGACGTCGCGGAGCGACTCGGCAGGAGCCCCCAGCAGGTAAACCAGGAGGTCTCCCGTATTTATAAGAAACTCCACCTCAAACACTACGGGCAGCTTACGCACCTGCTGGCGATCCTCGAAATGTTCAGCCGGCGAGTTACTGACGATTGGGAATAGCCGGAAGAGGGTTTGATTTGGTTATAGGGCGTAGATGGCAACATTTTCGTATGACGTTTTTTTGTTCCAACGAAAAAAGGGGATTTTTATGGCTCATCCGGATCCAGCCGTTTTCCAATGAGTTCATGCTCCCGTCATTTCTGTCTTGGTTTCGTGTAGGAAGAGTAGCCGCAGGGTGAAGAACTCGATGTCCCGGTAGCCGTACGCCACG
>SDBV01000369.1_pt1 | contig 63881 bp, 45 predicted proteins | sample 2277081 | NCBI WGS metagenome assembly SDBV01 (sample SAMN10402039, study PRJNA504765) | marine sediment metagenome | isolation source: marine sediment core GS10_PC15, 223 cmbsf | place: Arctic Ocean: Southern Knipovich Ridge | collected 2010
CCCCCCACCCCCCCCCCCCCCCGCCCTTTGCCGATGTCACCCAATCGGCAATTTTGATAACTTCCGGCCGGGCATCCGCCACAGACACTGCCAATCCGATGCTTTTCATAAGAGGCAAGTCCGGCAAATCGTCACCCATAAATGCAATTTCATGAGGTAAAATACCACTTTTTTTCTCCAAAATGGGCAAAATAGTGGTCTTGTCTGAAATACCATCATAAAGATATTCAATTCCCAGATTGTTGCATCGATGACAAAGAGCCCTCGATCGCCTGCCCGTGATCACACAAGTCGGTATACCGGCTTTGCTTAGAAGACGAATACCGAGCCCATCTTTGACATTAAATATTTTTATTTCCTCACCTGCGTCGCTATATATAATACTGCCGTCCGTCAGCACTCCATCGACATCCACCGCCAGCAAACGAATATCTTTAAGCTTGAAAATAAGATGTTTATCTAAATCTGAGTTATCCATTTTAGCTGGGGTCAAATATCTCTCGATTTACTGTGGTTGCACGGTTTAGACCAATGCCTGCCGGATCCGTTTGAGTTTTTGGAGGAGGGGGCCGATGGTTTCGAGCTTGAGGGAGTTGGGCCCGTCACATAGTGCCTTTTTCGGCTCCGGATGAACCTCCATAAAAATACCGTCAACTCCCGCAGCGACTGCCGCACAGGCCAACAGGGGGGCAAACGTTCTATCGCCGGCAGAGTGGTGGCCGCCGCCGCCGGGCAACTGAACGCTGTGAGTGGCATCAAAAATCACCGGAAAGCCGGTTTGATGCATAATTTGTATTCCGCGGAAATCCACTACCAGATTATGATATCCGAATGAGGTGCCCCGTTCGGTAATCAAAATACGATCATTACCGCTGTGTAAAATCTTATCGACCACATTTTGGATATCTCCGGGGGCCAAAAACTGTCCTTTTTTAATATTGACGGTTTTTCCCGTTTGCGCCACTTCGGCCAGAAAATCGGTTTGTCGGCATAAAAATGCCGGAATCTGTATGATATCGAGTATTTCTGCGGCCCGTTCGACTTCAGAAATCCGGTGAACATCGGAGAGGATGCAGATATTCAGGTCATTTTTAATTTTTTGAAGAATATTCAGACCATCAGTGATACCCGGGCCCCTGAAAGCTTTGATGGATGTCCGGTTCGCTTTGTCATAAGAGGCTTTGAAAATAAAGGGTATGTCCAGCTCATGGGTGAGATCTTTTAGAAACGAAGCCACTTGAAAGACCATCTCCTCATTTTCAATCACACAGGGACCTGCAATCAAAACCAGGGGAGCCGCGCTTCCAATTCGTATTTTTTGACTGATTCTAACAGGATTATTTTTCATTTTATTTCTCAATTCCTTTTGATAAAACCTGCGCTGTAGCTACATTTAACTTGGGGTGGATGAAAAGTCAAGAAACGAAAAAGAAGCCTTGATTACCCCTCCGTTAATTGCTATTGTCCCGGAATAATTTAAACACAAAAGAGATTTAATACATTGAAATATAAAGAAAAAAAGACAAAAAAACGGATGTTTCTGATCCTTGTGTCGGCAGTGGTTTTAGGGGTAGCTGGATTTTTGATGATTAAGATGGAAGGGGAGGTTCCAAAAGTAAAACTGGCGGACGGACCTTTATATTTTGGTCTTCAAAAAGAGATGGAAATAACAACATCGGATCGAAAAAGTGGTATTCGCAGTATATGGATCGCGCTTTTGAAAGATGGGAAAGAGCATGTTCTCCTGGAAGAATCGTTGCCCAAAGGCGGCTTTTTATTTGGGTCAGGGGTTCGGGAAAGTGCGTTTCCCATCACGGTTGTCCCAAAAAAATTAGGGGTATCAGATGGAAAGGCGATGTTGAGGATCGTCGTTCGAGATCATTCGTGGCGCGGTTTTTTTAAAGGGAACAAACGGTATGTGGAAAAAGAGGTAACCATTGACACCCGGCCGCCTGAAGTGACGATATTGAGCAAATTTCATTATTTAAACCAGGGTGGTACCGGGCTGGTGGTTTATCAGGTATCCGAAGCGGTTTCAAAAACCGGCGTTTATGTGGGGGATGTCTTTTTTCCCGGATATGCCGGAAATTTTGATGATAAGCGAAAAAAATTGGCCTTTTTCGCGCTTAATTATAAACAGGGACCCGGTACCAAGATCGTGGTTTATGCAAGCGATGCTGCCCAAAACAGCGTTCGAAGCGGTTTTCGACACAACATTAAACGTCGGGTATTTCGAAAAGACAGCATCAACATTTCGGACAAGTTTTTAAACTGGAAAATGCCGGAACTCGGGGCCGATATCGCCGATACGGCGGGTTTAACACCCGTGGACATTTTTATAAAAGTCAACCGGGAGTTGCGCCAACAAAATGCCCAAACCATTTTCGACATCTCTAAAATAACCGCTATGGAGCGGTATTGGAAAGGCCCCTTTCTCAGGCTTCCCAACTCACAAAGGCGGGCGGGATTCGCCGATCATCGGGTCTACAAATACAAAGGTCGGCTGATTGACCGGCAGGTTCATCTGGGAATCGATCTGGCTTCTCTTGCACAAGCAGCGGTGCCGGCCGCCAACCGGGGCAACGTGGTTTTTACGGGCAATCTGGGAATTTACGGAAAAAGTGTTATCATTGATCATGGTTTCGGCGTATTCAGCTTGTATTCCCATCTGAGCCAGATTAGCGTTGAAAAAGAAACAATGGTGGAGAAAGGACAACGGATCGGTCATACCGGGGTGACCGGCCTGGCTGGAGGGGATCATGTCCATTTCAGCATGATTATTCACAACACCTTTGTACAGCCGATTGAATGGTGGGATCCATTATGGATTGACAAACGGATCATGGCCAAATTGGCCCGGGGTGAAACGGGGCTCTCTGAATAGCGGGGGCACAACAGGTTAAAAAGTACCAAATCACCCACTCGTTTGAATCCATCAACAGCAGGATCAAATCCGATGAAGGGGTTGTGGCGTTCGCAGAAAAAAGAACGTTAAGGAGAATACATTTTCAACGGTGTCGCTTTTCAGCAGAGTTACGACAAGGGAAGTTGCTGAAATATTAAAGGAATGGATATTCCAGGGAAAAATGAGATTAGGCAAACCCTGGTTTACCTTACTTTACAAATGATCTCCATTGTCAAAGACCGTCAAAGATTTAGATGCGGTCGGTTGCCCATTTCAAGGTAGAGGTCGAATTCTACATGCAAAACATCGTCCGGTCTTTTATTGCTTTTAAACTGCCCGCTTCCGTGATTCAATCACTTGTGATCGTTCAGGATCACATGCGCTCCTATGGTTTTCCCATCCAATGGGTGAAACCGGATAATATCCATCTCACGATCAAGTTTTTGGGGAATATCGAAACCGCACAAATCGATATCATTGACCATGCGTTATCTGAAGCAGTAAAAGGTTGCGCGCCGATTTCACTTGTGATAAAGGGTGCCGGTGTTTTTCCGGGTGTTAAGCGACCCCGGGTTTTCTGGATGGGAATTTTTGGTGACACCCAAATTTTAGACCAGTTACGACATACTGTGGATAAATATTGTGAACAAATCGGATTTTCACGAGATCAAAAGCCGTTCAAAGGACACCTGACCCTGGGCAGATTCAAAGGAACCGTTGATTCAAGCAGACTGGTGGAGGCCATCGAAAGCTGTCGGGTCATTCATTTACCCGCATTTGATTTGGATGTAGTGACCCTGTTCAAAAGTGATCTCAAATCCACGGGACCCATTTACTCAACTTTAACAAAATACCCTTTAGAAATATCGAATAGGAGGACATCATGAATAAAATGCCTGACAAAGAAAAAGCGGTGGAGACGGCCATCGGCCAGATCGAGCGCCAGTTTGGTAAAGGTGCCATCATGAAGCTGGGGAGCAAAACCGTTATGGAGGTTCCCACCATTTCCACCGGATCAATGGCTTTAAACAACGCCCTCGGTATTGGCGGACTTCCCCGCGGCCGGGTCATGGAAATTTTCGGTCCGGAATCTTCCGGTAAAACGACTTTGGCACTCCACGCGGTGGCTGAGGCCCAAATGAAAGGAGGCATTGCAGCATTTATCGATGCCGAACACGCCTTGGATATCATCTATGCTAAAAAGCTGGGTGTCAACTGTGATGAGCTTCTGGTTTCCCAGCCCGATACCGGGGAACAGGCACTCGAAATTACGGATATGCTGGTGAGAAGCGGCGCCATCGATATCCTGGTCGTCGATTCAGTGGCCGCTCTTGTTCCGCGAGCCGAGATTGAAGGAGAGATGGGGGATTCACATATGGGTCTCCAGGCCAGGCTCATGTCTCAAGCGTTGCGAAAACTGACCGGCGCCATCGGCAAAACCATGACATCTTTGATTTTCATCAATCAAATCCGTATGAAAATCGGTATTGTTTTCGGAAATCCGGAAACCACCACCGGTGGTAATGCACTCAAGTTCTATGCATCCGTGAGGCTGGATATTCGGCGCCTCAGTGCCATTAAAGACGGGCAGGAGATTGTGGGCAACCGGACCCGGGTCAGGGTGGTTAAAAATAAAATGGCGCCGCCGTTTCGGGAAGCTGAATTTGACATTATGTACGGTGAAGGCATTTCCAAATCCGGTGATCTTTTGGATATGGGGGTTGCCAACGGTATCATCGATAAAAGCGGTACCTGGTACTCTTTCGAAAACGAGCGCATCGGCCATGGTCGGGAAAAAGCAAAGCGCTTTTTAAACGATAACCCGGATATTTTCGAATCCATTTACGTTAAAACCATAGAAAAATTAGGTATGCCGGGAAAAAAAGAATCGGATCCCCCCAAGTCGGATCCCCCCAAGATTGATAAATAAATAATGATCCGGTGCCGACAGCTTTGTAAAAAGTCCATTTTTTGTGCTGCGCTTAATTTCGTGTTCACAGCAGCGTCCATAAGGTGCCCTCGTTCCACGAAATTCGTAACGCCTTGAATTTGAACTGTTTAAATTGCGCCTCAATTTCAACTTTTTACGAGTTCATCAACGCCGGATCCAACAAATACTAAATCGGAGCAATCCATGACAGGAAACGAAATCCGAAGGCAATTTTTAAAGTATTTCGAAAAGCACCACCACCAAATTGTCCGGAGTGGATCTCTTGTACCGGCCGATGATCCGACATTACTGTTTACCAATGCTGGAATGGTCCAGTTCAAGCGTGCATTTTTAGGCGAAGAGAATCGGGGATATGATAGAGCCACGACTTCCCAAAAATGTGTCAGAGCCGGTGGCAAACACAATGATTTGGAAAATGTCGGCTACACCGCCAGACACCATACTTTTTTCGAAATGCTGGGTAACTTTTCTTTCGGGGATTATTTCAAGGAAAAGGCCATTGAATTTGCCTGGGATCTGTTAACCAACGGGTATGGTTTTCCAGCAGACAAGCTTTGGGCATCTGTCTACCTGGATGATGATGAGGCCTATGACCTCTGGCATAAAAACATCGGTGTTCCGGAAGATCGGATTGTCCGCTTTGGAGAAGAAGATAATTTTTGGGCCATGGGTGATACCGGACCGTGTGGTCCCTGCAGTGAAATTCTGATTGACCGGGGGGAGGCATTCAGCTGCCAAAAACCGGACTGCAAAGTCGGTTGCGAATGTGATCGGTATCTTGAAATATGGAATCTGGTGTTTATGCAATTTAACCGGGATGCTTCGGGGAAAATGACGCCTTTACCCAAGCCGAGCATCGACACCGGAATGGGGCTGGAGCGGGTCATTTCCGTTATCCAGAATGTCAACACCAATTATGATACGGATTTGATATTGCCCATTATCGGCAAGGTAGAAGAATTGTCTGAAAAACAGGTGAATGACTCGAGAGCAAACGAGGTCGCCATGAAGGTCATTGCAGACCACTCTCGGGCCGCAGCCTTTCTTATCGGTGATGGTGTTCTCCCGTCTAACGAAGGGCGCGGATATGTTTTAAGGCGCATTCTCCGTCGGGCCATCCGTTACGGCAGAAATATCGGTCTCACCAAACCGTTTTTGCACCAAACCGCCCAGGTGGTGTTTGACATTATGAAACCGGCTTATCCGGAATTAACGGAAGCAAAGGCGTTTATAACCAATATCATTAAAAATGAAGAAATTCGCTTTTTGGAGACTCTGGATCACGGCCTCAAGCTTTTAAACGACACCCTTTCCGATCTCAAAGTAAAAGGGATTACGCAAGTACCGGGTCAGGTCGTGTTCAAGCTTTATGATACTTACGGTTTCCCCGTAGATATCGTTCGGGACGTCACGCGGGATGAAAATCTGACCATCGATATGGCCGGTTTTGATAAAGCGATGGCGGTTCAGCGCAAACAGTCAAAAGGGGTTGTTTCTTTTTCCGAAATCAGAGGTGCCTACCGGCAGTTGACTTCTAAAGGGTTCCGGTCGGTTTTTGTTGGATATGATCATGCCTCTTTTAAATCTACTATCCAAGTCATTGTAAAAGACGGCCAAGAGGTTCACGAAGCCATAACAGGAGATGAAATCGAAGTGGTTACCGCGTCGACCCCCTTTTACGGAGAAGCGGGGGGGCAGGTTGGCGATTGTGGCCGTATTATCGGACGGAATCTTGAGGTGTTTATTTCAAAAACAGTGAAAGACCCCACCGGGCTGATCATCCACAAAGGCAAAATGATCGACGGTTGTTTGCGAAAAGGTGACTCGGTACAGCTTGTCGTGGATGAAAAAAATCGACATGCAATTGCCTTAAATCATACCGCCACCCATATTTTGCACGCAGTGCTACGCGATGTTCTGGGCGCCCATGTCAAACAGGCCGGATCTCTGGTGGCAGCTGATCGTCTTCGGTTTGATTTTGCGCATTTTTCACAAATTGATTCTAAAACGTTGGATGAAATTGAATCCAAGGTCAATAAACAAATTCGAGAAAACATCGCTGTTCATACTCAAGAGATGTCTGCAGAAGATGCGTTCAAGTCCGGCGCCACTGCCTTATTTGAAGAAAAATACGGTGAACAGGTTCGGGTTGTCAGCCTTGCTTCTTTCAGCAAAGAGCTGTGTGGGGGAACCCATACGACATCTACAGGAAATATCGGTTTTTTTAAAATTGTCGATGAGGCGAGTGTGGCATCAGGCGTCCGTAGAATAGAGGCGTTAACTGGAAGTGCTGCTGTCTTGGCGATGCAGAAAATGAGCCGGGTGGTTCGAAATACGGCTTATCTGGTGAAGGAAAAGCCTGAAGCGCTCGAGAAAAGGGTTGAAAAACTCCTGTCGCGGCAAAAGCTTTTGGAAAAAGAAGTCGAGCAATTCAAAATTAAAATTGCTGCCAAATCGGTTGAGAATATTGAAAACGAAATTCAGTCGATTAACAATGTCAGAGTTCTTGCAAAAAAAATATCCGTACAAACCCCGGCAGCTCTACGGGAAGTGGCTGACCGAATTAAAAGTAAAATAAAATCAGGCATCATTGTTTTAGGGAGTCCTGTGGGTAAAAAGGTGTTTTTGATTGCTGTGGTTACGGAAGATCTCATGGGTACATACCATGCCGGAAATATCGTGAAGCAAATTGCAGCACTTGTCGGCGGCGGTGGCGGCGGAAGGCCGGACATGGCACAAGCAGGAGGCAGTCAACCGGAAAAACTGGATCAAGCTCTAAAAAAGGTTAAAGATTTAATCTAAGGGCATTTTATATATCTTTGAGTTTTTTATTGAGTGGGGATTGGTGGATCACATCCCAAAATACCGTCAAGGTTCTGTCAAAGGTTTTCAGTGCTTCGGTTTCGGGAATGGACATCTCATTTTTACCTTCTGTTTCCAAGACCTTTAATACATAACCGATGGTCAGCAAATCCGGATCTTGGGCCGGTAGGTAAGCGGGATCTTCACTATCTTTAGAATGAATTGCAGACAGGATTCCGCTTTCCAACAGTTCATTTAATATTTGTCTCAAAGGACGTGTCGGAATTTTCAACAATTTAAGGATATGTGATTCAGTAAGCGGCTTTCCTCCTTTTTTGAATTCCCGGATGATGAAGTGCATAATTTGAAAGGCGATGCGTTTTCTTGATAAATGGCTGATGCCTGTCGTGTCGAAATCCAACTCATTGGCGTCGAAATTTTGGTGACTATACGAAACCTCTCCTCCCAGAAGAACAATTGCCCAACTCAACTGCAACCATATCATAAAAAGAGGCAATGCTGCAAAACTTCCATAAATGGCATTGAACTTGGCCATGCCGACTTGAAGGGTAATATAGGCCAGCTGAACCAGTTGGTAAAGCGTCCCGGCTAAAATACCGGAAAGAATGCCTGATTTGAAACGAATTTTAGTATTGGGCATAAACATATAAATAAAAGTGAAGAGCGTCCAAATCAAAACATAAGGGCTTAATTTAAGCAGTAACAGTAAATAGGAGCTGACATAGCCGAACAGCGCCGCTTTGTCAGAGAGGTTGGATACCTGAGTCGTTAAAAAAAGAGTGATACTGCTGGACAAAATCAACATGACGGGAAAGACGAGCATCAGGGAAAGATAATCGCTGATTTTACGCCCAATACTTCTTGATTTTTTGATCCCCCAAATCTCATTGAAGGATTGTTCGATGTGACTGAGGATCTTGACAACGGCATACAAAAGGACGATAACGCCGATACCGGCAACCAGTCCGCCTTTGGTGGCTTCTAAAAGGTTTTGCGCAAACCCGATGATCTGCTTCAGCAAAGCTTCCTGCTCAGGAATTTGATGAATAATTTGTTGCTGCAGCAATTTTTCATACCCGAAACCCTTTGCTATCCCAAACGCCAGCGCAAACACCGGGACAATGGAAAGCAGTGTCAACAACGAAAGGGCGGATGCTCTCAACTGGCAGTTGTCTTTATAAAACCCACGGAGAGACATCAGAAAAATCTTTAATATTTTTAAAAAAAAAGCCTTGGCAGGGGGTAATTCCCGGGTTTGAATTCGCCAGACATCTTGTTTGAAAAAGCTAAAAATCCGTGGAATCATTTTTTTCACCTGGTGGTTTTTTAAAAAGATACTCTAATATATAGCATTTAGATGCCTATAATCAAAGAAGAAAATTTGGGGGAGGTATGACGCTTAAGCTGATCCGGAAGCAAATAAGAGAACTTGCAGATCCAAAAATAGCCGAGATTTCACAGAGATTTTTTAAAACCGGTCCCGGAGAGTACGGGGAAGGCGATCGTTTCATCGGCATTCGCGTACCCATGCTTCGAAAACTGGTCAAAGCACACAAAAATATTTCCATTGAAACCTCACAAAAGTTGTTAACATCTGCGGTCCATGAGGAGCGGCTTTTGGCACTTTTTTTTCTCATTGGATTATATCAAAACGGGGAAGAAAATACCCGGAAACGGATTTACCGGCTTTATCTCAAAAATATGTCCTATATCAACAACTGGGACCTGGTGGATTCGTCTGCAGAGCATATTGTGGGTGACTTTCTGTTTGATGGAAGTAAAACCGTTCTTCACAAGCTTGCTAAATCCAAAGACCTATGGGAAAGGCGCATCGCCATTATCTCGACCTTTTATTTTATCAAACGAAATAGGTACGACGATACATTATTAATATCGGAGATGCTCCTTGAAGACAAAGCGGATTTAATTCACAAAGCCGTGGGGTGGATGCTGCGGGAAATCGGAAAAAGAAATTTGGAAACCGAAGAGAATTTTTTACAACTGCATTATCAAAAAATGCCCCGGACCATGCTGCGATATGCAATCGAAAAATTTTCCACATTCAAACGACAACAGTATCTCAAAGGAAAAATTTAGACTCGAATCGAGTTTTTTAAAAGTTCGCGCAAAAATAACTTAGCAGAATTGGCGCTTAGATTGGGTTTGGGTTTGACTGATCCGAAAGAGCAAAACCACAACAATAGCGAGCTATTTCGCGGAGTTTGCAAATGAAGTATCGGCCAAAGACGGGCTGAGACTAAAATACTAAAATGCGAAAGTGATTTTGCGCAAGTCCTAGGTCAATATCCGTCGTGATACGCATTAGGGTCTGGAACTGAAGAGTGTTTTATGCGCCCAACCCATTTTGCCGTCTTTATACTCAATTTGATACCAGTCACCTTCTTCTTGGAGTACCACCACTAACACCCCTTTGCTCAGCTTGTCGATAATTGTTGCATCAAGGGCGGGGGCTTGTCGAATACGGCCGATGCCGACCCGAATGCTCAAGGCGGTTTTACCGGGGACACGACCCAAAGCTTCTTTCCGGAACGGATGATTTTCTTTTTGCTTATTCAGCCATAAAATTTTAGCGCTCTGGATTTGTTCTTCATTGTTGAAAAAATTGTCATGAACCCAACCGATACGATTGTCCGAAAGCTTGATGATATACCATTCACCCTCCTGATAAATAATGTTCAACCTGTCTCCAAAATTGATTCTCTTAACGATCGGTGCGTCTGTTTCCGGCCGTGTATATATGGCGGCGCCGAAAGGGTTTTTGATCTTGGCATTTCGAATATCGAGATATTTCAATTCGGGTTCAACATATTTTTCCCGCCATGGCTGACGTGCGCGGTATGATTGCAAACGCGCTTTATATTTACGCATGAGTTCGGTTGGGTCTTCATTTTTTAACTGCGCGATAGCCTTTTCTTCTGTTTTAACAGCCTCAAAAAACTGATCTGTTTCTGCATAAGCCGCTGCCAGTGTGTTCAAGGATCTGCTGCCATAGTCCAGCGCCAAAGCCTTTTTAGCCATCTTTACCGCTTTTTCGCCATTTCGAAATCTGGCGTCGGGACTGACGGCCAACGCCCAACCCAACTGGTTAAAGGCATCGGAATACAAGGGGTTTATTTGAAGAGATGTCTCATAATCGGAAATTGCCCAAAAATAGTCACCCATTCGATATCTCGCATTGCCTCTTAAAAAATAAGCCTCTGCGTGGTTCGGACGGATATCCATCGCCTTGGTGTATTCAGCAACCGCTTGATTGAAGGATTCTCTGCGAAAAAAAACAGCCCCTCTGTTCATATAGGTTTCCGGATTTCTGGGGTTAATGTTGATGGCTTTTTGAAAATCGTCCAACGCCCGGTTAAGGGCCCCTTTATAAAACCATGCGATGCCGCGGTTGTGGTAGGCTTGGGAATAAGAGGGATCTGTTTTTAATACTTTTGTATACGTGATGATGGCTTGATCCAGATTGTTCTTTTTAAGCCAGTCGTTCCCCTTTAAAAAAATACTTTCGATGCTCTCTTCACCATATGCCGGATAGGGGAGTAGAATACAAAGAATGATGATCTGTATTTTACTTTGCCACGCCCCAGAAGAGGGCAGACTCCATTTTATCTGATTAAATGGCCACATCATATTTTTTCTAAAAGCGATTACGATTCTTAAATATAAATACCTTTATTCAAAATATCATTTGAGGGACTATTGTCGGTTCAAAAAAACATCATCAAAATTTATTGACGGCGGTTTTTGCGGCAGGGGTAATTTACGCGATACCGCATCTTCAAGGTCAGCCAGGGAATCCTCATCGATCCACCAATAGCGGTAAGCGCTGCTTTCGTCTCCATATTTGGAAAGCACCGTATCGGGCATACCGAACTTGTTCCAATAAAGAAGTCTCGTATAATTGATGTTCCACAACAGCACATACGGGTAATTTTGATAGATGATTTGATCTATTTTCCGGTAGATATCATTTCTTGACCGGACATTAAAAATTCTTTTTTGTTCTTCAATCATTCTGTCGACGACCGGGTCTTTAAATCCGGTGATATTGCTGCCTCCCCGCCGGTCTGCCTCCTTTGATGACCACATGCTCTCAGGGTCCTTGAATACGCCCGCGCCCCATGCGGCCCAGGTCATTTCATAATTGAATTCGTCCATATCCCTGGCCCATGCGGCCCAGTCTTTTTTGTCGATAATCAGTTCAATTCCAACATCTTTGAGGTCTTCGGCGTATATGGTTAAAAATTTTTCAGCAGAGGCGCTTCGGGTTAAAAATTTGAATCGAAATCGGTTTCCGTCTTTATTGAGATAACCGCTTTCCGTGTTGACAACCCACCCGGCATTTAAAAGCAATTCCCTTGCTTTTAAACGGTTCATTTTGATGAGCGGGTTGGGGTTGGGGATTTTTTTAGAGTAAAGGTCTTCATAATAGGACCGGTGCAGAAAGTACTGGTTATACATGAGAGTGGCATTCATTTTGCGACGGTCCAGAAGCAGAGCCACGGCCTTTCGTACCCGAATATCATTAAAGGGCGGTCTTCTCATATTCATTGCAAACCCCTGAAATCCGATGGGGTTGTGATTCAACACTTTTTGTTTGACAATCCAATGGTTTGAAAATTTTTCTCCTTTGGTTTCGTTGACCCACAAACGCGAAGTATATATCGGGAAAAGATCGATTTTACCCTTTTTAAACGCCTCGAATGCATTTTCTCTTTCAGCATAGAATTTAAATTTAATCGTCTGAAAATTACCGGTTCCCATGGACCGGGGATCATGAATCTTCCACCAGTTTCGGCGCCGGTTCACGGTGACGAAAACACCTTCGTTAATCCGACCCATCTCATACGATCCTGAAACCACGGGAAACTCGAAATTTATTTTATTGAAATCCTTGTCTTGATATGCATTTTTGCTGAGAATAAAAAAACTGCCGATGGCCCCTAAATTTTTCCAATGAACATTTTTGGCTTTAAACCGGATGGTATAATCGTCCAGCAGCTCAGGCGGTTCAAACCGCTCCATGTCGATCTTGTGCGGACCTGTTAGATGTTTGGGGTTCATAATGGCATCATAGGTCCACTTGACATCATGGGCGGTCAGGGAGGAACCATCACTCCACCGGGCTTTTTGATTCAAATAAAATGTAAATGTTCGTTTGTCTTGAGAGAGGGTCCAGCTGTCGGCAAGGCCGGGCTCGTAGTCAAGGGTGATCGGATTCATGGAGAGCAGAGTCTCGAAAAGCATGCCGAAAATTTGGGCCGACTGGGTACTGACATCCAGATAGTAGTTTAAACTTTTAGGATATTGTGCCAAAAAAACGGATAACTCCCCTCCAACCCGGGCATCCGGGCCGGCCAAAGGATCCTTCTTTTTCGACCGGCCGGATTTCGGAAAAGTTTCAGCAACAGCCACGGTACTAAACAGCAACAGGACAATTGTAATAATTACTTTTTTCATGCTTCGTATTCTCTCAGCCATGGGAGAGGAACGGTTCCATCTACGGCCAAGCAGGTTTAAAAGATTCCATTTTCGGAATTTGTTGCATGTAGACTATATCGGTATTTAGATCGATTTCAGCACATCGATCATGGTATAGACTTTCCCTTTAGCCCCTTTTGCGACTTTTTTTGATAGAAATGTCACCGCCTCGAGGGAGCCCTTGGCATAAACATCCCGGCCGTTGACATTATGCGTAAACTCAAATTTTACGGTATCATCCTCAGATATCAGAGTGTAGGTGTGCCAACCGTGGCCTTTAAGGTACGCATCCGGGATTTTCCAATGGGTTTTTTGATTTTCAGGGTCCCGCTCCTTTTCGATGCTGCTTTCTGAAAAAGGGACACCGAGTCGGTTGAAATATTGAACCATGGCTTTGGCCGTGCCGCTGGTATCCGCTTTCCCATATTGATGGCTCTCTTTAATTTTGAGCCGGTATCCCAAAAAGAGATCCGGAAACGTATCAGCAGCATAGCTCATCATGGCCTGGAACCCGACAATTTGTTTGGCCATGTTGGGCGCAACGACCGCCGCAATGGAGGAATCCTGAATGGTTTGAGTCAGCAGAGTTCGGTCACCCCCCGTGGTTCCCATGACAAACGGAAGATTATGGCGGCTGTAAAATTCAGCATTGGAATTTACGGCGCTGGGATGGGTATAATCAACGGAGATAAACGGGGTGTCGATGATATCACTGATGGCGGAATCACGATCTTTAGGTTGGATCAAATCGATGGAGACCTGATTCACAATACACTGCTTTTCAGTGATGTCCGGTCCGGTTAAAGAGCTGTGGATTAACTCATATCGTTTGTCAGACAGGACGTTCGTTACAACCCGGTAGGCCATATTGCCGGGCAAGCCGTTCACCATAATTTTAATCGGGTTCATTCTTATCCTCCTTGAAAATGCGTTTGAAATAAAAATATCTATATCACCACTTTTTCCATCAACGTCCGGAGCTCTTGAAATTGATTTTTGCTACTATTTTCTATTTTTAGAAGACGTTTTAAGCTTTTTACCGCCTGCGGGATGTACTCAACAAATTGCTTTTTATGACAATTTAAACTCAGATGCGAAAATGCGCCTAGTATTTGCAGGTTTCTCGCCAGGGCACAAAAATAATATCCGGATGAAAAGCGATCCGGATCGATCGACCTGACTGCTGAAAGAGATTCAAGACAATACTTGAATATCTGATCCTGGATGTCAATCGGAAGGGACACATAAGGATCAATGAGAAGAGATGCCAGATCATATTGGATAGGGCCGATGCGGGCGCCCTGAAAATCGATAAAATAGATTTTTTCGTTCTTTATCATGATATTCCTGGATTGAAAATCACGATGCATGAGACCGGTTACGGCATGGTTGAGCACACTATCGGCGATCAGCATAAACTCCGGTGCAAATTTGTCGTAAGATACCTGCCACCCCAGAAACCGGTTGACAAATGCTTCTACAAAGTAGCGACACTCCTTTTCCAGTATAAGCTCTTTGGTATAAGCCGGAGTCTGGTAAGCCCAGGAAAGATCAAATTTTTCAGCACCCTTTGTGTTCATACGGATAAGATGATCAACAACCGTTCGGTAATATGAAACAATGGTATCCTCTTTTTTAGTGTGCCGAATTTTATCCTGCAGATGGGTATCTCCTAAGTCTTCCATAAAAACCATCCCGGAGATGAAATCCGACGCATAGATCCGGGGAACCGGAATTTGAATTTCAGACAGGTGCGAATTAATGTGGATAAAGGCTTCGACTTCGGATGTATTGTTACTGTTTTTAATACCATGATCCGCCAGAATCAACGAGCGGTCCCCCATATTGAGCCGAAACCACCTCCGATTTGATCCATCTCCCTGAAGCGCGACCCGCTCAATCGGTTCTGAAGCATTTTTTGAGTCCGGCCATGCTTTGTCAAATGCCGGTTTGGCCATCTCATCGAAAACTACCGCTTGGTATCTCTTTGGGGTTCCGATGTCCTTCCAATGGCTTTTAATCGGTATAAACGCCCGGATTAGACCCTGTTTGTTAAGCATTTTTTGATACGCTTCAATGATGCTGGAAATCGGGGTTTGAGGTATAAAAGAGAGTATCTCCGGATCGATCACCTGAATTCCGGTAAAGGTCAGACCACCGGGATCCTGAGAGACGGTAGCGTCTTGGCGCAAATTAAAAGCGATCACAAATCCGTCGTGGGTAACAGAAACCGTGTTAAATTCAGGATCATCATATAAAACGAGGGTCACCGGCTGTGGATGAGAAAGATGGAAATCGTAAACCGCTTTAAAGTCGATATCTGTGAACAGATCCCCATTAACGACCATAAACGGTTCATGATCCATAAAGTCGGCAACATTTTTAATGGCGCCTCCGGTACCCAGAATTTCGACTTCGCGGCGGACTTGAACTGAAATCGGATAGTTTCGGCTGTCGATGTGTCTCTCTATCTTGTCATAAAGTTGATGGGTGTTGATAATCACCGCCTCAAAACCGGCCAAATGAAGGTTTTGGATGATGATATCGATGATGGCACGTCCGGAAACTGTAAACAAAGGCTTGGGTGTAATCTGTGTGAACGGGTGCAGTCGAGTGCCGAAACCCGCGGCCAGTATCATTGCTTTCATGATTAGCGTCTATATATGATTGTTGTGAACTTGGATCCGCTCAACAAAATAATCGATTTTCTCTTTATTCTCCGATCCTTTTATTCCCTGGGAAGTAAAATAGTCGATGGCGTTTTGATAATAAATTTTGGATAATGATTCCTTGCGCTCGATTTCATTGACTTTGTACATCCGATTTCCGCGGGTCAGGATCTTTTTGAGCCGGTCTTTGGGTTTTACGGCGTTTTGTGGATAGGTTTTAAAAAAATAGAGCGCCGGCGAATAGGCTTCAAAATAGGTTTTCAGAAAACCGGAAAAGCGTTTCAGTTTTCTGAAACCCGATGAAGTGAGGTTATAGGTGTCCGGGAGGACCGGGTGGGGTATTAAAATGGCATCATCGATAAATGCCTTGATATTTTTACGTACAAAATACTCGGGTGTATGATCGATATCACGGGTAAAATCAAATTTGAAAAAATCCTGCAAAAAAGCATAGCCGGAATGCAATTCAGATGCAGAAAACTGAAAAGCGTCTTTTTCTAAAATAGCGGCTGCCGTAAAAGCGGCGGGGATAAAAAAAGAAACACAATTGTTTTTGTAATATTCAAGATTGGGCCGCTGATTTTCTCTAACCTGGTATATTGGATTTCCTTCAGCGTCTTTTTTATCGTTGGAAACCCGTTCAATGAATTTCCGATGGGTGTATATATCCAATACATTATCCAAGGCGTGGGCTTGATCCATCAAAAGGGAGTCGGCAAGGGTGACATTTTGAGAAACGAGATAGTCAAGGTACGTTTTCATATAGGCTTGGATCTGTTTGTACGAAAAGCGGTTTTTAGGAAAATTGAGAATGGCGCCGGCGGCAATGCCTTGGGGAGTCGCTACTGCCACACGGTTGATGGCAGTCGTGAGTCGGTTTCCTAAATTTCGGACGAACTGGTTAAGGGCCTTTGGCGTGATTTCATCCAGTTGTATCCCGTGCTCCCACATCAACTCATTTATGGAAATGGGATCATGGAATTTAATATATATCTTGCCATACCTTTTTGTTAAGAATTTTCGGGCCTTGATGACCTGAAAGAGGTTTTCCGGGTCCTTTTGGCCGCCCTCCAGTTCATTTAAATATGCATTTTCTTCCAGCACGCGATCATATCCGATAAAAATCGGGACAAAGATCAAATCTTCAGCAGCCCCATTTTTAAACGCATTGAGGAGGATGGAAAGGAAACCCAATTTGGGCGCGGTCAATTTGCCGGTTCGGCTTCTCCCACCTTCGATGAATATCTTGATGTTGAATCCTTCTTGTAACAGCTTATGCACATACTCGGAAAAAACCTTTGCATAAAGTACGGCCCCTTTAAAACTTCTTCTGATAAAAAAGGCGCCGCCGCTTCTGAAAAGCGGCCCCATCGGCCAGAATGAAAGGTTTTTTCCGGCGACCACATGAGGTGCCGGCATGTTGTATTGGTACAGAATATACGGCAGAATCAGATAATCCATATGGCTTTTGTGACAGGGTACAAAAATAAGAGGTGCTTTCTTGGAGAGCGCTTTGGCTTTGTTCAGTACATCATAGTTTACCGTTACGCCATCAAACATGGTGTTGATCAGCCATTTGATCACCGCCGAAGCGATTCGAACAAACAAAACTCTGTAGTTTGCGGCGATTTCATCCAGATATAGATCTGCTTTTTTATGGACCTTGGTTAGTGGAATATCGCGTGTTTTGGCATGTTGCACCATATAACTTTGCAATCGATGACTGGTTAAAATATCTTCCTTTAACTCCTCCCTTGATTTCAATATGGGCCCGGTAATGGTTTGACGATGGCGATTGATTTGATGAATCAATTGTCTTCTCAAAGCCCGGGCCTGAAATGCATCCGTTTGCTCACACATGGCAGGGGCGGCTATAAAATCCTGAAGATTCAGGGGTTCGGATATTTCAACAAATACTTTCCCCGGTTTTGTAAATAAGATGAAATTCCTTCTAATTCGCCCCGGCCTTTCTTCACTGCCAAACAGGAAATCGGTTAGCCTGGGAACAGACCGATGAGGATGTTTATTAAAAAACATCAGCTGCGGAATGATAAAGATGGGCACTTCCACTGCTTTTTGTATCTCAATTAAGTGTTGGAGATGATCTTTCTTTTTCTGAACAAAACGCCTGTAGAATCCTTTTTTTTCGACCAGATAGAGCATCGCCGAGTGGCCATTTAAAAAGGCGCTTTTATAAAAACCGCCCGTGTAAGGGTCGGGCAATCTATGATTTTTAAAAACATAGTCGATTTTCGACAACAGATTTCTGAATATCCGGCTGATGGGCTGAAGGGTAAACACGCGATAATCAAACCCGATCTCAGGGACCGGAAGTTTCAATTTCCGATACCGGGTGTGGTAAAAGAGGTACTCGAAGCAACTGCGGTGCTTACCGGCAAATATGAAAATACTATCCTTGGGAATGGTTTTCAAGACTGCAATCTGATCCTTGTCCAGTTTAATTCCGGAATAGAAGAGTTGCAAAAGAGCGGATGTTACGGAACCCATTTTTTGCGGTAATACTGAAAAATAATGGTGGTGCGTATTATGAAGCCGTTTGTTGATCCAGGTTCGGGTTGTTCCCCTGAACCGATTCCAGATCGAGTGCTTTGAATTAAACATGAGTTTTAAAAGCCGCCTGCCGTTGAGCTAACCGTTTATTTCGTCCATTGAATGGGTTTTGAACAAATTCGCATGTTTTGTCGTTTTGAAAATTCCGGTTGTGAATCCAAAGGTGAAATAGGGTGATCGTGATGAAACCAACATGATGGGCACTCGACCAAAGGGCAACTGAAAACCTATTTTGTCCGGCGGTTGTATTGGGTTCCCATCTTAAGTCGCTGCACGCACGGTATTATTTGGATACTCAAATGATGGCCTGTGATACAAACGGTCATCAACGGGAGCAGATCAATATGAGCTCCTTTTTGATCGACCATTTTTACGCTACCAGATATGAGAATAATTGCAATATCAAACTTGGCAATAAAAATTTCAGGGCCAATGACATCATTTAATTTTTCCGATCAATTTTTCCGGATTGAGGGGTGCATAATGACTGAATTTCTGAAAAATGAGCTTGCATTGACCAAAAGGGTGTGCTATTTAATTCAGAATCTGAAAAAGCATTAAAAACGCTACAGAACGATGATTTTTGGGATGCCCAACAAGCAATGTCAAGTGTGTAAATCAGAAAAAAAACAGTTATTTTTGTTAAATTTTTTTTAAAAAGGGGGAATTTTTTATGAAAACACTAATTGGAGGGGCAATCGGGGCTGTTCTGGGTATTATCGGTCTTTCTGTTTGGTGGAAACCATTTCTCCAGCTTCTGGCTGGTGCCATTCCGATAATGCTGCTGCTCGGCGGGGGACTCGCGCTTTACCTGGGTTTTGATGAACTCAAAGACAGCTGGAAAAAAGAGGATGATTCGAGCGACACCTCCTTTCAAAGCGATACCTCCGATAAATATCAAGAGGAAATCGATGGTCTGAAACAAGAAATCGAGACGTTAAAAGACGAAAAGAAGTAACCCCTATAATAGCAAATGCTGTTTATCGTAAGGGCCTGCCGGGTTGTTCTAGCGGGCCTTTTTTATTTATTTTTTTTTACGGATAATGTCGCCAGATCGTTCGCTTTTTCATTTCCCTCATCCCCGGAGTGCCCTTTTACTTTAAGTAGTTTGAAATTATCGAACTGCTCTATGATCGTTTTAATGGTCCGGACCAATTCGAGGTTACTCTTTGCCTTCCATCCTAAGGAGAGTACGCCTAACGCATAACGGCTGTCGGTAAACACCCTGACCGGCAAATTTACATTCTTGACGGCCAATAGCCCTGCTCTGATCGCTTCCAATTCCGCTATATTGTTTGTGGCGATACCGATATACCGGGATATCTCTTTTTCATGTGATCCATACTTGAGATGGACGCCGATGCCGGAAGGTCCGGGATTACCTGAGGAAGCGCCATCGGTATAGATGCAAATAGCATTCTTTGGAATGGCTTCTGATCGGAATGGGAGGCTTGCCCGGGGTTTCTTTTTGGGTCCCTTTTTTTCAATATCTTGTTTTACCGTACTCGGGTGGCCATCTATCGGCGTCACTCGATTTTCAAAAACCCAATATTCATAATCCTGATCGAGTTGGTATTTGATCAATACCTTTTTGTTTTTAACGACCGGATGGTTTTTTTTATCTGTGGCCATCCAGACTTTGTTGTTTTTAAACTGCATCCGTTTCCAGGTTTCCCCGGATGGTTTTACGGGTTTTGACATGATATTGAAGGCCTTAAAAAAAGTTTAGATATCCGTTAATTTCTGATGGTCACCCAAGCTTGGATGCGTCAGAAAGTTTTTTATGTTTTTGGGGTAAACCCATTTTTTCAATGTTCGTTTTTTATCATTTTTCATAAAGATAAAAGCGTTGGTGAATCCGGCGGTACTTTTGAAGATCTTCTTCATAGGATGTGATGATATCAGCTATGTTTTCCAGCTTTTCAATCCGTTGCCGAATGTTTTGGCTGCCGATGATCAGATCGATGGGTAGCCGGTTAAACTCATACTCATAGGGCGGCGGCTTCCATTTAAATTGATCCGGGTGCTCACGGATTACCGCCCTAAGCAGCATTAGAGAAGTTTGAAAAGGTTGAAACCGCCGCGGCTCGGTAACATGAATTTGAAAGCCTTTACACAAAACCCCTTTCCATTTATTTGACGTCGGTTCAAACACCACCGGTCTTAAGACTGCTCCGGGAACAGGGGTGTTATTGAGAGCAGACCGGATTTTATTCGGATCAATAAAGGGAGCTCCAAAAAATTCAAACGGTCTGGTAGTGCCCCGTCCTTCAGAAACATTTGTCCCTTCCCATAGCACTTGTCCCGGGTAGACCAGTGCAGACATGGGGGATGGGAGATTTGGAGATGGCATCACCCAGGGCAGCCCTGTTTCGGAAAAGAACATGTTTCTTTTCCATCCCTTCATGGCAATCACCTCAAGATCGCATCCAATACCAAAATCGGAATTAAATAAAAGAGCGATTTCGCCGATTGTGAGTCCATGTCTCATCGGGATCGGAAATCGGCCGACAAACGACGAAAACTGAGGCATCAGGCAATTGCCTTCCACATCCAGCCCGTTGATGGGGTTTGGACGATCCAGAATGACGACTTTTTTATTTAACTTTTTGGCCATTTCCATACAGTACGACATGGTATAGATAAACGTATAGACCCTTGTGCCGACATCTTGAAGGTCGATAATCAGCAGATCGATGAGATCAAATGATTCTGATGTGGGAATGCGGTTTTTGCCGTAGAGACTGAAAATCGGAATCTTTAGTTTGGAATCCATTGAATCATCCGATTCAATCATGTTATCCTGTTTTTCAGCAAAAAAACCGTGTTGTGGAGAATAGATAAGGGTAATGCAACCCGGATAGACGGTATCCAATAATTCGATAACATGCTTGAACTGACGATTAACCGAAGCGTTGTTGCACAAAACTCCGATTCGAAGACCCGATAGCCATCCCGGGCGGGTTTGGATAATTCTTTCAAGACCGGTTTCAACAGGAATCATAATGGTTTACTTATATGGATGATCAGTAATTATTTACGCAACCGTAGCATAAAAGCGCTTGCATCTAAAGAAAAAAAGAGATTGCATGGGATGTTGGCAATAAAGAAAAGATAGCTTGAAAAGACTTGACATTGAGGGCGATTATCAATACAAGTCCGCTTTATTTAAAGAATTGCAAACAAGAAGTCCCTTCAAAAGTCTTTTCTGTTTGTGGGGTTTCTATCGCAGGAGATCCCTATTGGAGAGTGGAAATCGAATTAGAAGGCATTATCATTGTTGTTGGTAATTATGGAAGCGGAAAAAGTGAAGTTTCCATCAATCTGGCAATAGATCGAAAGCAAGCGGGCATGGACGTCCAAATTGCTGATCTGGATCTGGTAAATCCTTATTTTAGAATCAGAGAAACCAAAGATTTATTATCTAAAATGGGAATTCATATGGTCCTGCCGCCGGATCAGCTATTACAGGCGGATCTGCCGATTCTAACCCCGGTGGTCTCCGGGATGATACGAAATCCCCGGGAACTGACACTTTTAGATGTGGGTGGAGATGATGTCGGCGCTACCGTGCTGGCCGCGCTTCAGGATTCATTTAGGACGATTACCGGCCCGTTGCACATGTTGCAGGTCATCAATCCGTTCAGGCCGTTTACAGGGTCCGTAGAGGGATGTGAAAAAATTCGTCAAAAGATTGAAAAAGCCGCGAAAATGAAAGTGACCGGTTTCATCGGAAATGCGAACCTTATCGAAGAAACAACCGCAGATCACATCATCCAGGGTTACACACTTTGTCGTGCACTTTCGAAAAAAAGCGGACTCCCTTTGAAATTTATTACAATACCTTCATTTATCAAATCTTCAGTCGATTTTAGTCAATTTTCTTGTCCGGTTCTTACCATTAACAGGAAACTGATGCTGCCATGGACCCGTGTCAAAACCGGTGGTGATTGATTGAACAAAAGTAAATATGTTAGGGATTATTCTTTAAAGACTTGCAAAACGTCGAAATTGAGCCGGTAAAACAAACAGGTTCATTTCAAAGCAATGTGACATTCGTTTAACGAGGCAAGTTTGGATAGGCTGCGGTAAGACGAAATGAAACGCAACGCAGAACGGACTTTTTATAAAGTCGTCATATCTGAATGGGTTTAAAATGGGTTTAAAAGGAGTCAGTATCAATGGCATATGAGCATTGGATAGACGAGAACCGATGTAAAGGATGCATTTTATGCGTGGAGGTCTGTCCAAAGAATGTTTTGGAGATCTCAAACAAAGTCAACACCAAAGGGTATTTTTCGGTCTATCAGGCCCGTCCGGAGGACTGTATTTATTGTTCAGCTTGTTGTATCATGTGCCCTGACGTTGCCATTACCATTACAAAAAATGCGGAAGAGATGACAAAAAAAAGGTAGTGGGAGGATAACTATGAGCAAGGTTTTAATGAAAGGGAATGAAGCGATTGGGGAGGCTGCCATCCGCGCAGGTTGCCTCAACTATTTTGCATATCCGATTACCCCCCAGTCAGAAGTGGCTGAATATCTGGCACACCGTATGCCCCAAGAAGGAGGCGTTTTCCTTCAGGGGGAAAGTGAGGTGGCGGTTTCATATATGGTTTTTGGAGCGGCAGCTTGTGGAGAACGGGTATTTACGACTTCTTCGAGTCCCGGGATCAGCCTGATGAGTGAGGGTATCAGCTTTATCGCAGGAGCGGAATGTCCCGCGGTGTTCGTTAATATTATGCGCGGTGGCCCCGGATTGGGGGGAATTCTTCCTTCCCAGGCGGATTATTTTCAGGCGACCAAAGGGATAGGACATGGGGATTTCAGACTTCTTGTCATGGCCCCGGCGAGTGTTCAGGAAGCCGTGGAAATGGTTATGATGGCATTTCCATTGGCTGAAAAATATCGAAATCCTGTGATGATACTGGGGGACGGTCTGATCGGACAAATGATGGAGCCGGTTGAGTTCCCGGACCATCTCAGAACAGAGCCGATCGACAAGGACGGATGGGCGACAAACAGCATGGATACCCGCAAAAGCACCCGGCGAAACCTGGTAAAATCGCTTCATCTTGATCCGGTGGCTCTCAATTCACATAATTTGAAGTTAAAAGCAAAGTATGAGCAAATGGCAAGAGAAGAGATCCGATTTGAAGCGTACAATACAGACGGCGCTTACCAGGCTCTGTTGGTCAGCTACGGGACCATGAGCCGGGTCTGTAAAACAGCAATCGATGATCTTAAAAGTCAGGGACTTGAGGTGGGAATGATTCGTCCTCAGACGCTTTTTCCGTTTCCGGAAGAAGCGATTTTAAATGCCGCTTCAAAAGACGGTTGTGAACTGGTGCTATCTGTCGAGATGAGCATGGGGCAGATGGTTGAAGACGTCAAACGGAGCGTCGAAGGCAGATGTCCGGTTCAGTGGTATGGAAAGTGCGGTGGAGACGTGCCGACACCTGAGGAAGTGATCGATGCTCTGAAATCCACCATGAAATCACAGTCAATATAATTTGAGAAAACATCAAATTTAAATGGAGAGTACAATATGGGAAAGACATTTACAGCACCGATCGCTCTTTCCGATCAGCATACACATTACTGCCCCGGTTGCACACATGGCGTGATTCACCGCCTGGTCGCGGAGGTCATTGACGAACTCGGCGTGCGTGGACGAACCGTCGGCATTGCACCGGTTGGATGCGCGGTCTTGGCGTATAATTATTTTACCTTTGATTTTCAGGAAGCGGCACATGGGCGGGCGCCCGCGGTGGCAACCGGTGTTAAACGGGTCCGCCCGGATTTGATTGTCTTTACCTATCAGGGGGACGGTGACCTGGCGAGCATCGGTATGGGGGAGATTGTTCATGCTGCCAATCGAGGTGAAAAATTTACGACCATTTTTATAAACAATGCGGTTTACGGTATGACCGGCGGACAGATGGCCCCCACAACCATGCCCAACCAGCGGACAACGACCTCTCCTTTGGGTCGGAATGTCGATGAAGTCGGAATGCCGATCAAAGTTGCCGAACTTCTGGCATCCCTTCAGACCCCTGCTTATATTACCCGTCAGGCGTCGATGAAACCGAAATACATCGTCAAGGCCAAAAAGGCCATTAAACGGGCTTTCCAATATCAGTTGGCGGGTACATGTTTCAGTTTTGTGGAGTTGATCTGCACCTGCCCAACCAATTGGGGTATGACACCGCTGGAAGCCGTCGATTGGGCCGAGAATGAATTGCTGCCATATTACAAGCTGGGCGATGTGAAGTCGCCCGAGACTGCTGAGGAGGCATGATGCAAAGTGAGGTTATGTTTGCCGGTTTTGGAGGGCAGGGCATATTGCTGAGCGGAAAAATTCTAGCTCAAGCAGCCATGAATAAAGGTTTTGAAGTCGCATGGGTTCCTTCCTATGGTCCTGAAATGCGTGGGGGTACCGCGTATTGTACGGTGGTCATCAGTCAACGACCCATTGGATCCCCAATTATCAAAAACCCCATGCATTTGGTTGCGATGAACCGCCCATCATTGGAAAAATTTTCACCCGTCATCAAACAAAATGGCATCATTTTAATCAATAGTTCGTTGATATCCATCTCGGCAGGCCGGGAAGATGTTGATAATTTTCCGGTTCCGGTTACAGAAATCGCCCAACGGATCGGGAGTGTGAAGATTGCCAATATCGTCGCATTGGGTGCTTTTGTAGCGAGAAGTAAAATCTTTGATTTTGAATTGCTGCGAGAAACGGTTTTGAAAGAATTCTCAAATAAAAAAAAGTTTATCGACTTGAACATGGCTGCCCTCGATGAAGGAAAAAAAGCCGCCGGGTTCGGTTAATTTGGATGAAGCGCATGTCAAATAAAAAAGCGTTCAATTTCAAGCGACAATCCAGGCACAAATTAAATCTTTTGATTCCGGAACATATCCGTTCCATCCCACCTTATATTGCTGGAAAACCGATCGAAGAAGTTGAACGGGAATACGGTATTTCGAATGTCGCTAAACTGGCTTCAAATGAAAATCCGCTGGGAACTTCCCCTCTGGCCATCCAGGCGGTTATGGAGACGGTTTCAGGATTGCATCGATACCCGGATAGCAACGGACATGCTTTGATCAACAAAATTTCACAACACCTTGGAACCGGATCGGACAATGTGGTTTTGGGAAATGGTTCCGACGAAATCATCGGAATGTTGACGCGTGTTCTGCTCAAACCGGGAGATGAAGTCATTTTTCCTAAGCCGGCATTTCCGATGTATGAAATTTCAGTACGTATCGTCGGTGCGATCCCTGTAACGGTTCCTTTGAAAAGCCATCATATTGACCTTCAAGGGATACTTGAGAAAATTACTTCTAAGACCCGATTGGTTTTCATAAATAACCCTCATAACCCAACTGGAAGTATTATCACCAAAAGCGAATTTGAACACTTTTTAAGTCAAGTATACGGCAAGGTTGCCATCGTGGTGGATGAGGCTTACATTGAGTTTGTTCAGGATGAAACGTGCTTAAACAGCCTTGAGTATCTGGATGCAAAGTCTTGCGTGGTGAGCCTGCGCACTTTTTCTAAAGCATACGGTCTTGCGGGGCTTCGGGTTGGATATGGTATTATGCCGTCGGCGCTGGCGGAATTGATGAACCGGATTCGTGAACCCTTTAACGTCAACGTGCCCGCTCAGGCAGCCGCTCTCGCTGCTATGGACGACCCTCTGTTTTTGCAAAAAACGATTGATCACGTTCATTTTGAGCTCGATTTCTACTACCGGTCTTTAGACAAAATCGGGATTGCATATTTTCCGACCCATACTAATTTTTTTCTAGTGGATGTGAAAAGAAATAGTCAAAAAGTATTTTGTGATCTGCTCAAAGAGGGGGTCATTGTACGCTCCATGGTATCTTACGGATATCCGATGTTTCTCCGTATCAATGTGGGCAGTCATGAAGAGAATGTGAAATGTATAAATGCACTTGAAAGGGTGTTGGTCGAAGCAAAAACAATTTAGAAAAATAAATCTATGATGTCTCAACAAAAATCCGGTCATGCAATGCCGAAAAGGCCTTTATTGATCACTGTCGACGGTCCGGCCGGATCAGGGAAATCAACGGTTTCACGCATTTTGGCAAAGCGGCTCTGTTTCCGGTATATTGATACAGGCGCCCTTTACCGGGGTGTTGCATTTCATGCTGAGGCCGCCGGAATCGATCCTGATGACGACACAGGGTTGGAAAAACTATGTGCGAATATTCACCTCTCTTTTTTAAATGGCCCAAAAGGTCTACGATTGATGTCGGGAAATTCGGATATCACCGATTTTATCAGAACACCTGAAATCACCCGGTATGCTTCTACCGCCTCAGCCAAACCTTCCGTCAGAAATTATCTTCTCCATCTGCAGAGAGAGCTGGGGAAGCAGAAAGGGGTCGTGTTTGAGGGACGGGATATGGGCACGGTGGTGTTTCCGGATGCGGATATCAAATTTTTTTTAGAAGCATCTCATCAGGTCAGGGCCTTAAGGCGGTACAATGAGTTAAAATCAGGCTCCGGACAAACATTGGAAGCGGTTTCAAAAGCGATGCGGCAACGGGATAAAGAGAATCGCACCCGGGAACTGGCGCCCTTGAAACCGGCGACGGATGCGGTCATGATCGACTCTACGACGCTTTCCATTGAGGCGGTTCTGGAGGAAATGCAGGTCCATATTCAGCGGCTGAATTAAATTTTTTTATCATTTTCGAAATTTATCATTGTTTTTTGAAAAAAGGCCTGATACCGATAATAAGTTTAATGTACCAATATAATATGTGGGTTTAAAAAAAACAGGCAAGGGGGAATATTCTTTCATGGAAGAGTTGGATAAAAATCAATTAACCGAACAACAACAGCAAAAAGACGGTGTGTCATCATCAGATGACACCGAAACACCATCAGATGACACCAATCCGCAATCTGAGAATACCGTGACGGCACCAGAGGACGTTGAAGGCTCCGATGAAGTGAAAGCGGAATTGGAACCGGTAGAGTCAGAGCAAGACGACCCTGAATCGGTGATGACGGATCTGGAAGATCCTGAGAGCATGGAAGAATTGATGGGGCTCTATGAAGAGAGTTTCAAACGATTTCGGGAAGGTGAAATTGTTACCGGTAAAATCATATCCGTAGATAAGGGCCAAGTACTGGTGGACATCGGTTACAAATCCGAAGGCCAAATTCAGATCAATGAATTTTTAGATGAAAATGGGAAAAATACGGCTGAAGTCGGTAACTCGGTGGAGGTTATGGTTGAATGGTGGGATGATGATGAAGAAATCGTTGTCCTGTCTAAGGAAAAAGCTGAAAAAATAAAAATTTGGGAAGAGGTCAAACAGGCTTACGATGCCAACGAAACCGTTGAAGGTGTCATCATCAGTCGCGTCAGGGGCGGGTTCACTGTAGATATCGGTGTTCAGGCATTTTTACCGGGGTCACAGGCGGATTTGCGACCCATCCGCAACCTGGATGAAATGGTTGGACAAACCTTTTCTTTTCGAGTGTTGAAATACAATCGAAAGCGGAGCAATGTCGTCTTATCCAGGCGGGTCATTCTCGAAGAAGAAGCCAAATCAAAAAGAGCAACTACCCTTGCGGCTATTCACGAAGATAAAATCATGCAGGGATTTGTGAAAAATATTACTGAGTACGGCGTTTTCGTTGATTTGGGTGGCGTGGACGGCCTGCTCCATATTACCGATATCTCATGGGGAAGGGTGAAGCATCCTTCTGAACTTTTTTCCGTAGGTGATGAGATCACGGTTAAAGTTTTAAATCTCGATCTCGAGCGGGAACGGGTTTCTCTGGGGATGAAACAATTGTCTCAGGATCCATGGTTGGGAGCGAGTGAAAAATACCCCGTCGGTTCCCGTGTGACCGGAAAGGTTGTCAGTCTAACCGATTACGGATCTTTCGTGGAACTGGAAGAAGGCATCGAAGGATTGATTCATGTCTCTGAGATGTCCTGGACGCGTAAAATCAGGCATCCATCTCGAGTTGTCTCTGTTGGTGAAATGGTAGATGCCGTCGTGCTGGATATCAAACCGGAAAGCCGACGTATTTCTCTGGGGATGAAGCAGGTTGTTCCGAATCCATGGGATGTCATTAGTGAAAAATATCCGGTGGGAACCACCATCGAAGGGAAAATTAAAAATATTACCGACTTCGGGATCTTTGTCGGTATCGATGAAGGCATCGACGGGCTGGTCCACATTTCAGATATCTCCTGGACCAAACGGATTAAACACCCTTCAGAGCTCTACAGAAAGGGAAGCATCATACAAGCCATCGTTCTGGATATTGAAAAAGACAGCGAGCGGTTTTCCCTGGGCATTAAGCAGCTTCAGCCGGATCCCTGGACCACGGTTGAGGAGCGATATCAAGTGGGAAAAGAAATTACCGGCACCATTACCAACTTGACGGATTTCGGAATTTTTGTGGAGCTGGAGGAAGGAATCGAAGGGTTGGTTCACGTCTCGGAAATCAGTAAAGAAAAGATTAAAAGTCCGGTCGGCAAATTTTCCGTAAATGATGTCATCGCCGCCCGGGTCATGAATATCAATGTTGAGGAGAGACGGATCGGCCTTTCAATCAAACGCCTTGAAATCGAAGATGAGCAGAGCATCTTGAGCGATTACGTTAACAACATGGGCCCAGCCACCTCATCGTTCGGAGAGATCTTGAGAGACAATCTTCAAGGGAAGTTAAAAGAAGAATAATCCAAAAAAACAAAATATTATGTTTTCCAGGAGACATCCGTACCTTTTTTTTTTAATCATCTTTTCAGCCATTACCGCTGTTTTTATCATCAGTATTTCTGCACTGTTTGTTTTTGGAAGGGATGGATCCGGTCTGGACTTCGGTGAAAAAGTCGGTGTGATCGAAATCACCGGTGTGATCAAAGAGTCCGGATCGGTCCTCAATTCCCTAAAACAATTTCGCGAAGATGACTCCATCAAAGAGATCGTTCTTCGGATCGATTCCCCCGGGGGGGGTGTCGGGCCATCCCAGGAAATATATAGAGAAGTTCAAAAGACCGTCAAAGTGAAAAAAGTGGTGGCTTCCATGGGAGCTATTGCAACATCCGGCGGATATTACGTGGCGGCAGGGGCTGATGGTATTGTCGCCAATCCCGGAACGATTACCGGCAGCATCGGCGTTATTATGGGCTTTACCAACTTTGAGGCGATTCTGAAAAAGATCGGCCTGGTCCCCATCGTCATTAAAAGCGGGGTGTATAAAGATACCGGGTCTCCGGTTCGACCCATGTTGCCCGAAGAACGCGAAATGTTGCAGCAGTTTGTCGAAAAAATTCATTCTCAGTTTGTAAAAGATGTGGCATCCGGCAGAAATTTGGAACAAAAAATGGTAGAAGCACTTGCAGATGGTCGGATCTTTACCGGACAAGACGCCATGACCTACAAATTGGTGGATCGGCTTGGGAACTTAGAAGACGCCATTGAATGGGCTGGACGAATGGGGGGTATAACGGGTGAAATTTCAACCGTTTATGCTAAAAAAAAAGAATTACCCCTCCTAAAATATTTGTTGAATTTATCTATTGGTACTCTCATCGATCGAATTGAAACATCCCGACTCTACGGCGGTTATCTCTACCAGCCCTAAAAAGGGTTTCTTTAGTTTTCGCATTAACGGTACCCAGAACCCTTGTCCGCCTTATCCGATCCGGGCCCAATTAAGCGAAAACCGATTGTCACTCAAAAATATCAATATTCCCCAACCCTTCACGGATCACTTCAGGCATGTCGTCAATTAAGGAGATGACACTGGATGGTTTTCCCGGCACAGGGCCCCCATCGATAACGGCGTCTATTCTGGAGTGGAAAAAGTCTTTAATAAGGGAGGGATCCTGCAAAACGGTACCATCCGGCTCGGTCGCACTGGTCGTAATAATCGGGTGCCCCAATTCTTTTACAAGCTTTAAACAAATAGAATTTTTCGGGACCCGGATCCCGGCGGTTTTTCGTTTTGTCAGCATGATTTTAGGAACCAGTCTGGACCCTTCAAGCACAAACGTGTAAGGACCCGGCAGCAGACGCTTCATTGTTTTATATGCATAGTTGGATACTTTTGCATAATGACTGATATTTTTTAAATCCGAACAGATGAAACTGAATGGTTTATTCTTATTCCGTTGCTTTAGCCGGTATACCTTTTGAATGGCTTTTTTGTTAAAGATATCGCAGCCGAAGCCATAAAAAGTATCTGTTGGGTAAGCAATGACAGCACCGTTTAGGAGCATTTTAACAATACGACTGATGTGCCGTTTTTGGGGATTTATGGAATTTACTTGAAGTAGCATTATCAATTATTATAGCAAAGTGAAAGAAAAGAGAGAATGACTGATCTTTTATTAGGATGATCTTGTCATGGTTGTCAAGACTTTCAAATAAACCATTGCTAAAAATAAGTCCTTTTGTTATGCGTTGCCGAATCAGTTGTTCGCCAAATCAAAGTCATCTAATCCTGACATAACATATTCGATGTACCGGCCAATACCGTAAAACGACATAAATAAATTTCACTCCATCGCAATTTTATAATCGTCATTGGATTATAATGATATGGATCAATCGGGAGGATAATATGCAAATCGTATCGCTGGAAGAGGGGCTTTCGTTTGATGATGTTTTGCTCATACCGAGCTATTCTGATGTGTTGCCGAATCAGGTTCATGTGGGTACGCAATTAACCCGGCGTATTGCATTAAACATTCCCATTGTAAGTGCGGCGATGGATACGGTAACCGAGACGCGTAGCGCCATCAGCATGGCCCGGGAAGGGGGAATCGGTTTTATACACCGGAACATGAGCATCGAAAACCAGGCCAAACAGGTAGAGATGGTTAAAAAATCCGAAAGCGGTATGATCATCGATCCTGTGACGATCGATCCGGATCAAAAAATTTCGGAAGTCCGGAATCTGATGAAGCAATATCGAATTTCCGGTGTTCCGGTCATTAAAAATGGTAAGCCGGTAGGTATTATCACTAACCGGGATCTACGTTTTGAAACAGATTTTGAAAAAAAAGTCTCGGATGTGATGACAAAAGAGAATCTCATCACAGCACCGGAAGGGATCACTCTGGAGGAATCCAAGGTACTGTTGCATGAACACAGAATTGAGAAACTTTTGGTGGTGGGTGGTCAAGGACAACTGACGGGATTAATCACCACCAAAGACATTGAAAAAGTCAAAAGATATCCTGATGCATGCAAAGACAAAATGGGACGGCTCAGGGTCGGTGCCGCCATCGGCGTGGGACCTCAAATGAAAGAAAGGGCTGAAGCCCTTTTAAAAGCCAATGCGGACGCCATACTAATAGACACTTCCCACGGCCATTCAAAAAATGTACTCGATGCGGTCAGAATTCTAAAAAGTGAGTTTAAAGATATTGAACTCATCGCCGGAAATGTCGGATCCGCTGATGGCGCTGAAGATCTGATAAAGGCGGGTGTTGATGCGGTGAAAATCGGGATCGGACCGGGGTCCATTTGTACAACCCGAATTGTGGCCGGGGTTGGGGTCCCTCAAATCACAGCCATTATGAACTGCCGGTCCGTGTCCGAAAAAACCGGTGTTCCACTCATTTCAGACGGGGGCATAAAATTCTCAGGAGACATTCCCAAAGCCATCGCTGCCGGGGCCCATTCTATTATGATTGGCGGGCTATTGGCCGGGACCGAGGAGAGTCCCGGAGAGTTGGTCATCTATCAGGGCCGAAGTTATAAAGCGTATCGGGGTATGGGATCTCTGGAAGCCATGAAAATAGGCAGCAAGGATCGCTATTACCAGGGAGAAATTGCCGAGGAAGAAAAGATGGTACCCGAAGGGATTGTCGGAAGGGTGCCCTACCGGGGTTCACTCTCCAGCAACATTTTTCAACTTGTCGGCGGGCTGCAGGCAGGGATGGGGTATGTGGGGTGTAAGACGCTAGATGAACTGAGGGAGAGAGCCCGATTCGTTCGGATCAGTTCCGCCGGACTTCGTGAAAGTCATGTTCACGATGTCATTATCACTAAGGAAGCTCCCAACTATCGTTTAGATTAGTGTTCTATCCGTCGATGCCAGTCTCCTGGGTGAATGATAGAATAACATTGATATTTTTATGCCATGGGGTGAGCCTGTGGGTACCTGCAGTTAACTTTAAAGCCGTGGAACGGTGGTAGACTGATTTTAAGCCCATGACCGATCAAAATTTGGATTTTGTTCATCTGCATGTTCATACCCAGTACAGTCTTCTGGATGGTGCCATCCGCATAGATGCACTTTTAAAACGGTGCGGCGATTTCAACATGCATAGTGTCGCCATTACCGATCATGGAACCATGTTTGGCGCCCTGGAGTTCTATGAAAAGGCTTTAAGCAGCAAAATCAAGCCGATCATCGGATGTGAGTGTTACGTGGCACCCCGCACCTTGAACGACAAAACACCGGAAGACAACCGAGCGCTGAGTCATCTGATTCTCCTGGCTGAGAACGAAGAAGGTTATAAAAATCTATGCAAGCTCTGCAGCATCGCTCACCTCAGCGGCTTTTACTATAAACCGCGCATCGATAAACAGGTTTTAAAAGAAAATGCCGGTGGCTTGATCGCCCTGTCTTCATGTCTCCAGGGCGAAATACCCAGACAAATAAGAGACGGCTACCTCCAGCAGGCAGATGTTGTTGCCCGTGAATATCAGAGCATTATGGGTGAAGGTAATTTTTTTTTAGAACTTCAAAGTAACGGCATTACAGAACAGGAGACCGTTAATCAAGCCCTGTTGGAAATGAGCCGGCGGCTTTCCATTCCACTTGTTGCCTCAAATGACTGCCACTATCTGGATAAAGAGGATGTCCGTGCACATGATGTGTTGCTTTGCATCCAAACCGCCAAAACCATCTATGACACGGATCGCCTCAAATTTGGAACCGACCAACTTTATTTTAAATCTAAAACAGAAATGATCGAAGCCTTTAGTTCCTATCCGGATGCCATTGCCAATTCATCTAAAATTGCGAACCGGTGCAATTTTGAATTTCAGCTGGGAAAGTATCATTTTCCAAAATACCAGACCGATCTCGAAACGGATGAAGAAACAATTTTTCTAAAACAGGTTGGTAAGGGTTTTGAAAACATCTTCAAACGGATCAAAAAGAAAAATCCGAATGTAAACGAAAAAATTTATCAGGAACGGCTTGATTATGAAATATCCCTCATCAATCGGATGGGATTTGCGGGTTATTTTCTAATCGTGGCGGATTTTATCCGGTATGCCAAATCAAAGAACATTCCCGTAGGCCCCGGAAGGGGGTCTGCGGCCGGGAGTCTGGTGGCGTACGCGTTGGGAATTACCGATATCGATCCCCTTGAACACGGGCTTATCTTTGAGCGATTTTTAAACCCAGCTCGAAAAAGCATGCCGGATATTGATGTCGATTTTTGTATTAATGGACGTGAAGCGGTCTTTAAATACGTGGTGGATCGATACGGTGGTGGTGATTATGTGGCCCAGATCATTACTTTCGGCAAATTAAAAACAAGGGCGGTAATTAGGGATGTGGGTCGGGCGCTTGCCATCCCCCTTAATGAGGTGGACGGTATTGCTAAGCTAGTGCCCGATGTGCTCAATATCAGTCTGGAAGATGCCCTGAGGTTGGAACCGCGATTAGCGGAACTGGCGGAAAAAAAGACCGAATATGCTGATTTGATCAAAATTTGCCGGGTACTTGAAGGGTTGCCGAGACACGCTTCAACCCATGCAGCCGGTGTGGTCATTTCCGATCAGCCCCTTGTTGAATACATGCCCCTTTTTAAAGGAAAAAAGGGTGAAGTCGTCTCACAATTTGATATGAAAGCCGTTGAGAGGGTCGGCCTGGTAAAATTTGATTTTTTAGGATTGAGAAATCTGACCGTTATTGCGGACACTCTCTCCTTAATTTCTCGAAAAGAAGAACCACCGGATCTTGATAACCTGTCTTTGGATGATTCAGACACTTATCGACTTCTCTCCTCCGGGGACACTACCGGTGTGTTTCAACTGGAAAGTTCGGGTATGAAGGACCTGCTTATCCGGCTGCAGCCCGGTTGTTTCGATGATATCATTGCTCTTGTGGCGCTGTATAGACCCGGGCCGTTGGGGGGCATGTCTGAAGATTTTGTTGAAAGGAAGCATGGAAAAAAAGCCGTCGAATATCTGGCGCCGGAACTTGAGCCCATTTTAAAAGAAACCTATGGCGTGATTGTCTATCAGGAGCAGGTGATGAATATTGCCGGCACTCTGGCAGATTATTCCATGTCCGAGGCCGATGATCTCAGAAAGGCGATGGGTAAAAAAATCACCTCGATCATGCAAAAACACCGTACCCGCTTTATGGAAGGGGCCAGGAAAAAGGGGATTCCGACGATTCAGGCCGAAACCATTTTCGATCTGATGGAAAAATTCGGTGGCTACGGATTCAACAAGTCGCACAGTGCGGCCTATTCGCTGATCGCTTACCAAACCGCATATCTTAAAGCACATTATCCTGTCGAATTTATGGCATCGTTACTTTCCAATGAAATGCAGTCTGCTAACGGAGTCGAAAAATATATTACGGAATGCAGAATGCATAAAATTGAGGTTCTTCCCCCTGATATCAATGCGAGCGAAAAAGGATTTACCGTTTCCGGATCGAAAATCCGTTTCGGGCTCGTGGCTGTGAAAAATGTCGGGGAGGGAGCTATCGAGTCGATCCTTGAAACCCGGGCGGAAAAACGGTTCAGCTCTATTTTTGATTTTTGTGAGCAAGTGGATTTACGGAGAGTCAATAAGCGGGTGATCGAGAGTCTGATCCGGTGTGGCGCGTTTGATTCTACCGGTGAGTTCCGTTCCAGAATGTTGGCAGTCTCTGAACAAGCGATCGAATATGGACAATATGCCCAAAAGAGAAAGTCGGACCCACAAATGGGGTTGTTTGATGCGGCACAGAAAGATGAACCGATCGATTATCCGCCCTTTCCCGAAATCACTGAATGGGATGACAAAGAACGGTTGGCGAATGAAAAGGAATCGCTTGGTTTTTACATGACCGGGCATCCTTTGACACCCTACAAAGCGACTTTGAAAAAGTTGCTGAGTACCCACACGCTTGATCTGCTTGAAAAAAAAGATGGTGAATCGGTTCGGGTCGCCGGAATTGTATCAAAGGTGAAGATGATTACGACCAAATCAGGAGGGGCCATGGCATTTGTCGTGATCGAAGATTTTTATGGTGTCATCGAGACGATTTTCTTTCCGAAAATTTATGCCACGGTCAGTCATCTCATTATGGAAGATAAAATTGTTGTTGTTGACGGAAAACTCCAAAAAGATGAGAGTGCCGCGAAAATTTTAGCCGATAGTGTTGTTTTACTGGATCAGGCCAAAGAAAAGTTGGCTACCCGGATTCACATTCACCTCCACTCGGCACAAACTCATCATACGCATCTGTTAAAGCTCCGTGATATCTTGCGAGAGCATTCCGGTCCGTGCGATGTTTGGATCCATTTCAATCATTTAAAAAAAACAGATACGATTATTGCGCTTTCCGATACCATACGGGTGACGGCTTCCGAGTCGTTGTTGCAAGAAATCAACAACATGGCCGGATTACATGCGATTCATGTTGAATTTAAAGCGCCTTCATCCGAAGTTCATACGAACCGGAACCACAACTCAAAATTTAAACAAAAACAAGGGAGGTGAGTTTATGGCCGGTGAGATGAAGTCTGTGTACGCTATTTTACTTGCCGGGGGATCCGGTACGCGTCTCTGGCCGATTTCCAGACAACTGTATCCCAAACAATTGGCATGCTTTTCCGGGAAATATTCACTCGTTCAAAACACCATTATTCGGCTTGATTCCATGATTGACGAGGATCGAATTTTTGTCGTGTGCGGTGAATCCCATGGCATTGAAATATCCAGACAGCTTGAGGTTCTTGGAATCGACTCGGACAAACAGGTCCTTACCGAACCCTTTCCCCGCAATACGGCACCGGCCATCGCGCTGGCAGTGGCGTCTATAATGGAGAAAGATAAAGATGCGCTTTTGTGCGTTTTTCCGGCTGATCATGTGATCCATTTCAATGACCGGTTCCAACAACTGGTGAGATCCGCAGTATCACTTGCAAAGGTGGGATATATTGTCACCTTCGGCATCAAACCCGACTACCCTGAAACCGGATACGGATACATCGAAGGCGGCAAAGCGGTCACACATGGAGCACTATTGATAAATAGATTTGTGGAAAAACCGGATCAGAAAACAGCAAAACAGTATATCCATGCCGGGAATTTTTTCTGGAACAGTGGCATGTTTGCTTTTAAGGCCTCAGTGCTTGTTAAGGAGTTTGAAACATATTGTCCATTTTTATACGCCCAGATGAAACAGTATCTAAGATCCGACAATCATGAGAAACAAAAAATTTACAAATCTCTTGAGAACATTTCCATTGATTACGCGGTGATGGAAAAGACCACCAAAGGCGTGGTCTTGCCATCGGACTTTGGGTGGAGTGATATCGGGTCTTGGAAATCTCTGTTTGAATTTTTAGAAAAAGATGAAAACGGAAACGTCATTATGGGTGATGTCGTTCTCCAGGACACCCACAATTCCCTGATTATGGGACAGTCGCGATTGATCGCCGCCAACCGGATTGTCAACACTGTGCTGGTGGAAACCCCGGATGCGATTTTGATTTCGGATTTGGAAGACAGCCGGGATGTTAAATCAATTGTTGATGCCATGACGGAGAAAAATCGGCCTGAAACCCGGCAGCATCGAACTCTGGTTTATTCATGGGGAAGTAAAACCACGGTATTAGAAGCGCCGGACTGCACCATTCAACGACTGATCATCAAGCCGGGGGAAACCTGCCCCTTAAAGGGGAAGAATACAATTACAAGACATTTTATCGTTACCCAGGGAACGGCTGAAATCAATTCAAACGCGGGTGAACAAATTGTAGCCTCGGATGAAGTCATCACCGTGTCCGATACTTTTGCAGTAGATATTTGTAATGTGGGAAAAAACGAATTGCTATTGATAGAGGTTGTAAAAGCCGACAGAGAAAAAGAGGAGATCTGATCAAATGAAAGTCCCGCTGTTGGATTTAAAAGCACAATATCAGAAAATCAAAGAAGAAATCATTGAAACCGTCCAAGATGTGTTCGAAACACAACAGTTTATCGGTGGTCCGAAACTGGAGGCCCTCGAAGAAGCAATTAAGGCGTACTGTGGTGTTCAGCATGCCGTCGGTGTTTCGTCAGGTACGGATGCTTTGTTGATTTCATTGATGGCCGCCGGTATCAAATCCGGGGACCGGATTCTGACTACGCCGTACTCATTTTTTGCAACAGCCGGTTCTATCGCACGTCTGGGCGCGATTCCCGTGTTTGTCGATATTGAGCCCGGGACTTTTAATCTCTCTTCTGAAAATTTGCGACGTACATTCGAAAAAATGCCGGTGCAGGAAAAGGCGCAACTCAAAGGCATTATGCCGGTTCACCTTTATGGGCAATGTGCCGATATGGAACCGATCCTTCAATTGGCAAATGAATATCACCTCGTGGTGATCGAAGATGCCGCTCAAGCCATCGGCGCAAAATATCGTAAACAACGTGCCGGTGCAATGGGGGATTTTGGGTGTTTTTCCTTCTTTCCTTCAAAAAATTTAGGGGCTTTCGGGGATGGCGGGATCGTAACAACCCAATCCGATCTTTGGGCAAAAACGCTCCGGATTCTGAGGAATCACGGTTCAAACCCCAAATATTATCATGAAAACATCGGCGGCAACTTCAGACTGGATGCGATTCAAGCGGCGGTGGTATTGATCAAATTGAAATATCTTGACGGGTGGACCCGGCAACGCCAAGAAAATGCAGCCGAATATCGGCGGTTGTTTGAAGATGAGAACTTGCTCGAGCATGTGAACCTGCCCCTTGAAGCGACCGGTCACCATATTTACAACCAATTTGTCATCATGTTGAAAGAAAAGCGCGACTCCCTGCGTCAATTTTTGCAGGACTCCGGCGTTGGAACGGAAATCTACTACCCGCTCCCCTTGCATCTTCAAAAGTGCTTTAAATCTTTAAATTATATCCCTGGAGATTTCCCGAATGCCGAGCATGCGGCTAGGCACTCCCTCGCGATTCCCATATATCCGGAACTGACCCGTGACCAACTGGCATATGTCGTAGAGAAGATAAAGGCTTTTTTTAAAATAGTTTACTGAAATTTGGTGGGTAAAGAAGGATGATTTTGAAATTTTAAATCTTTTAAGACCATCATGGTTTCCGTGCCATGGGCCAGCAATTTTCCGGTTTCATCCTCAATGGAAGCTTCTCCCAGGCACAATGTTTTTCCCACCTTAATACTTCTCCCTTTTGCAATCAACCACCCTTGGCTGAGGGGTGCCAGATAATTGATTTTAAGCTCAACAGTGGTCAAGCCAACTCTCTCTTCAAGCTGGGGATAGACAGCCCAAAAGGCGGCCGCATCAATTAAAGAGGCGTAGACACCCCCATGAACTTGATGAAACGGTTGAAGATGTTTCTTGTTGACGGCTACCGTCAAGTGTGACTCACCCAAACCGACGGATTTGACTTCCATGGATAGGAGCGAAAAATAAGGGCACTCATTGACAATTTTGATAATAGATTCAACATAAGCTGGATTCAGTTTTTTCATGATTCCTCCAAAGCAGGATATCCCTATTCCGGATGATCGGATGATTCATTAAAAAAAATCAGTTTTGATGATCCGAAAAATGATTTTTGACTTTCGAATCCGCTTCTTCTTCAAACGCGACAGCAGCTGCCACCTGGGATGATCCGTCAAGATACACAGGGGGTCCTTGCTCTTTGACCGGGATGGACGGCGCCTGAAGAATGCGGTAAACGGCATAAATACCCAGAGCTAAGTGGATGATTACCAAGGTGCCGAAAAATCCGGATGGACCGAAAAAGGAAATGGCGCTACCCGCCGTCACAGGGCCCAGCATAGCTCCGAATCCGGCGGTCATGACCAGGCTGCCGCTGGCTCCGACCATTTGGTCGGGTCGTAACCGGTCATTGGCATAAGCCAGGATGATGGAATACATGGAGAACGACAATCCTCCGAACGTACCGATCAAGAAAAGCAAAATCCAAAAGGATACTTTGCCGGCCATCAATGAGAACAGGGCAACCCCGGCTGCTGTAATCGTAATGCCTGTGAGGATTAGACGTCGGTCAAATTTATCCGATAAATAACCGAGCGGCCATTGAAAGGCGATGCCACCTAAGACCGCGATACTCATAAATAGGGAAATTTCAGTTAAGGTCAAGCCGATTTGTTCAGCATAGACCACGCCGATACCGATGAGCGTCCCGTTAGAAATACCCACAACAAGGCATCCGACCACACTTAAGGGAGCATTTTTATAAAGTGTTATTAAGCCTATTTTTTGGGGAGACTTAAAGGGTGGAACCGGTCCGGCCGTCAGTAAAATGGGTACCAATGAAAATGAAAAAAGAACTGAAATTAAAATAAACAGTTCGAATCCGGTTGGGCTGGCGATGTTGAGTAACAAGGGTCCGCTCCCAAACCCCCCGAGTGTGACCAGCATATAGATTGAGAGCAGCTGCCCCCGAGTTTCGTTGTTGATCCGGTCATTCAGCCAGCTTTCAGCCACAATAAAAAGGCCCGCAAATCCGAAACCGGTTAGCAGTCGCATCAGAATCCAGGCGGTCACATTGATAAAGAGCGGGTGTAGCAGTGCTGAGATTGAAACAATAGAGGCCAAGGCGGCAAAAACCCGGACATGTCCAACCCGCCCGATCAAAATGGGAGCTATTTTAGAACCCGCGATAAAACCGGCAAAATATCCGGACATGATCAACCCGGTCACTGCCGGCGAAAAACCCTCAAGGATCGCCCGCAGGCTGATCAGCGATCCTTGCAGACCGTTTCCCAACATGATGACGAACATTCCGAATAACAGGGGCCAGCAGTACGTGACCGATGTGAGAAGGGTTGTCATATTTGAGGCCATTTAAATAATGAGATTTTGTAAAGCCCGGTTTTTATATCAGTGCTTTTAAAATAAAGGTTCAAACCGAGTGAAGCATTTTACCCCGTTTGTCAAATGATTTTTTAGTTAGTGTCCGTCCACAAATGGTAGATTTTGGTTTAGAGCAAGGCTTGAGCAATTTTGAAACCGCAGGCATAGCGTGTTATGTCGAGGATTTCAAAAGAGCGAAAACGCCGCTCCGGGCCAAAAGATGCCGTTTGTGGATGGGCACTAGATCAATGAGCGATTAACGGGTCTATAGATGAAGGTTCTTTTCCAGGTGAGTTAGAGAAGAAGCGAAATTTTAAACAAAAGTAATAAACTGATTTTATTAAAAAAAGGCGGCAACAAGGCAATAACGGGTTTCGACGGATTATCGTCAAAAGCAATTCCAATAGAAATATTGCATGTGATGCGAAAGTGAACATGTAATCTTGATGATTTTGAATATTTCATATAAAGAGGTTGAAACGTTCCAATTAAAACCACGTGAATGGATATTCGATTCCCGGAATATACGTCATGTATGATAATCAGGGGATTATTTTTTAAAATCGAAAAATCAGGTGACCAGCTGAGAAGGAGAAGAAAACATGAAAAAACTGTTAATGGCGCTTGCGATGATATTTTTCTATGCCATGGTGCCCGGGGTATGGGCAGACACTCCGGTTAAAGGCGGCAGCCTTGTGGTGGTTCAACCGGCCGAACCTCTCGGTCTGGATCCCACCGGTAATACGGCGTCTGCAATCGATCGGGTTGTATACGCCAATATCTATGAAGGCCTTGTCAAGGTGAATCGCAACGGCGAATATATCCCCGGCCTGGCAACCGGGTGGGATGTCTCTGCAGATGGAAAGGTTTATACCTTTACCCTTCGCACGGGGGTTAAATTTCACAACAATGAGCCCTTCAACGCCCAGGTGGCCCAGTGGAACCTGGAACGCGCAAAAGCCGAAAAAACCGTCAATCCCCATCCTGAGTATTTTCGCGGTATCACCAACATAGAAACCCCGACTGAGGACCAGCTGGTCCTGACCTTAAAAGATGTCGACGCGCTCTTCATTCCCCATATGGCTGAAGGCGATGCAGTGATGCTTCCCATGAAAGGGCATGACAATCCCAAGTCAAACCCGGTCGGAACAGGTCCCTTTAAATTTGTTAAATGGGTTCGCGGGGATCGGGTGGAAATGGTCCGCAATGACGGGTACTGGAATCCCAAACTGCCTTATCTGGACCGTGTTACCTTCAAATTCATCGGTGATGCCAGTGCCCAGATTGCGGCTTTAAAAGCCGGCGATATCGATGTTATCGGGTTCATTACAGCACCCGAGTCCGCCATGGAATTGTCCAAGGATAAGCGGTTCAAGGTTTTTTCCGGGACCACCACCGGAGAAGTCATCATGTCCACCAACAACAAGGCCAAGCCATTTGACAATAAAATGGTCCGACAGGCGATGGCGCTGGCCATTGATCGCCAAACAGTGGTTGATCTGGTCATGTTCGGCTATGGGACGCCCATCGGATCCCACTGGTCTCCGTCAACCCCCTATTATATAGACTTGACGGATAAATTCGCCTATGATGTGAAAAAGGCCAAGGCGCTATTGGCTAAAGCCGGATATCCGGATGGTTTTGAGGCCACCATCAAGCTGCCGTCGATCTACTCCTATTCCCGGCGGGCTGGAGAAGTGATTGCCGATATGTTGTCACAGGTGGGGATCAAACTGAATATCGAAATTGTGGAATGGGGCCAGTGGATCGAGCGGGTATTTAAGAAAAAAGAATATCAGTTGACCATGATCGGTCATGTGGAAGCCTGGGATATCGGTATTTACGCCAACCCCGAATACTACTTCCAGTATGACTCTCAGGAATTTCGAGATGCCTACAGCAACGCATTGAAAGCTCCGAATGAGGCTGAAAAAGCCAAGTGGTTCGGTCGCTGCCAGGAAATTATTGCTGAAGATGCCGTGAACGGGTACCTGTTTTCCGCACCCAGCCTGGCGGTGATGAAAGCCGGCGTTATGAACTGGTGGGAGAACTACCCAACGATTGCACTCGATAGCACTGAAGTCTGGTTAAAAAAATAGCCATCGTGTTATATGTTTGCCGCCAGGGAGCCGGGCCTGTATTCGACTCACCTGGCGGCCGTTTTTTAATACCACGGATTCGGTTATACCATCATGGGTCGCTTTTTATTAAAAAAATTGATGACGTTGCTGATACTGCTGATGTTGGTTTCCATTGCAGTTTTTACCGTCCTTTTTGTACTACCCGGTGATCCGGCCCAGATCATTTTAGGAATTAACGCCACGCCGGAAACACTGGCCAACCTGCGGGCGGAATTGGGTTTGGACAAGCCCTTTTTGACCCAGTATCTCGAGTGGATCGCAAACCTGGTAACCGGTCGCGGGAACTGGTCCATCAACTACGATATGCCGGTATATGACCTCATCCTCAGCCGGTTGGCGGTCACCGGGCCCCTTGCGCTGATGGCCATGCTGTTTGCGGTGGTCATATCCCTTCCTTTAGGCATTTATGCCGCCCGTCATCAAAATCGTAAAGGGGATGTCACGGTCATGTTTTTCACCCAGTTGGGACTGGCCACGCCTGAATTCTGGCTGGGCATTCTTTTGATCCTGTTGATGTCTGTTCATTTGGGCTGGTTTTCGGCCGGTGGCTTTCCGGGTTGGACAACCGAAATTTGGGGTTCCCTAAAGGCTCTGATATTACCTGCTTTTGCATTGGGCGTGATCCGTGCGTCCATTTTAACCCGCATGACCAGGTCCTCCATGCTGGATGTATTGCGCGAAGATTATATTCGGACCGCCCGGGCCAAAGGCTTGAAGGAACGGACGGTTATTTATGTTCACGCCTTGCGAAATGCGTTGATTCCGGTGCTGACAATCCTGGGCTTGCAGCTGGGTCAGCTCATGGCAGGCGCCATTATCATTGAAAACGTCTTTTATCTTCCAGGGCTCGGCCGGCTTGTATTCCAAGCCATCGGTCAACGCGATTTACCGGTCGTTAGAGATATTGTTCTCTTTATGGCTGCGGCAGTGGTGGTGGTTAATTTTATCATCGATCTGACCTATGCTTTTCTAGATCCGCGTATCCGTTTGGAGTAATTTAAACCGGTTTTGAAATGACATGAAACGATTTTTCGGAAATTTAAATTTTACCGTTGGATTTATTCTATCCGCGATTGTGCTGTTGATGGCCCTGACGAGCTTTGTCTGGACGCCATACAACCCCAACAGAATGAATCCCCGTGAAAGACTGTCGGGACCGTCGATCAGCCACCCGCTTGGAACCGACCAATACGGCCGCGACATGCTTTCCCGCGTGATGGTGGGGGCGGTAAACTCGATTGTCGTCGGCCTGGTGACCGTCGCCATCGGCTTGAGCGCGGGTGTTCTTCTGGGGTTGATGGCGGCTTATTACGGCCGGTTTGTGGATGAAGCGATCATGCGGTTTTCTGATTTTCTGTTCGGATTCCCTGCCGTGTTGACGGCCATCCTGATCACTTCGATCATGGGACCCTCAATGGTCAATGCCATGCTTGCCATCGGTATTTTTTACATTCCAATTTTCGCACGTCTCACCCGGGCGGTTTCCCTGACCCTTTGGGAGAGGGAATTTATCGCCGCCGCGCGGGTCAGCGGAATCAGCGAATGGGCCATTACATGGCAACATGTGATGCCGAATATTACATCCCCGCTCTTGATCCAGGGCACCATACAGTTTGCAGTGGCGATTCTGGCTGAGGCGGGCCTCAGTTATCTCGGTCTCGGGACACAACCACCCCATGCATCATGGGGCAGAATGTTGAATGAAGCACGGACGTTTATGTCCATGTCACCTTGGATGGCCATCTTTCCGGGCGTAGCCATAGCGGTAGCTGTGTTGGGGTTCAACTTGCTGGGAGATGGCCTGAGAGACGCATTGGACCCGAAAATGGTTCGGGTACGGTAAGCATCTTAAGGCGGATCATCTTTAGGCCAATTTTCAAATGGATTCCGGTTTATCCGGAGCAGGGATAACACATGGTTTCTGAAAACAGCATCAAGCGCGTGTTGAAACAGATTGATCGTGATGAATTAGTCGATTTGACCGCCCGGTTGGTCCGGGTCAATTCCGTCTGGGATCCGACACAAGGAACCGGTGAATTATTGGCCGCAGAGATTGTTTGGCAATGGGCAAAAGCGGAGGGGTTTGACGTCATACGGGATCTGGTGGCACCGGAAAGACCCAATGTTATTATCAAGTGGCCCTTTGGCCCGGGAAACCGGACTCTGATGTTTGAAGGGCACACGGATGTGGTGACCCCCGGGGATATATCGGTTTGGAAACATGATCCATTCGGCGCCGAAATTGTCGGAAAACGGATGTACGGGCGCGGCACCAATGACACTAAGGGGAATCTGGCCGCCATGTTGGTCGCCATGAAAGCCCTGAAACAATCGAGGGTCAAACTCGACGGCACCCTTCTCGGAGGAGTCCTTTGTGACGAAGAAGACCGGATGCTGGGTGTGAGGGATTTTATTCAAAAAGGGCATGCCGACCGGATAACCGGGGCCATAATTTGTGAACCCCAGGATGGTTTCATCTGTACCACGCAAAAGGGCGCATTGAGAGCTCAGTTTCAAATAACCGGACGCATGAGCCATGGCGCCATGCCTTTGACGGGTTTGAACATTGCACCGGCCCTTTCCCTTTTGATTGATCGGCTGCATCGACTCGAGCTCAATGCGATCCGTGAATTCGGCCGGGATGAACATTTGGGATGGCCCAGTTTTACTCCCACGGTGATTCGAACCCCGGCTTCAGGTCCGGCCCAGCTAAATGTAATGCCCGGACAGGGGTGTCTTTTGGTGGATATTAGAACCATTCCAGGACAGTCCCACGACCGGATCAAAACAGACTTAAGCCGATTGGCTGTCGAAATCCAACAACAGGTTAAAACGCAATACTCCCAATTTGATCAAATGATCGGAATCGATAGAGACCATGATCTCAATGTTAAGCTCACTATTTTAACGGATCGGCCCTGCACGTTAACCGAAATCCAAGATCCCGTTGTACAGGCTGCGGCCTGGGCAACCGAACGGGTTACCGGGAGCGCTCCGGTTTACGCCGGGGTTCCGGGCGCCACGGATGGCACCTTTTTGTGGGCCGTGAAGAACATTCCCATTGTTACCATGGGGGCCGGAAACAGACAGGTTCCACACCAGGTGGATGAGTGGGTCGATTTGGACCAGCTTTTTGAAATCGCAAAAATCTACGCGGTGGCAGCCCTTTTTTACTTGATGTCTCAAGATCGGTTATGAATGACATGTTGTTGGAAATAAAAGACCTGAAGGTCAATTTTCATACCCCTGAAGGTATCGCCAGAGCGGTGGATCGTGTCAGCTTTGAATTGGGATTTGGTGAAATATTAGGGCTTGTAGGCGAATCCGGATGCGGTAAGAGTGTCACTGCTTTGAGTATTCTCGGACTGATTCCATCTCCGCCGGGTCGAATCGCTTCCGGTGAAATCCGGTTTGAAGGGAATAACCTGGTCGGTTTAAAAGAAAAAAAATTACGCCGAATCCGGGGTCGCGACATTGCCATGATTTTTCAAGAACCGATGACATCTCTAAATCCGGTACTACCGATCGGCCGGCAAGTCGCCGAACCGCTGATGGCTCACAAGGGGTTTTCAAAGGCGGATGCATATGAAAAAGGCGCCCAATGGCTGGAACATGTTCAAATTCCGGCTGCCCGGGACCGGTTAAATGACTATCCCCACCAGTTTTCAGGCGGTATGCGGCAACGGGTAATGGTGGCCATGGCCATGGTTTGTCATCCAAAATTGCTGATTGCCGATGAACCCACAACCGCGCTGGATGTTACAATTCAGGCACAAATCCTTTCCCTGATAACGGGGTTAAAGGAAGAATTTGGAATGGGGGTGCTTCTCATCACCCATGACTTGGGGGTGATCGCCCAGATGGCCACGAAAGTTGCAGTGATGTATGCGGGCCAGATCGTGGAGGAGGCCGGTGTTGAGAGCATATTTGATGCGCCCTTTCATCCTTATACCCAGGGGCTTCTCAAGTCCATACCCCGGCGTGGTAGCGGCCCAGGCGGCCGGGTGGCATTTTTAAATGAGATCCCGGGGATGGTGCCGCCCTTGACGCATGTCATCAAAGGATGCAAATTTACCGACCGTTGTATCCACGCTTTTAACCGGTGCCGGGAACAGCGCCCCCCCCTGGAACAGATTGAAATCGGACACCATGCCCGATGCTGGCTCATGGGTCATCCGGGCCGGAGAAAAAGCCTTGATTGACATCCCTTTTTTAAATTTGGTGAACCTCAAAAAGCATTTTCCGTTAGGAGGGGGCGCTTTTACCCGATCGCGCGGATGGATCAAAGCTGTCGATGGAGTTTCTTTTATATTGAAGCGGAGTGAAAGTTTGGGGTTGGTCGGGGAATCCGGTTGCGGCAAAACCACCCTGGGCCGATTGATCGTCAGGCTCCTAGAGCCCACCAGCGGCCGGATTGAAATTGACGGCATCGACATCACCGTGCTTAACCGCAAGGAACTGATCTTGTTGCGCCGGCGGATGCAAATTATTTTTCAGGACCCGTATTCCAGCCTTGATCCGCGTATGAAAGTCGACGCCATTGTGACTGAACCGATCCGGGCCGTGAGGCGCCTCTCGCGAAAAAAACGGCGTGATAAGGCCGCTGAACTGCTTGGAATTGTCGGTCTCAGAGAGGATGATTTATTCAAATATCCTCATGAATTTTCAGGCGGCCAGCGTCAGCGGATCGGCATTGCCCGGGCGCTATCCAGACGACCCGAATTGATCATTGCCGATGAGCCGGTCAGTGCTCTGGATGTGTCCATTCAAGCCCAGATTCTTAATCTCATGAAACGGTTGCAGCAAGAATTTAAACTCACTTATATTTTTATCTCCCATGATTTAAGTGTGGTTGAACATATCTGTGACCGGATCGCCGTGATGTATCTGGGCCGCATCGTCGAGTTGGCGCCAACCGATAGTTTCAGTCGCTTTTCATCTCATCCGTACACCGAGGCGCTGCTTCGCGCCGTACCCATGCCGGATCCGCATCAAAAAGTGAGGCCGCTTTCTTTGGATGGAGACGTGCCCAATCCCATCGATCCACCCAAAGGGTGTCCATTTCATCCGCGATGTCCGTATGGTTTTGAAAAATGCCGGGTTGAAAAACCACAACTTATTGAATTCAAACCGGATCACTTTGTCGCCTGCTGGTTGAATCAGGGGCACGGCAGAGTGAGCGAAGTTTTATGACAACTGCAGGTCTTGGAGTCGGGAGAGTGAGTCATCCGATCAACGATTTTTGGTTGAAGCTGGAAACAAAATCCGGCTCAACCGCGTGCCGTTGCGGAACCTGCAAAACGGTTGATGGGGTCGTTTTTAATTTCTAGGATGATACTGCTCGTGAATCTTTTTGAGGTGTTCACGGGCAACGTGCGTATATATCTGGGTGGTGGATATATCGGTATGCCCCAGCATGGCCTGGACAGACCGCAAATCAGCACCACCTTCCAGAAGGTGTGTGGCAAAGGAATGCCTTAATGCGTGTGGCGTAATTTTTTTGTCGATGCCGGTCTGGAGTGCATACCGCTTCAGGAGTTTCCAAAAACCTTGCCGTGTCAACGGTTTGCCCCTTCGTCCGACAAACAGAAAATGACTCATGTGGGTTTTTAAAAGCTGTTTTCGGGCAGTATTTATGTAGAGCGCAGTTTTATCTTTGGCAAAGAGGCCGATGGGAACAATGCGTTCTTTAGACCCTTTTCCAAAAACCCGCACAAATCCGACCTCCGTGTTGATGTGGATTAAATGGAGATTAATGAGTTCCGAAACCCTCAGACCGGCCGCATACATCAGTTCAATCATAGCTGAATTGCGAACCCCGACAGGTTTCGTGGTATCCGGCGTTTCCAGCAGCTGTTTAACCTCTTTAACAGAGAGCACCTTTGGCAGCTTAAATCCACTTTTGGGCATATCCACGACCCGGGCCGGATTGCGGGTGAGAATCTTTTCATCAAACAGGAACCGATAAAATCCTCTGATGGTAACCAGATGTCTGGCACGCGATTTGGCTTCAAGCCCATCATTTCTAAGTGCAATCAAGTGTTTTAAAATAGCGATTGTATCGGAATCGGAAATTTGATGGATGCCGCTGTTGTGTAAAGACTGAATATATCTCGCCAGATCGTGGGCATACGCTTCGATGGTTTTTTTGGATAGCCCTTTTTCGATGATCAGGTAGGTAAGGTACTGATCCACATGTTGATCAAGGGATGGCATGCAATCCGCCTCTCATAATAAAAATCAACAGCAAACGTTACAGAGGTCGACATCCATCCGGTTCAGGACTTCCACATCATCCGAGGTTACCCGAACCATGTTTTCGAGTCGAACCCCGCCCCAACCGGGCAGATAAATTCCGGGTTCTACAGTAAATACCATTCCCGGCAACAGCTCCCGGTCTTTCAAAGGGCTGACTCTAGGCGATTCATGAATCGCAAGGCCGACACCGTGGCCCAAACCGTGGCCGAAGCGGCCCTTAAATCCCATTTTATCGATATGGTCTCTGGCAATTTGATCGATCTTTTTAGAACTGATTCCAGGCCTTATGGCATCGATGGCTTTGCGCTGGGCATCGGCTACGGTGGAAAACACTTTTTGGAATGTATCATCGCCTTTTCCTAAAATAAGCGTTCTGGAAATATCACTGCAATATCCATTAAGCTTTGTTCCCCAGTCAAATAAAATCGGTTCCCCATTTTTAAATGGGCGCTTTCCGACAATGGCATGGGGCAGGGCGGCGTTGGGACCGGACGCAGCGATGACCGGAAAAGAGAGGGCCTCGGCCCCGGCTTCCCGCATCATTTTTTCCAGAGTCCATGCGGCTTTAATTTCGGTCATCCCGGGTTCAATGGTTTCCATAAATAACCGGAAAGCCGTCTCCGCCAAAGAGAGTGCTTTTTTCATGGAATCAATTTCTTTTTCTGTTTTGATCAAACGCTGCTTTTCAACCAAACCCTCTGTTAAGGTCAATTCGATGTTTAATTTTGAGGATTTAATCTGTTCAAGAAATTGATTGTAGTCTTTGACGGACAACCGGATGGATTCAATTCCGAGTTTTCGGGTATTGAGTATGCTAAATATCTCCGGCAGTCCCTTTACCAGCCCTTTTTTGTAGCAGTAAATATCAAACAGGGGCGATTCCGTTTCGGCCTGGGTCTCAAATCGGGAATCAGTTGTTAAAAGCAGCTGTGTCGGAGTGATAAAGAGCGCTCCGGCAGACTCATCAAACTGCGTATCTTCACCAGTAAAACCGCTTAAGTATCGTCTATTTTCTTCCACAAGAACCATGAGCGTATCGATTTTTGCCTCGACGATGTCTGCCCTTAAAAGGTTTAACCGGAGTTGTTGAATATCGGTTTCAGGTTTGGACATTAGGGTCTCTTTATTTATTGAGTTCGTTTTTTACAATCAGGGCGATTTTTTCAAGGGTATAGGGCTTCTTTAAATAAGCGCCGGCACCCAATTTCAGTGCTTTTTTAACTTGATTGGTTTCTGAAAACCCACTGGCAATAATGGCTTTTTGTTTTGGATGAAAATCGAGGATTTGCTGATATGTTTCCAGACCGTCGATACCGGGCTCCATAATCATATCCAAAACAATCAGGTCAACCGAATGATTTTTCATATATTCGACGGCTTTTTCGCCGCTTGAGACGGAGTTAGCCAAATACCCGAGTTTGGATAACATGCCGGTTGTAATTTCTCTTTGCTCTTTGATATCATCGACCACTAGGATGGATTCACCCCGGCCCAAATAGTTTTTGAGAGAAACGGCGGGTTTTTCTTTTTCCACTTTTTTTCGGGTGATGGGGAAATATATCTTAAATTCCGTACCTTCTCCTTCCCGGCTTTGAATATCAATAAATCCATGGTGATCTTTTATTGTTCCCCAAACCACCGCCATACCGAGACCCGTTCCGCTTCTGCCCATGATTTTTTTGGTGTAAAAGGGTTCAAATATTCTTTCGATGTCTCCAGGAGGAATTCCGATTCCGGTGTCCGATAGGGTCAAAACCACATAATCTCCGATACTGATCTTCTCGAGTCCGAAAACCGGCTGGTCGATATAGCTATTTTTCGTGGTAATATGGACTGTGCCGCCCTCCGGCATGGCTTCAGCTGAATTGGAGATCAGATTCATAATGGTCTTGGATAAATGGACGGGTGATCCGAGCATATTAAACAATTCCGGATCAAGATCGGTGTTAATGGTGAGATGAGGGTGGTAATATTTCAACGTTTCAAATTCAGGACTTGCCAGATATTCCGAAATCACATGGTTTAAATTAACGACCTCGTTGATAACCACGCCCCTTCTGGCCAGGGTCAGCAGGTCCTGAACGATAGCGGATGCTTTTTCTCCCGATTTTTTAATCGTCAACAAAGGCCGCTTCAAAGCGCTATCATCCGGAAGTTCCATCAAAAGCAAGTCCGGATAGCTGACGAGTCCGGATAGAATATTGTTCAGATCATGTGCGACTCCACCGGCGAGGGTGCCGATGGCTTCCATTTTTTCGGCTTGCTGAAGCCGGTATTGGAGCTGCTTTCTTTCAGTTTCCGAGGCAATGCGCGAGGTGACATCCCGGACAACACCTCGGTACCCGACAGGGGTCTTCTCTTGATTGTGTTTCAGGTAGATGGACATCTCACAAATGATTTTAGTATTATCTTTTTTGATGAGATCAAAAACCATTACTCCCAGCGGATGTCCGGTGCGATATACTTTTTTGAATGCTTTATATATCTTTTTGGCCGTTTTCGGAGTGGTATAATCACGGTAGGTCATACCGATCAGGTCGGTTTCGTTATTTCCGAGAATTTTGCATATGGAGCTGTTGATAAATTCGAATTTACCATTTAGATCCACTTCATAATAGCCCTCATCAATACTCTCAAGCGTGGTTCGATATCTCTCTTCACTCCGTTGAATCTGTTTAAAAGAGATGGCATTTATGATACTGATGGCGGTTTGCGAAGCGATGCCCATCAACAAATTCATGTCGCTTTGGGTCAGAATTCGTTTAGATTTAACATTGTCAACGGATAAAATCCCGAGAGATACATCTTCGTAGATGATAGGTACGCAGATTAGAGATGAGACGTTCATTTTTGCAATGAGTTGTTGACTTTTTTTTGAAAAATCCCCTTTAGATTCGTGAATGTTATTTATGAGAGCCGGTTTTTGTTCCTTGAAGGTGACAACAAACAACCCTTTAGAATCCGGATTGTCTAAGTTAAAAGTGGAATCACGAAGTAATTGTTCCGCTTCATTTGAATACCCGTATCCGGCGCAGTTAAGAAGCCGGGATTTCTGTTGATTGGCGAGCAGGATCACCCCGCGATCAAAGTCCAGGCGGCTTTCCATGAGTTTGACGACGGTTTTAACTAGTTTTTCAGCATTTAAGATAGTGGCTGTGGCCTGCCCGATCTCCTGTATCAGCAAAGCCGTGTTATAACGGATCTCTATTTCATTTAAACTTTTTTGGGCTTCTTCCCCCTGCAGCATGATGGTTTGGGTCAATTCTTTTTTTTCAAGTCGTTGGTCAAAAATATTTAAAACGAGAATTGTGGAGATGTAGAGGAGCATTACATATGACCAATTGAAAGGGGATGTATAAAAGAAAAGTATTGAAGAAAAGAGTATCCCCGCATAAAGCAGATACCGTCGGATGCGCTTTAAAATAAATGAGCCTGTTTTTTCCCAGGTAATAATATACCTGCAATCATCATCACCTCTATGAAAGCAAAAAGGATGCTCGACGGATGCAGATTTTCCGGTAAAGAACCTGGCCAACGATTCAAACGACCCTAAACGATTTTGGCATTGAAACAATTTTTCGCTGACGCCGGGCTTTGGTTTGGAGATGATTTCAACCCGGTTGGTACCCAGTTTCCTGGCACGGGTATGGGCCCCCCGGCTCATCAACGGATAAATTTTCTTCATTAGAAGATATGCTGAGGTCGGATTTATAAAACCCAAAACGATCTGCTTGATCGGGCCTAAACCTTTTATGGATGTTGAGTAACGCCCGGCTTCCCGGGAAATATTTGGATTACCGGTCTGCTTGACTAAGATATCGTGAAATCGGTCGACCTGGCGTTGGGTAAACCAGTGGGCAGGGTCTTCGATTTCATGCAAGGTCATTTCGGCAAAGTCTAAAATGGAGGAAATATCAATATGGGAGTATTTATTTTTAACATGGCCCAAATAAACTTTAACGATCCGGCTGTTGTACAGCGGTTGTTCATTGCTCATAGGTTTGCATTCAAATGTGTAAATTGAAAAATGTCAAGCCATTTAAAGCCGATTTCGAAATTGTACAAATCGCATTTTAACTCTGGCCATTTCTTTTGTATCCCGATAAAGCGCCATTTGTTTGTAGCATCTTTTGAGGCGGTCGGTTATCGGAGGATGGGTTGAAAACCATGACCCATTTTGTTTTGCTCCGGATTTTTTAACTCTCAGTTTTTTAAGAACCTGAATGATGCCCCGTGGATCATATCCGGTACGATATGCGATGTCCATACCTGTGGTATCCGCTTCAAACTCCATATTTTTGTCCAGCCCCCGGTCAAAAAGAACAGTTTGGAGCGAATCGAGCATTTCCTCATACAGTTCTCCCTTTTCGCTGTCGGTTGTAGCGGCCGTAATTTTACCGACGCCCTTGAAAAAATTGTTCCTTCGGATGGACGTTAAAGCGTGTTTATGAGTGATATGTGCCACTTCGTGAGACAAAACGCCCGCCAGTTCTGATTCATCTTCCATGGCGTGGATCAGAGTAGTGGTGATAAAAATAATCCCCCCGGGACAGGCGAAAGCATTGTAAAGGGGGCTTGAAATCACAACAAAATAATAAGGAGTTTCCGGCCGATCCGAGTTGCGTGAGACAGCGTGCCCAACCAGGTTCACATATTTTTGAATTTTATTGTCCTTTACGGGGATACCGAATCGCTCAAATCCTTTACGCGCGAGGCTTTTTCCGATGGCCAGTTCGGATTCATAGTCAATTTCCGTGGCACTGGTGAGAATGCTGCCGGCGCCTTCAAGAATTTTTAGAGTCTTCTTTAAATTTTCATCCGACTGTAAGAATTTAAGAATGTCAAGAGCGTATGCCGGTCTGATCCATAGTGTACCGAAAATGGCGAGCAGTTTTAAAAAAAAACGGCGCGGGCAGGGTGGATCGGTATTATCGAATGATTCACGTTTTAAATATTCCATGGCGTATCCTTAAATAAAAGAGTTTTGGACGGTTTGGTAAATTGTTGAGACCTTCTATTAGGGTGCGTATTCTCCAATTTGGCCGGCCTCGAGAAACTGTTCAATCTCTTTTTCGGCGACTCTGAAAGTCAAAACCCGGTCAAGTGCTTTTTGCGCGTCATTCCGGCCCGAGGTGTTTTGATTGTCACCGGAGTTATCCGCTTCAAGCGCACGGATGCTTCTTGAGGTGTCCGGGGTGTCGGAATCGATTTTACTATGGGTCAGTCCACCTAAAAGCGCACCCAGACTGCCGCCGCCGTTTTGCCCGTCGGATTGTTCCGGGGCGGTGCGTGATATTTTGCCCCTGTATATCCAGCCCTTTTTTCCACTAGAGCTGATCACGTGATACCACCGGTTTTCAATTCTCACCACTTCAAGCTTCGATCCCACAGGCAGATTTGTGAGGGTACTTGAAGAAGCACTTTTATCAGCCTTGAGTTTTGCTCCGGATGACGTCACCCATACGGTTTCTGCGGCAAATCCCAAAGTGACCGATACCCACAAAAGGATTGAAACAACAATCAAATGTTTTGGGTTAAGTTTCATCATTTTGCCTCTTTTGATTCATTAACGTTACTGGAATCTAATTTAAAAATTGCCCATCTGTAGCCTTAAAATAAAAAAGAGCGGTTTCCAATTCTAAAAATGCATTAATATTTGCCTGCTCAAGATCGCACAAGGATTAGCGGTCCCCGCAAAACGGGACAGGAAGGCGTCCGTGTTGTACGCTGTAACCGGAAACCTGCACCCGAACGCTTTGCAGGGCAAAAAGGGCGACGGATGGAGATTAAATATAATCTCCTACCAGGGTAAAGGCGCCCCAGTATCCCGGATGAGGATACCTGTTTTTTACATGAAGCATCGCTTGTCGCAAGCTGTCCGCCTTGTTTAATTGGGTATATCGACGATAAAAATTCTTGATCAAAATCGCCGTAGAGATATCACTGACCCGCCACAAAGTAGAAATGAGCGTATGGGTTCCGGCATAGAGAAACGCGCGCGTCAGCCCGATGACATCATCTCCCTTAGTGACTTTGCCGAGGCCGGTTTGGCATGCACTTAATACCACCAGATCCGCATTTATTTTTAATCCGAAAATTTCAGAAGCAGCCAGGTCGCCGTCTACTTTTCTGTCTTTTGCCAATTTGATGGATGAGAAAAGGGGATTGATGGGATCGAACTCACCGTGAGAAGCCAAGTGAATGATTCCGTATTCGCTGATATGTTCAACGACCCATTTTTTGGTGGCCCGTTCCTGGGTCAGAGTCGTGATGTTTGAAAAATTCCATTTAATGGAATCAACCTCGTGTTCGGCAAAGGGAAGATCAAAAACAGGATCTCCCAGGTCAGGATTTCCAACAGCCAGGACTTTGGAATTTTTTTTATTGCCGCGTTTTTCCAAAGTATATTTGAGGACGCCGGCGCTCGGAACATAAAACAACGGAAAGTTGTCAATGAGATAATCCGTGCCGTTCCAGAGTGTGGCAAAAGAGAGATAATGAAGGTACCCATGAGGAATGATACCGATCTGTTTTACCCCCTTAAGACTCGACATCATCGGTGCTATAAGTGTGTTGTACAGATTGTTTGATAATGTTTCAAGGGGCTCTAAATTTTGAATCCGTCGTCGGAAATCGAGAATCTTTTCTCCCAACGATGTCCGTTCGATGGGTGTTCGAAACAGTTCAATTTTTTCCTTCTTAACCACCCAACTGAGAATCTCATCCGATAGTATATAGTAATAGATCAGGGCGGTTTCAGGTCCAATGATTTTCATGAGCTCCTTTACATATAGGGGTTGGACGGAAACCAGCGATAACAGCTGCGGATTTTGATGTTGGATCTCAAGCATGACATTGTCGAGGTCATTTTTCAGTTTAAAGAGCGCTTTTTGGTAATTTTCCAGTTCCCGATTTTGGGTTGACTGGGCCACGAGTGCGGTTTGCATTTCAATCCGTTCTTTAAGGCTCGCCTGCTGATCGTAAAGTTTTTGATCGATATTTCGATTTAACGACAGCCTCTGGTTTCCCAGCAGGTCAATGAAGTTGCGTGCGCGTGATCGTTCCGCAATTTCAAAGGCCTCTGAAATTTTTCCGGCATCAGCCAATAGCCGGCATAAGGTTTCATACACCATGAGTTTGTTGAATAAAAAGTTTTCTTTGAGTTGAGCGATTTGGATATTGGAACGGATGCTTTCAATCACTTCAATGGCTTGCCTTAAGAGACGTTCTGCAACCCGGGGTTGATCCGGCAAACTGAGATTTGCCAATCCATACAGCGCCCGCCATTTGATTTCGTGAATCGACATATTTTGAGAAAGAGTTAAGGCTTTCTGATAGGCGACTTTTGCCTCCTTGCGATTTTGAATACTGAAATAGACATCTCCTAGATTTAACAGCGTTTTGGATTCATTAATTAAATTTCCGATGGCATGGGCTTCACTTAACGCGGTTTTAAGCAAGGGGATCGCTTTTTCCGGTTTTTGCATTTTAAAAAAAGTGATGCCTTTGTGACGGAGATCATAAGCGGTTCCCCATCTGGATTTGAGCTTTTGATCAATAGCCAGGGCGCTGTCAAAGGCGTTAAGAGCCTTGGAGTACTGCCCCATTTCCCTGTAGATGAGACCCATGTTATTGAGGGTAGTTGCGATTTCCGCTTTTCGAATTCCTTTCATTCGCGCAATTGAGATGGCTTGGTTCAATTCGAAAAGTGCTTTCTCATAATTACCCAAAGACCACCAAAGAAGCCCTGCGGTGTTTAAAGAAATCACCTGTATGAGCGGTAAACGGTTTTCGGTGGCGATGCCGAAAGAGATTCTCTGGAGTTTGAAGGCTTCTGTGTATCTGGCTTGATACCAGGCATTATTGGCTTGTTCGATGACAATTTTTGCTCTCATTCGGTGCTCAGACGGATGGGCCTCAATCGTCTTTAACGCATTGAGATAAAATCGATCCGCATTGATAAAATTTCCGATGAGTCGGTAACTCCGGCCGATATTCAAAAGCGCCTGGGCAATATTACCCGCGTTTTGAATGGAAGGAGGCATCTCTCGATACAATTTAAGGGCCTTTTGATAATTTTCGATCGCTAGTGCATACCGGCTGAGTCTTAAATCGTTTATTCTGCCGATATTCGTATATTGTCGGGCCAGCAAGCCCTTTTGATCCAGAACTTTTCCAATAGACACCGCTGTCTGGAAAAATCCGATGGCCCGGTCATATTCGGTTGCCTTTTCCAGTATGACGCCGATATCCGACAAAGTTTCAATTTTTTGAGGGTCGAGCTTTAGAGAGGTGAATATCTCAAGCGCTTCATTCAGATGATGAACGGAAGGCTCGAACTGTTCGAGCCGGGCATATACTAGCCCGAGTCTCAGCAGGGATTCGCCATGGGCCGCCGTGTCCGGCTGTTCAATGGCCATCATATCAGCCAGAGTGTTGGCATAATACAGGGCGCGGTGGTAATTGCCGGACTGATGAGCACTTTCCCTGGCATACTGATATAATGCTGCCAGGTAGGGTTTGAAGGGCTGGGAGTCGGTGGCAATCTCGATGGCGCTTTCAAAAAGGGCCAGTGCTTCAGCAGGTTGATTATTTTCATAAGCTTGTGTTGCTTTTTGAACATATGACTTGAAGTGTTTTTGAGCATAGCGCTTTGCCGCTTCAGGCGACAAGCCCCCATGTCCGATTATCAGCCAGAACGGCACCGGATTTGTTTGCGAGCGGATTTGAGAAAGGGCATTTGCGGCTGAGTTGTTTTGGTAGACTTTCAGAAACTCTAAGATAAAACGGTTATCAGCGGTTGGCTGTGATGGAAGAATGATGGTCGGACAGCCGTAAATAGAAAAGAGATGACCCAGTGGATAAGCATTTTTAATGGTTTGATTCGGGAGTAATGCCAAGGAGAGATGAGAGAGGTGCGAGAGCATCTCGAGCATATCGACCCGATCCCCTCTGTCCGACTCCATGACAAACGACATGGCGGGTATTTCTCCCGGCCGGGTCGGTACTGAATATGATACAACCGTTTTGCCGGATAGCAACAGAGTGTTAATCCCTTTGGGAATATCGGTGAGCGGAAAGTCTTTAAACCCCGAATAGATGGTTAAATCATATCCAACGATACTCTCCGGAAAACCGGGTATGGCTAAAACAGATTTTTTAAATGGTTTTTGATTCATGTTTGATCGGATAAAATGAGCGGCACTTAATGCAAACCCATCTATGTTATCGGTTATGGCCCCTTCTTTTATAATTTGATCCAGACGATCATGAATCAAATAGGTTTGGCCGGGATTCTCTTTGGAAATGTCATTTAATAACACTTCTAATGATGTCGGGCCGTGGAGGGTGAGGTTATCTTGTGTGAGGGTAAAATAATAGAAGGCGGCTTTTGACATCCCATCTGTTTTAAGTGGACCAAACAGACGGAAAAGTTTGGCTTCTTTGGGTAAATTTTCCATAATATCAATGGCTTCAAAAGATTCAGGACCAAACAGAGAGATTGGGCTGGTTGAAAATGCGACAAATTTGTCGAGGAGTATTTTATCCCGTATATGAATGTATTTTTTAATCAGGTTATCGTATTGGGAATAGGCGTCTTTTGCTTTCGGATCCACACCGGATTTAATCAGTTTATCGGCAACCGCTTCTGCTTCTGCTGCAATTCCCAAAAGCATCAGCATGTCTTGTTGCATCTTTTCATCAGATAAGAGTCGGACAAATCCGGGAAGTTTTTCACCCGTTTTACCGGTTAACTCCTGTAGTAAAGTTTGCTCGATTTTCAGCTGCTCATCAATGTATGCGAGGTCATCCGTGCCGGCGGAGGCGGTTTTCTCGCCCAGCGCGGCGATCCGTTCAAGCCTCTTATAAATTCGTCGGTAGAGATTTTTTTCGCTCTCATTTAAATTACCGATTAAAGGTGCCAGGCGGTGATACCGCTCTATCTCTGCCACTTTTTCAAGTAGATTGAACGCACTTTCGATCTGTTTTTGAGCAATCTTAAAGTTGATCAGTTTTTTAAAAGCACCGGTGATTTCACCCGGTCCGCTCCCGGCCCGGAGCACCGTGATGGTCTCCAGTACGTTAAATGCCTCCTCCAGTCGATCCAGCCGTACATAAACCCGCCACTTGATATCCGGAAGAATTCCGCGTTCTGACAGCTCAAGGGCTTTTTGCAGATGATAAACCTGATTCTCTTTACTGCCCAAGCTAAGAGAAGCGGTTGCCATATTGAGATGCAAAGCGGCAAGCAGTGCAATTTTTTGCCGGTCATTTTCAATCTGTTCTTCTTCCAGGCGGCCAATACCCATTAAAAAATGAGAAACAGCTCGTTGCAACCCTTTCATCCTAAGGACATCCGCTTCCAATCCGGCTGATGAACTGCGCCATATGGCCGGGGCATAAACGCCCATTTGGTTGTGATAGACAGCCTCTAACGATCGCTCTGAGAAAACCGGGTTATAAAAAAAAAGTTGGACGATTTTTTGATCAAGCACTTCTATCCGGGTAGTATATGCAGTTCGATTTTTTACTGTTAGCCGGCTTTCAGCCAGCAGTTTGGCCATATTGGTGATATTAACGGCGGTGCCGACCGGATTTTTCAGGGTCAGAGATAATGAGGCGGCACGATAAAACGCCTTGATGGCTTCAAGGGGTTTTCCCCGGGCACGGGCCAGATGACCGGCGCGATGAGAAAGGACGGATACCCCATAAATATCTTCAGGTTGTACGATTTTTTCGGGCGGGTAGTTAGAAAGCTGACTAATAATCGCCTTTTCCGCAGGTGCCAGCCGACCCAGTTCAAGATTAATTCTGGCAATAAATGCTTCTGCAAGTCGCTTTTCCTGATCTTTAGAAAAACCTTTTCCAGCCCGGGTCGATCCGGTTTTTTCCAACGATATTTGCACCGCAAAGCTCAAAATGGAATCGTTTTTTTGTTGCTTCAGCTCCCCGACACCGTGCTTTTTTAGAAGTACCATGACCTGTTTAAATTCTTTTTCGGCTTGTCTCAAAACGGTTAATCGTTTGGGTCCGGAAAAGGTTCCTGCCGAAAGGTAGCGGTTGTATGCTATGGATCGTTTGTTTTTCGCCAAATTTCGTACTGCGGAAAGTTTGTTATTCATCTCAAAGGCGCGTTCATAAGTTTGGATGGCTTTTTCAAAATCGCCGGATTCCTGGTAAGCGAGTGCCAAACGATCGAGCATTTCAGTTTTTAGTCGAATCAAACGGTCTGCATAGTCAATGGATGCTTCAACATTTGTCAGCATCACAGACAGCGTGATGTCAACCATTTCAGAATTTGGTGTTGCCGATGTGTCGATTTTCCGGAATCGTTTTATCATTGAAACGATCTGACGATTGATCTGTTTCTGTTTTTGGATCAGTCCTCGGATCCCTTTTTTGTAGGTATCCCATTCTTCGGAAGGAGGTGGACGGTGGTATTGCGTGAGCCGGTACAATTCCCGGTTCACTTCGGTTTGGGATTCAGCGAGGGTTTTTGCTTTTTCTTTAAATCCTTGGGCGTTTAAAAGAGGGGGTAGCGCCTGATCCATTAAGTATTGATTCATTGCGCCAAATTGAAAAGAGGCTTCCCGGGGGGCGATACCCGCTTCGATGAGCTTCAACGCTTTGGAGAACGCTTCAATCGTTTTTTTAGTTTCCTGAACCTGAAAAGCGCTGATTCCGAGTCGGTGATAAAACAAAATGGCGGCATTTTTATTGTGAAATGGTTTCTCGCTATCCAGCCTCCGGGTGAAGTAGTAAAATGCCTTAGGGTACTGATTCATTAAGAAATGGGTGTTTCCAAGATTCAGCAAAAGCGCGGCGGCATTGGTGGGGTTGGTCTCATGATCGTTTAAAAAATAAGCTTTTTGGTATGATTCGAGTGCCGCTTCAAGTCCGCCTTTGACCTGATGCACGGTTTCCAGAACCTCCAGAGTATAACCGAGGGTTTGATGATAATACTCAATTTGTCCGTTAATGCCAATGGCGCGATAAAGAAGTTGTTTGGCTTTTTCAAGGGATGTCCGATCATTTTCATAGGTCAAGGATAAAGCGGTCCCATAAACGGCAACTGCGTCTTTTGAATTTTTTTTGAGGCGCGCTTTGTAAACTTTGATGACTTTTGGCAAGTCGTTCTGGGTGACGGCGGTTTTGATGTATCCCCTGTGGGCGGCCACGATCGTATCATCATAGTCCATGAGTTGTTTAAATGTATTTCTGGATGCCGAAATCTCCCCGAGACGATAGAGGTATTCAGCGGATGCAAGAGATTTTTGAATATACCCTTTTCGGGCCAGACGGCGGATCCGATCATCTTGCGGCCTGAGAGAAATTTCTGCTTCGTACAGATCCAGGGCCTGTCTGAAGCGTTCTTCATGATATAAAATCTCAGCCAGCGCCAGTCTTGCAGCGGCGGTCTGGGTGTTGGAGACTGCTAATTGGTCGATCACCTGCCGGTAGGCTGTTTTGGCTTTTGACCACTCTTGGGCATTGTAAAACAGATCTCCCAGGCGATTTAAAGCGCCCATGCTTAACAGAGGCGACTTGACCCGGTTTTCCCGGGCAATTTTTCGCAACAGTTTGATACGATCATCCAGGGTCCCGGTTTGGCTGTCTGAAAGGATTAGCGTCAGCAGTCGATCCAGTGCGGTGTCGGCCCATTTGGGCATGTCCGGATATTGTTGAACTACCGATAAATATGCCGGATACACATTTTGCACACGGCCGATACGGGCATATGTATCCGCTTTAAGGATCATCGCTTCAGCGGCCAGAACGGATGGAGTCGCCGGATCGGTGATGATACGGTTCAAAATTTCGAGTGTTTTGAGTAATGCATCCGGTCCTTTTTTTGTATCCATGAGCAAGCGGGCGGTTTCAATTTTAACCCGGATATTGACCGGCGGCGGCTTTTGGTGACCGATTGTTTTGAGTTTCAAAATACCGGCGGATATAATTGCAGCTCTCTTTTTAGCAATGGGTTCATTTTTTAACTGTCTTTTAATCTGAATCACGGTTTGCTGAATCAAAGCGAGAGCGGCTTCGGGGAACTGCTGATTGTAAAATCGGCTGATCCATTCAAAAGCGATTTCAGCCTGATCCGGCATACGCATATTCAAATAGATGTCGCCAAGCCGATAGGCGGCTTTTGCGGCAAAAGCAGGGTTGTTGGAAAAAATCTCAAGCACTCGATAATAGCCCAACAGAGCCGAGTAAGGATCGTTTTGAAAAATGTTGAACGCCGTATCAGCCCATCGCATCTGTTCTTCGGCGGTTCCGGCAGTGATCACCTGCCCGTCTATGGGGAGGGTCCAGGAATTGGTGGTCCCCTTGGACTTAGAAAGGAAAAAGAGTCTTTTGTGGGTTAATTTAGGTTGAGTGGAAGAATTGCGAAAAGATGTCAGCGGGAATGCATGAAAATTGCCGTTATCTTTTTTAATTCTGTAAATGGCTGAATTGTCTCTGGTGTCGATGGTGTGGTCAAGATTGGTGTCTAGGCTGATTCGGGAAAAATAGATGTTTTTTGAATCAGTCGACCACTCGGGAAAAAAATCGATCTGGGGCCCGGTGGTTACCTTCCTGATTATCGAATCTAAGAGGTTAAAAATAAAAATATCGCCGGACGGGTCATCGCGATAGGTTACAAAGGCAAGCTCTAAGCCGTCCGGAGAGATTGTTGGAAATGCGCCATCACCGGCAATCGGTAAAAGGGTCGGTGAAGGTTGTTTATTCATTGAGCTCAATTTTTCAGGGATTTCAATAAAAACGATACTCCGACCTGCCTCACCCGGGCGTTTTTGGTGAAAATAAATTCTTTTTCCGTCCGGTGAAAAACCGGGTGCACCATCTTCCGTACCGCGCCCGGTCAGGCGAACCGGCTTTGCTTGCCGGTTCATCAGATCAAGCAGGTAAATATCCCCTTTGACGTCATGCTGGGTTCCGACAAAAGCCAGTGTTTTATTGTCCGGAGAAAAAGCAGGAGACATTTCAACGGAAGGGTTGTGGGTCAGTCTTCTGGGAAGTATAACCACGGCAGGATCTGCGGACCGGATCCAGATATCGGTAAATTTATCACGTTTGGAGACATAAGCGATATATTTTCCATCCCGGGTGACAGCTGCGTGCTGCAAAGGATCCGCTTCAGCGGTGAGCTGCTGTGGAAAAAGAAAGTTGGCGGATCCGATTGCAATGGACGCGGTGCATGGAATGATAATCATGATAAAAAGCAAACATCGTGCTATTGCCGGCCGTTTTTTCAATACAATATTTGAAAAAAGGGTCATTTTTTCACCATCCAGGTACCGTCTTTTACCTGTATCTTTTCTCCGACAAGGGCGTTTTCAATATTGAGCGCCCCGAATATCTGTCGCACTTTGGAAAGATTCTCCTGGGTTAAATTTTCGTTTAAATCGATCACGCGCTGCATGATCACGTCTCTGGCATCGTTGATCTGGGTTATAACGGCATTGAATTCTTGTTGGGTGTACCGTTTTGCAAAGTCTTTTAGTTCGTCGGGAACATTTTCTTTATTCATCGGGAAAGGCTTCAACAAGCCGGCATTACTTTCTCCGACCCATTGGAGGCGTTTGAACGCCAGAAGATCATCTAAATGAAATGTTTGGATCTGGATGGCTAAGATGGCATCCCGGTGCTCCCGGCTCTGATCCGGGGGTTTTCGGATCTCACCGGTGGGATCAACGCCCCGGACAGATGCCAGCAACAGCATTTCACGGTCCAGAGAGTTGTATGTACCCAGAATTTGATTTTCCAGTGCGGTCCGTTTGCTCAGCACTTCAACGTTAACCTGTGCCAGGGCACAACCGTAAAGGATCACAAGGATTACTGCAAGACTCCCTTTTACTTTCACGTTGCTCTCCCTTTTGAAATTATCGAATTTTCTTTTGTCTCAGAACAATTGACGGCTGGGTGGCCAATTCAAGGATATCGATAATCGGCTTTATAA
>SDBV01000370.1_pt1 | contig 63853 bp, 50 predicted proteins | sample 2277081 | NCBI WGS metagenome assembly SDBV01 (sample SAMN10402039, study PRJNA504765) | marine sediment metagenome | isolation source: marine sediment core GS10_PC15, 223 cmbsf | place: Arctic Ocean: Southern Knipovich Ridge | collected 2010
GCCACACAGCACACTGCTTCGTTGCTCCTTCTTGAAATAGCTCCGCTATTCCTGCGGCGTCGCGCCTTGCATTGAGCTGTGTGGCGCAGCTCAGAACAGGTCGATTCATGTGATCTCGTCCACTAGTCCGGGTGAATCGGGAAAGGCATGGTAACGATGAATGCCTGTTCCGGCTATTTCGCCGTGGGTCCGTAGGGAACCGGCTGCGGGTGCACCAACATCTCAACCCGCCAGGCGTGCATACTTACCTCCCGGCCACCCCTTTTTATCGACGGCAGGGGGACTCTTCTGACAATTTCGAATCTGTTCGCCAAGTCCCTCTCTACATCAATCGGATAACGGCCTTGTGTGATGAACACCCCGGAGGAGTTTTCGTATTCGGTTTCCGGAGCCCACCAGGCGAACATGTGAGGACGCCGGCCCAGAACCACTACGCGATGTCGGTCTTTGTCGGCCCATGCGATCTCCGCAGCGGTAAACCATTTATGCGCGAAGAGTACGTCATTGTGGCTCAGTTCGCTCTCCTCCTCCAGGAATTGGATGGACTCGGACCATCCAGCGGGATCGAGGGTCGGGTCCGACTTGTCCAGGATCGGAAACAGCCCGGTGTGTGTTTGAAGCACTATCAGAGCAATCAGCGCCATGTTAACACCAACTGCGGTCGCTGACAGGACGAAGATTCGTCTCCCTTCGGCGAAAGCACTGGAGGCGAGGATTATCGCCGCGACATATCCGGGCATCGCCCAATGCGGCAGAATGGTGCGTGTCAGTCCAATGAGTGTCATCGACACAACCGGAACCAGGAAGAATGCGAGCAGCCAGCCGTCGTTGCGTTTCATCCCCGGTCTGCGGTTGAGTGCACCGACCCAGAGCGCGACCGCCAGCCAGGGCGTGATGTATCCAAGCTGACCTCCGATCGCCTGTGCGAGCAGGTCAAAACGGATACGCAGGCCGCCCGATGCCCCTTTGCCGAACTGCTCGAGCAGGCTGATCCAGCCGTTATCGGCGTTCCACCGGAGGCAGGGCCAGAAAACGGCGGCGGCGATCAGCAGAGCAAGATAGAGCCGCCAGTTCATCCACCACCGCCTCAGCTCGCGGTCGTAGATGCTCGCGAACACCAAAGATACCGGCAGCAGAATCGCATGGTATTTTGCCATCAACGCGATTCCGGTCAGCAGGCCGAGGAGTGAAAAGCCGAGAGTGGGCCCGATCTCGCCCTCTCGCAGCATCCGGGCGACAACGAGCGCCCAGACCCAGACGGCGATGAGAGCGTTGTCCGGCAGCAGAAAAGCACCGGCTCCGGCAAAGAAGTACGGCGTTGCATGGGGGAGAATTAATGCTAATCTTGCGGCCTTGCGGTTGTAAAGTCCGGCTGAGAGTGTGTAAAATCCCGCCAGAGCGAGCGTAAACCAGAGCACCGGCCCAAGTCGCAGGGTCAACGGAGTCCAGACTCCGGTAAGCCAATAGCCGAAACCCGCGGTGAAAGCGACCAGCGGCGGGTGGTCGAAATATCCGCTCGAAAGGTGGAGGCTGAATAGCCTGTAATAGGCTTCGTCGAATCCCGGCTCGACAACAGCCGCTGCAATCAGACGCGCCGCCAGGGAGATGAATATGAACAGCAGGGCCAACCGGTCGTTCAACAAGGAAGACGACATGGAAGACGTTCTCAAAGGCATGGATGAAGATAGCGCGGCACTGTCGAGGTTGCAACCGCCGGAAATGAAACGGGTCTTGTTGGTCGATGACAATGACCGTTATGCCGCCGCAATTATCGCCAATCTCGAAAAACATCGGGAGGTCATCGTGGAGCGCGCTACCACCGCCCGGCAGGGGATCGAGATGCTGCGCTCCGGGCTCGACAGGTACGATGGACTCGTCACCGATATATCGATGGAGCACCAAATTTCCGGCCTCTCAGTCCTGATCGCCGCGCGCAGGCTCAAGTTCAAGGGCTTGGTGATCGTCGCCACCACCGGCCTTGACACACCGGTTGCATTCGCCCTGAATCGGTTCTTACTCGGCTTTGTTTTCGGGAGCAACTACCTCATCCCCAAGCGCCCGATCAAACGCGACGGCACTGTCCTCTGGATTCCGGTGAGAGAAACCGGCACGACAAGTTAAGCGGATCGGATTCAATCCCGCCGAAAAAGGTGAACAGTCTCAGCGGGCCGTGATCTCCGAACCCGGCATCCCACCGTTTTGACGAGTTCCTCTGAAGTCCGCATCCGTCGGACGACTTGTCGTCAAGGTTTTTTCTTCGCATCTTAGCCACTGTTCCGGCAGGTTTTGAATCCCGCCCCTGCGGGATGGAGACCTGCCGGGAAGTCGTGCAGCCCGGTCCCGACTCTTCGAGACCGGCAGTAGATTGATTGTAACCCGGAGATAACCGTACGGGAATGGATACGAGGGATTCATCATGGCCGGGGGTTATGTAAAAAACGGTGCGGGACGCCTAGTCCCGGCAACCGTTAATGGAAAAAAGCAGGTCCCTTTCAAGGGGGTCGGCAAGTACAGACCCACAGGACGCAAGGCCTCGCCCCCCCTCGCAACTTGCGCCGATTACCCCGCAGACGGCAACAAGGTGGTCAAGTCGTTGCGCGCAGCCCTCGAAAAGGTCGGGCTGCGCGACGGCATGACGATCAGCAGCCACCACCACTTCCGTAATGGCGACCTGGTGATGAACCGCGTCTTCGCCGAGGCGAAGAAGATGGGGGTAAAGGACTTGATGTGGTTCCCCTCGGCCGCCTTCCCCTGTCATGCCCCGCTGATCGACCGCCTCGAGGACGGCACGATCCATCACATTGAGGGCTCGCTTAACGGTCCGCTTGGCGACTATGCGAGCCGGGGAAAAATGCGGGGGTTGGGCGTACTGCGCAGTCACGGCGGACGTTGGCAGGCGATTCAGGACGGCGAGGTTCACATCGACGTCGCGATCATCGCCGCGCCGACCGCCGATCCCTTCGGCAACGCCACCGGTGACCGCGGCTCCTCTGCCTGCGGCCTGCTCGGCTTCGCCCTCGCAGACAGCCTTTATGCCGACAAGGTGGTCATCGTCACCGACAACCTCGTTCCCTTCCCCTGCGTTCCCTGGCAGATACAGGGCCAGAACGTCGATGCGGTGGTAGCCCTCGGCAGGATCGGCGACCCGGAGAAGATCGTCAGCGGCACGACCCGCATAACCAAGTCGCCGGACCGTCAACTCATCGCTGAGCTGACCGCGAAATTCGTCGCGGCGGCGGGAATACTGCGCGATGGTTGGTCCTTCCAGGCCGGAGCCGGGGGCACCGCCCTCGCATTCGCGGCCTATGTGCGCGAAATGATGCGCGAGCAGGGAATCAAGGCTCGCTTTATCCGCGGCGGTTCGACCCGTTACCTCGTCGAGATGCTGGAAGAGGGGCTTACCGACTACATCCTCGACGGCCAGACTTTCGACCTCGAAGGCGTGCGCAGCATGCGCGAGAACCCCGGCCATGTCAACACAAGCCCATTCACCAGCTACAATTACCACGGCAAGGGCAACTTCGCCTCGATGGTCGATACGGTCGTTCTTGGAGCGACCGAGGTTGACGTCAATTTCAACGCCAACGTCGTCACCCATTCCGACGGCCGGATGCTGCATGGCATCGGCGGCTGGCAGAACTGCCTTTTCAGCGGCTGCACGATCCTCCCGATACCGAGTCTCCGCGACCGCGTACCGGTAATCATCAATGAGGTAACCACCCTCGTCGGGCCGGGCGAGCTGATCGATGTCGTCGTCACCGAGCGCGGCATTGCTATCAATCCGCTTCGCAAGGACCTGATCCGCAGGACCCGGCGCTCCGGATTGCCGATCGTCCCGATTGAAAAGATCAGGGATGAGGTCTTCCGTCTTACCGGCGGCGCTCCGGCCGGACCGAAGACGACCGCCCGGGATATTGCGGTGGTCAAGTGGGTCGATGGGACTGTAATCGATACGATCAAGCAGGTACAATAAAGCCGGAATCCGCTGTCGCAAGTCAGTAATCCGGTCGGTGGGAAGTTTCACCGGCGGATTTGCGTGACAACCTTTTCAATCTCGTCCAGCTTCAGGCTGGCGGTGAGAGTCACATCCTGTGACGTGATCCTGACATCGTGCACTTCTACCATCCTCGTCACCTTCTCGGGCAAGCTCATCGAGATACGATTGCCACCCATCCGAATCCGGTCCTTGCTCCGCAACGCCAACGCCATGATCAGCATACGTCTCGCCCACCACGGCCTCAATTCGGCGGAGAGCCGGTCTTCCACGACGCGGAAGCTGCTTAACCTCACGCGAAGAAGAACGCCCAATCGCAGCTCGAAACCCACTTCGTCCTCGCCGAACGATACGCTTTCAAGCGGCGATCCAACGGGCAGCACACTATCGATCATACCGTGCAGCTCTTGAACGTCCAGGTTGAGCTTCATCACATTCTCCCTTTGGAATACAGGCCGGATGAACCGTGCAGTGCTAAGACCGTTAAAGAAAGATAATTCACAAATCAGGCACAGGTGTACAACATGACAGTTCTCGAATTTACTATGTCATTGCGAGCGCAGCGCTTGCCGGGCGAAGCTTTAGCGAAGACCGGAACCGCCTGCCGGGCGAAGCTTCAGCGAAGACCGGAACCGAAGCGAAGCTCGCGTGCATCGAAGATGCGCGCAACCAATCGACATGTTCTTAATATACAGTAAGTTAGATTATCTCAGTGATTCTCACAATATCACACACATCCACATTTGCCACCATCGCCGACAGCTATTACATTTGCTGACATCATATTGGGCCGAAGCCAAAATCGGAGGAGACATGTATAGCCGTATCAGCTTACTCTTCAGCGTGGGATTTTTCCTGTTGATCTCGGGTTCCATATCCGCCGCAGATCAACAACCGACTCTTCTGCTTCGCAATCCAACTTTGAGCAACGATCATGTCGCTTTCATCTACGCTGGTGACCTCTGGATCGCCGACATCGACGGCGGTAATCCGCGGCGGCTGACCGTACATCCGGGCGAGGAGTCGAATCCCTGTTTCTCGCCCGACGGCAAGCGGATCGCATTTACCGGTGATTATGACGGAAACGTCGATGTCTATCTCGTTCCTGTAGAGGGCGGCTCGCCGGTGCGTCTCACCTACCACCCCGGCCATGACCTTGTACGCGGGTGGACGCCTGATGGAAAATCGGTTCTGTTTCGTTCAACGAGAATATCTGACACAAGCCGCTATGGGAGACTCTTCACCGTGCCGTTTGACGGCGGCTTCCCCGAACCCCTTGTAATTCCCGTGGGCGAACGAGCTGCATTTTCGCCGGATGGTTCACGCATCGCCTATACTCCGTTGCGCGACGCTTTCGGATGGTGGAAGCGTTATCGCGGCGGCCACGTCCCCCCCATCTGGATTTTCGATCTCGCTACCCATGAGATCGAGGAGATACCGCACGGCCGCGCGTCCGACACCTGGCCGATGTGGGTCGGCGAAACTGTCTATTTCCTCTCCGACCGCAATTACACGATGAACATCTTCGCCTATGACACCCGGACGAAGGCTGTGACGCAGGTCACATACCATGAAGATCACGATGTGAAATCGGCCCGTGCGCACGGCAACGCGATCATATATGAACAGGCGGGCAGGCTGCATCTCCTCGACACCGGGAGCGGAACGGAAAAAACTCTCGATATTCGTATTTCGCCCGACCTCCCATCGACTCGTCCGCACTATGAGAAGGCAAGCGATTTCATCACCTGGTACGAGATCTCGTCCAGCGGCGTTCGTGCGCTCTTCGAGGCTCGCGGCGATATCTTTACCGTCCCCGCGGAAAAAGGCGACATCCGCAACCTGACACGCACCCCCGGCGTGCACGAACGCTCACCCTCATGGTCGCCCAAGGGCGACCGGATTGCGTACTTCTCCGATGCGAACGGCGAATATCAATTGATGTTGCAAAACCAGTCCGGTATCGAACCGCCCGAAGTGATCGATCTCGGCGACACCACTTTCTTCTACGATCCGATCTGGTCGCCCGACGGCGAGAAAATACTCTTCTACAACAAGCGGCTTGAGCTCTATTACCTTGACCTCAAGAAACGTCGACCGGTTCATGTCGATACCGAGGGGCGCGACAATCGCACTTTCAGCCCGAACTGGTCGCCTGACAGCCGTTGGATCGCCTATACCCGGACCCTCGCCAACGACCACCGTGCGGTGTTTGTCTTCGATCTGAAGACCGGGACATCGCAACAGATCACCGACGGCATGAGCGATGTCATCTCGGCCGCTTTCAGCCGGGATGGAAAGTACCTCTATTTCGCCGCCAGTACGAATTTCGCCCTGAACACCAGCGACCTGGACATGTCCTCCTACGAGCGCACTGTCAGGCGGAGTATTTACCTCGTCGTACTCAACGACGACGACCCCTCGCCGTTCGCCCCTGAAAGCGATGAGGAGGAGACAGGCGAGGGAGAGAATGACAAAGAGGAAGAGAGTGAGGAGGAGGAGGATAAGGAGGTAGAGGTCGTCATCGACTTCAAGGGGCTGGACCAGAGGATACTCGCCCTCGACCTCCCCGAAGGCGACTACTCCATTCTCGCAACCGCCGAAGAGGGCAAGCTCTTCTATCTCGAGGATACTTCAGACGACAACGGTCAAACTCTCCATCGTTTTGACCTCGCCGAACGCGAGAGCAAGGTATTCCTCGACGGTGTCGAGGGCTATGTCGTCTCGCAGGACGGCAAGAAACTGCTCTACAAGGGAACCGGCGATGCCTATGGGATCGTCGCGGTTGACGACAGCCCCTCAATGGGCGACAGCACCCTTTCGCTGTCCGACATGGAGATCTACGTGGAGCCGAGGGCCGAGTGGGAGCAGATGTTCCGCCAGGCCTGGCGCCTCCAGCGCGATTTCTTTTACGATCCCGGAATGCACGGGCTCGATTGGCAGGCGGTGTACGATAAGTACAGCGTCTTTCTCCCCCATGTCAGCCACCGCGCCGACCTCAACTACCTCATCGGCGAGATGATCGGGGAACTGACCGTCGGCCACGCCTATGTCGGGGGCGGGGACCACCCGGAAGTCGAGAAGGTGGAGACCGGCCTGCTCGGCGCGGATTACAAGATCGCAGACGACTATTACCGTTTCTCCCGCATCTTCACCGGGGAGAACTGGAACCCCGATCTCCGCGCACCGCTGACCGAGCCGGGAGTGGATGTCAAGGTGGGCGACTACCTGCTCGCCGTCAATGGTAAGCCTGTACGCACACCGCAAAACATCTACAGCTTCTTCGTCAACACCGCCGGAAAACAGACCCTGTTGAAGGTGAATTCCAAACCCTCCCTGAACGGCGCACGGAATGTGACGGTCGTGCCGATCAGCAGCGAGAACGGTCTGCGTCTGCGCGCCTGGGTGGAGAACAACCGGCGCACGGTCGATGAGCTGACCGATGGCCGCGTTGCATACGTCTATCTTCCAGATACCGGTTTGGCGGGCTACACCTATTTCAACCGCTACTTCTACGCGCAGAAGGACAAGCAGGCGGTGATCTTCGACGAACGCTATAACAGCGGCGGTTCGGCCGCCGACTACATGATCGACATGATGAAGCGCTCCCTGCTCAGCTACTGGGTCACCCGTGAAAGGACGGTCTACATGACCCCGAACGCGGCCCTCAACGGCCCCCGGGTGATGATCATCAACGAGAGCGCCGGTTCCGGCGGCGATGCCTTGCCGCTCTATTTCAGGCGTAGCGGCCTCGGAAAACTGGTCGGAAAACGCACCTGGGGAGGACTTATCGGATACGGCGATTACCCGCTGCTGATGGACGGGGGTTTTGTTACCTTGCCGAGTTTCGCCGTCTTCAGCCCTGACGGCAAGTGGGAGGTCGAGAACGAGGGGGTTTGGCCTGATATCGAGGTCGAGATGACCCCTAAGGCGGTGATCGCCGGGCACGACCCGCAGCTCGAAAAGGCGGTCGAGGTGATCCTCGAGGAGCTGGAGAAGAATCCGCCCCCGAAGCCCTCGATCCCCCCGTATGACAAACGCGCGCTCGAGGGCAAACCGAAATGAGGTTCAGCTCGGTAGGTCTCCTCTTGAGACAGAAAATCCGGCGGGTTGGAAGACCTGCCGGATTGCTTCTCTATGTAGTAAATCCGGCCAACTTGGGAGAGGTTCCCTGAAGTCAACGCGACCCATGCTCACCTCCCCGCAGCTTTTCCACTTCTTTGAGCAATTCAACGATCTTGTCAACCATTACCTTGTTGCCAAACTTCTGAAAAACCCTTAGCGACTTTCTGTACATCTCCTCCGCCTTGTCCAGATCGCCGCGAATTTTATAGACAATTCCCAGGTTGCAGTAGTCGCTGGCCATACCCTTCTTATGACCTATCTCATCATTGATTTCCAGCGCATCGCGGTACATCTCCTCCGCCTTGTCCGGATCGCCGCGTTTTAGATAGACATTTCCCAGGTTGCAGTAGTCGCTGGCCATACCCTCCTTATGACCTATCTCCTCGTGGATTTCCAGCGCATCGCGGTACATCTCCTCCGCCTTGTCCAGATCACCGCTGGTTTTATAGACAATTCCCAGGTTGCCGTAGTCGCTGGCCATACCCTTCTTATGACCTATCTCCTCGTTAATTTCCAGCGCATCGCGGTACATCTCCTCCGCCTTGTCCAGATCGCCGCTGATTTGATAAACAGTTCCCAGGTTGCCGTAATCGCTGGCCATACCCTCCTTATGACCTATCTCCTCGTGGATTTTCAGCGCATCGCGGTACATCTCCTCCGCCTTGTCCGGATCGCCGCGGGTTAGATAGACATTTCCCAGGTTGCAGTAGTCGGCGGCCATACCCTCCTTATGATCCAATTCCAATTCTATCTCCAGGGATTTTCTGTACATCTCCTCCGCCTTGTCCGGATCGCCGCGGGTTTGATAGACATTTCCCAGGTTGCCGTAATCGCTGGCCATACCCTCCTTATGACCGATCTCATCGTTGATTTCCAGCGAAGCGCGGTACATCTCCTCCGCCTTGTCCGGATCGCCGCGGGTTTGATAGACATTTCCCAGGTTTCCGTAACCAGCAGCGACTATCTCTTTGTCATCTGTCTCTTCTCCCAGCGAAACAACTGCCTTAAACTTATTTTCAGCCCGTTTTGTCTGGCCAAGACGATGCAGGAAAATACCGAACAGGTTCTCCGCCACGGGGTCTCCCGACACCACCGTAGCCTTTGCGAAAAGCGATTCTGCCTCGGTCAGTTTCCCTTCTTCAGCCTTTTCAACCGCCTGTTTCGCCAGCTCCTGCGTAAGGTTCCTCACCATCTCCAAGGGAAGCCTGATGGATTCAGTCTCCATGATTTTCTTTTCTGGTTTATAGGCCTTGACCCCTATTTCAAAATCATCCAACCTTATGCACAAATACCCCCGGAGAAGCTTTTTCCACTGCACTTCATCCTCGTATAGTTTGAAGAGGAACCTCTTCTCCTCTTCGATCTTCTTACGGAATTTGATTACACTTTTTAGTTGCTCTCCTGGATCTGCCATCCTATCCTCGGGGACGGCGCGAAAAAAGAGAGCTATTGACGGAACACCGTTGTTTTTTTCATTTAGGCTGTCTGCCAGTTCATATTCCTCCTCGAAGCCGGATGAATACTTTAACGTAGGACTCCCCCACCGTTCCCATGAGACCAGTATGACCAGATCGGCTTTCTTTATATCTTCGTTTATCAGGTCCTGAGGGCTGCCTTTTCCAGGGAGGGTGTCTTCCCAGCCTAAGGCTTCCAGATGGTAACCATGTGAATGAGCTTTGATCTCGTTTACCTCTACGACTACTTCACGAAAAATCTCCCGCTCTTTCTGTACGTCGTTCGGCGAGCCGATGAAAACCCTGAGAACTTTCCACTCTTCCATAAGGCGCTCTCTTGTCCCTGTTATTTTTCTATATGCCCGACAATATAGACTATTGATGTCAATTCATCAATCAAACCCTGACGCTTCCGAGCATCAGGCTTGCAACCCACACCGAGGCTGGCTGGAACCCCGGCGCGCTTGTCTCGCCGGGTTTATCCCTCAAGCGCCGCTTTAAGTTTATCGATCGGCTCGATCGGCGTCGGGTCGATCCCCGCGCCGACCGCCATCCAGTAGCTCAGCCAGTCGCCACAGGCGGTCATCTCCAGCATTCGGTTCACCGCGTGTTCCCCCTCGGGGCGCAGCACGACCGCCGACCAACCTGTCGCCTCGGCGATCCGGCATGTCACATCGATCCGTTTCAGCACATTCTCGGTGCAGGATCGATCCTCGAGCAGGACAATTGCACAGCGTTCACCCCAGCCCGTCCCTTTCAGGTAGGCGACCACCTCGTTATGGTTCATTTCCGGCAGTTCGCCCCAATGTGCAGGACGCTTGGCGTTCTCATTGATCTGCGTCACCCAACGATGCGCAACCGGCGCCAGCGTGCCGGTCCCGTAAACCATCGGCAGCCTGCCCTCGAATAAATCGAGCAATCCGAACAGCGGATGCCCATCCGAATCGGGAGCCGAAGACAGACGTTCATTCTCCCTCTTCAGATCCTCGACCGCTCTAATAATCTCCTCCTCGTCCATCCGGAACCAGCCACGGCCGGCAAAAGCCCCGAGCGCATGAGCGAAGAGGTCGCCAAGCGCCGCCCTCGGCGGCCTGCCCCCGGGAACCAGCCAGGGATCGACACCGTGCCGCCGGGCCCAGTCGGCAAGTTCTCCCCCTGAAGTGAGCACGTCGATAACCGCATTTCTCCGGGCCGCCTCTCCGGCGGCGTCGAGGGTTTCAGCGGTGTTTCCGGAGAAGCTGGTGAGCAGCACCCTGTCCCCTTCCCCGACCCAGGCGGGTAACGGTCCACCACGATGCACGATCATCGGAAAACCGGTCTGATCGGCGATCAACCCGGCGCAGTAATCGCCCCCGATCGCGCTGCCCCCCATCCCGGCCCAGACCATGGCGCGAGGCGTGGCGACTCCCGTTTCTCTTCCGGTCTCATACCCCTTCCGCCAACTCCGCTCTACCTGTTCGGGAAAACTTAACAGGTGGTCGCGCATTCCCGAACGGTCGACGCTTTCGTCGTAGGTTTTCATCACACACCTCGGTTATCATCATATATAATCGTACGCTTCACGGCTTGTCGTTATACACCATGCCGGTCCCATGGATGTAGCGGATACTACCGTGTTACGACCGCCGGGAACAGACCTCCGTGACAAACGCGGCGAACTTCCATAATCTATACCAAAGCAAGATCACCAGTTGGTCAGGAACGGCGGAATCAACAGCAGAAATCCGACCACCAGGAGAATCAGTTGCAGCGGCAGAATCCAGCGCGCCCATTTTTCCCAGGGGATGTCGGCGAGAGTCAGGATTCCCATCAGGACCGCCGAGGTCGGTATGATCAGGTTGGTGAAACCGTCCCCGAGCTGAAAAGCGAGCACCGCCGTCTGGCGCGACACCCCGACCAGGTCCGAGAGCGGCGCCATGATCGGCATGGTCAACGCGGCCTGTCCGCTGCCCGAAGGCACGAAGAAGTTGATGAAGGTCTGTGTCACGAACATCGCCTGCGCCGACAGCACCGGGCCTAACTGCCCAACATAGCCCGCGAGCGTATGCAGCATCGTGTCGATGATCATCCCCTGTTTCGCCACGATCAGGATGCCGCGCGCAAGTCCGATAATGATCGCGGTTGCGACAAGGTCTCTCGCGCCCGAGATGAAGCCGTCCGCGATACCGTTGGCGCTGAGGCCACCGACGATCCCCATCGCGATCCCCGCGGCGAGGAACAGCGCGGCGAGCTCCTCGATGTACCAGTGGAATTGAAGCACACCGACCACGAGGATGAGCATCGCGGCGGCAAAGGTCAGCAGCACCCACTTGTGACGTCGCGAAAAACCTTCGAACCGTTCGATCTCACCGATCGATAGACTCTCTCTTCTCTTTTCGTCACTTTCGTACACCGGGCTAAGCTCCGGCCTCCTCTTGATCCGCGCTGCATAGACCATCACAAAGGTTATCGCCACAGCCGTCGTCACCAGCCAGACGATGAAACGGTATTCTATTCCCGAAAACAGTGGAACTTCTGCTATTCCCTGGGCGATGCCCACCGTGAACGGGTTGAGGAAGGCACCTGCGAATCCCGCACCCGAGCCGACGAACGGTATCGCCACGCCGACTATCGAATCGTACCCACACGTCAGCGCCAGGGGGATGAAGATCAGCACTAAGGGGATCGTCTCCTCAGCCATCCCGAAAACCGCTCCCCCAAGTGAAAACAGGGTCATGAATATCGGTATGAGCAGCATCCGAACGAGATGTGAGCGACCATGCGCGCTGGCGACGGCCTTGATCGCGGAGTTTAGTGCGTCGGTTTTCTGAAGGACCGAGAAAGCGCCGCCGACGATCAGCACGAAGACGATGATCAGCGCGGCGTCGACGAATCCACGGATCGGCGCGATCAGCATGTCGCCCACGTTTTGCGGATTACTTGCAACGTACTCGAAGGAATCCGGGATGACGGTCTCGCGCCCGTCCATCTCGGCGGTTTCGTACCTGCCACCCGGGATGATCCAGGTGAGGGCAGCCATCAATACGATCATCGAAGAAATGATGATGAACGTGTTCGGTACCTTGATCTTTGATATTTTCATCGTTCCCTTTTCCCCTTCTTCAGCCACCGGGCCGGCCCTTCGCCGAAAGTCACGTTTTTCACCGCTGCGCCCAAAGCGTGTTGACACGGCAAACGTTTCCCGTTATTATCGCAATACTTGGGCCGCGAAGCAAAACAATTATGACCGCTCTCCAATCTCCCTCGGAGGACAGTCCCATGGAGCATCACATCACCCCGGAACTGATTGAGGAATTGAGAAAAAGCATCTCTCTCACCGATACGGCGCATGTAGCCATGACGATCAACGCGCCGTACACGGGCGAGGCGCTCTTTGAACTTCCGCTCGGAAACGATGATGATGTCCGGTTTGCGATGGAGCGCGCGAGGCGAGCGCAACGCGAATGGGCGGTGCTCAGCCTCGAGGAGCGCACGCGTGTCTTCAAACGTTATCACGACCTCCTGCTTTCACGCCAGGATGAACTGCTGGACATGATCCAGTTGGAGAACGGGAAGGCTCGAAAGGACGCTTTCGAGGAGATAGCCGACACCGCGATGGTCAGCCGTCATTACGCCTATCATGCGAAGCGGTGTCTCGACCCTCGGCGGCGAAAGGGCGGCTTTCCACTGGTCACCGAAGCCTGGCAGATTCAGCATCCGCTGGGGATCGTCGGAATTATCTCACCCTGGAATTACCCGCTCAGCATGTCGATTCCCGATGCGATACCCGCCTTGATCGCCGGAAACGCGGTGGTGCTCAACCCGGCGAAGCTGACCTCGCTTACCGCTCTTCTCGCTGTGAAGCTGCTCGGTGAGGCCGGTCTCCCGCATGATCTGTTCCAGGTGGTCACCGGGCATGGCAGCGAAGTTGGCAGAGCGATAATCGAACAGGCGAACTTCGTCGGTTTCACCGGCAGCACCCGGACCGGAAAAACCATCGGGAAAATGGCCGCTGAACGGCTGGTGGACTTTTCGCTCGAACTTGGCGGCAAGAACCCGATGATCATCTTCGCCGATGCAAACCTCAATCATGCGCTCAAAGCCGTGGTGCATGGCTGCTTCGTCAGTTCGGGTCATCTCTGCGTCGCAATCGAGCGATTGTACCTGCACTCTTCGATATATGAACGGTTTGCCAGGAAGATGGTCAAGCGTACTACGGCGATGAAGCTCGCCGCGACTTTCGACTACAGCGCCGACATGGGCAGCCTGATTTCGCAGGACCAGCTTGAAAAGGTCATGGCACATGTCGCGGACGCCGTGAAAAAGGGGGCGAAGGTGCTCTGTGGCGGCAAGGCGCGGCCGGATATCGGACCCTGTTTCTTCGAGCCGACGATCCTCGAGAACGTCACCGAAGAGATGAGTCTGCATCGCGAGGAGACCTTCGGTCCGGTGGTTTCCGTATATCCCTTCGAATCGGCCGATGAGGCGGTGGAGAAGGCGAACGATACGGAATATGGACTGAACGCCGCAGTCTGGACGCGAGACAAGAAGTTCGGGAGGAGCATCGCCGAGCGCATACTCGCCGGTTCGGTGAACGTCAATGATTCCTATCGAGCTACATGGGCCTCCACCGACGTCCCGATGGGCGGTTTCAAGAATTCCGGTATCGGCCGGCGTCATGGGGACTTCGGAATCCTCAAGTACACCGAATCCCAGGCGGTGGCCATCCAGCATCTTCACCCGATTCTGCCGCCAAAGGGAATGAGCGAGCGCACATTCACCCGCTTACTCACTCGGGGCCTCCAGCTTATCCGCCGCATCCCCGGCCTACGCTGAATGAAATGGCTGGTTGACCGCAATCCTCACCTATGCGTTTATCTGTTTGACTTTTCGATTCACACCCGTCATTCGACAACGGCCTGCCGTGCGATTTTCCGCCCAAGACCGGTCAGATATAACCTGTCGTCCTCCCGTTTCATTACCCCCCCGTGAAAGCCGTGCCGCATAACCCTGGCCGCAAAGACGCGTGACCACCGCATGTGTTTCTCGAGATGCTCGACCCGGCATTCATATTCCTCCTCCGGCCCGCCTTCATGCTGTGCGAGGTGCACAATCAGCATGCGCTCGGCGAAAACTACGCGCTGTCCGGCCTTGAGTCGGGCACGAACCACCAATCCTCTCTCCGGCGCGAAGAGGAATGCCCCTCCGAATAGTATTCCTGCGACAGTCGCCATGCTGCCGGCTATCGAGACATCGAAAGCATGCGCCGCCCAGTAACCCGCGACCGCGCTGATGACACCGAAGAGGGCGCTCAGCGATATCATTCGACTGAGGCGGTCGGTCAACAGGTAAGCGGCGGATGGAGGAGCTATCATCAGCGCGACGACAAGAATCGACCCGACCGCATCGAATGCGCCCACCGCCGTGATCGAAACGAGCGACATCAGTGAATACTGGAGCAAAATCGGCGAGAAACCCAGCGAGGCCGCGAGCGCCGAGTCAAATGTGGCAATCTTTAATTCTTTGAAAAATATAACAATAAAAGCCAGATTGAGGATCAGGATGCCACCCATCATGTATGCGGCGCGCGGCCCGATGTCATAACCGAGAACAACCAACCGGTCAAAGGGCGCGAATGCCAGCTCGCCGAGGAGCACGGAATCCGTGTCCAGGTGCACCTGACCCGCATATCTTGAAATCAAGATCACGCCGATACTGAAAAGAATCGGAAAAACCAGCCCGATGGACGCATCTTCCGCGATCCTGCGCGTACTGCGAAGCAGTTCGACCAGCACCACGGTCAGGACTCCGGTCAACCCAGCGAACACGACCAACAGCGGAGACGTCAGATCCTTCGTCAAGAAGAATGCGACCACGATACCGAGAAGAATGGCATGACTGATCGCATCGCTCATCAAAGCCATCCGCCTCAGAACAAGGAAAACTCCCGGCAGGGCACACGCTATGGCGACCAACGAGGCAATCAGCTGGATTTCAATCTGCGGTCCGGTCATCATTCTGACCTTCTTACTTGAATAATCTTCCGGCCTCGGTGAAACCGGCATCGGTGAGCGCCCAACCCTCCCCGGACACCCTGGCCGCCCATCCCATACGAACCAGTTCATCGAGGCTGCGGTCCACTCCGCCGTGGCCGATGCTCATCGTCCGTAGTACCGATATCGGGTGGGCGTGATGCGGATCTTCATGCGTCTCGGCCAACACGTAGAGATCTTCGAGAACCGCCCTGACCTGCAATCGCCGGTTGTTGCGGCTTCTTCGAATCACTCCCCATAACAATCCGCGGTTCGGTGCGACCAACAGGCTCGCGACCGCAATCGAACTTATAACCAGGACGATTGTCGGTCCGGTCGGCATATGAAATGTGGAGCTGCTGATCAGCGCCCCGGCAACGCCGGAAAAGGCCCCGAAGAGAGCGGAAAGCATGACCATCACGCCCAACCGGTCCGTCCACTGACGAGCTGCCACGGCAGGTGCGACAATCATCGCACTCATCAACACCACGCCGACTGTCTGCAAACCAATGACTATCGCAATGACTAAAAGCGCCGTGAGCAGTGTATCGAGCAGGCGCATCGGAAAACCGAGACTCGACCCGAAATCTCCATCGAAACTGAGCAGTTTGAATTCTTTCCAGAACAGCACCAGAACAGCCAGCGCCGGCAAACCGAGCGAAGCCATAATCACAACGTCGCTCCCCAGCAGTGTCGCCGCCTGGCCGAACAGGAATTTGTCCAGCCCCGCCTGGTTGGCATCCGGCAGTCTCTGTATCAATGTCAGCAGAACAAGTCCGAAGCCGAAGAAAACCGATAGCACGATTCCGAGGGCGCTGTCCTGTTTGATTCGCGAGTGGCGGATAATACTCATCACCGCAAGCGCCCCGATCCATCCGGCAAGCGCCGCACCGACGAGCAGGATCAACGGGGCCTTGCTTCCGGTCAGCAGAAATGCGAGAGCTATACCGGGCAATGCCGCATGCGACATCGCATCCCCGAGCAGACTCTGTTTCCTGAGAACGGCGAACGAGCCGAGCGCTCCGCCGACCACGCCGAGCACCGCCGCGCCCAGCGCAACCGTCCGCAAGGTATAATCACCGACCAGCAGGGCCGCGAACTCAACCAGACCACTCATCATTCACGCCCTCCACCAATCACCATGCCGCCTGTCGGGGGGTTGTCCGAATCCTCCCCGGCGGACTGATGATCGGTGAGGAAAGCCACCTTCCCTCCGTAGGCGAGGCGCAGGTTCTTTTCGTTGAATACCTCGTGCACCGGTCCCGAAGCGATCCGGCGCACGTTGAGCATCGTAACCCAGTCGAAATATTCCGTTACCGTCTGTAAATCGTGATGAACCACGAGCACGGTCTTGCCCGAGGCTCGCATCTCCTGGAGTAGAGCGAAGATAGCGCGTTCCGTGGTCGCGTCGACGCCCTGGAACGGCTCGTCCATGAAGTATATGTCAGCATCCTGAAGCAATGCCCTCGCGAGGAACACCCTTTGCTGCTGGCCGCCGGAAAGCTGACTTATCTGACGGTCGGCGAGATCCCGCATGCCGACCTTCTCCAACGCTTCGAACGCCCCGTCAAGCTGCCTTCTGCCCGGACGGCGTATCCAACCGAGGCTGCCGTATGATCCCATCACGACCACATCAAGGACCGTAGTCGGAAAGTCCCAATCGACACTCCCCCGCTGTGGAACATAGCCGACCCTGTTTCGGATTTGATCGTATGGCCGGCCGAAAATCAACACCCTGCCGGCGGCGCTCTTCACCAGCCCGAGGATTGATTTCATCAAAGTCGTTTTACCGGCGCCGTTAGGACCGACTACCGCCATCAATACACCTTTTGGAACCACCAGATCGATGTCCCAAAGAACCGGTTTCTCACGGTAGGCGACGGTGAGGTCGCTTACTTCAACTGCGACATCATTCACGGACTGTTCGACCTTCGGAGTTTCAAACTGGTCAACCTGTCGCATCGTTCCAAGCTCCATTTTTTCGTAACTAGTGGACTAGTGGACCGATTCACTCGGCCCGAAAGGCTTCGACAATAATATCGATGTTATGGCGCACCATGCCGATATAGGTTCCCTCCGCGGTTCCCTTCGTTCCCAGGGCATCGCTGTACAGCTCGCCGCCGATTCCGACGTTGAATCCCCGAGCCTGTACCGCCGCCTTGACCGCCTCAACGTTGCGGACGGGGATCGACGACTCGACGAATATGGCCGGTATGCTCCTTTCGACGATGAAATCCGCTAACGCCCGTACATCAGCCGTACCGGCCTCCGACGATGTGCTGATCCCCTGGAGACCGCGAACCTCAAATCCATACTGACGACCGAAATAGTTGAATGCATCGTGCGCGGTTATCAGAACACGACTCGCTTCCGGAACCGTCCCCGCCCTGCGGATCACATAAGCGTGAAGATCGGCCAAATCCGCCAGGTAATCGCGGAAATTGGCGGTATATATATCGACATGGACAGGATCCAGTTCGATATATGCATCCCGCATGGCGCCGACCGCCTGAATCCAGAGTGTGACATCAAACCAGATATGAGGATCCGGGGAGCCGTACGAGCCCTCCGCCCGCAAGAGGCGGGCCCCGGGTATGGTCCCCCCTATTGCGACCGCCCGTACATAACCCCCCATCTTCTCGAAAACCTCGCTCATCTTGCCCTCAAGGTGCAGACCATTGTAGAAAATGATGTCCGCACCGGCCATTCGAGTTACCGCGCCCTCACTCGCCTTGTAAAGGTGGGGATCCACCCCGGGTCCCATCAGCGTCGCAACCTCAACCCTCTCTCCTCCAACAACCGCCGCTGCATCTCCGATCATTCCGGTGGTCGCAACCACGTATACCTTGCGCCTGGAAATATCCTCTCTTTCACCCTGCCCGCGTTTGCCGCAGGACAAGGACGCTGCAAATGTCACCATCAGGACGCTGCTGAGTAACCAGATTCCATATCTCATCTCTTCACCATTCCGAAAGTGCCGAGTCTTCATGGCGCTCCGTTACTCTTGAATCGAGTAGTGAATGTCATTCCCGCGAAGCTTGTCCTCAACCTTGATCGGGGAATGAGAATACAGAGCTTATCACAGATTTCAGATGTTCTGGATCCCCGCTTACGCGGGGATGACACCCCTGATGACATGACTAGCGTATTATCAAACACGGGCGATTTATCCTCGCACAAAGTTAGCTTATGCTAACTTTCAAGTCAAGCGGCTATTGGAGATTATCCAATATTGGCTCCAACATAGACAAAAAAGAGATACACTTCAACAAACAGCCTGATCTTCTCCATATTCAGATCAAGGTTCTATTGAAATCCGGTCATCTGACCACGGATTCAGTAATCGTAGAGAACTTGATTGAAAGCACCAAATACGGGATGCGCTGACTGTCCGGGATGCTCTTTACTTATGCTTTTTATGAGGTAGGTCACGCCATTTTCTCCAAAACTGACTTATCTTCTAACTATACAAGGAGGTGAATTTCGTGGTAACGAAGTACAATTATCCAATAAAGCACGTATTCTCCGGAAGTTACGTTATAAGCAAAAAAGCGAAGCAGATACTCCTCGCTCCGCTTGGAACCTGCACCGGAGTGGCCATCTGCGATCGAGAAGCCGAAGTCGGCGGCCTGCACCATATCCTCCTGCCTGAACCGATCACTGAAAGCGAGACCTATGATCGCGGGGTTTATGCCTCTACCGGTCTGCCTCTCTTCATCGAGGCTTTGTGTGAAGCGGGAGCCGGGAAGGAGCGAATGGAAGCGACCGTCGCCGGAGGGGCTCTGGTCGGACAGTTGGGGAATCTTGATCTGGAACTCGATATCGGCGGCCGTACATCCGAAGTCGTCCTCAATTTGCTGCAGAAGAACGGGATAAGAGTGATCAAATCTGAAACGGGGGGCTTTTTCAGTTGCAACTTGCAGCTCAACCTTGACTCATGGGAGAGTGAAATCCTACCGATCGGCGTCATCAGTGGGCCTGTTCCTGACGCCGTCGATAAACTCAGCTCCGATCAAATCGATCAAATGATTGCTCGTGTGCGTCCAATCCCACAGATCGCGTTAAAAGTTCTCCGCATGATCGGCTATGAAGAGTACGCGATGAAAGACCTCGCCGAGGAGGTGCGAAAAGATCAGGTTCTAAGCGCCAAGGTTCTGACCCTCTGCAATTCGATCCACATCAGCCCGAGGACACTTATCGAATCGATTGACCACGCCCTTTTCCTGCTCGGCGAAAAAACGATACTGCAAATGATCGTTTCCGCGACCATGGATCATGTATTTCTCGATAGTGAGAAGGGATATTCGCTTTGTAAAGGCGGGCTCTTTCACCATGCCTTCGGAACCGCGATAATCGCCGAGAGCCTTGCACGCTTCACCGGCCGGAGTTCTTCCGGGGTTGCATACACGTCGGGCCTGTTGCATGACATCGGCAAGGTCGTGCTCGACCAGCATGTCGCTCTTGCTCAACCTCTGTTCTACCGCCGCATTTACGAAGGACATGCAAATCTGGTCGATGTTGAAGGCGATGTACTCGGTACGACCCATACGGAGGTCGGGAGACGGCTTGCAAAGCTATGGGCGCTGTCGGAAAACCTTCAGGATACCATCGCATATCATCATCATCCGGAAAAGGCCGAAATCGCCCCCGAACTTGTTCACCTTGTCTATCTCGCCGACCTGCTGATGTCACGTTTCAAGGCGGGTGTCGAATTGGAGCGGATTGACACCACTGGTCTTGACCAGAGGCTCAAGGTCATCGGACTCGCGCTCTCCCGGTTGCCGGAAGCAATCGACTCCATCCCCTGGGGGATGCTTGGAAAAATCCTGCCGTACGAGGTCTTGCCGGCAAAGGCCGGAGTCTAGTGGACGAGATCAATCGCCCTTCGGTGGTTTCAGGTAGACAAGGACCACCGAAAGGATCATCAACGACGCGCCCCAGAACAGACCGGAAGACGGCATCTCCGCGAGCAGCAGGAATGCCAGCAGGCTCGCGCCGATCGGTTCGCCGACGAGGGCGATGTTCACCTGGAAGGCGGGAAGATAACCCAGCGACCAGTTGAAGAGGCTATGGCCGATAACAGTGGGCACCAACCCCAGTGCAAGCAGCGCCAGCCAGGTTTGTGTCGTAAATGGACCGAGCCTTTCCCCGGTAACGATGCAGAGGATCAGCAGTCCGATAGTCGCGGACCAATAGACCCACGGGAGATATCGATACAAGGGTATTCCTTCGCTGCGACCGGGCCGGCTCGGCCTGACAATCCGTGCAATAAACAGGTATGCTCCCGACCCGGCCGCCCCGATCAGCGCAAGCAGATCCCCGCGCAAGAATCCCGGTCCAAGTTGAAGATCACCGCCGAAGATCAACAGCGCACCGGCTATCGTAGTGAAAAAGGCGAGGATGTTTACTCTGTTGAGTCTTTCACCGAGGAAAAAATGCGCCGCAACCGCCACCATGATCGGCTGCGCCAGCATCAGGAATACGGCTGAGGCGACAGTTGTATAACTCAAGGAACTGATCCATGTGGCGAAGTGGAAACAGAGAAAGCCTCCGGCAAGTATCATCAGCCCGATTTCGCGGCGGGAAACCGTGTTTCGTTTTCCGTGTCCGACGCGGCCCATCCAATACGCCGGTGTCCAGACAATGCTCGCGACAAGCATGCGGTAGAAAGCAATCGCAAAGGGTGAGGCTTCGCCGGCCCAGCGAATCAGCACCGCCGCCCAGGCATAAGCGAACACAGCGAACAGAGTTGCAAGCGCAGCATAGCGTTTCACGGTAACCTCGATTCATCGACGCCGCGGACCTCGGCCAGCGCGGTTCGAAATGATCTGGAGAATTATCAGTGAATATAAACATGGCTCTGGGCTCCGGCACGTAATATCCGATTCCCTGTCATATCGCGCTGTGTTGATCCGGTTCTCTCGAACGGACCCGCCAAATTCCGTCAAAACGCTGGACTATAAAAAATCCTCCATGATGGAGGATTTTCTATCTGCCATTCTGACACGAAACCTTGTCGAGTACCTGCATGTACGCCGTTATAGTGAATCCGCCCGGTCGGTTTCCTCGGAGGGTGAAAGCACTGTTGTGTCGCTCGGAGCGGCATCCGTTTGGGGCGGTTGCGGCGCGCCTCGTTGGCTGCGAATGATCCCCTCCTCACCAATCCAAAGAGTTATCACCTGCCCGGTTTGACCCAATAAGCCAAGATCACGACCGTCGATGAACAATCTGATCCCGCCCGCATTGCCAACGACGATGTATAGCAGTGAATCGGCCTCATATGTCTTGTTCTCGCCCGGTTGAAGTATACGATGGTCAATGGTGAAGGTATCCGCATCGGCAACCACCCGCAGATAACAACTGTCGGTCACCTCAGCCATCAACTGCAATTGCTTTTTCTCCGAATTCACTGCTTCTTTCGGAATTTCCTGCCTGGAAGTATCCTTGGTGCTCGCGACCAGCTCCTCGTGCGCCTCGACCACCTCTTCGAATGGAATTTCTTCGACCGTTTCTCGCTTGGCACCGCGTGGCCAGAGGACCACGACCAGGAAAATCGCGACGAAAGCGATTGCAGCCAGCCACCAGAGACGACCGCCCTTGAAAGTCTCCCTCTCTTTGTAATCACTCTCGGATTCAAGGGTAAATGTCAATGGTTTCTTCTCTTCCTCGTCCTTTGTGTCGGTATCCTTTCGCTGTTTCGTCTCCTTCTGTCCCTCATTATCCTGAGGTCTAGGCTCCGTTCGGATTGGAATCGCCGGCTCATCAACAATTCTATCAAATTGAGTAAGGATGTCCGTGACATCAAGGCCGACTATCTGTGCGTAGGTTCTCAAGAACGCACGGACATAAGCGTGCGGCAGAAAGGACCAGTCACCGCTCTCCATTTTTTCGAGATATTCAAACGTAATCTTGCTTTTTTCCGCGACTCGGCTTAAGTCCAAACCTTTAGCCTCACGCGCCGCGCAAAGCTCCTCGCAGAATTTCTTCTTCGGGTCCTGAAATTTCAGCTCGCTCATTTGCCGCAGCTTCCTGTTTTAGCGAAAACGACCCTCACTCTAAAGTTGTAAGCCACAGATTGACCTTGTCAAGCACTTTGGCGAGTGGCAAGCCAATCACGTTGAAGTAACATCCCTCTATTCTGCTCACGAATCCGGCAGCGATTCCCTGAATACCGTAGGCACCGGCCTTATCCAGCGGTTCACCGCTGGATATATAGCTTTTCACTTCCTCGTCAGTCAAGTTTCTGAAAAGCACGCGCGTGCATTCCGAATCGAAATCGTCAAGTCCCCGATCCAGCCATGAAATGGCAAAACCCGTATAGACTTCGTGCCATCTGTTCGACAGTTCCTTGAGCATCCATTCTGCATCCTGGGCGTCCGAAGGCTTGCCCAGGAGCTTACCGCCGACGGCCACAACCGTATCGGCTGCAAGCAGAATTCCGCTCTCAACCTCGCTTGCCGCCGCTTCCATTTTACGCCGTGCGTTTTCCCTGACCATGGTCGTGGGATCGGATAAATTATCAACTTCTTCAACCATGGTCGGCAATATTGCCGGTTCAATCCCAATCTGACGGAGCAGCATTTCCCTCCTCGGCGAGCCCGATGCGAGGGTCCATTTCAGATCGCTCCAGTTCATCTTGTCCAGTATCCAATTGCCAAAGCCAGCAATCCAGCCGTTGAAGCCAGCAACAATCCGGACCGCACAGACCCGACCCTCACCTGTTTCGGAAAGGCAAGCGCTCCACCCGCCCAGTATGCCAGCGGCAAGGCGAACAGCGGTAATATAACCAGAAGATACTGCCAGCCAAGGAATTGAAGATAGTAAGGCAGGGGTGTTGCGAGAGCAGTGATCAACATCACCACGCCGCCTATACGCATCTCAATGGCTCCGGGTCTTGATGACCCCCCATGAACGTCGCCGTCCGCCGCCGGAGATTCGGCATGTTCTATGCTTTTCAATATATCGCGCGCGAACAGGATTGGAGAGAAAAGCGCCCACGCGATCACACCCGCCTCTGAAAAACCGGCAGCCAGGGCGCCCAGCAGGAAAGTGGACGCCAGACAAAGCGCGTTAAGCAAGCTTTTCAGTATTAGCAGCGACCTCGATCTTAACGCCAGGCTCACCACCCCGAAACCGGTGGTGATAATTACCGCTACGATGACCGCTACAGTTACCGATACTGTCGTTATTCCGCCTCCCCCGATCATCGCCAGCCCGGCTCCGGCGAAGATGCCGATTGCAGCGATTGCAATACTTTCCACTATCGTTTTGAAATGCATCGGCCTGGACCTCATCTGTCTTCTCTTGGCGAGAGCACTATTTTTCCACCGCTAAGAACGGTAACTTTCCAGCTCGCGTCACCGAGAGTCAGCCCGTCAATCAACCCGGCAAGATCCGTCGCGCGACCCTCGAATTCCACCATGCAACGCTGTATACCGTTCATGAAGCCCCTCTCGAATACGCCGGTCACTCCGGCTACTTCTTCGAGGCTTGCGATCAGCGCCTCCCGTCGCGAGAAGCTCAACCCATGCACTTCGACCTCGACCGGCACGGTGTTGGCCTGCCGCAACGACCAGAGTGTGACCACGTCGGCCAATAATTTTGCATGTACTCCCGCCGCCGCCTCTTTCAACGCTTCCGTCCCCGCGGAAGTGGGGTTGATATGCGCCTTCGCACCGTGTTCGTTGTGTGTGGCGAGTACCTCCCCGTTATCCGTGCGGTAGAGTCGCGCACTGATATCGGCCTGTACACTGACCATCCCCGCTTTTTTCATAACCTCCGGCGTCTCCCCCTCGCTCGCCGTGGCATGTCCGGCGAGAACCAGTTGAACATCGAGCGAGGCAAGCTCCGCAGGTATATCCCCTCCTGTCTCCTGGAAGCGGTTCACCAATGCGAACGGGTTGCCCTGTGCCCCGAGCGCATCACGGTCTACCACCGTAAACCCGTTCTCGAGTAATGCACCGGCTATCGTAGTCTCGGCAACATTGGAGTTCTTATCGCCGACGTTATCTTCGGCGATAAGCACCATCACCCTCGGCTTTTCCAGCCATGAGATCAACAGCTCCATTGCGAGCTTGTCCTCGAGGATCTGATCGAGGATTTCGCCCACCCGCGCTCGAATCACCACCCTGACCAGTCCATCAATCTGCTCCTCTTCCCGAAGCAGATCAAACGATTGGACATAGCCGTATGTGCGGCTGATTATCCTGTCGTAGACGAGCGTGTAATTTCTCGCCAGCGATTCACCGCCGATGACTACCCCAATCGCTCGCTCGACCGCCGAACGTTTCGCCTGTTCGATTGCGGCTTCACGGTCACCGCCCAACCCTTCCGCCTCAATTTCCACGATGTCACGGGCAAAAACTGAATTGAGGCAGATGAATAAAATCATACCGGCCAACTTGACCCGGTTCCGTCCGCTCATCATTTGATAATCTCCCCTGGTGGACGAGATCACATGAATCGAGTAGTTCTGCTTGTCGCAAAGTGGTTGGATTCAAGGCGGTTTTGCGTCACTGTGGTGGTTCCACAGCAAGCAAAACCAACGCAGAAGCCGGCCGCTTAGCGTCAAGCCCTTCGGGAGCGCGCCACACAGCACACTGCTTCGTTGCTCCTTCTTGAAATAGCTCCGCTATTCCCGCGTCGTCACGCCTTGCATTGAGCTGTGTGGCGCAGCTCAGAACAGGTCGCTTCATGTGATCTCGTCCACTATAAAAATACATGCGTGAATATAATCTCTGCCAACCACATGGTGACAGTAGAACATCAAGCTTTTTCGCATCGATTCGACAGCATGATGATTCATCGTATCTCGACATGAAACAAATCTCTCACGATGCTTGCGAATGACGCGAAAATCTTCTCAACTTTAAGGTTGCTTTCCCACTTTCACAATAAGTACCAACTCGGACTTGTATTTTCATGCTGATCATCCTGTTGCTGACTGCGGTCCTGGTTGCATTCGGGATCTATGAATTCGCAGCCCATCGCCGCCATGTGCTTTCCATTCCAATACGTGTGCACATTAACGGCACGCGCGGAAAGAGTTCCGTAACCAGGTTGATTGCAGCCGGTTTGAGGGCGGGCGGCGTCACGACCATCGCCAAGGTGACCGGAACCCAGCCGAGGATTATCGACGAGAACGGGCTGGAAATCCCAATAACCCGCATAAATCCCGTCAATATTATCGAGCAGATCAAGGTTTTCCGCTTTTTCTCCAAGCGCAAACCGCAGGCGGTGGTTATCGAGTGCATGGCCGTTCAGCCCGAATATCAGTGGATCAGCGAGCACCAGTTCATCATGTCGACGGTCGGGGTGATAACCAATGCCCGGATGGATCACGTAGTGGAGATGGGACCCAACCTCGACAACATCGCCAGATCCCTCGCGAACACGATACCGGTCGGCTGCATAGTCTTCACCACCGAGGACCGGCCCGTACTGATCAATCATTTTCGCAAACGCGCTGAGGAATGTCTCAGCGAATTGGTGATCGTTCCCGAAGATGACGTGGCCCATGCGGAACTGAATCGGTTCAGATATATGGAACATGCGAGCAATGTCGCCCTGGCGCTTCGGGTTTGCGAACATCTCGGAATCGATCGTAAAACCGCCCTCTCGGGAATGGTCGAAAGCTATCCCGACCCGGGTGCGCTGAAGGTATACCGCTCGGAGAACGGTCCTGACAGCATTATCTTCGTCAACGCCTTGGCGGCCAACGATCCTGAATCCACCCTGCGTGTCTGGAGCCGAGCGATCAGAATCAAGCCAAAGAGAGCCAGGGTCATTCTGCTGCTGAACACACGGGCCGACCGTTTTGATCGCAGCGTCCAGTTGATCGAGATGCTTGCCAGGCATATGGAATTTGATACAATCATTTCGATAGGCGAGAGAACTGAAATGCTGACGCCCTATTTCAAGCGCGCCGGAATCGACGAGGACAGGATAAGGCGGATCGGGCATGTGCACGAGGAGGCCGCCGCCAACGCCATCTGGCGGGAGACGGAAAGAAAATCCTTCGTCTTCGCCATCGGTAACGCCGGTCATGGAGGTCTTGCGGTTGCACGGCTGTTCAGTCAACGGAGGAAGTGGGCATGATTGATGTCGCGGTCGGCCTGGGTGTGGCTTTCAGCCTGGTGTTCAGCGAGATCTTCGGCGTCGCCGCCGGTGGTATCGTCGTCCCCGGATATGTCGCCGTGAACATGAACAACATCTGGATGCTGATCGGTACATTCATCGTCAGTTCCCTGACCTATGGAATGGTGCACCTGATATCCTACTTCGTTTTCGTCTATGGTCGAAGAAGGCTTGTACTCGCCATATTGATCGGATTCATTTTCGGTTACATTTTGCGCAATGCGATCTCCGGTCCGCTTTTCGAATTAACCGATGTCAGGATGCAGGCGATCGGGTATATCATCCCCGGCTTGATCGCCAACTGGATGGAGAGGCAGGGTGTGCTCAGGACCATCGCGGCTGTGACTATTGCCGCCGTGACGGTCAGGCTGGCGATCATGCTGATTTCCGGAGGACGTATCCTTGCCTAGGAGATTCAGACCTTCGATGCAGTCGTCCTGGACACTCGCGATTCTCACCGTCGTCGCGGTCTTGGCCTATCTTGCCGCTGACGCATCGAGGATCTCGGTTACTACGCCGATGTATGATGAAAAGGTGACCGCGGCGCGATGGATGCAGACGGCGATAGATTCGCTGCGACGCTTCCAATACCAGCGGGGAAGGTTCCCCGATGAGGTGAACGACCCTGCGCTGACCAATCTCATCGGCCAGCAGTATACACAGATCACCACGGAGCCGGGCGACATCGAAGCGAAATGGACCGCGCTCAACCCGAACATGGCCGCAGCCGTAATCGAGTATTTCAGGCGCGCCGGATTGAAGAGCGGCGACATGGTCGCGGCGGGGATGTCGGGGTCGCTCACGGGAATGAACCTCGCATTTTACGCGGCATGCGAGACGATGGGGATAGTTCCGATTGTCATCACTTCCGTCGGCGCATCATCATGGGGGGCGAACGATCCATTTTTTACCTGGCTTGACATGGAGCGGATTCTCCATGAGAAGGGCTTATTGCACCATATAAGCCAAGCCGCTTCCTATGGAGGAGGTAATGATCTCGGCCGCAGTCTCTCGCCGGATGGACGTTCGCTCATCTACTCGGCTATCAAGCGTAATGGAATCTGGCTTATCCGGAAGCCAACCCTCGAGGAGAGCATACAGCGCCGGATGGATCACTACCTCGAGCAGACTGAAGGACGCGATTACGCGCTATACGTCAATGTCGGAGGCGGCGTGGCCTCCATCGGCCATTCACGCAATAGCGATTTGATCGGTCATGGCTTGAATTTAACGCTTCCAGACTATAACTATCCCAAGAGGGGTGTTATCCACGAGTTCTCGGATATGGGCATCCCGGTCCTGCATCTCGGTAACATCGCTCAGATAGCTGAGGAGTTCGGTCTGCCGATCAGCCCTGTCGCGCTGCCAACCCCGGGAATCGGACCGTTGTTCAGCGAAGAACGATATAACAGTGTGGTGACTTCTTTTGCACTTTTAGCCGTACTTGCGACCCTGGTGTTCGTGCTCATCAACGATCGCTTCTCCCAGCGTTTTGGCCGGGAGGGCGTTGACCCCGACACGCTGATATGAGAGTAATGATACGACATACCCGCTTCCTGCCGACCTTATTGCTTCTGATCACGACTCTGTTCTCAAGCAATCTTGCCCATGCCCGCTGGGTAAGCATCAAACCCACCGGCGGGAAAAAAGCCGTGCTCCAGGTCGCCGGCCGCCAACGCACATTCCATCGTCTTAGCCCCGGCCAGTCGATGATCTACAACCTCACCTATATCACCCAGTTGCGCATCGATACCCGAGTCGATTTCTACGGCCGGCAATCCTCAGAAGAGGTCTACACCTTCCGCCTTGCTCCCGACAACGCGGATGGCCTGCTGTACGCACGAGCCTCCATTCGTGAGAGCACGGTGACTTACAAGGACCAGGAAAACCGGATCGGCGAGGTCCGGATGTTGATCCTGAATTTCCCTCCGGGCTCGGAAACCCTCACCGTTTCTCTCGATCCCGAGGCGCCACGACCGGTCTTTTTCCGGGCAATGCAGGAGAGGGCGTCAGCGAAAGCGGGGATCACCTGGATAGCGATTGATCCGGTACAATACCCGGGATCGGTCCATCTGCTAAGTCACGATGACGTGCTCGATTACTACACCATCGACGAGCAGGGCCTGCTGACATTCCAGTGCAACGGTCCGGCGCAGGTCCGGGTACTGGCGAGAGCGATGCTCGATGAGACCATGCGCGGAAGGTACAGTTTCCCGGTCACCGTTTATGAGGACGGGATCCAGAAGGCGAATCACTCGTTCAGCACCAGCTTCTCCCGGGTCGCCGAGATAATTGACCGGCCGGGCCTGCGGCCCTCGCGCGGCGAGGAATTTTACATCGAGGTCCCCAGGGGCCGCCATGACTACACGTTCTCAACCTATGAGAACGGCGCACAGGTGATTCTTCGCTTCTTCCTGGGTGAAGCGGATCTCCGCCGCACATCGGATTAAAACCGGATATCGGTTATTTAGCCGAAGTCAGCACTCCCCGCTTATACCTCTCAAGTCTTTCCAGGTCTTTGCATTCCGGGCGGGTGGCGGGTGGCCCGGCCGGTTACACGGTCTCTACTTCAACATGCCGACCCAATTTTGCGGGTTCGCCTCCTCTATGTTGCCAGCCCCCGGCAATCCCGCTATCTTGCAATATCATGGGACAACCGGAAATGCCACCAGATCGAAACAACCGCGTAACCCTCGAAATTGAACAGAATTACAGCGCACAGGAACGCCTCGATGTACTTGTAACCAACCGGCTGCCGAAGATCAGCCGCAACCGCGTACAAAAGCTGATCGGCGAAGGTCTGGTCACACTCAATGGAAAAAAGGTCAAGGCTTCCACCCCCGTTCCCGGCGGAGCCACCATCGAAGTAATATTCCCCCATCCACCTCGGCCTCCCGCCGAGTCCGAGGATATCCCTCTCGAGATCGTCTTCGAGGATGAGCATCTCCTGGTCATCGACAAACCTGCCGGCATGGTGGTCCATCCGGCTGCCGGCCATCACGGCGGAACCCTTGTCAATGCGTTGCTCGGACGCTATGACAATCTTCCGGTACCGGGAGGTCCGTCCCATCGACCGGGAATCGTCCACCGCCTCGACAAGGATACCTCCGGCCTGATCGTCGTCGCCAGGAACGAGCAGATGATGACCGACCTCGGCAGGCTTTTCCATGAGCATGACATCGAACGCGAATACAGCGCGCTGGTTTGGGGCAGCCCACCCGATGAGGGCACAATTGACGCTCCGATTTCACGTCATCCCGGGAACCGCCAGAAATTCGCCATCGTCGAAGGCGGACGGCGCGCGGTGACGCACTGGCGAATCATCGAGAGATTCGAAAGCGTCTCGCATGTCGCGCTGGTCCTCGAAACGGGACGCACTCACCAGATACGCGTTCACATGTCCAGTCGCGGTTGGCCGGTATTCTGTGATGCGACCTATGGCGGGAAAATGCATCGCCTCGACCGGATGCACTCACACGAACAGGAAGCTGCGCGAGCCGCTCTGAAGAGAATCGGGCGGCAGGCATTACACGCGGGAATCCTCGGTTTCATACATCCGGCGACCGGCGAGCATCTCCTTTTCAAAGCGCCGATACCCCGGGACATGCTCGACGTCATCGAGATGTTGCGTAAGCCTCATCGGTGAGCAGGCAAAATGAAAAATCCCCCGCTCCGGTCAGGGACCCGAAGAAGGGGAAACTTATACTCATCCGGCAAAAACGCCCGACATTCAACTGGAGCAGTAATCGCACTGATTACTTTGGAATCCCGACAGGAATGATGTAAAAGGGTTCGAAATCCGCGCCGATCAGGTCTCTTACCCTGTCATCGGAAAACGCCCCCATCGGCACCGCGCCGAGTCCGAGCGCCGTCGCCTGCAAGACTACATTCTGGCCTGCATGCCCTACCTCGATCAATACGTATCTTCCGGCCCGGCTGCCGTACTTGACCGCCGTCCGCTCGATTATCCCCCCTATGACTATATTGATGGCGGCTTCCTGAATGCTTTCCTGCCCCAGCGCCGACTGCGAGAGCTTTGATGAAAATTCACCGCTATGCACAATCTCGATAGATTGTTCCCCTACTCCGGGCCCGGTGACGTAGTGATATATCCCCGGCTCAATACTCTCAACCCTCGACACAACCGCATAGATTTCAAGCGGATAGAGCGCTCCCGCGGAGGGAGCCGTTCTCAGGCCTCTGGGCGATGTTATCCCCTGGCAGGCCCAGAGAAGCTGACCCAGTTGCTCAAGCGTGAGCCCTTTGCTCGTATCGAAATCCCGTATCGAACGCCTTTTGGACAGTGTCTCCTCGAGAGATGTGCCGCCATCCGTTCTCGCCTTCGGAAGCCGAATCACCTCAGCTCCGGCAGCGATGAGAATCGCCGGTACGATAAGCAGGACCGAAAAGGGAAGAACTCTTCGTGCACGCATATTCCACCTCCCTGCAATTATCAACCTCCTTCACTTCTCTCGTGTTATCAGAACAGGCATACTTGAAATCAGCTATGACTGCTTCCTATCAGGAAATGTGTCCTTATTTCATCAACACCACCTTCTTCACCTGATTCAGCTTGCCCGGCACGGATGCATGGACGAAGTACACACCGCTTGCCATGCCCGTTCCGTCAAACGAGAATGTCCGGTAACCTGCCTGCATTCTTCCATTCGACAATTCAGCGACGCGCCGCCCCATGACGTTGTAGACCACTACCCGAAGATCAGCAGCCTGAGGTAGTCCGACCGTGACGGACAGCGATGGATTGAATGGATTGGGGAATGGCACATCCAATTCGAATTCTGATGGGATGGTAGCCGAGTGAACCTCACCCACAGGCAAAGCTTGCAGGACATCAAAAATATTCATAGTTGAATGTGCGGCGGTGTAGACGTAATTCTGGTTGATAGCGAGGTCGGCTACTGAGTATGAGAAATGATATCCGGTTAATATCGGGTCTGCCTGATTCGAGATATCGAAGATTATCAGCCCGTAATAGTCGCCGAGAAACAGATGATCGCCTGAAATAGCAATACTGACAGCGTAATAACCAATGTCAACGAGGCTGACAAATTGTGGATTCGTAGCATCAGATATATCCAGAATCACCAATCCAGTATCACTGGCAGCCAGATAGGCATAGTCGCCACTGATGGCAACTGATTGAACCGGCCTCGGTGCCAGATATGTACTAGCGACAAATGGCGAGCTGAGAGTGGTGGCATCAACAATCACCAGACCACTGTCTAAAGCAGCTACATATACGAAATTGCCCGACACATCAATTTCCTCACCACCAGGCGTTAGGCAACGACCCAGTAACAATGGAGTGGCAGGAGCGAAGTCAACTATCGCCAGCGAATTAATTCCATCGTGCTCATTATCCGATATATACACTCTATCACCGATAACTTCTACACCCTTGGCCTGGTATTGAGTCTGGTAGACCGTTTCGATGATCGGACTGGAAGGAGTGCTGATGTCCAGACGGATGAGGCCTTCCTGTGAGCAGGCGACATAGGCATAATCGTCTACCACTTCGAGGCCCCAGATCTTGTAGATGAATGGACTGGTCCCAATCTCAACGGGAGCTGCTGGATTTGAAGCATCCACGATTCTGATAAAACCATCCTGGAGGCCCAGGAAAACAATATCGTTCTGATTAGCGATTTTGAATGCAAAACCACTCTCGCCGCAGTTTCCTACTACCTGTGGATTCGCAAGATCAGCAACGTCTACAACAGTGACTGCATCTAAATTTCCTGTGATATATGCGTAGTCTCCGGCTACAGCAACCTCCTTTATCGCATCATTGAATTCGAGAAGTGCTGTCTGTACGGGAGAGGCAGGTGTAGAAATATCAACAATATACAGGCCTGTATCTCGGTCGGTGATGAATACGTTATCGCCAGAAACCGTGACACCTCTTGCCAAACCAGCAACAGCGAAAGTACTCACTACAGTTATCGCTGAAGGAGTGGATATGTCATAAATCCTCATACCCTCATCTTCCATCACGGTAAACAGCAAATTGGCTGACGTTGTCATATTATCAACTCCCTGGATAGGCACAATGGACCCGATCAGGGATGGTGAACTCGGCGTTGAAACATCAATGGACAGGATGATACTCTCGTTTTGAAGTTCCATGAAAACAGTTGTACCAGAGACTTCCAGACATCTGCCGCCAAGTTCTGTGACATATTGACCGGCAATTACCGGCGAAGCAGGAGTTGAGAAATCAACGATCACAAGGCCGCTGTCTTCCACAGCCAGATAAGCATAATTCCCACTCACTTTTAAATCCTGAACTCTACCCTCGATTGAACATGAACCGAGCGTTACAGGATGCAGGGGGTCGGTTATATTGATCACGCTGAATCCGATCATTCGATCAGCGAGAAAGGCATGGTTCCCTGAAACAACGACGTTGAGAGGTCCGTAGTTTTGACAGCTTGCGACAGGTTGCGGGTTCATTGGGTCAGAGATATCAATCACGAGAAGCCCGAAAAACATATCTGCGATGTAGGCGTAGTTACCTGAAACAGCGATGTTGTCTTCAGCACCCCATAAATTGAAGATTGTCCCGGTTCTGGTCACGTTCAAGCTGTCTTGGGAAAAAGCGATAACTGGGAGGAAGATTATCAGGAAGTATATGGATAGTTTTCTCATGTCCGCCCCCTCAGATCTCTGCCTTGAGCTGTGCGAAGTAGGTACTTCCACTCTAGCACAGAAACACCATGACATATCATGATCGCCTGATTATGGAAGACAAGATGCGGAGCGCTCCTGCCATAGTGTGATAGGGAGGTAATAGCAGTCACCTCTTCAGGCATAAGAAGGTAAGCAAACCAACCTTCGGAGGCCACATGGATAGACCGTTACGGCAATCACTGCTGAAGACCTACCTCCGCTGTCCTCGGCTGTACGTCTTCAGAACATTTCGGAACATTTGTTATGTGTGATTCTGGTATTGATAGTGTAGTTGTTTTTCCTTCTTGATTTCAAGTTCTGAAGCTTTCTTTCCTTCAGTGTTTTCCGTTTGATTCTCTCCCTTCTGGTCAGGATTTCCCGCTGCTTTCCATGGTACATATCGTGCGCAAATATTCCTCCATGCCGCCACATGCACGTTTCGCCGGCTAACTCCGATTTTCAGTCGCTTTCGCCAATTCGGGCACCGCCGTGCGAAGAAGTCTCCTGAACGTGTCCTCCACTTTTGCCGCGGTCCGGGTGACGTCATCATGACTCAGGGGCTCATCGGAAAGACCGGTGGCATAATTGGTCAGACAGGAGATACCAAGAACCGGCAGTTTCAGACGCGCTGCGGTAATCACCTCAGGTATGGTGGACATACAGGCGGCATGGACCCCGATCATCCTCAGAAAACGGACTTCCGCCGCGGTCTCGTAGCTCGGCCCCATCCATCCGCCAAGAACCCCCTCTTTCAATGGAATCCGCTCACGGCCGGCGACCTGCCTGAGAACCTCGCGCAACCCGGGATCATAGGCCCGTGTCATGTCAGGGAAACGGTCGAAACCCCAGTTTTGGCCGATCAACGGATTGGCGCCCATCATGTTTACATGATCGGTTATCGCCATCAGGTCACCGGGGTCGTATCCCTCACCCACCGCGCCCGCGGCGTTGGTGACCACCATCGCCCTGACACCCAGCGCGGCAATCAGTCTGACGGGGATTACAACCTGGTGGATCGGGTAGCCTTCATAGTAATGTACCCGTCCCTGTACCACCATTACCGGTACTCCCTCGACTTTCCCCGCGACCAGCCTGCCCGCATGACCCTCCACAGTGCTCTTCGGATACCCCGGAATCTCAGGCGTCGGAATGATATCCGGGTTATCGACTTCCTCGGCGAACGACCCCAGTCCGCTGCCGAGGATCAAGCCGAGCACCGGTTCGTCTCTTATCTTCCCGGCCACATAGTCTCGTACTCGATGAATTTCGCTGTCTCTCGTATCCCGCATATGCACCCCGCCCTGGTTGGTCTTCGCATCCGTCGGTGTGTTTAATATAATCAACATGATCTGTCTCAACGTCCTGCTTGATTCGACTCCATGAATTCTTTTCGCTGAATTCGAACATCCGGATATTGCGCGAAAGATTGAGCATAAATTGTCGCGCCGGAGTATATTGAAATCATGCAAAGGCAACAATCCGCACGCGGGAACACCATTCCTCTACCCAAAACCGGAAACAGATGTCCTGATATGGATGGAAAGCCCTTCGGTCCGGAAATCGAACTCTGGGCCGGTGGCGCCGTTGTCATCGGCACGGATGAAGCCGGACGCGGACCCCTCGCCGGTCCCGTCGTTGCGGCAGCGGTCGCCTTCCCCGCCGATGTTTTCATCCCCGGAGTCGACGATTCTAAAAAACTGTCGCCAAAACGGCGCGAACGGGCAAGCCGCGACATTCGCAAGCGGGCTCTTGCCTATGCGATCGCTGAAATCGATTCCGCCCGGATCGATGAGATCAACATTCTCGCCGCCACTCGAGAGGCGATGGAATCGGCGGTCCGGCAGGTGGCTGCAACCCTCGGCAGTGAATGGCCTGTTGCCCTCGTCGACGGCCGCATACCCGATCTCGGAGTCGGAAAGCAGATCAACATTATCAGGGGCGATGCAATCAGCTTTTCGATAGGCGCCGCCTCGATTCTCGCCAAAGTCCATCGCGACGGCCTGATGACTGAATTCGACCGCAGATATCCCGATTATGGTTTTGCCGATCATAAAGGATACCCTACAGCACGTCACAGGAATGCGGTCCTGCGGCACGGTCCCTGCCCGATTCATCGTCTTTCCTTCCATATCCACAGATCAGGCGGTGAACGCCTTGCAATCGGAGACCTGATAGCAGATGAATACTCCCCCGGTATCGGTTCATGAAAGACAAGCGTCAAAAACTGGGAGTAAAGGGCGAACGGGTCGCCGAGAAGTTCCTGAAGCGAAAGCGAATGAAGCTGGTCGAACGGAACTATCGGTGTGCATCGGGCGAAATCGACCTGATCATGACCGACGGCGATGAACTTGTGATCGTCGAAGTACGCACCGTAACCCGGTTGCATGATCTTGATGCCGAGGAGATGGTGCCTTTGAACAAGCGGCGTCAGATCGTTCGAGTGATCCAACATCTACTCACCGAAATGGAAGATCCGCTTCCGCCGATACGTATCGACCTCTGCATCGTGGTCTTCCAGCCGAAACCGAGGGTCATCCACTACCGCGATGCGTTTCAAGAAAATAATCTTTGATCTGGAAGAAAATAACATCCAATAATATCAGCGGGTTGGCTAGTGGACGAAATCAATAGGCGACCGTTTCGCCGCTATTGGGTGATCCATCGTAAAAGCAGTATATTTCCAGTGGACCGATTCACATGAATCGACAACGCAGTCATATTCAAGTGGAGCGCAATGGCAAAGTTGATGACAGGTATTTCCGGCATCAGGGGTGTCGTCGGCGATGGCTTATCGCCTGATATTGTGACACGGTACGGCGCGGCATTCGGCACATTCCTCAAGGGAGGCAAAGTAGTCGTCGGTGGTGATGCACGCCCATCGCGCCATATGGTACGCCAGGCGCTCTTCTCCGGATTGCTTGCCACGGGCTGCGAGGTTGTCGACATCAATCTCGCTTCCACACCCACCGTCGAGCTGATGGTGGAATACCTCAAAGCCGCCGGTGGGGTCTGTATCACCGCAAGCCATAACCCCATCAGCTGGAATGCGCTTAAGTTCATCGACCATCGGGGCAGGTTCCTGGGTCCTGAAGAAGGGGCCGAGGTTAACCGGATTTTCAACGAGAACGGCTTCAACTATGTCGGTTCCGGAAACCTTGGGCACATGACCAAGGCTGCCAAGAGCAGCGACTACCATATCCAACGTATTCTCGGATGCCCTCTGCTCGACGTACCTGCAATACGCCGGCGTCAATTCCGGGTCGGCGTGGATGCCGTCAACTCGGTCGGGAACTTGATCATGCCCAGTCTCCTGCTCGAACTCGGTTGCGACGTTCTCAAAGTCCACGGCGAGCTCACCGGCGATTTTGGACGCGAAGCCGAGCCGCTCCCGGAGAACCTCCAGGACCTCAGCCTGCTGGTCACCGATGAAGGGCTGGACCTTGGTCTCGCTCTTGATCCAGACGGCGACCGCCTGGCAATTGTCGATGAGCAAGGGCTGCCGATCGGCGAGGAGCTGACACTTGCCCTCGCGGTCAAGTTCGTCCTCGAAAATACTCCCGGTCCCGTTGTCTGCAACCTCTCAACCAGCAGAGCGGTGGAGGATATCGCTCGCGCCGCAGGGGTTGAGTTCTATCGAACTCCGGTCGGCGAAGCCCACGTTGCGAAGGAGATGGACAGGGTCGGAGCCGTCATCGGCGGCGAGGGGAACGGCGGCGTGATGCTTGCCGACGTGCATTCCGGTCGAGATGCAATGGTCGGATCTGCCCTTGTACTCGCCATGCTGACCTCATGTGGCGAGCCATTAAGCATGATCGTAAGCCGCCTGCCACAGTATGAAATCATCAAACGCCGCGCACCCGCTGAAGAGGTGAGTCCGGAAAAAATTGAACCGATGCTGCGAAAACGCTTCGGCGACTCGGCGAAATTCGATACAAACGACGGGGTCCGGGTGGATCTCGAAGAGGGATGGGTCCATATAAGGCTGTCGAACACCGAACCAATCGTTCGCATTTTCGCTGAAGCAAGAACAACCGACGAGGCCGAAAAGCTCGCCGAACAAGCGGCTGGATCGTTGAAAGGATGAACAGAATTGGTGTGACGACTGCAAACGCTATCGAAGGACGTCCTGTTCGTCACTTGGTTCCGGTCTTACGGTGATGTAGTCAACGTGTGACCTGCCGGGAGTCAACCTGATCAGCATATCAACCGGGGATATTGGAACTTGATCTGGACGGCCGTAATTCTCTATGCCGCTGCGGCTATAACCATTGGCTACATTTCTCACCGTCAAACCGAAGATGCCGGCGAGTTCTGGACTGCGGGCAGGAACCTTGGAAGCCTCTCCGTAGGACTCTCGATCTCGGCAGGCTTCATGTCCGTTTCCTGGTCCTGTGTCTACGCGGTACAACTTTTCTATTGGTATGGGCTTGGCGCGTTGTGGCTGATCACTATACCGTGGCTGCTTTGCCTCGTGGGAATCTACCTGCTCGCAAAACGTTATCACTCCCTGCCGGCTTTCAGCCAACCTGAAATGGTCGGGCAACGTTTCGGCTCCGGTGCTCGCACGACCGTGGCACTCGCTCTGGCGTTCGTATTTCTTGTTTGGGGCGGGGCGGAGATATATGTAGCCGCCACCCTGCTCGCTCCTGGACTGGGCATCACCGTACCGCTCGTCATAACCGGAATCAGCCTGGTCGTCGGCGTGTATGCGACGCTTGGCGGTTTTCGCGCCGTGGTCTCCACGGACAAGCTCCAATATGCCATCGTTGCCGTCTATGTACTCTCGATGGCCGTGATCGCGGCACGTGGACTGGCTTCGCAAGGATCTACAATACTTCCGGATACCGGGTTAACTGCGGCGAAAACATCCACGAGCTGGACCGATATCACCTCGCCGGGTGCAATAACGATCATTCTTACCTTGATCGCCTACCTCCCCGGATGGCTGTTTGAAACAGATCTCTGGGTCCGCGTACAGGCTGCCAGGGACACGGCGTCAGCGCGTCGTGGGATGTTGATCGCGGGTACGAACTCGCTCCTCTTCGTCGGGATATTGCCGCTCTTCATCGGTGTCGCCGCGCTCGCACTCTTCCCGCTGGAGGGCGGCAGGATACCAGCTGAACTGGGTAACCAGGGCGATGCGGTCTTCGTTGCCCTGGTCGGGCGATATGCGCCCCCCTGGCTGGCGATGCTTGTTGCGGTGGGCCTCGTGGCGGCAGCCATGAGTACCATCGATACCTGCGCGAATGTACTGGGACTGAGCATCGCCTATGACCTGCTTAAGGTGCACAGGAGACCCGGATCGCGGAAGTTGTCACAAGCGGTTACAGCCGGTGCGATGCTCGCCTTGTGCATCTTCGCCCTGAATACCGAATCGCTCTGGGATATCTTCTATCTTTCCGGCGGAGTTCTGACCGCCGCGGTCGCCCTCCCGGTTGCGGCGGTATTCATCCCCCGGGCCTCGGCCGGAGGGGTGACATGGTCGTCAAGACTCGGTTTTGCCGGAACCGCGTTGGCGTATGCTCTCGAAGCAAACGGCCTTCTCGACCCCATCGAACCCGCCTGGCTGTCCAAATCAGGGCTCGGCTTTATCCTTTGGGGAATCCTCGCCGCGATAATTGGATATCTGCTGGGATCACTTCGCCGAATCGCGGAGGTGAGATCCGCATGAATCCCGGATGGACCCGTTTCAACGCTCAGCCACTGCTCGCAAGAGACTCCGCTGTTGCAGGTCTTTCGCACGCATGAACCGCCAGCTTCCTGCATGAGTGTATTCCCCGAGCTTATCTTTAAATAATAGGATGGTTTTTAGAATCACCTGATCACGTTCAAGAATAATCAGTGAGGTGGCAAATGGAGAATGTCATGGCGGTCATCCTCGGTGGAGGACGGGGTACCCGCCTTTTCCCACTGACAAGACAACGTTCAAAACCAGCCGTCCCCCTCGCCGGAAAATATCGACTGATCGATATCCCCGTTTCGAATTGCCTCAACAGTCATATCAACCGGATTTTCGTGCTTACCCAATTCATGGCGGCAAGCCTGAACAGACATATCGCGGTAACCTACAACTTCGATGCCTTCAGAGGCGAAAGTTTCGTCAATTCGCTTTCCGCTGAACAAACCTATCGCAAAACCAGCGATTGGTACCAGGGAACAGCGGATGCGCTACGAAAAACACTGATGCACTATGAACGATACCGTTTCAAGGAATTCCTGATTCTCTCCGGCGATCATATCTACCAGATGGATTACTCCACGATGATCGAGGAGCACCGCCAGCGAGAGGCTGATATTACAGTGGCGGCGCTGGAAGCGGAGAGGCAAAAGGTTCCCGAACTCGGTGTAATGCAGATAGACGAAAATGGAAGGATCGTCAATTTCGTCGAGAAACCCACAGATGAGAGCCTGATAGACGGGCTCGAGATAAGTCCGAAGTATTTCAGTTCGCGCAATGCGAAAATCCGCAAAGGGCTTTTTCTCGCCAACATGGGTGTTTACGTGTTCAACAGGGATGTCCTCATAGATCTCCTTAACAGCGGGAATGAGAATGATTTTGGAAAACAGCTCCTGCCACGCGCGGTCAAGGAGGAGTTCAAGACATATGCACACCTGTTCGGCGACTATTGGGAAGATATCGGCACAATTCGTGCTTTCTATGAGGCCAATCTGGCCTTCACCGATTGGGCGCCTGAATTCAACCTGTATGAAGATTCAAGTATGGTGTACACCCATGGCCGCCACCTTCCACCGAGCAAAATCAACGGTGCGAAATTGAGCCAGTCGCTGCTCGGTGAGGGATGTATCGTCGACGAAGCCGAGATCACTCAGAGTATTATCGGAATCAGGAGTGTTATCAGCCGTGGGGTAAGAATCCACTCGACTTATGTGATGGGTTCGGACTACCGTGAAACCGCCGATGAGCGGCGCATGGCCGAATCCCTTGGCCGGCCACCTATAGGCATCGGCGAGAACACTCATATTGAGCGCGCGATTATCGATAAAAACGCCCGTATCGGTCGCAACGTGAAACTGATCGGGGGTGATTTACCGGACGTTGAATCCGGGGAAGGCTGGATGCTGTGCGATGGTATATTGATCATCGAGAAGGATGCGGAGATACCGGACGGAACGCGTCTGGTCTTCAAATGACCCCCCTCCCCCTCCTGAATGATCAAACGTGAACGCTCTCTCGATTGGAGCTAACGGTCAGGTGCTCTAAAAAGGCTGATAGTTCTTTATAATATCGAACCTTATGTTGCCACTTATCGTCTCTTCATATCCTTCCGCACGTTCATGATCGCACATTCTGAGTTTTCTCGTGACTGATCGCCGCCTGGAGTTATATGAGGCGGGGCAGATACCTCTTGCATTGATTTTCGCCTCATGGGGTTCGGGTATCTTTTCACACTTGACAACCCGGACGCTTGATTTTTGTTTTCTCGTTGGTTATATTATCACATTCCCACGAATATGATAATATAACCGCAATGGATCAGATACTCAAACACATAAAAGCGCTCGCCGAACCCGGAAGACTTCGCACAATCGCACTGATTAGCCGTGCAGGAGAAATGTGCGTACAAGACTTGCATCAAATACTCGCAACCACCTTCTCCACTGCATCCAGAAACCTGCGTATGCTGGAGGAAGCGGGATGGCTCGATAGCAGACGGGATGGGAGATGGATATATTATCGCCTGAGCGAACTCGACTATGACTGGTCCAATCTACTCGATACACTTCTTGGACGGTTCGAAGAGTCAGCGGTGGCGGTCGGCGATATCGAGCGGCTGCATGATTCTGCCGGGAATCGAGTCTTGAACGTGTAGATCTCTCTCGACCGAAGCTTTGTCAACCGGCCACCTGGCTGATCATCATTAAGAATATCGGCCTGAGTGAAATTAATGGACGAGATCACATGAAAAGAGTGCTGATCATCTGCACACATAATTCCTGCAGGAGCATCATGGCGGAGGCGATGGTCAACCATTCTCTCCCTGATAGCTGGCAAGCCTTTTCCGCGGGTACGGAGCCCTCACTGGTCAACCCGCGAGTCATCGAGGTAATGTCCGAGATCGGGATTGACGTCGGTTCAAGCCGCTCCAAGTCGGTTGAGGAATTCCTCAACCGCGACGATCTCGATCTTATCCTCACCGTCTGCGATTCGGCGAAGGAGAGCTGTCCCGTATTTCCCGGGCCGATCGAGCATGTGCATCTTTCGTTTGAAGATCCATCTGCTTTTACCGATTATCCTGATGATCTCGCCCTGAAAAAATTCAGGGAGGTTCGTGACAGTATCGCAAGCCGTTTGATCGAATACTTGCGTTCCCAAAGCTGAACTTTACTGTGTCGAGCATCCGTTTACACTGTTTCTCACGCTGAAATTGAGGTCGTAACATTGCGCATGAAGCAATATCTTCACTTCAGCAGGTTTACGTATCGGCCCGGGATGTCATCAAAAGAAATAACCGTAAACGTAAAGGACCACCACTACCAGCATGCATGTCATTAATATCAGCTTGATCCATCTTGCCGGAACGAACCTTTGGATTCTCGCACCGACATACATTCCGGCAGCCCCCCCAACTCCAAACAGCCCGCCCAGCAGCATGTCCGGTCGCACCGCTATCCCGGCTTCCACATATGCCGGAGCGATGAGTGAGTAAAACACGACGCCGGCCACAGAGGTAAGAAGGGTCCCGGCGAGAGCCGCTCCGGCAATTGTATGAACCGGCAGACGGTAAGCCGTCACGATGATCGGAGCTATTATCGCGCCGCCGCCGATACCATATGTCCCTCCGACGATTCCCACTATGAAACTGAGTGTAAACACCGACCAGGTGGGCACCCGGTATCTCTCTCCCTGGAAATCGAAGCCTGTCCAGCGCAGGCTGAAAACCGGTCTTCTCACTACAAAATCGCCGCTGGAGTCTAAATTATTCCCGGCTCTCCGTCGCATCGCATCTTTGCCAAGCTTGATTGCGACATAGAGAAGAACCATCGCCGCGAACAACTGGAACGATCTTGGATCCGGCAAATACCTGACCCTGAGAATTACCCCGATGAAAACGCCCGGCAGCGTACCGAGCGTTATCGCGGCGACAAGCGGTCCCACCAACCGGCCTTCGCGACCATACCGGTAGACACCGCTGGGAATTGCGACAACGTTGTACATCAGATTGGTCGAGCTGACCGCGGGGCTGTTGAAGCCGAGAACGCTGATCTGAAAGGGCAGGATCAGGAAGGCCCCGGAAACTCCACCCATCGAGGTCAGGCATGAGATCAGGAAGGCGACAAGTACCGGAAACCACCAGTATGTTTCGACACCGCTGACCGGAAATTCAATCATAGGGTCATTGTTTTCAATAACTTGTTAAAAGACTATACGCCTCTTCCATGCTTTCTGCTTTAAAGGGTGTTCTCAGGATAGTCCACCGAATTGTTAATGCCTGTCCGCACTCCTGGTTTGAGGATCACCCCCTGGTTCTTATGGCCGTTCATCCTGACGATGAGCGGATCTTTGAAGCGCAAATGACGAACGAAATTCCCCTTTTGGAACGATTTCTGCTCGGCGAGCCACTCCCAATCGATTTTATTTTCGCCGTTCTGCTCGTTGATGGTGAAATAACCGACCATCATTGAGACCAGGTTGTGGAAGAAATGCGCTCCCTGCGATGGTGTTATCTTGAGATCCTTGAAACCAGTTTCGATGATCACCCGAGCACCGGAAATCTGGTCCCAAGTTACCGGGATGCCGAGCCACGGATCGGCAGAACCCCACCGCCCCATTCCGATCAAAATGTATGAACGTCCCTCCGCCACCAGTTTGGCGTTGAAGCGGGCGATTTCACCCGCGATCTCTCTGGTCTTGGCCCTGTCAAAATTCTCACGATCAACTGTGACCACGTCGCTTATCGTACTCAGCTCGCCCATGCCCATTACAAGCGAACTTCGACAGATCATATCCTCCTGCCTGATCTCATCTAACTTGATATTTTCCAGTTCCTTGCTAATAACCATCGGGCGTATCTGGAGAACGACAAATTCTTTGGGGCTTCCCTGTGGTAGCGATAGTGTCGCGGCGAATTCGATTTCAACCGCCATTCCCATTCCTCTGACCCCGAGATCAATCAGGATCTGCAGAATCTCCGGCAACGGAAACAACTTATGTTTCAAGATGGGCGCGAAGGTGATCAATCGCACCCCCGGGCGGGAAAGGCCATCATAAACGACATCGTTGTCCGGTGAATAAACCGAACCGAGATACACCAGCGTCCCATCCGATTCGGCCACTTCGATACCCCGTCTTACAAGTCCGAGTTCGGCGTCGGGGTCCGGTGGTGTGCCCGGATCCGGCATGTCGAGCGCCCAAAAACTTTTCTGCGTGTACTCGAGGAAGTCCTCCATGTTGGTGAACTGCTGGAGATGACGTGGAAATTTCGGGCAGAATCGCAGGGTGTTATCGCCATCTACCACTGTTCGTCCAAGGCCAAGCGCGCCAAAGACAAGCCCATCCTCCGTTTTCATCGGAGAGGCTGGATAGAAGTTATGCGAACGTGCTATGCCGGAAACTTCGGGATAGAAGAGACGATCATGCTTTGCGCCGGCCAGTTTCTGAACGATGACCGCCATTTTCTCCTCTTCAACACGGTAGGGCGTTGCCTTGATGTAGCTCTTGGCTCTTCTTGCGAAAGTGGAAGCGTATATCAGTTTTATCGCCCTGATCAGGTCATCCAGCCTCGCCTCGAGATCCTCATCGTTGTTCGGCAGCATATAGGTTTCATAGACACCCGCAAAGGGCTGATACTGCGAGTCTTCAAGCAGACTCGATGATCGCACCGCCAGTGGAGTATCCATCAGGGTAAGGTACTCGGCGAGTTCATACCGGATTTCGCGGGGAAATCTTGATTGAAGGAAACGCTCCCTGATTTTCCTGTCGCTTTGGGACTGAATCGCAAAATCCCTGAGATCGTTGTTCTCGAGGAATTGATCGAAAACATCGGTGCAGACCACAGCCAGGGGAGGCACCGATATCAGCACATTCTGAAAACGATTTCGCAACTGGTAGAGGCTTATCAGGTGGCTTAGAAAAGCCAGTCCACGTGCTTTGCCGCCCATCGAGCCGTCGCCGATCCTGGCGAAGCTGCCCGAGGGATCAAATGTATCCCCACGAAAGTCGGAGACCAGGACACGCGACCGCTCGTGCCGGAATTCCTCGATCGATTCGACCAGGTCCTGACGGAGAGCATCGACTGTCGGATAATCCTTGACCTTCCGCGGGTAGAGTCTGGCGGCAATGCCGAATTCGGTACGCGCCTTCAGCCATCTTGAGAAATGGTCGCGTTCAGCATGATAAAGAATGCTCTCGTCGGGAACCGTCTTGAGTTTCTCTTCAAGGCTTTTAAGGTCTGCGGCGCGGTCGATTTCACGACCGTCCGGAAGAACGAACACAAAATCGCCGAACCCGAAGTTTTTCAGCATGTAACTTCTGAGATCATGCAGTAAAGTCGGCGAATTCTTCTGAAGAAAGCCTATTTCCAGTTCTTCCGCCAATTTCGCGTTTCTCGGCTGGAACGATTGCAGGAGGATCGGAATGTCAGGGCGGCGTGCCTTTACGAGCTTCGCGAATTCCGTTCCCGCACGCGGATCTTTCTTTCCCTTTCTGGGGAACTCGATATCCGAGATTACACCGAGCACATTCTTCTCATACCGTTTATAGAATTCCCATGCCTCTTCGAAGGTATCGCAGAGAAGAATCTTCGGACGGGCTCTCATGCGCATCATCTTGTGTGCGAGATTCATTCCTTCGGAAATGAGGTTCTGTGAATGGCGCATCACCTCGGTATAGATCAGCGGTAGATAGGATGAATAAAAATGGATATTATCTTCAATCAGCAGGATTGTCTGTACGCCCATCGCCCTCGTATCATGCTCAACATTCAGTCTGTCTTCGATGTACTTCGTGATGGCGAGCAGGATACGGAAATCACCATGCCAGAGGAAGAGTCGCTCAATAGAATTATCGTCATTCAGTTCCTGCAGGTTTTCCAACTCACGGTTGTCATAAGCGAGGAGCACCACCGGAATGTTTTGTCCCAGCTTCCGAATCTTCCTCGCGAATTCCGTCACCGGCATCTCGCCAACGCGCATCGTGGTGATGACAAGGTCGAATTTCGGCTTCTTCCGAAGGAGCGACAGGCCCTCTTTCGCGTCGTGTACCCTGGTTATTCCGGGAGTGTTGAACAGGTTCATATCCATGAATTCGCTGAGGATCAATTCATGGAGCTGGCCATCCTGAGCCAGGATGAACGAGTCATAAAGGTTGGATACGAGTAGTATCTCGTTGACCCTGTTCTGCATCAGGTTTTGAAAGCCGGTGAATCGGCTCTCGGCGCCGATGCTCTCCAATTTTGAATCGATATCAGACATGCCAGCTCTCACATGCACCTGTACCCCGGGCAGGGTGGATAAACACATCGCCTGGCCTCATCGTGCCGATATCCTGGCAGATACGCCTTGAATCCAACTACCCGGTGACAAGCAGAACTCCGCGATTCATGGGTGACAAACCATTAGATGTCAACCTGCCGAATTATACAACATCTAACGTTACGAATATACACAAGGCTGCGGCAAGACGCCCGGCATTAATGTCCGGGTATGTCGATACCGGCAAAATAAAAGCGTGGGATGGTCTGCAGCCACCCCACGCCGAATCGGACTTAAATATCGCCTTATTTAAACGACGCCCTGATCCATCATCGTATCCGCCACCTTGAGGAAACCGGCAATGTTGGCGCCATTGACGTAATTGCCGGAGGTGCCGTACTTCTCCGCGGCCTCATAGCACAACTTGTGGATATTCTTCATGATGCCCTGGAGACGAGTATCAACTTCCTCACGGGTCCAACTAAGGCGAAGGCTGTTCTGCGACATCTCGAGCCCGGAAACCGCCACTCCGCCGGCGTTTGCGGCCTTGCTGGGACCATAGAGAATTCCGGTGTCGAGGAACTGTTCGACACCCTCCGGAACTGTCGGCATGTTTGCGCCTTCAGAAATCGCGTAAACACCGTTCTTCAGTAGGTTCTCGGCATCCTTGGCATTGATCTCATTCTGGGTTGCCGACGGGAAGGCGCAGTCGGCCTCGATATCCCAAAGCGGATTGTGATCGAGGTTCGGATCAAACGGGGTATACGTTGCGCTGTCGAACTTCTCGGAGTATTCCTTGATTCGGCCGCGACGGACGTTTTTCAGCTCCATCACCCAGGCGAGCTTTTCGCTGTCGATGCCTTCAGGATCATGAATAAACCCGCTCGAGTCGGACATGGTTATGCTTTTTCCGCCGAGCTCAGTCAGTTTTTCGATGGCGTACTGCGCTACGTTCCCACTTCCGGAGACGAGGCAGGTTTTACCCTCGAAGGTCTCATTTCGAGTGGAGAGCATTTCCGCAGCGAAATAAACCGCACCGTAACCGGTTGCTTCCGGGCGGATCAGCGAGCCTCCCCAGGTAAGCCCTTTACCGGTGAGAACGCCGGTAAACTCGTTCGTGATGCGCTTGTACTGGCCGAAGAGGAAACCGATCTCTCGACCGCCGACACCGATATCGCCTGCGGGAACATCGGTGAACTGGCCGATATGGCGGTAAAGTTCGGTCATGAAGCTCTGGCAGAAATGCATCACTTCGTTTTCGCTCTTTCCCTTTGGATCGAAGTCGCTGCCGCCTTTCCCGCCGCCCATCGGGAGCGTGGTCAAGCTGTTCTTGAGGACCTGCTCAAATGCGAGAAACTTGAGTATCCCAAGGTTGACCGATGGATGAAAACGCAGTCCACCCTTGTAGGGGCCGATAGCGCTGTTCATCTCGATTCGGAATCCCCGGTTCACCTGGACATCACCCTGGTCGTCAATCCAGGGAACCCGGAATATCACTACACGCTCCGGTTCGACAATTCGCTCGATGATCTTTGCAGCACGATATTCAGGGTGTTTTTCGATCACCAGCGAGAGCGACTCCACAACTTCATGAACAGCCTGGTGAAACTCCGGTTCTGACGGGTTCTTCGCTTTCACCTGGCTCATGACTGTTTCGACAAACTCGGACATGGGAACAGCTCCTCCTGTTTTCCATTGACGTCCGCGCCTTTTAATACAACCACACTCCAGAAAGGCTGCGATTTAATGAACAAGGCCGTAGATAAAAGGTGCTTTCGTTTACCTTTGTATCTCGAAATCATATTCGTTACAACACCGGCCGGTACAGTAGGAAATATATAGCTGTTTCTCGCCAAAACCGCATCTTTGGTAGTTCTTCCAGAGTGCTCTTTTAACTTTAGCGGCAACAATCACTTAAATTGGTCAGGGAGGAATTTAGGACACGGTTTCAACCAATGAAGACAATTTATATAGACAAAATATCGCCGTCTCACGATTCGTCAAACGCAATCCGCTCCTCATCCGCCACATAACAACTCAAGATCGAACCTGTCGTGAATACATTCCTTCGCACCCTGCGGTATTCATCCGCCGGCTTGACTTTGACTTTTGCGTATCTCATCTTGCCGTGCCATGAGACAGATCTTCACCTACCAGGGAACGTGAGTGCAGCAATGAATTCAACGGCGGGGTCGACCGGCGCTATCGGAAGGATCGGAGAGGGTCTCCTTCGAGCAGCAAGGGATTACAGGTTGGGCCTGCTACACCTCGCCTCCTGTCCACGCGAGATCTGGATAGCCTATATAATCAAGATCCTCGAAAGCCTTTGCTATTTTTCCTCGGTTCTGGTCCTGATGATCTTCCTTACACAGGATATGGGTCTGAGCGACGTCCAGGCCGGGATCATCTTCGGAATATTTTCAGCTTCGATGTCTTTCTTCATGCTCTTTGTCGGGTTCATCGCGGACAGCCTGGGTATCAAGCGTGCACTGCTGGTCGGGCTGGTGATCGCGTTGACCGGACGGGTCGCGATAACATTCACAACGAACCCCTGGTTTATTTACCCCGGCCTTTTCGTCCTCTCGGTCGGTTTCGCTTACATGATCCCCCTGATCGCCGCGGCTGTCAAGCTGTTCAGCACAAAGAAAGCCCAGAAATACGCTTTCTCCTGGTACTACGTTGTCATGAACATCGGCTCGTTGCTGGCCGGGCTCAGTCTCGATGGTCTGCGCACCACTTTCACTGAAATTATTCACTTCTCGATTCTCGGCCTGAACCTAGTAGTCCGCCCGATCCAGATCATTTTCCTCGTCGCCGTTCTTGCCACTCTGGTATCAATCGCGTTGGTCACTCTGCTGGTTCGCGAAAGAATCCCCACGGAGGAATTCGGCGGTATTGATGATGAGGGCGAGGTGCCTGTCGACACAGCCGCGACCAGAGATTACCGCGAGCGTAAGTCCGCCTGGCAGGTGATGCGCGAGGTGACCAGCGAGAAGGTTTTCTGGATATTCATCATATTCATCTTCCTGCTTGTGCTGGTCAAGATGATCTTTCAGTACAACCATTCACTTTATCCGCTTTACATGGAGCGGATCGGGCTGAAGAACTGGACCGGCAAGCTCTACAGCATCAACCCCTTCATCATCATCTTCCTCGTGCCTGTGATGACCGCCCTGACCGGCAGAATGCGCGCCTACAGTGTAATTACTTTTGGGTCGTTTATCGCCGCGGGATCGGTTTTTTTCATGGGCCTGGGCGAAAGCATCATGTTGATTGTCATGTTCCAGGTGGTCCTCTCCATCGGTGAGGCGATCTATTCCCCGTTGATTTACGACTATACCGCCTCCATCGCACCCCCGGGCAAGGAGGCTTCCTACATGGCCTACTCGAAGGCGCCGATGTTCTTCGCGAAGGTCGCGGCAGGTCCGATCACAGGTCTGCTGCTGGCGAACCTCTGCCCCGCTGAAGGCGCGAGAAACAGCGAATTGATGTGGATCATAGTCGGCGCTTCGACCATGCTTTCGCCGATAACCCTTCTGCTCGTCCGCAAGCGGCTCGATATCCAGCAACGCATGGAGCAGGAAAAAGTGGGTATATAATATGGAAAAAAAGGGGGGGGGTGTCGGCAGTGAAACCCCAGTTACCTGCATCCTGAAAGATCAGGCAATGACGGATATCTCGTTTGCGGTCTTGAGCATGAACATCCACCAGGACCGCCATGGTATGTAGGGTTCCGCCAGCCTGCCAATGGTCTTTTTGTCGGGTATTCCGTTCAGCTTATAGAACCGTCCCACCGCCCGGTTCAGATCATGATCGGGCAACAACAGGTCAGTGAAGCCATAGGCGCAAAGTAGCATTTGATTGGCGGCCTGCACAGATATCCCCGGGAGAGCACACAGCGACTTTTTCACCTTGTCGGCGTCTTTCTCCGCCGACAATCGCTCAAGCGTATCCGGATCTTCACCCAGCAGCGATGCGAGTTCCTTGATCAAACGCACTTTCCGGAGGGGCACGGCCAGCTCGATCAGTCGGTCCGGTGTCGCCAGCAAGGTGTATTTCCCCGGGAACGCAGGTGCTGCATATGGCCGGCCGGCAGGTACGATACCGCATACCTCCCGCAGGTTTGCGACACAATTGGCTGCCTGCTCGGGTGTAATCCTGTCTGCAATTATCACTCTAACCGCCGCTTCGAAAGGGGTGGGGTAGCGGACAGGCCTCAGGTCAGGAAGAATCGAGAGGATAGTCCGCAGATGTTGATCGTTCTTGGCTTTCTCGAAGAAATCAGTCGGGTCTTTATCCAGTGAAAAGCTGTGTTTAACCCGATCTTCGGCAAAATCTGCAACCTCGTCGGTTGCCAGGTCACCGAGAATCCGCAACTGCAGGTCCGCGTCCGGTTGGTCCTGGCGAACCCGTATTTCGAAGGCTCCTCCCGGCGACTCCAACGAGATTCCAGTCCTGGCAGTGCGTTGGGGATCGCGACGACGGGAACTGAAACGGTTAAGAACGTTCAACGATGTCGCCAGCCGGAAGGGTCCTTCGACCTTTATTGTGCGCTTAATCTCCAATCCAATCCTCTGTTCTTGCCTCAATTGAAACTACCACTTTCGCTCCCTGGATGCCAGCTACGACGAATATCCTCGCAGGCGTACTTCCACCGGACCTTTAGACAAAAAAAACGTCCGGAACTGCGAAGAGTCCCGGACGATTGTAGACGTTTCAGAGGTAATTCGGATCAGTACATGCCTCCACCCATACCTCCCGCGGGCATCGGGGGCATTTTCTCCTCTTCCTTAGCCTCGTAGACCACGGCTTCGGACATCACCAGCACGCTGGAGACCGAAGCTGCATTCTCGAGAGCGATGCGAACCACCTTCGTCGGATCGACGATTCCGGACTCCACCAGGTTTTCGAATACACCGGTATGGGCATTGAACCCGAAGTCATTCTTGCCTTCCTTTACTTTCTGGGCGACAACCGCCCCTTCGAAACCGGCGTTCTGGGCAATCTGGCGCAACGGCTCCTCAATGGCTCGCAGTACTATTGCTCGTCCGGTATCCTCGTCACCATCGAATTTCGCCTTATTCAGCACATTAATACAGCGTATTAATGCGACGCCGCCGCCGGGAACGATACCCTCTTCAACCGCGGCACGCGTGGCATGCAGTGCATCTTCGACCCTGGCCTTTTTCTCCTTCATCTCGACCTCGGTCGCAGCACCGATATGCAGAACGGCGACGCCGCCGGCCAGCTTGGCCAACCGCTCCTGCAGCTTCTCTTTGTCATAGTCCGAGGTCGTACCCTCGATCTGCTTCTTGATCTGCTCGATGCGGCCCTTGATATCCTTCGTCTCGCCAGCCCCCTCGACAATCGTGGTGTCGTCCTTGTCAATGACAATGCGCTTGGCGGACCCGAGGTCACTCATCTGCGTGTTCTCAAGCTTGAATCCGGCCTCCTCGGAGATAACCCGACCGTTGGTGAGCACGGCGATATCTTCCAGCATCGCCTTGCGACGATCGCCGAAACCGGGAGCTTTGACCGCGGCGATCTTCAGGGTGCCGCGAAGCTTGTTGACAACCATCGTCGCGAGCGCCTCGCCTTCGATGTCCTCGGCGATAATCAGCAGGCTCTTGCCTGCCTGCGCCGTCTTCTCCAGTACCGGGAGCAGATCCTTCATTACGCTGATCTTCTTGTCGTGGATCAGGATCATCGCGTCCTCAAGGATTGCTTCCATGTTCTCCGGATCGGTGACAAAATAGGGGCTGATGTAGCCACGGTCGAACTGCATGCCCTCGACAACTTCGAGGGTTGTTTCGATCGATTTCGCCTCTTCGACGGTGATGACGCCGTCGTTACCGACCTTCTCCATCGCATCAGCGATCAGCTTACCGATCTCTTCGTCGTTGTTCGCACTGATCGCGCCGACCTGTGCGATTCTTTCCTTTGAACTTTCGATTGCGCTCGAAAGCTTCTTCAGCTCATCGACGACGATTTCGACCGCATGGCTGATTCCACGCTTGAGCAGCAGCGGGTTAGCCCCGGCGACCACATTACGCAGACCCTCAGTCATGATCGACTGGGCAAGCAATGTCGCCGTGGTTGTGCCATCACCGGCAACATCCGAGGTCTTGCTCGCGACCTCGCGAACCATCTGAGCCCCCATGTTCTCCACCGGATCTTCGAGTTCGATCTCCTTGGCAACCGTAACGCCATCCTTGGTCACTGTCGGCGCGCCGAACTTCTTGTCGATCACAACATTGCGACCGCGCGGCCCGAGGGTCACCCTGACCGCATGTGCCAATTTGTCGACGCCGCGCTTCATCCCATTTCGGGCATCCAGATCAAATTCAATGACTTTGTGTGCCATCTCTTATATCCTCTGCTTTTTCAGTATTACTTCTCCAATACACCCAGAATGTCGGATCTGTTGACCAGAAGATAATCCACGCCATCCAGTGTAACTTCGGTGCCACCGTATTTTGCGAACAGCACTCTGTCCCCGACCTTGATGATGGATGATAAAGTCTTCTTCTCAACATCCCTGTTCACTATGTCGTCGCCGAGAGCGATCACCTCACCGATCTGGGGACGCTCCTTGGCGGTATCCGGAATAATGATGCCGCCAACCTTCTTCTCTTCAGATTCAACGACCCTCAAGAGAACACGCTCGTCAATCGGACGAACCTTCATCCCTGACCTCCATCTGTTAGTCTCTCAGCTCCGATGACCCTGTTGCCCTTTCTGCTGAATATTCAATCCCGGCAGAAAAGTGCCCGGTATCGAAGCTATTATTATTCAATGAATTGAAACAAATAAATCACTGGTTGTTAGCACTCTTGGCTTGTGAGTGCTAACACGGCTAACATAACAATGGGCACAATGCTTGTCAAGCTATCTTCGTCGCCTCCGCCTCTGAACATCGGCCCTTGCGATGCTTCCTTTCTTCAGTTTCGGCGGTCGGTCCAGGGATTTCCGGTCCATGCTTTCACCTGGAGACGGATATTCGCGGAACCCTTTCGCGATTTCCGATTCGATGGGCGATGTAATATATTTCAAGGGTTTGAATTTGAAACATTTCAGTGCCCGGCGCATGTTTGAAACATCCGGTGTTGAACCGGCCGGTGGACAAGATCGCACCCGAATACGGGACAGGCACATGAGCTCACATTTCCCATCTCAAAGACCCGCTGTACCATCCGCGTTCAGGACATCGCCAGCGATCCTGATCGTTTTGTACATCGCCTTCCATGCCGCTCCCATCGAGTCAGCAGCTCAGACAAAAGATCCTGAATCCGAATCCGCCGAAAAGCCGGAAGACAAACAGGAATCCACAGTAACTGAAATTGAATTGCCCGCTGCAGAATCTTCCATACTCGAAAATGCGGCACCTGGTTCTATTAGAGCTTCGCAAACCGACAGCCTGGCATCATCCAGCGGTGACAGCACTTTCATAATCGCGGGAGATTCCGTCGGTACAGGCAGCGGAGACAGCCTCGTCGTCGAAACGCGGATTTCCCCTTCCCCGCCACCCAGGGTCTTCCACCCGGACACGCTTGAGGCGCCCCTCTCCAATCCAACGGCGATGCGGCTTACGAGAGGACAATACACGTTTACCGGCTACAAGGACGCCGGGGAGGCTGCAGCGCTTGCACCAGGCCTCCATGCACGCCAAACCTCGCTCTTCGGCCAACCCTTCTACCTTGTTCCACCCGGTGGATCGGGCAGAGACCTGCTCGTCCTCTACCGGGGCAGGCCATATAATGATCCGGTCAGCGGCGCGACGGACTTTTCCACTTTCGCCATAGAAGAGATACTTCACTTCGATTTCAGTTCCGCCTGGGATGGGCTCGGACCCGGAACATCCGGACCGATGATCGTTCTTACGCCTCCTTACAGCTACTCCTCCATCCCGCAAACCCGCATCGTCTACCGGCAGGGGTTTTACGGTTTGGGACACGCGGATTGGCGAATCCAGCAGCAGGTCGGCGATAGCTTCCGCTACCATATCGGAATCGATGTCGGCGAATACCGCGGCAGATTATGGAACAGTACGGCTAACTCCAACCAAATCCGACTGGGGGCGCAACAACATTTGAATAATTGGGGCAGGCTGGGAGTCTATTGGATGCAGACCCGCATCACTCATGGTCGTGTTTTCGAGCCCGGGACGTTAAAACAACACAGAAACGACCTTGACATCATCTGGAACAAGGGTGAGCGCGATGATCGCCACCGGTTCGAAGCGGCCGCGTGGTATGTCCGCTCACAACGAGGATATTCCCACGGTGATGAGGATGGCAATCGTCTTGGGGCGCGTCTGCGTTATTCGCAATTATATCATAATCAGTTAATTACTTTGGCATTGGATCGCGAGATTATCGCCGCGCGTTTCAACCGCGACCCACTCAACCCGACCCCGAAAGGTGATCGGACAATCTATGGCCTAACCCTGTCCGACAAGGCCGACATGAAGTTGCTGCGTTTCGTCACCGCCGTCCGCGGCGAAACAGGGGACGTCCCGGAAGATTCCGCCGGCTCCAACCGGACATGGATTCAGCGTTTCAGCGGAGCAGCCTCCCTCGATTTCGGCGATACACTCGGGCCGGGAATTCTAGCTACGGCATCGCGTTCGTGGCGATGGCCCGCCCTCGATGAAACATATGGCTCCTGGCGCAACCGGTCTCCCGAACGATTGCTGCTTCCAATAGGCATTCCCGATTCACTCATTTCCTATAGCGGCGATTACCGGCTCGAACCGACCGGCGGAACCTTCGCCGGCATCGGTGCTCGCTGGAACGTCGATCAGGACCGTTTCCTGCGCATAGTAACCGGCCTGCGCACCTGGTCCGGCCCGATATTTCCCAAGGAAATCGCGCAGGATGTGTGGACCAGCGCCGAGGGTGAAGATATCTCACAAACCGAGATAACCGCCATTGGCTGGATCGATATGATCGGGCCCTGGTCGCTCGCGGGTTCAGCAACCTGGATCGACGACATAGAGCGGCGTATTCCGGTTCCCGAAACCTGGGGATGGGCCAGCCTCCGGTTTGAAAGGCCCTATTATAACGGCCAGTTGCGGATGCGAATTGGACTGACCGCAAACTATCTTGGGGAATATTGGCATGACAGAACACGGAGAGAGCAGGAGTGGATTTTCGATGGCCTGATCTCCGCCCGGGTCTTCAGATTCGAGGTTTATTGGGGAACAAACAACCTCCGCGACGGCTACTATGAATGGATTCCAGGATTTCCGATCATGCATCGAGATGAGATATGGGGAGTCCGATGGCTTTTATTCGAATGAACTGAGCTGGTTTATTCCTCCAGAGTCATCCAATCAAACCGAATGGATATTTGCGCATCCCCTGTCAATACTCTGCAAGAACGCATCACAAGTTGCTTCGGTATACGGTACCTTTTTTTACGCCAAATTTAGTGATTATCCTCGCCTTGCCAAGTTTCGCGGCATAAGACCTTGCGGTCGAAGGCGCTATGTTGAATGCCCTGGCGATATCGCTGGCCCGGAAGCGCCGCTGCTTCTGCATCAGGATGAACCGCGCAACTTCCTCCGGTAACGTACGACTGAAACGGATTCCGGCCTTCTCGATCATCCGCACTACTTTTTCAACCTCCTCGGATCTGATGGATGCGAGCCCCTTCACCCGTTTTTCCAGCTCAAACCTTATGTGCTGTTCCCCGATCTCGCGTCCTGCAACAAGTAGTGCGCGCTCAAGCAGGTTTTCCATCTCGCGGACGTTTCCCGGCCAGTCATGTTCAAACAGCAGTTTCATCGCATCCTGGCTGATGGACGAGGCGCTCCTGTTGTGTTTGATGGCAAGATTGCCGACCAACCACTCCACGAGAAGAGGTATATCGCTTATCCGGTCTTGCAGCCGCGGCAGGATCACTTCGAAGATTGTAAGACGGAAATAGAGATCCCGACGGAACTTGCCCTCGGCCACCAGCTTTTCCAATGGCACCTGCGATGATACTATAATCCGTGGTCTCTTCAGCCCCTGCTCACTGCCGTAGCCATATTCGAATTCCTCGATGAAACGAAGAATTATCGATTGTGATTCGAGGGGCAAATCCGATATTTCATCGAGATAAAGCGTTCCGTTCATGGACCTTCGCAGCCATCCCCTCGCGAAACCCGCACCTTCAGCATCCGTCCCCAGCATGCGGGGATCACCGAACCCCTCATTTGCGAGCACCTCATGTTTCAACGCTCCACAGGGGACCACTATCATTTCACCGTTTCTGCGTGGTCCGGCTAAGTGAATAACGCTGGCTGCAAGGTTCTTGCCGGTTCCTGTTTCGCCGAGGAGCAGGGTCGTCACCTCCCCGCTCGCTGCAATCCGAACGAGACGCATCGCTTCGTTCCAATGCGGCGATTCGCCGACCAGTCTGCCGAACTGCGACACATCAAGATCCACAACCGGGGGACCGTAGTCGAACGGGTACAGATAGGGGCGTTCACGGGCGATGATGTCGACGATGACCTTTTCCAAATCGAGATGTTTGTCCGCTTCCGTTCTATAACCGTTCGCCCGCTCAGCGAGTTCGGCACGATCCCATCTATATACTGTTCCTATAGTCAAGTGATTGAATAACTTAATGATGGGTCCGATTTCTAGAGGCAGATGAAGATCGCTGCTTCTATGTTCTTCCCTCCAATTCAAAGCCTCCGCAACAGGTTGTTCCAGTTGAGGATGATGTCGACGAATACGATCGGCGAAATAGCGGACAAGATTTTCGCGCCATCTCTCCATACCGTGCATGTTGGGAGTCAAACCGTACTCCTGATGAGTTGAATCAATTCAACGACTTGTACTTTATTATAACTGACCTATATCAAACAGTTTTATAACAACAAGAAATAAAGTACACTATCAATAAACAGTGCTATCAATAACCACATCCAGGAAACGTCGGATAATTTAGGGATATAAACTATGAATTACACAATGGTATGGCAAGTCCTGCAGTACAAACAAATGATTATGAGGAATGTCCAGTGAAGCAGATTTGAAATTACATATATAGTATTTCCCGAAAAGATTTCCCCGTTATACTCTGCACATACTGATTTGATGGAATCGAGATTATCCATGAATGCGACAAGTGCTTCGCACACACGTTCACGGCAGTGTAGCCCGACTTGACTTGCAAGTCGGGTTTCATGCGTCGAGTGGTTCTGCCTGCCTGATGGCAGGGTTCATGCCTGGCGGGGGAACGGTCAGGTTGCACCGCGACTTCGTCGCGTCAAGACCTGACCGAACAGTTGAAGCCGCCCGATATGGGGAATTCTTATTGAAAACAGCATATAGCACAATTTAACCGGCTTTACCATTCCATCCTATTTCAAGTCGATTACGGCCATTAGTCTTTGCCAGGTACAGTTTTTCATCTGCAGCTTTTAACAGTTCAATGTCACTGGAAAATCGTTCGTCGGGATAATGAACCGCGCCGAGAGAGATGGTTACTTTGCGCATAGGTTGATCTACGGGTGGATTTTCGCTGCAGAAATGGAAGTCCTCGACCATCTTCCGAAGCCTGTCGGCGACCAGTATAGTCCCGTCTTTTGTCGTTTCCGGCAGAACGAGCACAAACTCTTCACCGCCGTATCTTGCCGCGACATCGACCTTACGGACGGCTTCCAGGATCAATTGACCCAGTTCCCGCAGAACCACATCACCGACCAGATGGCCATAATCATCGTTTACCCTCTTGAAAAGGTCGATGTCGATAATGACGCACCCGAGATTCGTCTGGTATCGCCTCGCCCTTTCAAATTCTGTGGCGAACGCATCATCAAAATACTCTCGGTTGTATAGATTTGTAAGTTTATCGATAGTCGCTCTGCTCCAGAGTTCGCGGTTTTGTTCGAGTAACATCTCACGCGAACGCAGTAATTCGTGAAACCGCAGGGCGCGCGCCACCCTGAATTTGAACTCCTCGAGTTTGAAAGGAACATAAACACAATCGTCCGCACCGAGCTCAAGTGTGCGGGCGGCCACTTCGTTTCCAAAACCGGTGGCGACAATGACCGGCAGGTCTCCGTAGCGGTTACGGACGTGCTCCAATAATTCGATCCCATCCATAACCGGCATCTTGATATCGGTTATTATCAAATGAACCTTTTGATTTTCCAGAACCTCAACAGCTTTCTTTCCATTGGAGACCTCTACTACTTCGTAGTTACCTGCATCGGAGAGGATGTCGCTCATCAGGCTTCGAGTGTCAGGGTTGTCATCGGCGACCAGAATCCTGAATTTCCCCTCTTTCGTCAGTTCTTCAGCAGGGGTTGTAAACTGCATTCCGTTCACGATACGGTCTCCTGAAATGATTTTCTGAAACTGCCCGCAGCCCGGTGTGCCGCACGAATAGGTTCGGGCAGACGATATCGCGTGGACAGATCGAGAACCCAATCGACTGCGGCTTTCTGACCGATATTGTGTCCTGGCGATACCCAGACCGGTGCAACGTTCGACCGGCTGCGAACTACCGTTCCGATCCGCTCATCCCCGTCGAAACACGCAATGCGGTCGCCCTTTTCCGGTCCCGGCATTGATTTGGATCCAATCAATCTCCGTTTTGCGCATCCAATTGTCGTCCAACCTGTCACAACGCCGAGATGGCTGGCAATCCCAACCCTCCTCGGATGCGCGTATCCATGCCCGTCAACAACCGCGAGGTCCGGCGTTCTGTTCAGTTTCCTTGCTGCCTTGAGCAGCACCGGAACTTCACGGAACGCCAGCAAGCCCGGAACATATGGAAATTTGTCCGGCTCCGTAACTATTGCCGTCTCAACGATCTCCAGTAGCGGCCAACTCAGGATGCAGATCGCACCGATCATCCTTTGCTTGTCAATGGTGATCGATGCATCTACGCCGGCGATTAAATGAACCGATTCCACACTCGGAGCGCCCTCAATTCTGACCCGGCGCGCAAGTTTTTCCTGCATATCTCGCGCTTCGGCAACACTTTTCGGAAGCTGACAAGGAACGAATGTAGCTCCAATGCCCAAAAATGCCAAATCTTTACCCATATTAGCAATACATAAATGGGGCTCAGGGATTTTTTTATGTCCTCCAAGACTCGACTAGTTACTCGTTCAGGTTACCGAAAAAAGCAGGTTACGATACATAAAAGATACTGAATTTTACTGTTTCATTAAAGAGCCTGCTCCGATCAGGCGACTATCGGCTCCCGGCTGATTCGGTCTGTTGGTGCGTTTCCGCAACAACACTGTTTCTCAACGTCCCAACCGGCGGAGATGATATTTCAATGAGATCTCCCGGCTCCAGCGGTCCTGCACCGCTCGGTGTCCCTGTCGCAATCATGTCGCCCGATTTCAAGCCTGTCGTCCTCGCGATATAGGCGACAAGCTCACCGGGAGACCAGTTCCATTGTGATGGATTACCTTGCTGGCGCAACTGGCCGTTCACAACCGTTGTTACGTCAAATTCCATGAGTGTCGCGGGAGTTTCCAGCACCGCTATTGATGGCCCGCACGGAGCGAAGGTAGGTCTTCCCTTGGCCGCGAGCCATGGTTTACCCTCGCTTTTCAGCTTCGACTGCAAGCCACGGTCGGTGACATCGTTTATCAGCGTAACCCCGAATATCGCCCTTGCCGCCGTTTCCTGATTCACATCCCCTGCGAGATCTCGACCTATTACAAGGGCGATTTCTCCCTCATATTCGACCCTCTCCGCATCCTCGGGTATAACTATCTGTCCGCCGGAAGGAAGCAGTCCGCTTCGTGGTTTCATGAACAGGATAGGTTCGAGAGGTACGGGATTGTCAAGTTCATGTGCGTGAGCAGCATAATTTCTCCCGACACAGATCAAGTCTCCGCCATACAGCGGGACATCATGAGTCCAAGCGGTTCCTTCGATAAATGGTGCCGAATCGAGCCGGCCGGTTATGTACTTCACGGCCTCCCGGGGGTCTCCGGCGCGAAACAGGGTGTCGAGATTCAGCCCTTCCCCTACGGCGATTACGCCTTTATTCACCGCCTCGCGCATGATCGGAACGATATCCAGGAGGCGATCTCCAGATTCAACCGCAGGGCGGGGAGCCCCTCCCGCGACCCTTACCATCATCAGCCGCAAACCGTACACGACGTTCCCCCATGCAATTCAACTCCGAAAATTCTAAAGCCGCCCGCCGGCCATAGCGGCTTTTCCAGTCTCACGAATCCCGGGAGATCCGCCCCGGCACGTTTTGTATGGGTCAACCGGAGATTCATCCGGCAATCCGGTTTCCCAGCTGACCACTTCAGGGCCTATTCCGGCTCGAGCATGACCAGACGCGTATCGCCGATGGCGCGTTCCTCTGCGAGTTCCCAACCCGCAGGCCGCGTCAGAACCGCACGCGATGAAACTTCGAAAACGACCAAACCGCCCCCTCCGACAAGCCCCCCTGCATTCAGTACTTCAAGAAGCGGCGAGAAAACCGGCTCAGCATATGGCGGATCTGCAAATACCAAATCGAACGGCCCGGGCAAACTACCGGGGTTCTTGAGTATGCGAAAAACATCTCCTGTGATAATGGCTGTCCGCTCATCGAAGCCACACAATCCGATGTTTTCACGAATAACCTTCAGCGCCACACGGTCTTTTTCGATGAAGACCGCCTCTTTCGCCCCCCTGGCCAACGATTCGAGACCCAGTAACCCCGAGCCGGCAAAAAGGTCCAGAACCGCAGCATCTTCAATACGTCCTGCAACCAGTTGGAAAAGGGTTTCTCGCGTCCTTGCGGAGGTCGGTCTGATGGAGGATGGGGGTTGTTTCAGGCGTCGCCCTTTGCCCTGGCCGCCTGTGAGCCTCACGGAAGCGCAACCACGTCATAGCGGTCCGCTCCCCTGGTTTGAACCGAAATTCTAAAGGGACGCCGTCGGCTGGATTCCATGGTCGCCAGCAATCGTTTCAAGCCATCCCAGTCGGTCTGAATGACTCCAGCTTCCACGGGTTTCAGGTCGAGGTTCAATAGAAGGTCTTCGTATTGATCGCCGGTCATCGCTTCGTCGGCCGCCGGAGACAGCTTTACTGTTATTACACGGCCGCTGGTTTGACGGACGGGCGAGCCGACCGATATGGACTCGCCGCCGGGCTCGAGAGCCACCCTGTCGGACCAGCCGTTGATCCGGTCCTCCCCACCTTCGGCCTGCAGACGGAGTTGGTCGCCGATGAGCACTGCACCGGACAGTCGTATCCGGCTGCTGTCCGCGAGTTCGAACGCTCTTAGCAGGAAACCGGAGGCGGATGGAACGGCGCCCGGACGCAGAAATCCTTCAGGCGTACCATCGCGTGACGGCACGGACCCGCTCTCACGCGCCGCAAGTTGCCGCGAGGACCGCTCCACGCCCACATCCGCACCTTCCGTCTCGTCCTCCAATGTCTGCTTCGTCGCATCGCCTTTCTGCAGGAATTGACCCTTCAACCTAATAAACGACGACTTCCCCAGCCTGGCGATTCGTTTCGCACGTGGGAGCAGGTATTCCTTGTTCTTATTTCCGTACCAGCCTCCGGCTCCGAGTAAAATCAGGAGCGGAAGCAACCAGACCCAGGCGGCGACTCGCTTCCCTTTGAAGGCTTTGCCTTCTTTCTTGAGAAATTCATCTATATCAACATCGTCTTCGTAAACCTGCTCGGAAGGATCGAATCCGGATACCTCTTCATCAAGATCCTCGCCATGATCCTCGCCAAGATCCTCGTCCACGAAGCTATCTTCCACTTCCGGACCTGTCCCGGGCTCGATCTCAACGACTTCTTCGGCTGTCGGTTCCTCATCGCCTGAGAAAGCAATATCCTGCAATTTGACGAAAGTGGATTTAACCCCCCCGTTAGCCCCGGAATCCAAGCCCTGTCGTTTTGCCCACATATGGAACAGGGGCAGCAGGTCCGCGCTCTGTTCGATTTCCGGATCGACAATTCCGGCCTCGAGCACGATCGAGCCGAGCTGGATGCCCGATTCCTCGCACATCTCAACCCAATAGGCGATCATCTCCGGCCGGATAACAATCGCATAGACCTGACCTTCCAGCGGATGCCAGGCAAAGATGAATTCATCGATCGGTTTCCCGATCCGTTGCTCGAGTTCCCAGACGACCTGATCTTCGACATTATCTTCGCCCAAGTCGCCGATTTCGAGCAGCCAGGCCAAGCCCCAAGGTGGTTGCAGAACCAGTTTCAGGCTGTGCTCATCACCGATGTATTCTTCTCGCAGCTTCCCGATGGATGAACTCAGCAGCGCATCCATTTCAGGGTGCACCGGTGCCAGCGGGGTCGGAGTCACACCGATTCCGAGACGCGTCTTCTCCTCGAAATCTCCGACCTCGTTCCGCTGTTCCAGCACCAACTCGTCTGACTCCCACCTAAGTCGGAAGCCCGTCACAGCGGTATCCTCGATAGCTTCTGTTTCGGCCACTATCTCTTCTCGTCCCAGGACAGATCGTTGTTCTCTACATAGCCGGGATGCTTAACCGAGCCCACACCCCAGATCAGGTTGAGCGGGTTCTTCAGTGGCAATCTATATGCACTTCCGAAAGGCGGCGCTACGGTCACCCCGATTGTATCGACCTTCATTAATTGATACTTTTCCTGATATGTCATCCCGCCCAGTTTCTCGCGGCTCAATTCCCAGTCGGTCCAGATACGTATAAGACTGTCGTAGGATGCATGGAACAATTCCCGCTTGATCCTCTCAGGATTCTCGAAAGCTGCAAGCGAATCGACGGCGATCATCATCTCCCTTTCGGATTCGATCAAGGTCGGGCGTCTCGGGCTGAGAGTGGTAATTTCCATCTCGAAGTATTCGCTCTGGAACTCGAGCTGCTTCCCATAGAGCGTCGTGTCTCTTTTCATCGCTGCATCGAGTCTCCCGCGAGCCGAACGCGCAAGCTTGTTGATAAGCAGGTTGGTCAACAGCTTGTTGTCCAGAACCGCCGGATCCGGTTCCTCTTCCGGAACGAAACTGTAGAGGATCTGGCCCAGGATCGAAATCCTCGTGTTCAAGATCAGGTTGAAGGGCTCTTTCGAGATCGGATCGATCCGGAGATCCTCGATGTCACGGTAAAGCAGGTATTCCTTTGATGGAACAATGACCGTATCGTAAGGTATGTCAGTCCGATCAATTAATCCGCGGGAATAGATCATCCAATAGATGTCCTCATTGCCCTTATTGCGAAAGTAGAGGTTAATGCCGCGCGCGCTTGTCATTGACGATTGCACCGGTGCAACGACATCCTCGAACAGGGACTTCGGCAGCATCGTGAGCAGAATCGAGTCGGGGAGTTCGCCTTCGGTCTCCTTTGTTGCGTCGAAATCCGGAGGATCGATAATCTTCGAACCCCTTTTGAACTTTGTCACCTCGATCCGATCAAAGTGGAAGGTATTGGTAAAGCCGACCAGGTACGAGTCATAGGGCGCATCGTAAAGCGACAACTTTTCTAATTCAAACACCGATCTTGGCACGATCATCGAATCGACGGCTATAAACGCCAGAAGCGAATCCAGATCCTCGATATGGTTTTCATTGACCTGGTAATAACGATTCACCGCGTAGTTCAGGTTATCCATGCGTTCCCGGCAATCCTGAATCAATTCCGCGTGCTTTTTCCAAAGTGCTTGAGGGTAGAGAATACTGGTAGCCAGGAACACAATGAGTACGCCGATGGCGATTTTGAGAATCTTGTTACCCTCAGGGTTCCACTCCTTCATTTTCTTAAGTAGATCATCGAGCATCGGATCTACTTTGGCAAGCAATTGTCTCGCCTTATCGAGCACCGGGGCCGCCAGTTTGTCAATCAACTGTCTCACCCTGTCGAGCACCGGCTTCAGTTTAGCAAGCAACGGCCTCACCTTATCGAGCACCGGAGCCATCAGTTTGGCAAGCAACCGTCCCACCCTAACGAGCAACGGAGCCATCAGTTTGGCAAGCAGCCGTCCCACCCTATCGAGCAACGGCTTCAGTTTGGCAAGCAGCCGTTTCAACACATCGAGCACAGT